>Ga0209540_10000528_pt1 | contig 35634 bp, 33 predicted proteins | sample BarGraIncu01121A_FD_184501 | JGI IMG/M metagenome (GOLD analysis project Ga0209540, IMG submission 184501) | Arctic peat soil microbial communities from Barrow, Alaska - Barrow Graham LP Incubations 011-21A (SPAdes) (version 2) | ecosystem: Environmental > Terrestrial > Soil > Wetlands > Peat... | reverse complement strand
CCGTTAGCTCAGTTGGTAGAGCAGGGGACTTTTAATCCCAAGGTCACAGGTTCGAAACCTGTACGGCCCACCACGAATCACATACGCCCCCATCGTCTAGCGGCCAAGGACTCTGCCCTTTCAAGGCAGCAACAGGGATTCGAATTCCCTTGGGGGCACCACACATCACGCGAGCCCCTCTGTGGAAACAGGGGGGCTCACCTGCGCTTTCTCGCATGGCGACGAGCGGCGACCTCGACCCTCGATGGCACACATGTGCCATTCGCGTGCCTTGTAGGCGAGAAACGCGCTGACGACGAGCGCTTCTCTACGGTGCTGAGTGGCATGGGCTGAGATGGGGAGGCTATCGGCGCCAAGGTGGGATCGAGGCCGCCTGCCACGGGATCAGCGTCCGTTGAGACGCCGCAGCCGCCATCTACTGCACGCCTCGATGACTTCTCACGCAGAAAGTCGCATGCTGCGGGTTGAGGGATTTCGGCGACACAGACAGGCTGTAGAAGCATTGTTAGGACCAACCAAGGGGGGAGAAATGGAACTCTCGGCAGCTGAGCGCGCCATACTGATCAACCAGTTCGATATGCTGGCGATTCTGGATCCGGACGAGGCCGAGCGATACCGCCAGAACGCTGAGATTCTCCGCAGCGGGTACGCGGTCTTCTACGACGATGTCGTGCCGTGGATGGGCGACGAGATGAGAATCGAGGACAGTCGATTCGTCTTCGACGTGTTGGACATGTTCCGCGTTCTCGAAGCCTTCTACCGCGAGAACCCGGACTCTGAGTTGTTGGGTCATCACTCGGCACACTTCCGTGGTTTCGATGGAAATGAAGAGCCCAAGTACTTCGGCTTCGCGCAGTTCCTGATTAGAGATCAAGGCAGGTACGCCGAGCAGCTTAAGAACACGGACTTCGCGTATAACAGCCACATCCCGACCATCGGCCGCTACGGGCGCATGGTGGAAGCGTGGGAACGTCTTGATCGGCCGTATGAACTCACCGAAGACCAGACGGCGGCGATTCTTGACGTGTAGGTGGTCCTAGCGCATCCAGCGGATGGCGTACGGTGTGAGCAACAAGGGAGTGGCGCAGTCCACCGCTGATGCGCCCAACGTTAGCAAGAAGGGGGTTCGCGGTTGTCCAAGGTCGACAGGCTTCGTGCCGTCATGGAAGAGATCCGAGCCTTTCGGCTGTGCGGCCCTAGCGACGACCCCGATCAACAGACTGGCGTTACGGTTGGCTACAACTACCTGCTCGTGCGCCTTCAGAAAGCGGCAAAGGGGCTTGTGCCGGCTGGCCTGCAAAGCGAACTCGACGGCATCAAGGTCGAGCGAGACAACCTGTACAGCGTATTCGACGCCAGAGCGCATGTGGATGCCCTAATCCCGGACATAGAAGACTTCCTGGACTCCGAGCCACAGGTGCCTCTCAGTCTCGGCGAGAGCGTCCTGGGCGGACTCCGCAGATTACTGCATGCCAAGGAAAGAGACGATCTGGTCGCTCTTCTCTCACGTACCACACTCGACTTTGATGTGAGTAGCAGCTACGGATCCCACTGGAACTCGTACGCAGCAGAGGCCCTCTTCTACGCGCCCATCGAGGATTGCGAAGTGCTTCGGGAACTGCCGACGGAGGACGTGGGCCTCATCATCGCACTGATTCAGGAGATCAGCCCGCCGCGCGAAGGCGACATGGATGTCTCATCAGTCAACTTCTTGGTCGACCCTGAACGGCTGACTCTACTCGAACTCAACGATTCCGGATGGTCCACCGGTTGGGACCGGGTCGATCGCACGCTTGCAGGGGTCCGTGAGCGGCTGAGAACGGCCGGGTCAGAGGAGCAATACCAGGCAGTTGGTCACGGTTGCCGCGAGACACTGATCTCCTTGGCGCAAGCCGTCTACGACCCTCAGTTGCACGTACCGACCGACGGAATCGCGCCTAGTGAGACTGATGCCAAACGCATGCTCGACGCCTACATGGAATGTGAACTCGCCGGATCGACGAACAAGGAAGCCCGCAAGCACGCGAAGGCTGCACTCGACTTGGCGAACAAGCTTCAGCATGACCGGACTGCGACCTTCAGAGAAGCGATGCTTTGCGCGGAAGCGACGACTTCGGTGGTCAACATCGTGGCGATTCTGTCGGGCAAACGAGATAGGCCGCAGTAGATGGTCCTGCTGGCGGGCCGCGAATGGGTCGCGCGAAGGTAGACTGATCTGACAGGATATGCGCGGCTGCTCACGCCCAAGGCGTCAGAAGAAGAGCCAACGGAGGACTCGGTGCCACTGACCATCAATGACCGCGCGTGGGTCCTTGCGGAGCGTCTTTACATCCACTGCCACAACAAAGAGGACTTCACCGCGCTACTAGGCCGGCATGGGGTGGAGTATGTCGGCCCTGCCTATGCATCCTTCTCGTCGACTGCCGGCTACTACGGATTCATGAGCGACGACGATTTCTCCTTCGCGCAGTTCATGCAGCGTGTACCCACATACAAGTACCTCGCGATTCTGGAAGACATCGTATTCGACCCCTGTGCGGAATGGACTGCTGGCGACAACTGGAACTACTACGGGGAGTACATCCGGCACTGGTACCCGGAGCTGCTGGACTTGCTCAACTTGGCTGATGTCAGGGTTGACCCCGTGAGCAAGACGCTAACGTACGAACAAGCTGAGCAGCCGTTGGCGGCTGAGGACTTTCTGCCCGCCGCCTTTGGAGATCCGTACCTCGACTACATGCGCAAGGAAGTCAACGAGGCATGCGCGGGCGAGCTCTACCTCTCTGTCATGTTTGTCAGTCGCAAGATCCTCGAGACCTGCGTCGTTCGCGTGATGGAGGTCGTGTTCCCGAAGATCGTGAACGGTGCCTACTGTCAGCCCAACCATGAGCTGTGGTACGACCTAGGCCGAGGTCGGCTCCACTGGCTTGAGACTCTTCTGGACAACCTCAAGGGCAACGCGGCTGCCTTCCAAGAGGATCGCGACCTGATTCTCGAATTGGTCGCGCTGGTCAAGCCCTTCAAGAACGAGACGAATGTCTGTGTTCACGTTGACTACCGAATGCCGGACGAGAAGTACATTCAAGGATGGCGCATCCCGGAGATCATGAACCTCGTCCGCAAGATCTTCAGGAAGTACTGCAATCCGTAGGATCTCTTGTTAACAAGCGGATAACCTGACTCGCTGCGCTCGCAGGTTATCCGCAACACGTTAGGCGCAGCAAAGATCGGTGACGGCGATTGGAGCCGAATGGCCGGCTGGAAGGCGCTCGTCGACGGGTCAATCGCGGCGGCAGCGATCGCTGCGCCCTTCTTGACTATCGGCGGCTGGGTCTACGCCTCTCGCAATGAGCGCCGACTTGATCTTGTCATCGATGCACGAAAGAGCGACCTCTCGCTTCTCGGGGAGTATCTGGACTACGTCAGAGCACTCCGCATGGCGCTCGAGCGGCTGAGCGATACGCCGGACGACCCCCAGGCGCGTGGCTCCATCGCGAACCTGCTGGAGGCCGAGAGCGACAGCTGGATTCAGCTCGTTCAGGTTCGAGACTCGGAGTCCGTATTCCCTCAGGCGCGCCCCATCCGGGAGGCGCTCGTGCAGAACCACCCGCTGGTACTCATCCCGGCATGTCGTGAGGCGGCGGAATGCCGGCGCCGCGGTGAGCTGGTCCGTGCCATCGCGATGGCTTCTGAGTTTGAGAGTGGCGTCCTTGCACTGCGTGTTGCAATCAGCAACAGCGCCACTCGCGCTCTGTTCGTGCGTCATCTGTACGCTCTGGCCGACACCAGATCCACGTTCGGCGTCGTTTCAGTGCCGGCTCGTCAGTACTACGCGTCGCTGAGCCGGTTTGGGCGAATCGTCGAATGGGCTCGTCCGCAGCCGCCCCGTTCTCGAGTCTGGCTGCTTTCCGGGCAAAGCGAGTGCCCGGAGCTTTGGGACTATGACTCGGATACCCGTCTCGCCGTCGAGTACTTCACGCGCAGGCGCCTTCTGAATTGGAGAGCACTAACGCGTCCAGAAGTGCCTCAGCCCCTCGGCGTTCGGAGACTCTCTGCTCTAGCCTCCTGACTGTCGCAGCCAAGGGGCGGACTGTCATTGCGCGAGGCGTGCGTAAGTTCAAGTTTGAAGTGCAACACTTAGCCTCCCGCCTACCTAGCTGCCGCATAGCACTCCTCCGGTGTCCGATATCCCAGCCGCTTGCGCGGTCGCGAGTTCAGATGCGCGGCGATCGCATCACAGTCGGGCCGTGCGACGGTGCCAGTGCGCTGCGCGACGGCATTCCGCAACCGCATCGTGGCGCTCGGCGTTCACCACCCGCGTGCGTTGCGTCATCCGCGTAAGAACGCATGCCCGGGGGCGTCGTTCGTCGCTACTTTGCGGAGACGGCGGCGGCGAACCCTTCAGCCGCCTCGCGTTGCTGTCCCGGCAGCACCCAGCTGTAGACCTGCAGCGTGAAGGCCACTGACGCGTGCCCGAGCCGCTTGGAGACGACATGCGGGGGCACGCCGGTCTTGAGCAGGATGGTGGCGTGCGTGTGGCGCGTGTCGTGGAAGCGCAACCGGTCGAAGCCCAGCGACTGGGCCACCGCCCTGAACTGAGCCGAGGCTGTGGACGGCCGCACGGGCTCGCCGATCGCGTTTGTGATGACCAGGTCCAGGTTCGTCCACGCAAGGCCCAGCCGAAGCCGTGTCGCGGACTGCGCGGCGCGGTGCGCCTTCAGCCTCGCGACCGTCCCCGCATCGAGATCCACCGGGCGGCCCTTGCCCGACTTCGGTTCCTTGAAGGAGTACCAGGTCCCGCCGTGGGCGCCGACGAGGTGCTCGACAAGCGTCTGGCGCACATACATCACCTGAGCGTCGAGGTCGAGGTCGCACCACCGAACTGCGAGCAGCTCACCGAGCCGTGCACCGGTCATGAGCGCGAGGAAGCCGACGAGCTCAGCCGGTGTCCCCTCAAGCGCCTTCAGCAACAAGCCGACTTCGGTCTCGTTGAGCACCCGCATCTGGGGACGATCCGGTCGCGGGGGAGACGTGAAGTCCGCGGGGTTTCTGACCAGCGTCCCCAGCTCCACCGCACGCCGCAGCGCCATCTTCAGCGCCACGTGGCGATGATGGACCGTCGTGGGGGACAGTTTGGACTTCTTGCGTTGCCCGGCTTCATCTCGCAAACACGCGGCGTAGAACTCATCGAGGTGCTGTGGCGTGAGGTCTTGCAGGCGCAGCCGGCCGAGCTTCGGGATGACGCTGCCCCGCAGCAGCGACGCGTACCGTTCCCAGGTCCGGTCGCTCACGCGCGATTGCTTCCACGTCAGCCACGACTCGAGGTAGTCGTCGAGACGCTGGTCGGACCGGCCGACGTACTCACCCTTCGACTTGTCGGACAGCAGCTGGGCACGCTTCTCCTTGGCCTGCTCGAGCGAGCCGCGCACGGTGTGGGACTCCCGCCGTCTGTTGCCGTCAGCCAGCGGCGGCAGCTCGATGAAGACGCGGTAGTGCTGAAGTCCGACCTTCAGGATGCCGTTGCGTTCGGTCGTGCGGGTCATGGCCACTCTCTCCAATGGGGATGCACAGAAGTCACTTCAGCACATTGCGTAGGGTGCGCCGGCACAGTCAAGGAGACCCGAGCCGTCGGCGATGAACTCTGGGCGCCGCCGGCCGCAACTCCTTGAGGCTGCGGGCGCCTACGCGCCGCCCGACCTGCCCAATTGGAGCGTAGCGCGACTGTCAGCGACCACGGCGGCACCCAGCTCACGGGGCCTATAGATACGCGCGGTTGCGGGATCGGCTGACATCGGAATCAGGATGAGATGCGACCCGCGATGACGCGGACAGGCAAGGCAAGGAGGACGCAGATGAGCGAGACAGGATGCCCGCCACGGATACGGGTGCTGGGCCGCAGCCTTAGGGTGCTCGAGCGCATCGCGACCATCGGCGAGCTGCTCGGCCAAAACCGAAGCAGCTCCTACCGAATGGCTCGCCGCGAGTCGTGGCCGATGGTTGGATCACCGGCCAGCGGTTGGGTGCTGACGATGCAGATCTTGGACCGCTACGGGATCGACTACCGCCTGGAATCCGACGACCCGCCCGAGCTCCGCGTGGTCGCCCGCGACGGGGCCGCGCCGGTTCCGGCTGACACGTCCCGCACCATCGATGTTGAAGGCGAACGCATGCTCGGGACGCGAGAGGGTGAAGGCGCATGAGAAGGTCAGCACGCCTAAGTAGGCGGAGGTTCGGCGAGTGGCCGGCGCCGCCGGTCACCATCGCGGCGCCCGGACGATCCGATACCGGCTCGTGCTCATCGTGGCGCGTGCCGCAGGTCACGAGGAGTCACGATGAGCAGCAGTGATGCCTCCGCGAAACGGCTCCCGTTCGTGAAGTGGTACCCGGCGGACTACCTGACCGAGCGCAAGGTGGTGAGGCTGACGCTGGAGGAGCACGGCGCGTTCAGGTTGCTGCTCGACAACATGTGGATCGACTCGGACGAGCAGTGCACCTTCCCGCTCGACTACCCCCAGTTGGCCGCGATCTGGCGCGTCTCGGAAGAAGACGCCAAACGGATTCTCCGCTCGCTGCTGGCGCCAGGGATGGCGCTTCTCGAGATAGCCAGCCGGCGCAAGCAACCTCGCCTGTTCTCTGCAAGACTTCGCGAGGAGGCGACATCCGCGCGCGCCAAAGTTCAACAGAAAGTGGACGCCGGGCGCAAAGGCGCTGCTACACGTTGGAATCCCGGTCATAGCACTGCCAATGGCACCGCTGTGGCGGAGGTGTGCGAACCCAAAGGCATACAGAGTCAGATACAGAAGTCAGATACAGAGACAGATCAAACCCCCGTCCCTTCAGGGTCTGCCGGTCGGAAGCGTGAAGAACGCGGAAGTTATCCAGAGGCTGACCCCGGGCTCGTCATCGCCTACTACGCGGAGAAGCTCGACCGGGACCTGACCGTCGACGAGAAGCTATCGGTGAAGCGGTGGGTACACGACTTCGGTCCCGAGGCGTGCAGCATCGGCATCGGCTACGCGGCACAGGACGGATTCGCTGCTGACTTCGCTCGCACCTACGGCCAGATCAAGGCGCTGCATGAGAGGACGGCGGTGACAACGTGAGCGACCCGCGGAGCCTCACTGTCCACGATCCCGCGACCGGACTGCCGATGGTCACGTTCACCAGCGCGGACGCGACCACGACGTGCGAGCTGTACGACGAATGGGTGCGCCGCACGTCCATGGTCGCCGCTCTCGAAGCGATGACCGAAGACGGAGCGACCTCGTGAAATCAAAGCGAGAAACTGCAGGACGAAAACTGAACGACTGGACGATGGACGAGATCAAGGTGTTGCGCGTCAACGGACGGCTCGGGGCCAAGGCGCTACTCGTCATCCTGAACATGAATCGTGCGCTCGTCAGGCCGGATGTCGCGCCGCTCACACTGAGCGCGATCTACTGCAAGGCGTACGACCTTCGCGTCTCACTTCGGCGCCGCGGTTCACGTGCTGGCCGTCGAATGGCGCTTCCGGCCAGTATGAGCATCGGGGACATCGGCCCGGCTGCCGACCTGGTGCGCTCCGGCCGCATCGACATGGCCGCGCTCGAGCGCAACATCGTGGCCTACGCTCACGGCGAACTCGAGTTGTGCCCGCACTGTAGCAAGCGGCCGGCTACGGTCAAGGAGACGGGCCTGTGCGGCATCTGCCACAAGACGCTGCTGATCGAGGCGCTCAACGACGCTCTCGCCGAGTACGAGATCCAGAAGCAGCAATGGGTCGCTCAGCAACGCGTGTCCAGGGCACGACGACGGGCGGTGGCAGATGCCGAGGCCCAGTAGGCGCGCCCTGTTCCCCGCCTCATGTGGGCACTGTGGCAAGCGCACCGAGGATGGAGCCGCGTACTGCCCCAAGTGCGCGCCCATCTATGGCACGCGCCCGCAGACCGAGGCTGAGCGCCTGAAGAGGCAGCCTCATCGTGCCGGGTGCCAGACTCCGGAGTATCGCGCTGCGAGGGCACGGCGCTACGCCATGGCGCGTGGGCTGTGCGAGACATGCGGTGTGGCACTCAAGGGCAAGCTGCACCCGGACGGCGCACGTTGGGAGTACGACCACGTGCACGGTGACCTGGACGTGCACAAGGGACGCGTGCGATGCCTGCCGTGTCATCACTCGAAGACAGCACAGGACAGACGAGAGAGGGCGGAAGGCGATGAGTGACGAGTAGGCGCGCCTTGCCGCGAACGTCGCCTGACGCCGGGTCCTGCGATCGTGAGCGTCGAGCTCGCTCGCTCACTGACAAGCGAGCCGTCATCATCGGCGACCTCACGAGCCGGGGCGACAGTCCGGCCGCATATCGTCCGATCGACGAAGTGCTGGGCGTTATCCTGATCGCCGCCTTCGACGTTCACGACGCGGCGACCGTCCACGTGCACGAGCATGGCGTCGTGCTGGAGGGCCGATTCGGTCTCGTGGCGAACCCGATGCTGCGGGTGCAGGAGGATGCCGCCGACACGATCGTGCGGGTCGCGAGCGAGCTTGGAATGACGCCCACAGCCCGCGTGCGACTAGGCGTGCGGATGCTTGAAGGCGTGGCGGTGCTCGACACGATTCAGCGGCGGCTGAGTGCTCAGTTGGACGGGGAGGTGCCTCGACCTATGACAGAGGCAGGAGGTACAGTGTCGCCATGACACGAGTAGCGGTTAACGCAGAGGTTCTACGTTGGGCCCGCGATCGCTCCCGGCTGTCGAGCGAGCACTTGGCGCGCGACTTCCCCCACTTCTCCGACTGGGAGGCCGGCAGTATTCTGCCGACCCTGCGCCAGCTAGAGGACTTCGCTCGCAAGACGATGATCCCGCTCGGGTATCTGTTCCTTCTGCACCCCGTCGACGAGCCCGCGCCGATACCCATCTTCCGGACCAATGAGCCCGACGCGTTCCTGTCTCCGAGCCCGGACCTGCGCGACACGATTGACATCATGCTGCGCCGGCAGGACTGGATGCGCGACTTCTTGATCGAGGAGGAGAGGCCGGCGCTGAAGTTCGTGGGCTCCGCGACGGCCGCGTCGGATCCGCGTGTTGTCGCAAAGTCGATTCGCGATGCCCTCGGATTCGCGGACTCGTGGGCATCTGGACACGGCACATGGACTGACGCTCTGCGTCGGCTTACTCGGGCCGCGGAACAAGCGGGCATCCTCGTGATGTCGAATGGCGTTGTCGGCAACAACAATCACCGCAAACTGGATCCCGGAGAATTCCGGGGCTTCGTGCTGGCAGACGCGCACGCGCCGCTTGTCTTCATCAACGCCGCTGACTTCAAGTCCGCCCAGATGTTCACCTTTGCGCACGAGCTGGCGCACGTGTGGCTCGCAGAGAGCGCGGCGTTTGACCTCAAGGGCATGCAGCCGGCCCACGACGAAATCGAGCGGGCATCCGACAGGATCGCCGCCGAGTTCCTCGTTCCAGAGGCCGGGCTGCGTGCGGCATGGCCGAGTGTGCGAGGTATGTCCGATCCCTTCCAGCAGCTTGCGCGTCAGTTCAAGGTGAGCACCATCGTGGCTGCTCGGCGTGCACTGGATTTGGGCCTTCTTACACGCGATGACTTCTTCGCGTTCTACGACGCGTATCGCAACGATGAGCGCCGTCAGGCCTCTTCGTCGTCGGACGGCAACTTCTGGAACACGCAAGGCGTCCGCGTCAGTCGACATTTCGGTGAAGCCGTTGTTCTGGCGGCGCGAGAGGGACGCCTGCTCTACCGGGAGGCATACCGCCTCACGGGATTGCGCGGCGCGACTTTCGATACATACGCGGACAAACTGGGCCTAGGTGGGCGATGAGCGGTTGAGCACTCAATACGTCATTGACTCCAACGTATTCATAGAGGCGAAGAAACGCTATTACGCCTTCGGCATCTGTCCCGGCTTCTGGGATTCACTCCTGTGGCATCACGCCGCGGGAACCGTGTGGAGTGTCGACCGTGTGCGTGCCGAGCTCCTCGCTCAAGCCGACGAGCTGGCAACGTGGGTGAAGGACACCGTCCCAAAGGAGGCGTTCTGCTCCACGAACGATCAGGCCGTTGTCACCGCCTATGGGGAGGCGGTCACGTGGGTGCATGATCAAGCATTCTATCTCCCACGCGCAGAGGCCGAGTTCTCTGGGGTCACCGCGGTTGATCCATGGGTGATCGCCTACGCGAAGGCAAATGGAATGACGCTGGTGACGGACGAAATACTGCGTGCGGACAGGAAGAAGCGAGTGCCGATTCCGAATGTGTGTGTCGGCCTCCACGTCCCGTACGTGAACTCATTCGAAATGTTGAATGCGTTGCAGGCCGAATTCCGGTGGCAGTCGCCGTAATGCGTGTTGGATCGTGTCAGCGGCACGCGTCATGGTCGGTTCATCCCGTTTCCCCGGCGTCGCGCGATTGCTCATCAAGCGCGACGACCTGGCCGCTCCCGTCTACGGGGGCAACAAGGTGCGGATGCACTGTCCCGGCTGCGACAGCGACGTCCTCATATCGACCGAGCGCGCGCCGCAGGGGTAGGGGGCGTCGATTCTTCGGGCGCGAAAGATGCTGACCCTGCATGCTGGCACCCGCATTTCCCCGCACAAATGCGGATTCGAGTTTCACAAACCGTAACGAATCGCCGAAAAGTGTGGCAACGAAACTCCCGGCCTTCGCGGCGCGCTGACGGCTCATTCGCGCTCGCTGAAGACGCCCGCGGCACTGCCGTGACGGCGTCGGCTGACACGTCGCGCACCATGGATCCATGGATACCTTGCGCTGCACCCACTGCAACAAGCCGCTGCCGGCCCAGCCTCGGACAGGCCGCAAGCGCCGCTACTGCTCGCCCTCCTGCCGCAGCGCCGCGCACCGTGCGCGGGCGGGTTCCTTCGAGCCGATGCCGCAGCCTGACGTGGTCGAAGCATCCGGTGAGACCACGTTGCTCTTTGCCGGCCGCGACGCCGACACCGACGCGCAGATCGCAGCCGCAATCCTTGAGGCACAGGCCCTGGCCGCGGTCTTCTCGCGCCTCGGTCGCGAGGCACGCCCCACCCTTCGCTGGCGATGCGCGGCCGTGGGCCAGGCCGTTCACGACGCGCTCGTCCACTATTTCGAGGAGGCACTCACGTGAGCCTGACTGTCACGACCGCACCGATCGACACGCTTGCCCTGGATCCGCGCAACGCCCGCAAGCACGGTCGTAGGAACCTCGACGCCATCAAGGCATCGCTTGCCGAGTTCGGGCAAAGGCGCCCGCTCGTCGTGGACACCGACATGACGGTCATTGCCGGCAACGGAACCCTTGAGGCGGCACGCGCCCTCGGCTGGTCCGAGATCGACGTGACCGTCGCTCCTCCGGAGTGGACGCGGGAGCAGGCGAGGGCCTATGCGCTTGCTGACAACCGCACGGCCGAGCTCGCCACGTGGGACGAGGACGTGCTGCTCCAGACGCTCACGGAACTTGATCTCGCCGGATGGGATGTGGACGCGCTCGGTTTCGATCTGCCCGACAATGCGACCGGCGTCATCGAGGATGAGGCTCCCGAGCCGCCCGAGGACCCCATCACGAAGCCGGGCGATGTGTGGACGCTCGGGGAGCACCGCCTGCTGTGCGGCGACAGCACGGATGCGCCACAGGTATCCCGGCTCATGGCGGGTGTGACCGCTCGCATGATGTTCACCGACCCGCCCTGGAACGTGGCAATCGGTTCGGACAGCAACCCGAGGCACCGGCAGCGCGCAGGGCTTGCTAACGACGATCTGCCACCCGAGGAGTTCCAGGCGTTCCTGGACGCCTTCATCGAGGCAGCTCGTCCCCATATCGACGGAGACGTCTACTGCGTGCTGGGAGCCTCCGAGTGGCCGCGGCTCGACGCCACACTCAGAGATCACGGCTATCACTGGTCGGCGACAGTGATCTGGGTCAAGGACCAGTTCGTACTCGGCCGCAGCAAGTTCCACCGCCGCTACGAGCCGATCTGGTACGGATGGCACGGCGGCTCGACTTCCTCGTTCGGGAGCCGTCGCGACCTCGACGACGTGTGGGAGATCCCGCGCCCGAGGAAGTCCGAGGACCATCCGACCATGAAGCCGGTCGAGGTGCCGGCACGCGCCATCTCCTACAGCTCGCGTAAAGGGCAGCTCATCTTCGATCCCTTCTTGGGCAGCGGCACCACGCTCATCGCCTCCGAGCAGCTCGGCCGTGTGTGCTACGGCCTCGAGCTCGACCCCGGCTACTGCGACGTGATTGTCAGTCGTTGGGAGAAGCTGACCGGACATCGGGCCGTCCTCGCCGGTGGCTAAGGGCCGCCCCGCCGACCCGACTGCCGCCAAGCGCGGCACGTCGCACCGATCGGAGGCCGTCAAGCCGCCCGAGGGCCTCGTCGTGGCCGTGACTCCGGAGCAGCAGGCGCTCGTGGCGCCCGAGGGGTTGCCCGAGGCCGCCCACATCCTGTGGCGCATCGCGGTTGAGGAGCTGTGCGCGCTGCGGACGCTGCACACCTCCGATCTGCCGCTGCTCGAGATGATGGTCACCTCCGCCTATCGCCATCGGCAGGCGGCAGCGCAGATCGATGCGCTCGGCATGCTTGTCAAAGGCCAGCGCGGCCCGATGGTGAACCCGCTGCTCAAAGTCGAGCGAGACGAGGCCGCCAGTTACCTCCGCTTGGCCGAGACGCTGGGGCTCACGCCCGTCGCGCGCCTACGGCTGGGGCTCATCAAGCTCGCCGGCGCATCGCTCTTGGCAGGCATCGACGCGGAGCTCGGCATCCAGGTGAAGCTTTAGATGCCCCGCTACGGCAAGACTGGCCTCATCTACGCCCAGCGCGTCCGTGACTTCGGCGAGCGGTTCGTCGTGCACAAGAAGGATCGCTGGGCCGGGCTGCCCTTCGTCCTCGAGCAGTGGCAGTGGGAGCGCATCATCCTGCCGATCTACGGCACGGTGGACCGCACAGGCAAGCGCCGCTACACGCAGGCGCTGATCGGGCTGCCTCGGTGGGAGGGCAAGTCCGAGGTCTTGTCGCTGATGGTCATGTACCACCTGTTCGTCGAGCGGGTGCAGGAGGGCGAGGCCTACGTCGTGGCCTCCAACGAGCGGCAAGCCAACATCGTGTTCAACACCGTGAAGCGGATGATCCAGGCAAACCCTCGTCTCGCTGCAACGTGCGACATCTACAAGCGTGAGATCTGGGTGAAAGAGACCGGATGTGTGTTCAAGGCGCTACCGGCTGATGCCGACTCGGCACAAGGGTTCCACCCGTCGTTTTGCGCGGTCGACGAGGTCCACGTGCACCGGTCGCACGCGCTTATCGAGGCCATGCAGTCGGGCATGGTCGGACGCGAGAGTGGCCTGCTTGTCGGTATCACGACCGCCGGACCCGAGCGCAGAGGGGTGCTGTGGGAGATGCTGCACGGCGGGGAGGGGACTGTCTCCTGGACGCGGGACCGAAACACCTACGTCTACTGGGTCGGAGCCAAAGATGGCGATGACGGGCACGACCCGAAGGTGTGGAGGGCGGCGAACCCGGCGAGCTGGATCACCGACGAGATGCTGAAGTGTCAATACGAGAAGCTGCGCTTCACCACGTTCGAGCGGTACCACCTCAACCGTTTCCCGGCGCGCGGCGTGAAGCGGGCGTTTGACGCGAAGGCATGGGACGCCATGGCAGGTATCCCGGTCATCGACCTGCAGCGGCCTTGCGTCCTTGCAGCCGACGCGTCATTCCGCCGTGACACGACGGCGCTGGTGCTCGACCAAGTCGACGAGGGCGGCGCGCACAACGTGGTGAGCTGGATCTTCGCCTCCGAGGACGGCGCGCCGATTGACCGCGAGGCGGTCATGGCGACCATCGTCGAGATCGTGCACACCTACTTAGTGGAGCGCATGGTCTGCGATCCCAACTACTTCGTGCTCGAGATGATGCGCCTCGTCTCCGAGTTCGGAGTCGAGGTCGAGGAGTATCCACAGAACAGCATGCGCATGGCAAAGGCCCTCGACGTGCTCACCTCTCTCGTGGCCTCGCGCAGAATCCGACACGGCGGCGGGGCCGGACTTCGCGAGCATGTTCTCAACGCGGCGCTTAAAGAGACGCCCTACGGTCCGCGTCTGGACAAGCAGACCGACTCGCAGAAGATCGACGCCGCGGTAGCACTCGCGATCGGAGCGACGATCGCCGAGGCCGAATTCATCGACAGCAGCGCCGGCCCTCAGATCGCCGTGTTCTAAGGTCGGGTCAGGCGGCCGAGAGGTGCACCGAAGTGCCTCACGCTTCGCGCTGGTGTGCGACACGGGCCAGCGTCCGCGCGATTCCAGCCTCGGGATCTCGCGAAATTCCCGACGCCTGTGGGGTGCGGGCGTCTAAATCGCCTAGCACGTCAGACCACACTGCTACCGTGTGAGTGTGATGATGCCAGCGCGGCCAAGAGGTGAGCGATCTGAGCGATAACGATGCGGACGGCGATCTTGTGGCCGACGGGCTCAAGAGAGCGACCTATACACCAGTGCCGCTCGGACCAGAGGAGCGCCAAGTTCACGCTGGGCTGATGCGCGTGGCTCCCGCTGCCGCCTGGATGTTCCTCGATGCAGCGGCAATGGTGGCGGCCATCCCAAGAAGACCCACGACGCCGATGCTCGTGGGGCACTTGGTCCGTGAGGTCGAGTCCACTCTGACCGCCATGCTGGACCCTCTGGGCGGCAGGCGTGACCCGGAGGAGAAGGACGGTGAGGCGGCCAAGCGGCTGCGCATCATCGAAGCTCTCGGGCTGACCGATGAAGAGCCCTGGCTCATCGCGATAGGGCGTCGAGGTCCAGATCTGAAGCCGCACCTGTGGGCACACCATTCTAGCCCCGACCGTTTGAGGGCTGCGGATGACGAGTTCGACAAGTTCTGGCAACTGCATCTCGCTGCCTTCGCGGCCCTCCTTGATCTGTTCGAGCGTCGAGCCGCGCCGCTCCTAGATCAGATCGAGTCGATTGCTAGCGGGGTCGGCACGCTCCAGAAGAAGGCGAAGGCACTCGCGCAGCAGGTGCCTCGAGACTACGTGAGCATGAAGGTGCTGTTCGATGTGTGTTCGGGATCCGATTGGCTCCATTGGCTCCGCAAGGCTGGGTTCTTCGCGTCGCCGCCAACAGGCGAGGCGGACCCCGAGACCGGAGCGGTCCGCTTCTACGGCTGGCCTGCTGGCGACTACCTGATACGGATGGCCGCTGAGCCATCGGCTGAAGATGAAGTCGCAGAGATCCTGAAGAATCTAGCGCCGACTGAGAACCCATACGTCTACAGACAACTCGTGGACGCAGCACTCGTTCTCCCGCCGCCCAAGACCGTGGACCTCGTGCCGCAAGTTCGCGCAGCACTCGCACTCGGGTCGCGCACCCCGTCGGCGATCGAAATCGCCAAGGTCGTTGCGCGACTTTCGGACGCTGGGTACGGCGACGATGCCCTATCGATTGCCTCGCTCCTGTTCGTCGTGTCTCGGCAGGAGAGCGGCGTGGGCTCCACCGCGACCAGCCCCTATGGGGACTGGGCGTTCGCACAGGCGTGCAAGGCTGCGTTCCCCTGTCTCATCAAGGCCGCGCCGCTCAGGGTCGCAGTGTTCGTCTTCGACCTACTCGACGTTGCAGTGGCTGCTGGGCTCGGCAGCAGTCGATCTGACTGGGATATGTCCGAGTACTGGCGCTCAGCCATCGATGATACGAACCCTGAGCGAGAGGACCCGCGCAACGCCCTTGTCGATGCCGCTCGCGATTCGATATCAGCGGCGGTCGGTTCTGGCGAGGTCTCACTTGCTGACGCGGTTCGACTGCTGGAGCAGCGCGACCGTCTCGTCTATCGGCGTCTCGCGCTGCACCTCATCGCGACCCATGCGTCTGATGATCTGGTGCTCGCCGAGTCCCGCGCGCTGCGCTCGGACTTCGTGGAGGACACCCACGCGCAGTACGAGCGGGCGCGTCTGCTTGCGGCGGTGTTGCCTTTGGTATCCGCCACTGTGCGGCGTGCATACTTGGTGCGCGTGTCGAATGGACCTGACCAGTCTGAGCTCTCCGACCTGGACGCTCGATACGTGGCGGCGAAGAATCGGGGTCCGACAGCGACCGAGACCGCGGACTACATCCGCCATTGGAAGGTGCAGCGGCTGTTCCCGGTTCAATCCGCGTTGTCGGCGCAAGCGCGGCGGGAGTACGAGGCGCTCGTGGCTGAGGAACCGAAGCCACCGTCCTGGGGCGACTACGCGGTATTCCAGAGCGGCACATTCTGGGGCGACGAGGCTCCAATCGAGCCTGCCGACCTGGCCGCGATGACGACGGCGGCTACCGCAGACTACCTGCGCGCGTGGGTTCCCCCAGAAGACACCTTCATGGGGCCGACGGTGAGAGGACTCTGCAACCAGCTTCAGCGAGCGGTCGAGGACGACCCGAGCAAGTACGCCCGCGGCATCAACGACTTCCTCGACCTGCGTCAAGAGTATGTGGACGCGGTCATTCGCGCGCTGGAGCAGGCTGTCCGAAAGGACGTGGTCTTCCCTTGGGACCCGGTGGTGCGCTTCCTTGCCACGTGCACCGCTGAACACCGATATGAGAGTGCCGGCACGGAGCGAGGTGAGGGCGATCAAACGCTCGCTGCGACCGCGTCGTTGCTGAACTCGGGGTTCGGATCTGTGACGAATCCTATCCCGGTCGAGCTGTTTGATGTCGCATGGAGTGCGCTGAGGCCAGCTTTCGCAGATCCCAACCCGACCTCGGAGTATGAGAAGACCTACGGCGGCACGAACATGGATCCGTTCATGCTTTCCATCAACACGGTGAGGGGCGAAGCGACGCACGCCCTGCTGTCCATGCTTATTGCGAAGGGTCGTGCTATCGGCGAGTTTGATCAACCGCTCAAGTCGCGCCATGGAGTCACGCGGTGGCCTGACTTGCGGCGCATGCTTGAGTCACGGCTTGACCCAGCGACCGAGCCATCGCTCGCTGTGCGTGCCGCGATCGGATCACGCCTGGACGTGCTGGCGATACTCGACCCGAGCTGGCTCGAGAACGTTTGGGCAGCACTTCTGCCCGAGGCCGATCCCGAGAGACGCGAAGTCGTATTCGACGCGTACCTGACCATGGGGATGATCCGAGTTCCGATCGTCGACACGTTCTTGGGCGAGTACCTCTTCCGCGTGCGACGGCTCGGCGAGGCGGAGCCGGTCGTTGTGTGGGACCGCCACGAACCCGAGGCCGCTCTCGCGCACCACATAGTTGTGCTGTACCTGTGCGGAGTGATCGAACTGGATCATGAACTCGTCCGGACGCTGTACTCGACGCCGAATCAAGGCTACTGGGCCGACGCCACAACTCACGTCACGCGCATCATCGACGCGAGGCGCCAGGCCGGCGAAGACATCGAATCGGCGGTGATCGAGCGGGCAACCAAGCTTTGGGAGTCGCGCATCGATGAGGCCGAGCGCGGCCAATCCCGCGGTGCCATCGAGGAGCACCGCCCGGAGCTTGAGCATTTCGGCTATTGGCTCATCACGGGTGCGTTCGAGCCCGAATGGTGGCTGGGCCAACTCCAGCGGGTGCTGCGTCTGGTGCACTGGGCCGAGCCAGACAGTCTCGTGATGAAGAAGATCGCCGGGGTGGCCCACACTTCGGCTCTGTATGCCGTCGAATCGGCTACCGAGATGTTGCAGCACGATTCTCACGGGTACATCGCCTCCGCGTTCCGGGACGAGTTCACCACGATAGTCGAGGCAGCGTTGAAATCCGCGGATGCGAGTGTCGTGGCATCCGGACACGATCTTGCGAACCGCCTCGTGGCTAAGGGCGAGGCAGAGTTCCGCGGCCTTGCCGGCTCGGGACAACGCTGATGATTGCCTTCGACACCGACCCTCGACGCCGCTGGCTCCCGGAAGGCGGACGGCGACGCGATGACGTAGCCGATGCCGGCCCGAGGCGGGCAACCTGCCGGGGCCCATTTGCCGCGCGCCGTACGGAAACGCATGAGTAGGCAAACGGCGCTCGGGAGCGCGACGCTGGCCGATCGCGTCGGGGCCGTCCTACAGGCCATGCGCATCGGCCTCGCGCCCGCCGCACTCAGCTGGACTCCGCGAACGAAGGAGGACGGCAGGTTCGCGGCCATGTTCCCGCCTGATGGTTCGGTCACCATCACGGAGCCGCCGCGTCGCGTCGAAGCGCCGGACGTCCTGCTACGGCAGATCATGGCGATGATCGAGCCGTTTGACCCGCTTGAGCTGATCGCTGACATGCTGTGGCTGAATGCCACCCCCGCTTGGGAGTTGTATGACGCCGAGCACGCGGGCTCCATGGCCTTCGTCGAGTACTTGGCAGAGTTGGTCGTCGTGATGGGTCTGGAGCCGGTGTCTCGGCCTAGAGCCCCGCGCGCCGAAGTGATTGAAGCAAACCGATTGATCGCCGAGCTCTTTGGACTGACCCAGAACGCATCGACTCCTTCCGGTGAGGCGGGGCACTCGGATCTTCGAAGCAATGTGCTGCGCTACCACCTCTACGTGCGGTATCCGGGAAACGCCGCGCACGTCGTGGAGGAGACAGAATGGCTGGGTCTGCGTGCAGACGATGTTGTGCGCGGGGCGATCGGTTGGGGCATGGTCGATGCGGTTCGGACCATCGAGGGCGTGCGGCAGGCGATGACAGCCGAATCGCTGGGCCCTCGGGGGTCTGCTCGCGGCTTCCGAGGAAGCGATAAGCGTCATTTCACGGTCTCGGCCGAATCCGTGTCGGACGCCAGCGGACTGCCCATCGCGCTTGTGGAGGCGGTCCTCAGGGACTTGACTCTCGATCCCATGTCGGCAAGGAAGTTGCCCACGCCCACGCCAGCGATCCAGCGGCAGCCCCTCTTGGCCCTAGGTGACGGCACGTGGTTCGTCCCTGCGCCATCTCTGCTTCCATACGCGATAAGGCCCAGGGCCGAGGAGCTCCTGACCTCCCGTGCTCCCGAGAGGTGGAACGACTACAACAAGCGCCGGTGTGACTTCCTAGAGGAGCGTTCGCTGGAGCTTCTGACGGAGATCGTTCGCCCTGACATCGTGCACAGCAACCTCGTATACGAGGGCGGGGAGATCGACGGGCTGATGCAACTGGACGACCACGTCTTGGTGATCGAGGCGAAGTCCTCGACGCTTAGTCTGCCTGCGCGCCGGGCCGCCCCCGCCACAACAGCGGAGGAGCTCGCTGCGGTCGTCTCGAAGGCGCGTTCGCAAACGTCGCGCGCGGTCGACTACTTGGTAGCGGCCGAATCCGCAGTCTTCGACACCACCTCGGGCCGGGTCGAGTTGGACAGCAGATCGATGCATTTCGCGCACCGGATCCTCGTCACTCTGGACCCAATGGACGCGTATGTGGCGAACTCAGCGATGCTTGACTCCGCGATTGGGCAGGACGACGGGCCGGTGCCGTTCTTCGCGTGCAGTCTCACGGATCTACGCGTTCTGAAGGACTTGGTGGAATGGCCCTGCCAGTTCATCCACTACCTTGAGAAGCGCAGCCGCCTCGCTTCTCAGTCGCGAGTGATCGCTACGGAGGAGCTGGACTGGTTCGGCTTCTATCTGCAGCACAATCTGGACGTCGAGTTCATCCTCGACGCCGACGTTGAAGTGATTGTGAACTTCGGAGACTTCACGCCGGCGATTGCACGCTTCTACGCCGGGCAAGGTGGACTCGTGCCTCCGTCGAAGCCCCCGCGTCAGCCGATGCCAAGGCTGATGCGTCGGCTGCTGGAGGAGACGCAGGCAAACGTGGCTCCGGGCTATCTTCGGGCGTGCGTGCTGGCCCTCGATATGCCCATGCAAGACCGCTGGAAGGCCTTCAGGGCCTATGCGCAACAGAGGATCCGGTCTTCTGTGGACGGACGGGTCCACGACATCGTGGCTCGGCCACGGGGCTGCAGAACCGGGTTCAGCATGCACTTCGGCGCCATCAGCCAGCTAGAGTGGCTGATGGGTCATGCGCATGCGTGTGCGAACGAGGTGTCGGACCGTGAGGGCCTGGAGCGGTGGCTGTCCCTCGTCGTCGTCAACGAGGCTGCGTGGGTGTACTCGTTCGTGGTCGCGACTGACGGATCGGCGTCTGCACTTCGACCCCGGGAGCCACGGCCGAGTTGATCCCTCGCTTCAGAGTGCAAGGCGATCTTGGCCCACGTAGACACGGATGAGAGGGAGACATGAGCAACAATTGGGCACTTCACGACCTGGGCGGGAAGGTCACGCAGATTCTTTCGGAGGTCCCGGATGCGGCCGAAGATCACCACCTGGGACGGCCGTTTCTCACCGCATATCAGATTGCAATCGCGCTAGTTGAGCGGTTCCCTGAGTCGGTCCAAGACCTCGACTACCCACTTGGCGGCCTCGGCACCGGGCAGCAGAACAGCCTAGCTCAGTACGTGGCCCAGAACCTGTCACGAGAGATTCATGCAGGGCGGCTACCCGATATCGAAGGCGGCTTCCTGTCGAACCAGTACCTGAATGACATCACGTTCAACCATGGCTCTGAACTCGTCCGCTCCTCTCTAACGGGGACGAAGTTCACACTCTCCATGTACCGGTTGCGCTAGACGATCGAGGGAACGCTGAACCGGCCAACGGACGTCCGCGGGAGGTATGTGTGGGCACGCCCAGATTGTCGGTTCGGGTGCCGGTGATGACCCACGTTGAGGTCGCCGATTGGGTCCAGAGCGTACGACCCACCATCGTCGCAGGGGCCGGCGTCTCTTACTCTTCCGGGCTGCCACTCTTCGTGCCGTTCATGCAGGCCTGTCTGTCGGCGGTCGCGTCGGGTGAGCCGCTGCTGGACGGGTTTGCCATGGATCTCGTCGGTCACTTCCGCAGTGTGGCCCCTGAGGAACTGTTCTCGGTTCTTGCAGAGGAGGTCGGTCCCAAGAGTTTGTCGGTACTGCGTCTGTTCAGAGCTGGTGAAGCGACGCAGGCGCATCTGTCGCTAACCCAGGCCGCGGCCGATCTCGGTCTTCCAATCGTTACGACGAACTTCGACATGCTCTTCGAGCGAGCGGCCCGCGCTGAGGATGTGGCGATTGATCTCGTGAAGGTCCATGGATCGGCAGATTCGCTGAAGTCGATTCGAATCGCCGTCAATCATGTGTCTGTGATGTCGTCTTCGCGCGTCCGGCGCCTGACTCATGAGCGCATAGTCGGGCGCCCGCTGCTTGTGCTCGGATACAGAGGTCTCGACTCGGATCTCTTCCCCATGCTTCAGGATGCCTCATCAGTCGTCTGGTTGCTGCACGGTGTGCCACCTGATGGGGTGCTGCCTGCGGAATTCGCGCACCTCGCACAGTTGCACGACCTGCGGCTCACATACGGTGATGCCGGCGGCCTCAGCGCCGGGCTCGCTACACCCGGGTTCGGGCCAATATCGTCGACACTCGATTGGACGAACGAAGTCGAGCAGTGGGGCGGATCCATCTCGAGGCTGGCTCGCTACAAGGTCTTTGGAAAGCTCCTTCGCCATGTTGGTCTCCCGCTGCGCGCGAGTGAGTGCTACCAGCACTTGGTCTCAGAGGGAGAGCGAGCGGGTGACCGGGTGTGGCAAGCGGTAGGCCACGACGGGCTGATGAAGTCCGACGGTCTTATGCTGGGTGATGCAGCGGCTGCGGCGGAACACTTCCGTGCGTTTGCGGATCTCGCCAAGTCATGGCGTGTGAGGAGCGGTGCGTCTACACTCTCCCTCCTGCTCAACGCTCAGGAAGCACTCATGATCGCGGGGGGCAGTCCTGTAAAGATCAAATGGTGGCTCCTCGCCCCGCCCTACCCTTTGTCGTTGAGCCAGCTTGCGGAGTTCGGTTGGCTGCTCAACCAATGGGGCCGCATGGCGGTTGCCGCGTCTCGGTTCCGATCAGCGCGCCTCCTCCTCGCCCTATCCTTGTGTGTCTTCCGGCTCTTGCACGATTTCCAGGGCTACGTGGCGGTGACGTGGTCTCTGTGTCTTCTCGACCTACCGCTCGGGAACTACACGCGGATAGCCAAGCGCATGGAAAGGTTTCGGCCCGAGGATCTGAGATTCGTTGGGCTGATCTTCGGCTACTGGCTCGAATGGCTTCTGGCCGAGGTCGATCGACTGCAAGGGCGACCCGCAAGCGCTCTGGCGCGGCTGGACTCATCGAGACACCGCCCGCTCAATCGTGACGAGAAGTTCTGGGATGGAATCACACGGGCTGCCTGCAACAGAGCCATTGGCACCCCCGACCCGTCGATAATTGCCGGGATCCGAGAGCCTTTTCGGCCGCCGTACACGCCCCAGAGGCTGCGGCAAGAAGCGTACGTGCTCGCCGAGCAAGTGCTCGCCGCACGGCAGTCAGGAGCGGCGACCGACGGGCTCAGCGTGGAGCTCATTCACGCGCTCGCAGCCAGTCGGTCTTCTCGAAACAGACTGGCCGAAGGCTACCTGTCTTTGAGTCTGATGCTGCTCGACCCGGGGGTAATCCCGAAGTCGGATCGGCTGAGGCTGCGCCTCAGCCCGCTGCCATTTGTGCGGGTGATGATCGCCCTGTTTGGGCGACCGGACGCCGGCCGGAAGCACCGCGCCGTCCCACAGGAATCCCTCCTTGCCTGGGCTTGCAGCCGCAGGGGGATGGCCGCGGAGGCGCGTTGGTTGCGGGAAGGCCGATTGCCGAGTGCATCTGAGATCCAGTTCCCCTAGCTGCAGCGGCCAGCGGGGTGGGGCCGCCCGGGAAGAGGGGGCTGGAGCAGTCCCGGACTGTAGCAACCTGTCCGTTGGGGTGCATCCTATTGCACCCAGTCGGAGCCGGCGCGACCCGCCCAGTCTCCGGCGAGTAGGCACGTATTCGCGTGGCCGGCTGATGTCTACGCATCCACGTTCGAGAGCGACGTCCAAGCACCTTCCGCAGTCACAGCCGGTCCGGTGCCGTCCGTGGGTTGCGCTACCATGGGTCGAGCTGACCGGCTGCAGGCACCAGTCGACGGGGGAGCAATGACAGGTCCGAGCAGCAATCTCGCGTGGGGGGAAATCCATCGGCGCGCTGTCGACTTCGTGGCCGAGTGGAAGGGCGAGACCCGCGAACAAGCTGAGAAGCAGTCGTTTTGGAACGACTGGTTCTACATCTTCGGCATTTCGCGCAGACGCGTGGCGACGTTCGAGTTGCGCGCTGAACGGACGACCACGGGCCGCCGCGGTTGGATCGATCTTCTCTGGCCCGGCATGCTTGCGGTCGAGCACAAGTCACAAGGGAAGTCCCTCGACGAGGCACTAGGCCAGGCAGTCGACTACATGGACAGTCTCAGCGAGGCCGAACTCCCGAAGCTAGTCGTTGCCAGCGACTTCGCACGTTTTAAGGTATGGGATCAGGAGAGCCGGACCACGATCGACTTCCCCATGGAGTCGCTGCCAGAGCACCTTGAGCTGTTTGGCTACTTGGCTGGCTACCGGCAGCGCGTGTTCGCTGAAGAGGATCCTGTCAATGTAAAGGCCGCTCTGTTGATGGCGGGACTCTACGACGACTTGACGGCGGCTGGATACGTCGGGCACCCGCTCAATGTGCTGCTCGTGCGCTTGATGTTCATGTTCTTCGCGGACGACACGGGGGTCTGGCCTCGCGGATTGTTTCAGGAGTTCCTGGAGAAGCACACGAGCGAAGACGGGCTGGATGTCGGGCCCATGCTTGCTCGGCTCTTTCAGATTCTGAACACCTCCGAGGTAAAGCGGCTTGCAGGCTTGGACCCGTCGATTGCGCAATTCCCCTACATCAACGGCGGTCTGTTCAAGGAGCAGCTCGGGATTGCCGACTTCACGGGCCGAATGCGCTCCCGGCTCTTGGCCATTTCCTCCTTTGACTGGTCGCAAATCAGCCCGATAGTCTTCGGATCCATGTTTCAGGGCGTAATGGACCAGGCCAGTCGTCGTTCGTTCGGGGCACACTACACACCGGAATCGAGCATCCGTCGCGTGATTGAGCCGCTGTTCCTCGACGACCTTGTCGGCGAGTACGTGAGGGCAAAGAACAGCGCGCCAGCTCTGAAGCGACTTCACAATAGACTCGGAAGCCTGCGATTCTTGGACCCCGCGGCGGGAGCCGGCAACTTCCTGCTCGTGACGTTCCGGGCACTCAGGCAACTCGAGTTCGACATCCTGATGCGGCTGCGCGAACTCGGTGCGCTCGAGGCGACGTGGGCGATGGACACCAGCCACTTCTCGAAGGTCACGGTCGACCAGTTCTACGCCATAGAGGTCGAGGAATTCCCCGCTCGTATTGCCGAGACGGCGCTCTACTTGGCGGACCACTTGGAGAACATGCGTCTCAGCAAGGAGTTTGGGGAGCATTTCGCGCGCTTCCCGATCGTTCTCGAAGCCCACATCCACACCGAGAATGCGCTGCGTGTGGACTGGAACGATGTCTTGCCCGCCAAAGACTGCAACTACGTGCTCGGTAATCCGCCGTTCATTGGTCGCCAGTATCGGACCGAGGAACAGGTGCGGGACATGGAGGTGGCATTCCAGGGAGCCCGGGGCGTAGGCCCGCTCGACTATGTGACCGCGTGGTACGCGAAGTCGCTCGAGTATCTGAAGGAGAACCCGAAGATCCGAGTGGCGTTCGTGTCAACGAACTCGATCACACAGGGGGAGAACGTCTCCATACTGTGGCCGAGGTTGCTGCAGTCTGGGATCGAGATCGACTTCGCGCACAGAACGTTTCGGTGGAACAGCGACGCCAGAGGCAAGGCGGCCGTTCACGTCGTCGTCATCGGTTACAGCGTCGGCGGAAACGCGGGAGTAAGACGGCTCTTCGACTATCCGGACATCGGGGGGCAGCCAATCGAGAGTACGCCCAAGCACATCAATCCGTATCTTATCGAGGGCGACGATGTGCTTGTGACGAAGAGGCGGACGCCGATCGTCTCTTGGATCCCGGAGGCCAACTTCGGCTCGATGCCGAATGACGGCGGCCATCTGATCGTTGAGAGCGTCGACCTGGACGAGTTCCTTGCAGATGCCCATGCGGCTAAGTACGTCAGGCGCCTTGTTGGATCTCGTGAGCTGCTGAACGCGTTGCCGCGCCATGTCTTGTGGCTGAAGAACGCCAACCCGGCTGACATTGTCGCATCGCGCTTGCTCCGTGACCGCATCGAGGGCGTGCGCACGCATCGCGCGTCCAGCGAGCGAGCTACGACACGGGCACTTGCGCAGACCCCGACACTGTTCGGCGAAGACCGCCAGCCCACGACGGATTACCTTGCAATCCCCGAAGTGAGCTCCGAGGGTCGCCCCTACCTCGCTGCCGCCTGGCTGGGCGCCGACGTCATCGCGACGAACAAGCTGTACGTCGTCCCCACTGCGGATCTCGCGCTATTCGCGCTCGTTTCGAGCCGGATGTTTCAGACCTGGTTGGCGACAGTCGGGGGCAAACTCAAGTCCGATTATCAGTTCTCGACCGGCATGGTCTACAACACCTTCCCGTTCCCAGAACTCGACGGACCCCGGAGGACGCGATTGCAGGCTCTGGGGACAAGCATCCTGTCGGCGCGGGCCAAGTTCACCGACGTCCCGCTGGGCGATCTGTACAAGCCGAGCAGCATGCCGCCCGAGCTCGTTGATGCGCACGCCGCCAACGACGCCGTCGTCGGGTCCCTATATGGACTGAAGGAGCCGACCCTGCTGCAACGCCAGGCAGCTCTCTTCGAGGCCTACGAACGACTTCGACTTCCGCTCGAGGCCCAGATGAGGACGAAGGGGTACCTCGGTGGCAGGCGAGGCCGCCGCGAGTAGGTCTGGCCGGCCTGTACCCGAATGCGTAGCTTTCGGAGCTTCCTGGGTCCTTGTGGCTACGGGCAACGCATGCCGTAGCGTCTTGGCCGTACCGAGGCTCTGCATTCGCATCTGGCGCGCATAAGTAGCGTCTTGGTCGTAGAAACAGGACGCATCCACAAATGCTCGACCGCTAGACCCGGGAGTCCATGGCTTCCAAGTAATCGAGCCGACGTGGAACCCGGGGCGTTTCAGTCTCCGGTAGGAGGCGCAGGCGCTCGATTGAACCGAACCAAGAACCCGCGGCTGTCGTGGACCGCACTATCTCGGCGGATTGCTCCTGGACCGAGCGCAGGGTCTCGGCGCGATGCGCGTCGAGAGCACTTTGTCCCTCCCCCTTCAGGCGGGCCGCCAGCGGTTTGAGGTCCTCAGGGATTGAGATCGTGTGTCCCATACGACCGACCTCGAGCACGATGGAGCGCCACGCGCCGCTCTGACCTATGACAGTGGCCACCAGCTACTTCTCACGCACAGAGAGTTGTCCGCTCCCGGCCGGTCGGGCGCCTAACACGAAGCCGGAGACGCTGGCGGCCGGTGTCGTGCCCGGCGACCACATGACAGCTGAGTCTTCGAGTCCGCCGGGGGTCATGAGACTCGAGGTGCCGTGCTCGCCTCGGCCGGCGGTTCGCGGGATTCCGCCGCCGACGCCCGTGCCGCCGGTGCGCGGGCGAATGAGGTGGCCGGAGACCCATATCCACCAGGCCACGATGGCGGCGATGAGCGCGAGCGAGAGGGCGAGCGTGGCCGGGCTCGTGACGGCAGCGAGCCATCGGGAGGCGAAAGGTGCGCGCCCCCACGTCATGAGTGATGAGGTGTCCGCGGGTCGATCGAACGGGAGCGAACTGAGGGCTGCGAGCCCCATCGGGACCAAGGCGGTGGCGAGGCACGTCAGCAAACCGACGGACGCGAATCGCCGGATTCCTGCAGAAAGAGCCACGTGTACCTCCCGACCTCAGCATCTTGATTGAGCTGGGGTGGAAGCTAGCACAGGTCCTCGGTGGTCCCGGACTTTGTGATTGGAACCATGGCCAACGCTGTCGCGCCTTGGGTGCTCCGCCCGAAAGGCTCCATCCTGCAGATGTCGCGACGGGGTTGGTGAAGCCATCGCGGAGACACAGGTCGCGCGCGCGTCGAACGGTTACGCGCGGAAGCTCGCAGGTGTACTCTTGCCGAAAACCGCAGCGTTAGCTGTGGTTGAATTGGAGTGTTGGGCCTGCTAGCAAGAGCAAGTCAAGGCGCGAAGACGCCGGAACCGATTGCGTACTAAGGATCAACGTGGAGATTCCGCCAGGAGACGAGTTCTACTTCCAGTGGCACCTCACTGAGCGCTGCAACCAGAGGTGCGCCCACTGCTATCACGACTCTTACTCGGCTGACAATGAGATGTCCCTCAAAGATCTCACAGCAGTATTCGGCGAAATGGAACGTGCGCTGCTGGCGTGGAATCGGGTCGGCTCCTTTTCTCTAACGGGTGGGGAGCCCTTCATGCGTCGCGACGAGCTCTTCGCGGTTATGGACATGCTCGACGCAAGCCCGGTGGTGGGCTACTACGACCTGCTTACGAACGGGGCGCTGGTCTCGACGGACGATGCTTCGCGCCTGCGGACCGCAATCAAGCTTCGTCGTGTTCAGGTTTCTCTCGAAGCGGCGTCTGCAGTGGAGAACGACTCCATCCGTGGGCCTGGCGCGTTCGATCGGACGCTTGCCGCGATCGACTTGCTGAAGTCTGCCGGACTCGAGGTGGCGGTCATGATGACCATCACAAGACAGAACCGCGAGTCCTTCCCTGAGATGCTTGAACTTCTCGCAGAGCACCAGGTCGATGCTTTCGCTGCTGATCGTTTCATTCCGGAGGGAACGGGTGCCAAGTTGTCAGACTCGGCGCTATCACTGCAAGAGGCGCGGGAGACTTTCGAGCTCATCCATGCGCTTGGGGTCGCTGAGCGCCGTCTCAGGGTTCTGCTGTACCGCCCTCTCTTCGCACTGGTCGAGAGTGACAATCCCACCGTGGGGGCCATGTGCTCTGTGGGTTCGAACGCTCTCACCGTAATGCACGACGGGACCGTCTATCCGTGCCGTCGCCTACCTATTCCGCTCGGTCACGTCCTCAAGGACGGGCTCTTCAAGATTTGGTACGACTCTGACCTTCTCTGGCAGGTGCGGGATTCCTCGAATATTCAGGGCTGCAAGGATTGCGATCTAGTGCCAGCGTGCCGCGGTTGTCGTGCTATGGCCTACTTTACTTCGGGCGACTATCTTGGAGCCGATCCCCATTGCTGGAGGGAAGCGCCATGTACCGCTTGATGCCCTCCGTGCGCCTCCGGCGTGGCCCCGAATTGTCTTACTGGGTCTTTTGCCTCGAGACAGGTGAGCACTTTGAGGTGAATGAAACCGCGTTCAAGGTGATAGATGCGGTCGGGCGGGAGCTCGGACCGGAGTTGATCGCTACCGAACTTGCGGTTGAGTACGGGCTTGAGACGGCGACGGTGGAGGCCGACGTCATCGAGCTACTCGAGGCGTGTGTGAAGCAGGGGCTCGTGACCACAGGGAGGAATTCGGGATGACAACTAAGAAGGCAACGACTACATACGAGAAGCCTGAGATCAAGAAACAGGAGAAGATGGAGTTTCCTCTGCGTGGGGTTAAGAGCCTTGGTAGCGGGATTGCCTGTCGACAGTGCTCCTCTTGTCACAACTGCAAGTAAGGCCGAGGCATGCCCCCCGCCATTCTTCGACCCCCCAGGTTCCGGGCTTTGGAGTATTTCTGTCTGCTCTACGATGTCGCAGTCGACCAAGAGGACTACAACGATCCTTGGTGTGCCATCGGCGGCGCTTCGAGCAGCAGCGTCCGTCTCGACCAAGTAGTACAAGTTCATCGAACGAGCGATGACTGTGTTGCGCCTTGGGACCGTGACCGGTACTCACTCGAGCTGGCTCTCACACCATCGCCTAGCCTATCGGGAATGCGCGTATGGCTGGGACGTCCGCCCTCGGACCTTGAGAGGGGACTCATCGACTCTGTAGCCCTCGAGCCGCTGCGGCAGAATCCGAGGATTGAGGACTGCGGAGATGATCAGGCGGTCGATGGATTGTGGGAGAAACTTCTGATCGCGAAGCTTTGCCGCGCTCTGCTCCAGGCCGAGGGGAGTACGCCGGCCGCTGCGGCTCTCGACCAAGTTGGTCTGGCACTTGTAAGAGAGGCGCCGCTGCCCGATCGGCGCGATGCTTCGGCGTTGGGAGCCCAGCTGGGAATATTGCGGTGGCTCTACTTGAACGAGGCGTCAGCTTGCTATCACGGGCATCATTCCATTGCGCTCGCGGACGATTGTCTGAGATACGTGAAGGATGAGGCAGGTATTGGCGCGTCACCTCACGAGCTCGTCGCGCTGTACAACAAGGCGCAGGGAGTGCTTCACGGCCGAGACTATGTCGCCGCGCTGGATCGCTTTAGGGACCTCAGCGGCTTCCTCCTAGAGAGCAACACAGAAAAGTACTTTGACGTCCTGTCTAAGAACCCGTATGGCTGGCCGAAGTGCCGCCGCCTCTTCGATATCTACCTCCGCGTGCCGTCGATTCTTCAAGCTGCAGAGACGCTGATCACGCTTCGTAGGTCCACGGATGCCGAACGCGAGCTTGGCAAGTTGACGCGTATCCGGATGACCAAGTATCAGCAGGCTCGAGCGCAAATCGCGCTGGCCAAGATCGCTAACGATTTGGGTGGACAGCGTCTGCGCGCTGATGAGTTCGATTGGCGCAACCATTCTTGTGCGAATAAGAAGGGGATTGCTTTGCAGGCCTTGGGGGTTGAGGCGGAGAGGCACGCGATCCGCCTGCGCTACCGGGCACGGCTTGTGTCAGGCGGAGGCTCGGCGGAGGAGGGCGGCCCGTGTCCTGTCTAGATGCTGCGATTCGCGAACTGGAGGGGCTCTGCACCGCTGTCGAGCAGAAACTCGTGTGGGTGGGTGGGCAGAGGTCCGAACTGGACGAGACGATCTATGAATGGGCGCAAGGCCTCTCGGGGTGCGCGGATCTCATTGATGCAGCGGTGGGGAGATGCGGCGAGCTGGAGTGCATTGAAAAGGCAACTGCGGCCGTTGTCGAGTTCATAGAGCTGCAACTCCCTCAAGAACTGGCGTGGGGAGAGATTGTGGCGGTTAGGGGAGCCGCGCTTCAGCTGTGTACTGACAAACAGAATCGGAATTACCAGGTCGAGACTCGACGGACCCTGAGCGAAGATCTCGGACGCCTTCTCGACGCGACGCGTGGGTGCAAGGGGATGCAAACGGTTTCAGACTATGCTATTGAACTCGCCGAAGCCCTCTGTGGCCTTACGTACGACGATGGAGTGCCACAGTTCGTGCGTGAGAACTGGCAGGAATGGCAGGAGCTGGTGGCGGGCAGGCAGCTCCCCCTCGCCGGACCGTTGCCCGCGCTGGAGCCATCTCTCGCCAGTCAGGCGCTGCGCCGGTTCCTTCACATTGGTTTCCTGAAGCCTACTGCGAGTGAAGTCCCTGCCTACCAAACTGCGTCACCAGAGGATCTCGCTGCTGAATGTGGTGAATGTCCATATGGCTTGCAATGTATGCAAACGCAGGGCAAGTCCGGGGTGGCGCTCAATTCGGAATGTGCTATTGCCCGAACGCTCGCAGTGAACAATGCAGGACTTCTTACCCAGCCGCCTGATGGCCTGATTCGGCACTACTACGACGCTGTGATCGGCCGGAACGAGGGACTGATCACGGATCGACTCTACAGCCAGAGGCTTCGGTCTGACCCAGGCTGGCGCTTTTGCGTGCTGCAGCGTTGGAACTCATACACGCCTGCTCTCGGAACATCCGAAGGGGGCGGGTACTACCTCTATCGCGTTCCTGAGCCCTCGTCGAGTGCGGGGGCACCCCCTGGGCAGGCGGCCATCGATGTGGGTGTCGTTATCGACCCCGGATATGGCTTTCTCAAGAATTTCTTCTCCCAGGGCTTCGGCATAAAGGATGTAACTGGCGTTGTTGTGACGCATGACCACCCAGATCACCTCGTTGATTTTGAGCCACTCGTGAACCTCGTTATTGAGTCGCACAAGAACCGAACGGGTGAACATGGCGCGGCGGAAGACCGCCGCGTGGATGCGCTCATGTCGTCAGGAGCCTCAGAGCGACTGAAGCCGTCGATTGAGAGTGCGCGGCGAATGGTCTTTCGTGACACATTCGTTCGGGCACCAGGCAAAGACGATTTCGGAGATCCCAGTCCTTTCCACACGGCCGACGGCAGCGACCTTGATGGCTCGATGAGAATCGATGCAAAACTGGCAATTCACAAGGATGCGTCGGAGCTGCCTCACCGGCACGGGCATGACAGCATTGGTGTCTCGATAGAAGTCTCTGCGGGGGGCGTTACTCGGCGCATCGCGGTTCCCTCTGACACTAGGTGGAGCAACGAAGTTGCTGCTCAGTACCTCAGCCCGGGCTCAAAGGCGGACATCATCTGTCTGCACCTTGGCGGTATTGCAAAGAAGTCCCGGTTCGGCGTGTTCGAGTACTTTGACGAGGACCGGACTGGCCGCCAGGTCATCCACCAGGGGTGGCATTTGTTCCTTCCTGGCGTGCTTTGGTTTGTGGAGGCTGCAGCGGAAGCCGTGCGAGCTTCAAAGGACGGGGAGTCGGTGCTAGTCGTCTTGTCTGAGTTCGGAGAGGAGATGAGCCACGGACTTCGGGTCGACTTAGCCAATCGGTTGAACAGGTACATCCGCGAAACGGCGGGCGCAAAGGCACCACCGGTTGTCGTGGTGCCCGGGGATGTCGGGCTTGTGATCGACCCTATTGGCCGTCACATTCAGTGCTCTTGCTGTGGCAACTACTACTCATGGGACATGCCTTTTCGCTGCGAGGTTTTTGGGGACTGTGAGCAGATCTTCTACGTCTGCGCAGAATGTGACTCACTCCTTGCTGATGACGAAAGGCGGGGCATCTTCCGCCAGCGGCAGGCCCCGCTCGTGCGCCCGGTGGTCTCGTGACTTCCGACATCGACGCGGCACTCATTCGCGCGCGCAATGCGCTTCAGCGAGGCGTCAGCGGCATGACCCATCGGCTCGACGATTGCACTAGAGTTGCGCGCCTTGCCGTTCTCGCCGGCGTACGCTCGGATGGTCTTGATGGCTTCTTGGCCGACAGGCAGCAGGCGGACGGCGGTTGGATTGACGTGGAGGAGACGGCTTGGTGCGCGGCTGCGCTTCCCCCTGAGTCTGACGTCGCTCAGGCCGCGATGGCGTGGTTGGCCGAGAGTCGACTCGAAGAGGGTGGCTGGGGACGCAGCCGACGAGATGTTCGACGGGTTCTGACAACCGGCCTGGTTCTCCGGCTGCACCCTGGCATTGGCCTGGACAGTGACTGGAACGGGTTGGAGCAGTCATGGGCGAAGGACTTGAACAGCGACCTCGCCCTGACATACAAGGGCGCCGCATACTTGATGTGCCAAGCGTCCAGCTGCCATAGGAACAGCGATCTCGAACGAGACACCGTGGCATTCATTACGCGCAATCTCAACGATGACGGCGGGCTTGGGCCGTGGAAGGCGCATCCGGTGGGCAGCGACCCTTGGACGACGGGAATCTGCCTCGTTGCGCTCAGCTCAGCTGATAGCGACCCAGCCGTTCTTGAGGGCTGCTCCAAGTGGCTGTGCGACCACCAACTTGAATCCGGGCACTGGCCCTACCATTTCATTGACGAGGGCTCCGTCTACGCCTACTGGGGGCTGTCTGAGGTCGGCAAAGCGCGGGGGCAGTCATAGTGTGCGGCATCTGCGGAACCACTGGGCGCGAAGACCCCGCGCTTGCGGAGCGGATGCTGCGTACTATACGACATCGGGGACCAGACTCTTTCGATCTTGCCGTCAGCCCTACTTCGTCGGTTGGCGGTTGCCGGTTGACGATTATCGGCACGAACACATCGCCTTTGCCGCGGGCGGGAAGCCCCCTGGTCTTGTTCAATGGCGAGATCTACAACTATCGAGAGCTTGCCGCCGACCTCAAGGTCGCTCTGGATCCTATGGATGCTGAATCGCATCTTGTCCAGCATCTCCTTCAGACCCAAGGAGCTCAGGGAATCGCGCGCCTTCAGGGGATGTTCGCAATTGTTGCAGTCGAGCCTGATCGAATCGTTCTTGCTCGTGACCGACTTGGCATCAAGCCGCTCTTCTACGCGACGGTGAACGATGAGGTCGTTTTCGGCTCGGAGATGAAGGCGATTCTGGCGCATCCTGACGTATCCACTGCCCTCGATGAACAGGCGCTGGATGAGACAGCCGTGTTCGGGTACATCTCGTCGCCGGAAAGAACTCCCTTTGCCTGCATCAAGCAGGTTCCGCCCGGAACGATCGTCGAGATCGCTCATGGCCGCCATCGGGTCACGCAGTACTGGGCACCGCAGCTCGCCGAGAGCGGCGAAACCGGTGATCTGGGCGAATGGGCGACTGCGGTACGGAGTCAACTGCGTTCTGGACTGGCACAGATGCTGGAGCACGATTCGCTGGAGAAGGGCTTCTACCTTTCGGGAGGAGTCGACTCTTCGTTGCTGGCGATGCTCGCCACTGAGTCGCAGGCGCGCCCCGTATTGACGTTCACGCTCGCAGACTCCAACGATTCCAAAGACTTGGTCGCCGCTCGCAGAATCGCGGAATCGATTGGCTCTGACCACTATGAGTTCCGGGTGGGACTGGATGAGTACCTGCGTGAGCTCCCGGTCTTCGTGCAGCACTACGAGAACCTGATCGCGGGGGGCGTCTTCGACATCCACGGGGGCATCGCTTTTCAGATGCTTTCCAGGAACGTAGCAAAACACGTGAGAGTCGCCTTCTCAGGTGAGGGGGCCGACGAGCTCTTTGGCGGCTACTACTGGCCATACACCCATCCACTTGGCTTCGGGGAGACAATTCGATCACGACTGGCGGCTGCAGGGTGTCCTCCGGCCGTGGCGATGCAGGTCAATGAGCTCTTTCCTGAGGCCGAGGACGCGGCTGTGTATCGCCGGAAGGTGCTCGACTTTCTGATGCAGGGTGCCCTCGCGAACTATCATCTGTGGAGTGTGGACAGGTCCGCTTCCGCTTTTGGATTCGAAGTGCGTCCCGCGTATCTTCATGACGAGCTTGTGCAACTTGCATTGTCGCTTCCAGTTGAAGCGAAGGTGCTGGGCAACCATACGAAGCGCGTCCTGAAGGAGGCTGCACGGCCCCTTTACGAACGATGGGGCGTAGCGGATCTTCTACATCGCAAGAAGTCGGGGATGCCTGCGGCGGTGCACGGCATTGGCGCTCAATTCGAGCGTCTCGCCAGTGGACTTGTGCCGGAGCAGGACGTTGCGACGCACCCGTTTGCGCGTTGGGTCAAGTCTCCGGTTGAAGCCGTAATGTTCGACCTCTTCCAGTACACGTTCGTGCAGAATCGGGGCACGATACCGACTGGCTTCGAGGTGCGCGACTTCTACGAGAGCGGTGCCCGTGCGGACATGTATCGTTAGCAAGTTTCCGCCGATAGAGGGCGGCATCGCGTCCCGCACGTACTGGAGAGTACGTCGACTTCTGGACGCTGGCGACACCGTGGCCGTGGTCACAAATGCCGGCGGCGTCGATTCTGAGTACCGGATCGCCGGTTGCGAGGAGCACCTGCAATGGCTGGTAAGTGAGCGGGGGCTGCTTCTCCGCGATTTGAGCTGCCCGCCCCCTTGGCATATCCCAACGAGTCCTGACTACGTTGAGAGGCTACTCAACGAGACACTCCATCTTCTTCGGACGGGTTCGTGGGATCAGATCGAGTCAGACTATTTGGTACCGTACGGGATAGTCGGTCACCTGGCTTCAAGACTCACTGGCCTTCCTCACGTTGTGCGCCATGGTGGCAGCGACATCGCGAAGTTCCTTCACCATCCCTCGTATGCCACCATCCTTGCGGACGTTCTGCGTGAAGCCAGCTGCGTCGTGACCGACGATCGGCACCGCCCCGCAGTCGAACCGTTTGCGCAATGTATCGAGTGCGAGGCGGTGCCTGTGGCGGATGAAATGGCCTTCTCTTTCCCCTCGACGCCGTCGTCGGATGGGCCGCTCATCTGCGCATATGTCGGCAAGATCAACTATCACTGGAGACGTAAGGGCCTGGACCGAATCGTCGAATGGTTTGCCATCCAAGATCAATCGCGAATCTCGCTTCGGCTAGTCGGGCAGGGGGTGGGCGAGTCGGATTTCAAGCGGTGGATGCAGGGAACCCTAGGTCGCGAACTCCCCATCGAATCGTTCGTTCCCCCGTGGGAGATGCCGCGCTTGTTTGGGTCACTTGACGCCGTGTTTGTGCTCGGTCTGGACGAGACTGTCCAGAACATGTCGTTGCTGGCCGATGAGGCGCGATTGGCAGGGCTGAGAGTCATAGAATCCCTGGAGTCTCTTACAAGCCTGTAGTGAATCGCCCCGGGTTCAGTGGAGGCTCGATTGAAACGCCCCGGTTCTTGCGGAGGCGCCGCTCCCAGGACCACTCGATCTTGGAGCGAGGAGTTCCGCTAGTGACAATGCGCAGTCGCAGGTCTACGGCACGGCGGAGCGTGCCATTTGTGTGCCTTGCGCACAGAAGATGCTCTGAAGCGGCCTGAATCGGGTTGAGACGCCGCCGAACCTGATGGGACTGCATATGCCGTGTGACCTGCGACTATGCGGCATCAGACGAGACTGGCAGACTTCCCCTGGAACCGGCAGGTCAGGTTTCGAATTCCCTTGGGGGCACCACACATCACGCGAGCCCCTCTGTGGAAACAGGGGGGCTCACCTGCGCTTTCTCGCATGGCGACGAGCGGCGAACTCGACCCTCGATGGCACACATGTGCCATTCG
>Ga0209540_10000527_pt1 | contig 35691 bp, 35 predicted proteins | sample BarGraIncu01121A_FD_184501 | JGI IMG/M metagenome (GOLD analysis project Ga0209540, IMG submission 184501) | Arctic peat soil microbial communities from Barrow, Alaska - Barrow Graham LP Incubations 011-21A (SPAdes) (version 2) | ecosystem: Environmental > Terrestrial > Soil > Wetlands > Peat... | reverse complement strand
AATTTAATTGTGTGATACATCGCCACCCGGACGGAATGAATGGCTTTTCCTCTACAGACAAGGCATATATCAACCAAAACTTTGAGCTTTCGATTCTATATACTAAGCAGGATAACTTTGTAACAGGCGTTTATAATCTGAAGCACGATGATTACGTAATACAAATTCCGGTTGAGTGCTTCGTGGACTATGGTATTGAAGATATAGATGTATCTAATATCGAAAAGCCTGCACCGCTTATGATAATAGACAAAAATAGAAAAACGAAATCTAAGTACAAAGATTCAAAAGACAAAGAAATTGAGTTAGTAGCTAAACACGAATGGGACTTAGACCGTCACGACACAATACCTGAGCGAAAAGAAAAGCTGTTCCCTGAAGAATCGTTAGACTACGGAATGATGAAAGAGTTTTTGCTTGATGAAGTGAATGACCAGATTGATAAAATTTATTACCGGCTGGAAACCCTAGAAGAATCTATCTATCATCAAAACGGCTTTAGCTGCGAGGGTTCGACGTTTTAAATTCACAGAATTACAAAAATTTAAATTGCGAATAAATGAAAAAACCTAAAATTCCAAAAGAAGTAACTGATATAGCATTAGAGCTTGGAATAGAATTATTGAAAATGTTGAAACAGTTGAGCAACAAAGGAAAACTTAAATTACCACGTAAACCAAAACCAAAGAAAGGAGCAAAACCAGATGCAAATACCACTAATAATAATTAGAAAATATGCGGGCAGACTTCTGTTGCTGTTACTTGAAATAATAATCCTGGCACGAAAGGAAGGAAAACTAAAATGAATGAAGTAAATATTATATGCCCTCACTCTCCTGAACTTCACAACGTCACAGAAATCAATCCTGACAACGGTTTAAGCCTTCTGCCAAAACAAGATGAGAAGTTAATACTTGAAGAGATATTTGAAGATATGTTTGAACAAATCGAAGCAGATTTAGCTAAAGCTGATTCACCTGAAGTTGTTTTCTCCAAGTATTTGTGGGTAATTAAAATGAAAGAGAAAGCGATTGATAATGTTAAAGCCACAGCTTCCAAGCTGATACAGGATATTGAAGATTGGCAATCTAAAAAGATACAGCAAAACCAGGGACAGATAGACTTTCTTTGCACTAGCATGCATAATTATCTGAGGCAAAAGAATCTAAAATCTCTACAGCTTGCACCGGGAACTATCGGTGTGAGAAAACAACAGGACAAGATACTAATAATTGACGAAGAACTGTTTTATGAAAAAGCTGACTCACAGTTGTTGAGGCATATTCCAGAAGCATATGAACCGGATATGAAAAAAATAAAAGAGCACATTAAAGATTCAGGTGTCGTACCCGAAGGAATAGATGTGAAATCACAAGACCCGAAGTTTTATTACAAAATTAATTGAAAGGAGACTTGAAAAGAAATGAATAATAACGGAAACAAACCTAAATTGGAGCTACAGCTTAACATACCCTGTAGAATTAAATTAATGCAGGATAAAGCATTGACAGGAAATTCTAATTTTGGCACCTGGTATTTGTACAATGTTATAGCTGAAGATAAGGACCAACCATTCTTCGCTCCGGTACAAGTTCAGGATTTCATCGAAAACAATCAGCTTAAGAAAGGAGACGAACTACAGGTAACAAAAGTCCTAACGAAAGAAGGTAAGCGTAATGTAATCGATTTTGATATACAGTTGCTTTCAAAACAACCTACACAAGATTCCACCAACGCAAAGCCTTCCAACGGTAATGGTAAACCGGATGATATTAAAATAATGCGCGAATGTCTTATCGCTGCGATTGATTTACAGAAAGAACTCGGCTCGGTTGTCGATGTCAACAAAGTTGGTTTAAGTCTCTATATATCAAAGACTAAAAACGGCAATTATCAATTCTAATTCTGCATTAACTACTTCTTACAGACCTGGTGTTCGAAAAAATGCCGGGTCTGTTTTTAAAATGTTCAAAAATTTTCAACAAAACAAAAAGTGAGTGAAAATTTCACTCAATTTTAATTAACCGCTTTTAAAATATTAAACTTATGAAATTATTTACAAAAGCCATTGAAGCAAAAGCTCAGGCTCAGTTTCAGTTAGGCAATGATTTGGAAAAACAAGTAGTTGTGGCGAAGTTCTTTAATCCCACTGGCTCAGGTACTTGGTGGCTCATCAATCAGGATCCGGAAGACACTGACTATCTTTGGGGTATTTGTCACATCTTTGAAACCGAAGTTGGAAGTTTCTCGAAATCAGAGTTGGTGAATTTTCGAGGTAAATTTGGATTAGGCATAGAGAGAGATTTATACTTTGAAGAGGTGAATGCAAAGGAGTTGTATCTAAAACTTTAATAGTATTTAGGAATCACATTAAATATTATATTCTTTGATTACGTATTTCGCATCACTTTAGTCCATTTAATAAAATTGTCGTTCATAATACTCGAAAATCATATCAAGGGTGCGATATTGGGAGGACGTTTCAATCCTTGTTGTATTGGATTTTTTGAAAGAACGCGGAAATTAAACAGATTGATGCGACAGCGACACAGGAGTTTCAATCCTTATTGTATTGGATTTTTCGAAAGAACTATTTATGATTTCTTGGTTTTTCAAGACTTATGGAAGTTTCAATCCTTGTTGTATTGGATTTTTTGAAAGAACTTATTTTTTTCATTAGTACCCCTTTATTATACTTCCGGTTTCAATCCTTGTTGTATTGGATTTTTTGAAAGAACATTAAGTTTATAAGCGAGTGTGAAGATTTTAAAGAAAGTTTCAATCCTTGTTGTATTGGATTTTTTGAAAGAACACCGGCGGGTTTTTGGATTGATGAAGAGAACAAAGTGTTTCAATCCTTGTTGTATTGGATTTTTTGAAAGAACTTTTACTCACTTTGAGAAAAGTTCAATTGATATTGGGTTTCAATCCTTGTTGTATTGGATTTTTTGAAAGAACCCAAAGTTTATGGGTCTACAGCCTATGGCTATATGATGTTTCAATCCTTGTTGTATTGGATTTTTTGAAAGAACAAAAAGGAGGTTGAGACATCGCAACACAAATAATTATGTTTCAATCCTTGTTGTATTGGATTTTTTGAAAGAACAATTAGAGCTCGAGCCCTATATATTAGTTCCATTAGGGTTTCAATCCTTGTTGTATTGGATTTTTTGAAAGAACATAAGAAAGAACAAAGTTTGCTTCACCTCTCGCCACGTTTCAATCCTTGTTGTATTGGATTTTTTGAAAGAACCTCCTCTCGTTGCGATGCTCGAGCGTCGTAACGCATTGTTTCAATCCTTGTTGTATTGGATTTTTTGAAAGAACTCATTGCAAGTCCTTCACCCCAACCCGCAGCAGTTTCTCTGTTTCAATCCTTGTTGTATTGGATTTTTTGAAAGAACATTTTAAACTTGCCATTTTTAAATCCTTTCGTTTTTGTTTCAATCCTTGTTGTATTGGATTTTTTGAAAGAACAATTCATTGAGTTAGCAAAAGCACAGAAAAAGAAATGTTTCAATCCTTGTTGTATTGGATTTTTTGAAAGAACTCACGCTTGATAATTTGTTGCTCTTTAGGGCAACCCTGTTTCAATCCTTGTTGTATTGGATTTTTTGAAAGAACATTCCGAAAGATTATATATCGGAATCGGCTAAAAGATGTTTCAATCCTTGTTGTATTGGATTTTTTGAAAGAACACTAATCCTGAATTGAGAAACAAAACACCCAAGTTGAGTTTCAATCCTTGTTGTATTGGATTTTTTGAAAGAACAACTTGCAGGCAACCCTCCGTCTTATTCGTATATGGGTTTCAATCCTTGTTGTATTGGATTTTTTGAAAGAACTGAGAATGTCAAAGGGGGTAGTGTTGAGGGTGCGATGTTTCAATCCTTGTTGTATTGGATTTTTTGAAAGAACAGGCTAAAAAAATTGTTGATGATGTTCAGATATTATGTTTCAATCCTTGTTGTATTGGATTTTTTGAAAGAACAAAATAACTTGTTTCTGGAAGGACTAATTTAATGGCGTTTCAATCCTTGTTGTATTGGATTTTTTGAAAGAACAAAAAGAGACAAAGCCCCTCAGCGAAAACGAACTCGAGTTTCAATCCTTGTTGTATTGGATTTTTTGAAAGAACTGTCGGAGGGGAAGGTGCCACAGTCTCAACTTTCTTCCTGTTTCAATCCTTGTTGTATTGGATTTTTTGAAAGAACTGACAGTTCACAAGATACACCGGGGATCCGATATTACAGTTTCAATCCTTGTTGTATTGGATTTTTTGAAAGAACCAAAAGTGTTAAGTTATACCAACACTATTAACTAACGTTTCAATCCTTGTTGTATTGGATTTTTTGAAAGAACAGATTGGAAACATTACAATAGATATATATATGATATAATTAGTTTCAATCCTTGTTGTATTGGATTTTTTGAAAGAACAGAATTAAATTGGAATGAAATACAAAGAGTATTTAAGTTTCAATCCTTGTTGTATTGGATTTTTTGAAAGAACTATTCACAAATCAAACTAACTTTATGGCTGATGTTGGTTTCAATCCTTGTTGTATTGGATTTTTTGAAAGAACATCATACTATGTGGAGGAAAGTAAACATATGACTACGTTTCAATCCTTGTTGTATTGGATTTTTTGAAAGAACTTGTTATATCACTTCTCAAAGAATACGGGAAATATAAGTTTCAATCCTTGTTGTATTGGATTTTTTGAAAGAACGCTATTGTTTTCGTTGCATCATTAGCCGCCTGCATGTTTCAATCCTTGTTGTATTGGATTTTTTGAAAGAACCGAAGTCTCAGCTTCTAAGTCATATTTAATACTTGTGTTTCAATCCTTGTTGTATTGGATTTTTTGAAAGAACAGTTAAGGGTGAAATTTGGCAGGTAACAATGTTTACGTTTCAATCCTTGTTGTATTGGATTTTTTGAAAGAACTCGTTCAAACGACAGGGAATGAGGATGTTTATGGAATGTTTCAATCCTTGTTGTATTGGATTTTTTGAAAGAACTGTAAGTATTGAGTCATTGAAACTATAACCAAGATTGTTTCAATCCTTGTTGTATTGGATTTTTTGAAAGAACAATTATGAAAACAAAGAGAAATTTATACAAAGAATCGTGTTTCAATCCTTGTTGTATTGGATTTTTTGAAAGAACAGATATTTGATTACGTTAAACCCGTAGGTTTTATTCTGTTTCAATCCTTGTTGTATTGGATTTTTTGAAAGAACATACTTTTTTCAGTTCGGGAATGAATACACCGTTTTCGTTTCAATCCTTGTTGTATTGGATTTTTTGAAAGAACTACTGGTTTGGCAACAATATGTCAACTTCTTAATTAGGTTTCAATCCTTGTTGTATTGGATTTTTTGAAAGAACTGATGGAACCAAAGGGTAAGAACAGATGCCACTGGGGTTTCAATCCTTGTTGTATTGGATTTTTTGAAAGAACAGAATACTTTTACCCGCAAAAGTAATGAGTGATATAAGTTTCAATCCTTGTTGTATTGGATTTTTTGAAAGAACTCGTATTTCTTATTAACTTTATTAAAATTAAATAAATATTTTGATATTTTACACACTAATAATATTATTATCTCTTCATATTTAGAGCGGTATTTCATCAATTTTTGGTGTTTTCCGTAAATTTTAAGCTGTTAACTGTTCTTATTTTATATAAGTTGAATAAACATTTCTTTTTTTATAAATAATTTAACTTCCGGAATGATCACTTTATGCAAATATTTTTATAAGTACAATCCACACATTTCGCTTTATTCTTCGTACCCTTGGGATAAAAGTTTCTGTTTACAACATCTATAATTCCTTCGGCACATTCTTTCATATTTTTTTTATCATCTTCACTAATATTTACTTCTATAAGTTTATTGTTACTCCTTGTATAGACAAGAAATCCTTTATTTACTTTTTTCCCATAATTATCCTCAATTAATACTGCATAACAGCAAAGTTGTGTTTTATAAGTGTTGAAAATTTTTTCTTTATATTCCGCAAATTTATAATCCAGCGGAGCCATAGTACCATCGTTCAATTCCAATACTTCATCCACTTCTCCTCTTAAATATTCATTGCACAGATATTGATTTAAGTATTTAGCTTCCGCACCTATCCGCTGCCTCAAATACTCTTTATTCCGGTTACTTATCTCATCGTGCATCTGCCTACCTTTCATCACTTTATAATATTTTTCTTCATTCTGCGGTATGCAAAGCACATATTCAAAATAAGTATATCGTGAGCAGTAGATATATTCTATTATTTGAGATGGATATACGCTGAACATAATTTTAAAAAAATAGTTCTTTAACTTTATCCGTTACCATATTTTTATCAAATGCCTGACCTAATAAAACTGTTTCCTGTAATTCTGTTTTATTCATAGGGAAGATATAAACCGAGTCCGTATCTTTATTAATAAGTTCTTCAATCATTAATCTCAGGGAATCTTTTTCGTTGTTTTCGAGCGTACCGAGAAATACTGAATATTGGACTCTATACAGCCCGGCTTGTTTGCAGAACTTAGCGATCTTAGTTCTCGGTCTATCTTTTTTTATATCATACATTACCCAAACTATCATATTATGCAATTAAGGAATTTGCAAAAGTGTGAGCATCAAACTGAATTATATTGCTTCTTGTTTGATTTCTGCCTTTATACCGGACAGTTTCTTCTTCAAAATATTTATTGAAGTTTTCCATCAATAAAATTTTTCCGTCTTTATTTAAACTATATCCATTTGAAATTTTATCAGTATGTGATTGATTGACTTTTTTTCCGGAGAATAATTTATAAACTGCTCTATCAGCAAATATTCTATACGGTTCTATGAAATCATAAACCATACTTAATTGATTATAATCATCCCTGTGAAGAAATCCGAGATATGGGTCAATTCCCGCTATGATAAGGGTTTTTTCTACTCTACTGTATAACACACCGTAAGCATAATTTAGAAAAGCATTGAAAGGGTCAGCCGCAGGTCTTGAACTTCTGCCATCGAATTTATACTCATCTGCGAGGAGCAAAGATAGAGTTTCAAAGTATATTCTTCCGGCGGTTCCTTCCAGACCTCTGATAGTATCGGAAACGTCTTTTGTATTACTTGCTGAAATAAGTTCCAACGAATTTTTCAGGTTATCAATATTTTGGATTTTTTCATTAAGGAAATTAAGTTTTTCGCTTCGATGTTTTTTTAAATCGGATAAAAACTCTATTTGATTCTGGACTTTTTGTAAAATCCAAATTTTAATCCATTTTAACCCGATTTCATTAGAACTTGCTTCGAGCTGTTTTTTTCTTATTTTAGTAGTACTCCCAAGTTTGCTATGCCAAACCCTTCCTAAGGGGAAACCGTCATATTCGACAAAAATAATATCAATATTATTAGTGATAGCAAGTTTAACCGCATCAGTAGAGAGAGCAATCCCCTGAGCAAGAATAATACTTGTTACTTTTTTTGCAGAATAATGAAATTTTTCATAATCACCTTTTTCTTTTTTAACACGAACCTCAAACGTATCATCTTTGATATGGAGATAAGTTCCTTTTGTATTTATATTTAATTGCATTTTAATTTGTTTAAGATGAAATCTTTTTAATTGCTCCGAACCCCCGGGAAACTGATTTACCAAGTCCAATAAATTCGGGCAAAAGAACATTCGTTGTAAATCCGCCTTCGAAAGCGAGCATATCATTACCTTTAAATTTTGTCGTTTTTTCCTTCAAATTTGATAAAAGCATTATTTTTTTCTCTTCATGATAATGCACTGATTTAAAGAAACTCAATATATTGCCTTTAAGTATATTTACGAATAGGTCATTTATTAAATCAAAATCATAATTTAATTTCAACTTCAGATATTTAATATAATTATCCTGATTCAAGCCCATCCATAAAGTTTTAAATTCATATTTTATCAAGTAATCAACTGCGCCTATATCGCACTTTTTATTTTCAATGTTTTTATAATTAATCGGATATAATTTTTCTTCTATTTTCAATTCCTTGATATTAAGGAACAAGGAAGTAAGCAATTCTGCACCTTCGTTCAATCCTATGAGAACAGGTATATTTTCAATTACTTTGTATTGGACGAGAGGGTATTTAAAAACAAGTGAACCATCTTTAAAATGGTTATGGAGCAATTCAGAATGCTCTTTGAATAAATTCCCGAAATATCCCCTCAACTTATGAGCATCGCGTGTAGCGAGTGATATTTCCGGAAACCGAATTATGGAAGTAAGAATTTGCATTATAAAATAATAATTTCTTTATCGGATTTATCAAATTTAAAGCCGGTTATTAAGCTGTAATAATCGTTCCAATTATTTTCATAAATTATTTTATTTTCCTTTTTATCTTCATCTGGTGAATATTTATCTTTTGGAAATTTAGTAACATATTGAAGTAATTTTGGCTTGATGCTTTTGATCAATTGTTTTCTCTTAAAATTATTTAGCTCCTTAAAACAATTAATATATTTAATCCAAATATTTTTAGCTTCATCGTCAAAAGGGATAAATACATTATAATAAATTGGTAAATCATCAATCAATATAAATTCTGATTCTAACTTCTCTAATTGTAATTCATACATATATGAAAGTAAATCTTTTGATTTATCACTAAAATCTTGAACTTTATTTTTTACTTTTTTATAATATTCTAAGTTCAAGTTGTATAAAATGTTTTCATTTATGATATCTTCATTACTAAATAATATATTTTTTGTAATATCCAATAATGTTGAATCATAAATATATTGAGATTTCCCGGAATTAAAGATTTTAACCATACCCTTATTAATCAATCCGTTTCTGTTACATCTGCCTGCTGATTGATTCAATGAATCAAGCGGAGCAAAGTCTCGATAAACTATATCTAAATCTATATCTACCCCTGCCTCTACAACTTGTGTCGATACTACTATTTTTCTATTCCGACTATTTTTAATTTTTTTAATTATCTCTTTTCTAAATATTGGTAAAATCGAGGCTGACAAATAATATTTTTCGCAATCTATCTTTAGAGATTTATATATTTTTTGAGATTGTTTTATTGTATTTGAAATAATAAGAAATGACTTATTAGTATTTTTAACTATATCATCATTCATAATTTTAATTAATTCTTCATCGTTTATTATTCCCTTTTTAAATAATGATATATCTAATTCTATCCTATTCATAGATTCAAAATATTTTTTAGTTTCCTTTTTAGAAGGATCGGTTAATTCAATAATAATTTCCGAATTTTGAAATAAAATAGGTTGTGTAGCTGTAACAAAAATAAATCTTGTACCAAAATAATCCGCCATTTTATTGAAAGCTGTCTCTATAAGATTATAATATTTAGGAGAAATATTTTGAACCTCATCTAAAATAATAATTGAGTTAACTAAATTATGAAATTTCCTTATTGATCTATTTTTGTTAGTAAATATACTTTCTAATAATTGCACAAAAGTTGTTACAATAAATTCTTGTTCCCATCCTTCAGTTAGATATTCAGCTTCGGAATATTTTAATTCATCTTCTTTATATTCTTCTTTATAGTCATTTAAATGATGATGTTTACAAATTAATGAAGTATCAATTTTGTTATGAATGAAAATATCATTCAAAACAGTTTCATTTTGATCAATAATCGATGTAAAAGGTAAACAATAAACTATTCTAAATTTCGATTCTTTTATGGAATTTTGCAATTTGATTGCTGTATTGTAAGCGCATAATGTTTTTCCTAACCCTGTTGGTAAAGTAATAGAAAAAAAATTATTATTGATATTAGACATTAAGTTATCATGTATTCTTTTATATGCATTTTCTCTTTTTTTGTCAATACTTTTTTCGATCTTAATTATATCTCGTTTATAAATATCAATCATGTCTGTTTGAAAGATTGTGTTTGGTTTTATTAAATCAAAATCATCAAGCATCATATCACCTTTATCTGACGATAGAATTAAAGAAAAAAGATAATGCTGCAAAAAGAAATATTTAAGTTCTTTATTCTGCTTTAGTGTTTCTAAATTCTTGTTAATTATTCTTCCTCTTGAGAAATTACTTATAATATCGGTCCATAAATTTTTATTGATAATCAAACCATGATTTTTAACTATATTATTAAATGATTCATAATTTAAATAATTTGATATTTCCTTTAAATTTGATAAATTATTATTTATTTCTTTATTAAGCCAAAATTCACATTTATCAAAGTTTCTTAAATAACTATGATGTCTTTTTATTACTTCAATTAAAATAAAATTGATAATTGGGTCATTACTTATATAACTTGAGAATTGGAAATAAGAACCAATCAACGCATGATTTGACAATCTTTCGTTTAATGACAATTCTTTTTCAATTATTCTTGCTTTATTTTTCTTAAACCATTCTATATATAAATTATTATTTTTAGCAAATTCAGGATTCTCATTTTGTGTTGCCTGTATTATTTTAAATTGGAAAAAGTCGGAGGATTTTCCGAAATCATGAAAGAATATTAAAGTCTTTAATATTTGTTCTAATTCTTCTTTGGCAAGAAATGATTTTGAATAATATTTATTTGAAATTATTTTTTGTGTAACCTGATAACATTGATTTAGGTGGGTATTTAATGTTCTATCAGGATGTGAGATTAATTCAAAAGAGGATGATATTGGATTGTTTTCCATTGTAATTAATCTCATAATATTTAATTACCTTTGCTTTTATAGGTTTTGCTTTTCTATCAAATAGGATATCATCTCGTTTAGTCACATTTCTTTCATTGTCCATTTCTACTGCATATTGATTTATTTCTACTATTTCGTTTTCATCGTCAAACGTAGAGTCAATATCGAAATCCAGAAAAAAAGATTTTGGTATGACCGAATTGATTAAAGTTAATTCATTTTTATTTTTTTCAATTACTTCACACTCGTCAATATATTCGAAATTAGAAATTAAATAAGCCAGACCAAGCACCGGTGTATAAAAAGATTTATGTTCTTCTAAATTAATCTTTAATTTGTTGTAAAGTTCATTGTTACTGTGATAAAAATATATCCTGTACTTTGGATTATAAACATATTCCATCATTGTCGGTTTTCTATTATCATTCCATCCGAGACTTCCGAATTTAGGTCGGAGGTTTGTATTAATTCGCTGCATAATTAATGGTGACATTATTTGAATACCTATTTTACATAATCCTTCCTTAAATGATTCTAAGTATTTATTATCATTTTTATCTAAATCTGAACCACCGATTATTGAACTTACATAACCATATATAGATGTTTTTAAAGGTATTGGATAGGTTAAAGCAGATGTAGTTGAATAAATTTTCTTAAAATGGGCATAATTACCCCAGATATCAAAAACTATAACTTTATCCATATACTTATATTTTTATTAATTCTTCGGTTAACCGTATTCTTTCATCTATATTAATTACATGTATTTTATCTATTTTAGAATTATATTTCTTTAATGTTTCATTTAATTTTCTTGTGTCGAGTTTGTAATCTCCAACATCAATTAGTTCATCTTCCTTTACTCCATCATTTGGGATTATACTTAATCGCTCAATTAAGTCACCAATAAAATAGTTTGGTTCTTTGTAATCAATCTTCACTAACAACCTGGGCATATGTCCTTTTTTAGATCTTGTTAAAAGATTTTTTGTTCCATTCCACATTGCATCAAGTAATGCAGAAATATCCTCATCCTTTAATCCGGAATATTTACCTGCGTTTTCATTAATAACACCATGAAAGCCAACTAAACCATAAGATATATTATATTCTTCTCTAAAGGTTTTTTGTATAGCCTTTTCACTTGTTGTGAAAGCTCCTGTACCTTTTATGAAATTTTCTTTTACCTTATTTAATGTTACACCCATGCCAAACTGAACAGGTCCAGTTAGGTTAAATGTTTTTTTAGTATCAACTTTCACTTCGTCCGTTACATCTTCATCTTTTGTTTGCTTTGTCTTACTCTCTGCTTTTGGTGCCGATACGCCACCAAATAATCTTACATCTACAAATTTATTTTTAAACTCATCGATATCTTTATATGATTTTGCTCTCTGTGTTCCGGTTACAGATTTTCCATCTTCATCCCTAACAAAAATATCTCCTTTGCTTCCTTCGATACCGTTATATCCATTTTCAAATAAATAATCTCTAATTGTTCTTTTTAATCTTACGTCTGTAACTAAACATTTACCCGTTTCTTCATCAATCCTTGGTCTGTTTGCATCCATCGGATCGCCATTTGGATTGCAGTACTTGACATCATAAAGAAAAATGATTTCGCTTCTTTTGTTTTCCATAATTATTTTTTTTAAGTTAATTGATTATCTTCTTCTTTTAGTTTTTTAAAAAATTCTTTGTCAAACTCATTTCCCATTATTATACCTAAAGTAAATAAATAAGAAATTTCTGTTTTGTTTAAATCTTCATCCTTAGTTAAAGCTTTAGCTATTCTTCCTTCTAATTCGCGAGTATAATGCGAAATATCATATTCCCGGATTTTATTAATCAATTTTGGTAAAATCTTTTTAATTTCAGAATTATCTATTGATAAATTATTAAGATTCTTAAGAAAGGGCTCATTTTTTAACTTAGACCTTTGTTTAGCCAAAAGCTTACTCGTCAAAACGCCCAACATAAAAACACCTTTTTTATATTCAGAGTCGAAAAAGTTTGGGTGTTGATTGATAAATCCGTCTAACTCTAAAGAAACTGATTTGTTATCTGTTGTTTCCATATAAATTATATTTTTAAATAAGTTTAATTGATATAAAAATTGATGTAACGCAAATGATTCCTTTACCGTTTGCGCAAACGCATATTTATTTTCTGCTCTACTCTTAAAATCTGAAATTATTCTTTTTAGGAACGCTTTTAAGAGGACTTCCTCATTTAAATAATTTCCATAAAAGACTGCTTCAAATAATTTAAAGAAAGTTGGTTGAAATATTGTTTTTTTATTTACTATATCACTAAAATACTTTTTAAACAGATTAAACGTAATAAAAAAATTATCAATATTTTCATTGGCTTTCCCTTTGTCGAATACTCTCTTTAAAATGCTGTTATAGTTAGTCTCAATATCATTTTTAATTTTGAATATATTTTTTAGTCTTGAAGGTAAAACATCTGATAAATGAAGTTTTATTAGAAATTGAGCGTTATTAATTTGATAAAAGAAAATGTCATAATAAACATTATTTTTACTCAATTTCTCGTCATTTATGATTTCGTTTAGTAGAACTTCATTATTAATCAATGATTTATTTCTCTCGGTCAATTCAATTTTTACCTTATTCAAAAATATTTCAATGATTTCCTTCATTAATTCTGGCTTCATATTAACAAAATGAGGCAGTGCAAAATAATTCAATCCAGAGAAATAAAATTGTCTACTAGAAAATTTCTCCAAAACTATCCTTTTTGAACCTTCCAATATTTTTACAGCATCAGGAGAAGCTGGGAACATTTTGTATGAATCTGTGGGAATAAAACCGTTTCTTGAAAATGTAATATCATCAATAGTGAAACCAAGTGTATCTACTCTTCCCCATACTTCATCTGAATTAGCATATGTAACCGAACACAATTTATTTTTCGCGGATGACTTCCTTGAATATTTGCTATATGCGTCGCTATAAAAAAGATTTCTGTATTCATCGTATTCACCAAAATATTTTCCATCAATTTTCATAGTAAATAAATATCTTGAAGTGTAATCTAAATTCATTTCAGTGATTTTATTTTTTATTTCCTCTATGCTATTATCGTCAATAAAATTGTGTTCATAGTTTTTAACTGATTGTTTTATTTTTTTGATAAGTTTATCTAAGTTACCTTTCTGTATAACTTTATCAGAAACAACCTGTAAAAATAAAGTAGGTACCAAGTTCGTTCCATTGGCTCCTTGTACTTTTCTATACAAATATTTGTTAACAAATTCACTTCTGTAATCTTCGAATTCAAGTTCTCCAGTTACTTTTCCGTCGTGGATGTTTGCAACAATTACCTTTGCCTCCTGATTCGGGAAAGGATTTGACCAAGGTTCAAAATATTCAGGATATTGTTCCTTTAATATTAGACCGATATTGTATAATGTTTTAATCACACTATTACTTTAAGTATTTAATTATTCCTACATCAAATTCTTTTTCCCTTTTGTCTATTTTTAATAATGTATCATGCATGTTTTTTATTTTTTATGGATTATATGTTTGCTTTTGCTTTCAAATTGAAATTTCATATTTTCTTTAATATGACATATAAAAATATTCCTCATCAATAGTATCATTGAATGATACTAATTAATGATATTGCTTTTATTCGATTTCGATTAAATGATTGAGTTTTTGTTTTTCATCGTTCAGTTTTTAGCAATCTAAATCTGCTACTGTTCAAGAATAATTAACCTTTCTAACATTTCATCCCATTAGAATTGAACCTGTGATAATGTTCATATTGTTATTTTCATTTTCAAGGTAAATATTGAGAGAAAATGAGAATAATTTCATAAAATAAGCGAAGTTGAATATAGATGAGACAAAACAATACGGTTCGGACTTTCCCTCACCCCTTTAATCCCCCTTTATTAAGGGGGAATTTTAAAAAGGAAAACCCCTGACCCATCTCGATGAAATTAACAAGGAATGAAACACATTACAACGCAGAGCATTGTAACGAGAGGTATATCACAACCCCCTTTAATCCCCCTTTATTAAGGTAGGGCTGTTAAGTTCTAAATAAAATTTTAATTAGAACGTTCACATTACTTGCAAAAAACAATGTGGCATGTTTTACAGAATCGTAACCATTACTTCTAAAAATGTTTATAGCTATATTTCTTATTATTGACATATTTTTTGAAGCAAATCCCTTTTTATGTCTTGTGCTATCTTCTTTCTGAATAACATCTTTTACCCAATGTAATTTGTTTTCTATCAACCAATGTCCTCTTATGCCTATAGCAAATTCAGAGGCATCATTTGATTTTACGCTGCTTATATAATAGCTATCTGTGCTGTGAGAAATCCTCTTGCTTGTAAAATCTCTCTCCACGTGAATAATTCTATTTAAACCAGTCCAACCATCGGGTATTTCAGATGTAGGTAAATAAACCTCTGTTTTACGCTTTTGTTTTCGTCCCCGGTTCTTTTCCTTATCTGTTCTAATCGATACAGCACTGGACGTATCTACAATATGCTTTACACTGTTTAATAGTTTTGGCTGATTATGCTTAACTTTTACTAAATAATTATTTCCACTACCTAAGATAAGATCCAGAGTTTTTTTTACAGTGCAATGCATCTAATGTTATTACAACATCTTTAAGATCTAAAACTTCTATTAGTTGCTGTACTACCAAAATTTCGCTTACTCTTTTATTCTCATATGCTGAAGTTCTTAGTACCTGACCCCTTTTCTGTGTAAATACACTAACTAAACTGACGAAATTTTGATATGAAGTATTATAATCTTCTAATGTCGACTTAATAGATTTACCGTCAATGCATAGCCATTCGCCTTTCTCTATTGGAACATAAGTAGATGCCCATTTATAAAATACTTGATTTAATCTATCAAAATCTACACGCATAATAACTTCCCGTATCGTTATATACGACGGCATTTTTTTATGCTTAATTTTCAAATATCTTCGTAACTCTTTCTGATTTGCTTTTGCAAAAGTGTCTATTTCTCTATAACCATAACGACCACTCATTACTCCCATTATTATTATTAGTAACATTGCATTTAAACTGAATCGTTGCCCTTGTTTCCTACGAAAATCTTTTATCTGATTTAAATGCTCAATTAAATTTATAGGTTTTTTCTACAATTTACAAATTTTGTTTGATATTATCAGTAGAACTTAACAGCCCTGCCTTGAACGGGGAGGGGAAAAAAATATCTGATAAATGCTGTAATTGATTCACACTTCACCCCAATGTCTCTCATCCTGACAAGTCGGTACTCTTCGACTTGAATGGGGAGGGAATGTAATCTCAATAATAACTTTTAAAAGTTTTATTTGGGACAAATCTGGAACTTATTAGTCACTCATATTCGTTTTATATTAAAAAAGGAATATGAAAAAATTAATAATTATCACATTATTTTCACTAATTTTTTTATCACAAAAATTAATGTCACAAATACATACGGAAACAATTGAATATAAAGACGGTGATGTAACGCTTGAAGGTTATATTGCTTATGATGAATCCCTTTCGGATATACATCCGGGAGCCACGGTCTGCTCCTGTTTGTCCGCCGGAGATAATTTTTTTAATCATATTATTTAATTATAAAACCATGAATATTTTTTAAGATCGTAAGATCTTCTATTAAAATGTTTACTACTCCTTCGTCTCCTAGATTATTCGCGTAGTCTAATGCTGATATTCCTTGATTGTTTTTATTATTTATGTCTGCTCCTTTAATTCTTAAAGAAACGATGGCTTTTAAATCTTTTCTCCTTATTGCGTTAAACAAGTTATTTGTTGCTTTTTCCGATCTCTTTTTTACCGCAATATCATGTTTTTCCTTTTCTTTTGTTTCTGAATACAATTTCCTTGATAGCTCGCAACCCTCTACATATTTTCTATATTCAATCCAGCTGGACAATTCAAAAAAAATTTTATCTTTTTGATTCTTAATTATATTAGAAATAGAGTCTCCATAATTATTATCGATGTAGGTACATAAATATTTATATAACTGATCATAAGGACTACCGACTTTGATAAAATTATGAGAAGATATTCCGTCGAAACGAATTTTTTCTTTTGCAATCCAATAGAATAATTCATCATCTTTATCAAAATCTAATAACTCCTTGAGATTTTTAATTTCAAATACCCATTTATTTTTGTCTAATCCATATGTTTTGTATATTTTTATGTGTCTTAATTCATCGATATTTGATATTGGTGGTTTCATATAAATATAAAACTAATTATTTTTTTAATTCTTTGATTAAATGCCTGATTATAATATTTGATGCATCATCCTCATTAGATGCCTCACAATCCTTCATCAGTTCATAATTCTCATCCCACAAACCGAAATTATTTCGTATCCACACACCTAAACTAATATGTGAAAAATCTAAATCATCCTCCGACATTGATTTTATCTTAGCTAAGTCCTCCTCCGGCATAATATGCATTAGTACATCGACAGCTTCGGATATGGTTTTGGGATAATTAAGTTTATCCATCTTTCTTATTTTGTTCTTCTTTAATTTTCTTCAACTCTTCCAAAACCTCTTGATGCGTCAATAGTTCTTTCTTCTCCAACACACGTATGACCGCTTCAATCTCATACATATTGGAAACCGTGATTTCTTCCAGCGAAACTGTTTTCTTGGTGTTGTTTTTTTCTGCCATAACCTCTTAACCAGTTTTATGGGTTTAGTAGAATTTATAGTTTATAACTTTTAAATTAAATACATGAAAATATATAGATAATTTATTTTAGGTGGGGTATCATTGGGTGATACTTTTTCGAAGGGGTATTTTATTCTGTTGGGATTTCTTCCTTTTTATACATATTTAAGAAATTCATTTGCCCATTTTCATCTGAAACGTTACAATATAATTATTATAATTTTTTCACTCATTATACAATTATATATGACTATTTGGATAGTCGGGTATAAGTATAAAAATTAATATATAATAACAATTTCTTACCTTACTGATATAGATGGCAAGCCTTGTTCGAAATCAACACCTCTCCATCTTGGAAATCCTGATACCATTGTTGTTTTTCCAATTACTGCTAGAATGTATGAATCAAGCCAATTGAGAGTTTCTGCTATAACTTCAGCGCACCGTTCTTTAGTTTTCCTACTGAAATTAGATCCCGATAGAACTCCTTCATGAACAATGTCATTACGCATATCTTTATAATCATCAGAAAGTGGAATTAATGAAAATCGTGTTGATGCTGAGGTCATTCCCTGAAAATAAGATAGATTCCTGCCTATTATAGCCATTTCTACCTGTTTGACTATATCCATCTGCACTCCAGCAGAAAGAAAGACATCTTCTAATGAATAGCAGGTCAGGCCACTAAGCCAATGGCATAGCTGAAGCCTTAACCGACGCTGCCTTATTGCAGGGTTAATTGTAGTAACCCAATCTGAGAAAAAATTAGATAGTAAAGAAGGGACAATTGTCGGGAAGCCTTCTATAGCGCGACTTGGAACAAAATTATCGCCAAGTTGAATGAGCTGAATATCGGAGTTTCCTGTTGTACTAGAAGGCGTTATGCATCGTGCGGTTAAAAAAGATAGAACTAGGCAAATATCAATTATTTCGTCACACACTGTTTGGAAATCTAATTGGCTATTAGAGTGATTAATCGTGTCAATAGATGCTAAGAATGTATTGGCACACTTTCCCTCATCAATTGAGGAGACTAATTGCTGATAATTATGTGTACGAACAAAATTCCACTCACCAAATATACTTGGTGACTTAAAAGATTTATCATTAATTACTAGATTGGTAATATTAAATTCAAGCATAAGGAATTCCTTGTCTTTTAATTATAATACACTCACTTCATTCATAGGTATATAGATATGCGAGTGCCTGAATATCTATATCCTGATTTATTTATTTAAATTATCATTCTATTTCAAATCATGTTAACTGACTAAACCTTTCGATATTTTTTACTAACTTTAGTAAATCCTACAATTCCAGATTTTATCTTTTTTTCTTCTTATACGTTTTTTTAGTACTGGTTTTTTTATGATTGTGTTTTTCTTGAGCCGTCTTATATTTATGGGATTCCTTGGTGATCAATTGCATATTATCTGGAGTATCTCTACCACCTTCTGATAACGGTCTGATATGGTCTACTTGATATCCATTAGGTACTCTTTTATAACCCAAGCTTTTCAGGAATTTCTTTTTAGCATTCTCACTTCGTTTAACTTTTGTATAACCGGTTGTTTTGTATGTTTTGCCGTATTCATATTAAGTAATATAGGTTTTCGATTTGTGCTTTCCTTTTTTACTCTGTGAATATGAAACGGATGTGAGTGAAAAGAGAAATAATAAAGCTATTAGAAGTAAAAATTTCCTGTTAAGCATAATAAATTTAATACTTTGGCGGAATGAAATTTAACAGAATTTACTTAGTATTTTTACAATATTCTATGATTATTTTAAATGGTTGTTTTATCTTCAGGATTAACGTTTACACATATGTCCGGTGGCAGACTTCTGAGTAGCTTTCCTATGAAGTTGCACGAACCTACGAGCGAACTACAAAGCTTTTTATACCTACTCCCGAAACATTGGGTAATGCGAGGTTACCGCCAGATTTTATAACTTTAATTTAAAAGATAAACCATAATAATTTTGGTCTTCAAATGCTTTAGTAGGGTCTGCTCCATGAACGTAATCTAATCCAACCTTTGCATCAATGTTATCATTTTTATATATAGTGTAATTCAATGAACCTTTAAAGTAATTTCTGTTTGAAAGAAAATCTTTAGATGAATTTGAAAATTCATTTCGGTACTGATAATCTATGTTTAATTCGATGTAATAGTATTGAAATTTATTTGAAGAATCTATTTTAGGGAGTAAGTAAAAATTCGTTTCAAGCTTAAATACAAAACGGTAAATATCACCAATCAAGGAATCTTTCTGTGAATTAAATCTGTTTTCTATTTCAGCACCCAAATATGGAACATACTCAAAACCAAAAAAACCATTTTTCCCTACCTTAACAAAATTGTCTGGAACATAAAAATTTTTAATGGATGGATCGACTCCAGTCCATTTAGGAGCTATAAAAATATCACCTTGAAATGATTCTATTTTTTTTATATAGTCATTACTATATTTAGCTGAAGATGTAAAAGTTGGAATAAATTTTGAACCGGTAAGTATAATCCATTCAAATGCCAGACCAGAAGATAGTTGGTTTTGTTTCTTATTGACAAGTGTATTTCTATTATATTCAATATTTGGATAGAGTTTAACCAGCTTTGTATTTCTATCAAGAAAAAGACCTGAAATATCAACTCCGAAAGCAGCGTTGACTAGATAAGAACTCTCCTTATCCTCAGGGATGGTAAAGGAAACTATAGCAGGTTTTGACTGATCTTGGTTTGACTGAAAAGATTTTACCAAGTCAAAATCGGACAGTATTATTTGCCCAAAGCTTTGGTTTATAGTCAGAATAGCTATGATAATACCAACAATATATTTCATCTTATTTTAGTTTAGAGTTTACTAATTTGATACAATCAGAAACATATTCTAATTTATTGCATTCATCTCTAGTAACAAATTTCTTGCTATTGTGGTCTTTAAGAATCTCATTAATGTTTTTCGTTAATATCCATTTTTCAGTTTGATTAAGTCCAAGATCAAACTTTAAATGATTATTATCATTTATTTTATCAATGTCTATGCCACTTAAAACCGACATGACATTATAGACCTGAAGTTTTACAATATTTAATTCATCATCCAAAGACTCCACCATTTTTAAATTATTTTGTAATAATTGCAATGATTCAGGCAGAGAACCATTTTTGGAATTATAAGTCTCAAGGTCCGAATGAAGCTTCTTTAAAAAATCTTTATTTGCAATAATTTTCATGGCAACTGATTTTTAGGTTAAACATAAAATATAATATTTTCTTTATAAATGATTCAATTGACTAACTCACCTTCGTCTTGTCCCTTCGTTCGAAAATAATAGTCTACACAGATTAGATTTTTATTTGACTATTACGTGAAATATTGTTTATCAATTTCAACAAATTCCTAATGGATGATTTCTTAATATGATAAAATAAGTTACTTAATTAAAATCATGCGTTAGATATCTGTAAAATCCCCAACTTGAAGACGTAGAAATAAATCCGGATGGATAATTACTGAAACTTAATTCTACATTATATGAACCAACTTTAAGTTTTTCTTTTCTGGTAATATTATTAATCTATATTACTTCAAGTTAAGGTTTTAGTTTCATTAAATGTAAAACTAATGGTTTCAAGAATCAACAGTTTAAATAATTTTTCGTTGAAAGTTTGGCACGGAATTTGAAATATCACATAAGGGGAATAATATATATCATAAAAAGTTATCCCGTTCGAAATTTTTCCCCAGAATAAAAAAATGAACAGTTCCCCACTCATTTCAACAATTCCATCGCCTTTTCCCGAATGGTTGATTCAATAGTGCTACTGAAAGGTATAGCCACGACCAGATTCCCGCTGACTTTGAAGCCGGAGATTTTGAATTTAAATGTTCCGATGTTGCATGACTAGGATTATTCTAGATCCTCTGACCTGCTGATTACGAATCTCAATTGAAAAATATCAAAATCTTTAAATATCTTAATTATCAGCAAATTATCAATTCTCTACTGGCTACTATTTTCTATAAAATAACCTATTTTCTCTAAAAATCGTAGCCAAATCGTAGCCGAATATTTTTAATCTTTTTATGATCTTATTTGGGATCATTCCAAATAGTCTTTTTTATAGTTTCACTTACTATATCAACTAAAATATCTTTCAATCCTTGTGCTATAGATGTCCCAGCTTTCTTTACAAATTTAATATATTTAACTTTAGCAACTTCAATATTAGGTGAATTTATAACTAAATTATCAATACTCTTTTGAAATTCTATAATTTCATCTCCTGTAAAACCTTCGCTCAAAGCCGCAAGTTCTTTAGCAGCATTTAATTTACGTATTGTCCATTCAAATGGCTTACCACAATTAAGACAAAATTTTGGTGCTGTCATAGTTGTCATACTCATTGAACCCCAGTAATCACCCCTGATCGGGTTTTTACATTCCTGGCATTCAATAATAGTAAATTCACCGCATTGGTCACAATATTTTTTATTAAATTCCGGCATACCACTCGAAAAAGAATTTATTACATGTCCATTTAGACATATTTGAGCAATATCATATCCTTCTTTCATTTATATTTATTTTAATTAGTATGTTTTTAAAAATGATAATATTATTTAAACGATGACTTTCTATAACCATATTTTTATGTAAAATTATTTCTACCCATTTATAATTATATTAAGTTTTTAAAATTATAAATATATTTTCCTAATAAATCTCTAAACAAAGACATATAAGCGTAATCATTTATTAATCTTTCATTTGGTTTTGGTTTTATTCTATCATATATTATTTTAGCTGCGGCTCCTGTACTTGCGATAGGCAGTAAAATTGAATAAGGATGAGCCTTTTTGAACAAATTGTATTCAATCTCAACTCCTTCCATGCCTCCAATAAATATTCCTGCAACAAAATCATTGTTATTTATCATTTCATTTCTCATGTCTTCCAAGCTACTATCCTTGTCTTTATTTTCCTTTATAATACGCACATCTTCAAAGAATTCATTTTCCTTTGGGAAGTATTGTTTAAAATAATTTGACTGATATAATTTAATATGGTCTTTTATATTTAAATTCATATTTTTCATTATGTAATGAATTAAAGGAGTAATTGCAGGATGACCACCCCAAATTAATCTTGAATTTGGAATGACAACTGTTGCCAAAGCCCTAACAGAGTCACGTATTGCTATAACATCAGTTGTATCGAAGTATTTTCTATCTCGATTCTCATTAGGAATACTGGCAGATAGAAATATATTATTTAAATTGTTTTTAGCCATTTTTCAATTTCAGTTATTTTCTTAGATTTTAATGGTAGATATAAATCTAACCAAGACAAATGTTCTATCCATTTTTTTCTTATATTTCTATGGTCATAAAGTAAAAATAGTTCTGAGCTTTTATGTGAACGAATTTGTTTTATTAATTCTTCTGATTGATTATATGTAAAAGCATGTGGCACACCTACAGTAGGTAAAACGATAAATTCTTTTCCACCATCTCTTGCAATTGTAATAAATTTCTCAGGTTGTAAATCAGCTTTTATATTAAATGATTTAGCCGTTTTCATAAATTCTGTTACTAAGTTGTCTTGTCGAGCACCCAATGACCTCGCTCTTAAAGATTCAACACTATTTATAATTATGTCTGAGGCTGAATCTTCTAAAAAACATTTATTATCATCAAACTTGTTTTTTACAAAGTTGTCCTTTAATAGTTGAATCTGAATACTTAATTGAGACATACTTTCGGCACTATGATTGGGCCAAACCAGCTGTATAATTCCAATCGACATCGAATTCGCCTTCGCAAGTTCTTCTTTTGTCCATCTACTTTCAAGAAAGCCTTTTGTATTAAGCAATACTACAACATCTGTATCAGCTAATCTATGCCACAACTCATCTTGAAATATTTCTCCTGGTCTTATACTATGAGTATCTAAAAATACATCGAAACCAGATTTCTCTAGCTTTTCATAAAGCTGTATGGCTACCCCCGATGACTCATTTCGTTTATAACTTATGAATAATCTCCTAGATAATCTTAATAAACTCAAGCCTTCCAAAATGCTACTAACTAAATGTTCAATTTCATTTTCATTCTTTAATACAGAGCCGTTAATCGAGTGAAGTTGTGTTGGTAATAATTTAGTAATATTGTTAATATTATTTACGATCGGTAATATAAATGATGCATCGCGTATTAGAATATCAAGTATGTCTAGATTTTTAAAAACTTTAGTATCATTACCAAAATATAAAGCTACTGTTGGAGAATTTGATATATAATTATCCTTAAAATTACTTTCTTGTAAAACTATTATTGAAGATTTATTTAATCCTAAATCATCAATGTGTTTGAAAAATGTATCTAAAATTCTATTTTTAAAAGTGTTATCTTCACCAATAAAAACCAGTTGGTATTTTGTATTCATTTTTAAGGATATTTTTTTAATATTTTTCTCTTAATTTGATTGCCTTTTCTACTAATTCTTCTATGTTGTCTTTAATGTTTCTATAAACAATTTTTCCTTTTGTCAATGTGCTGTCATATAAACTTTCGATTGAGAAAGAAGGTGGATCGTAGCATTCAATTATATCAGCAAGGTTTATTTTTCCATCATTAATAGTATATTGATTAAAAGGATTTGTCCCTTGGATACCATATCCATTAATAGGACATTCAAGATTATGTATATAAATTCCTATCAAACCTTTGTTATCTCTCCACGCTCTCTCGATTTCATATTTAACCCAACGTTTATTTGCCGTGTTTCTTCCAACTAAAACAACTATACAGCTTCGATATTTCATATTATCATCAATCCATTTCTTAATTGCCTCATCTTTGCCTTTTCTAATTTCTTCCCATTCATTAGATGATAATAAGGGTTTATCTTCAACAACACCCATATTTCTAACTTGTGAAACCCTGAATACGTCAGGTTCATAGTCAAAACTAAAAAATATCTGTCTTTTTGTTCGTGCCATTGTAAATTCACTTTTATTAAAAAGAATTCATATTCATTCTAGTCATTCATTTTGAATGAATTCTAAATGTTTCCTCTTATTTTTTTCAGATATCATAATATCCAATTCTGTAATCTTACAATTCTATTATCGTTATAAATCATAACTAAATCCCCACTGTAATCTTTTATATAGGGATATATCCCGAGATATTCCTGACCAATATATTCATTTTTAGGAGTAGTTTCTTCATTTAATGGCATGATTGCAACTTTTCCTTTATATCCATCAAAATAGCCTAATTCCCATGGCATCCAAACAGATTCAGATGAGTTTTCGCTAGTAACAAATATTAATATCTTACAAGAATTCATTTGAATCCTTAATTCATTTGCCCGTTCAGTGTCAACGTTTTCTCTATCTGAGAATTCCTCTTCGTTCCAGTCAACGAAAACCGAATATTTAAGACGCTCGAGTTTTATCTTTAGACCATAAATTGCTTTTGCATCATCATAAGAATGTGATAAAAATATATCATATTTTTTTGAATATGAAAATAACTGTCTACTTTCATTAAGTCTCTTTGAAGCCGTTTTCTGCATATAACTGTCATCAAAGATTGTTGATAATCGATATGGTATTTCTTCTTCTGCTATTTTATAAAGATCCGAAGTACTTATAAGTGGCATAACAAATTTAATTTAAAATATAATTAATTATTTAAAAATAAGTGAATAACTTTTCTATCTTTGAAGTTTTAATCTCATTTAATTGAATAATTTTACCATATCCTTTATTAATATAAGATATCAAATCGAAGAAATAATTTTTCCCCTCAGAAGTTTTAATTTGTCGATTATAATGACTTATATTACCAATAACTATTAGATCCGACTTTACTCTTGATAATGCTACATTTAATCTATGTTTATCATTTAAGAAATCAATATTTCCGCTTGTTCTTGTTGTGCAATATATAACTACATCTGCATCTCGACCTTGTATTGCATCAATGGTATTAAATTCAATATCAATCTGATGTGGAATTGATTTGAAAAAGTTATCATCACCAACTTTTCTTCTAAATTTAAACTTCTGTGCAGTGTATGGAGTAATTACAATAATTTCAGTCAGATGAATTTTTTTATTAATAACTTTCTTAATAATAGATTTTATTAACATAATAACTAAATCAACTTCCGAATTATTATAAGGGCTCTTATTATTTGCAATTAAGTGTTTATAGTTCCTAATTTTAGATGTATCAATCCAAGTTATATGTTTTTTAAATATTTTAGATTTTGCTTCTTTCTTACCATTTTGTAATTTTCCATTATAAAATAATTTACTTATTAAGGTACCAATACTAGGGGGCATTCTGTATTGTTTTGAAAGAAATGTTTTATTGGTTTCAGGTGATCCCTTATATAGTCTTTCAAATAAACTCTGTCTATATAAAATTTCTAATTCATTTTTCTCAATTTCAAGTGGTATTTCATCATTTAGCAATACTCTATGAATTGTTGGTGGTAATTGAAAATGATCACCAACTATAATTATTTTCTCACCTCGTATTAATGGAATTAATAATTCTCCTGCGGTCGCCTTTCCAGCTTCGTCTATAATAACAAGATCAAATGTCATTCTTTCAAGTCCCATTCTTTTATTTGCCAATCCTACACATGTTGCACCTACAATTTGATGACCTTGTAATATTAATTCTCCAATATCAGGATTTATTTCATTTTCATGCCCAATTTGTTTTAACCAGAAATCATGATATTGTTTTTGAATATTATTCGGGACGAAATTAATTATTTCTGATTTATATTTATCAAATTTTGTTTCTATACTAATTTCTTTAATCTTTCCAAATATTTTAGTATCCTGTCCGCAACGAATAATTGAATCTTGTCTTATTAATGTATCATTTTTTAAAAGTCTTTCTATTACATTATCAACAGCTATATTTGCTTGAGATACAATCAATATTCTATTGTTTGGAAATTTCTTAAGATATTGAAGTATTATTTCTACTATAACTGTTGTTTTTCCAGTTCCAGGTGGACCTTGTATTAAAAATAGTTTTTTTTCATTAAGTGATTTTATGACAGTATCTTTCTGATTTTTATCTAATAATATATTTTTATCAATAAATTCTATCTTGTCAAAAGTTTCATCTATCAGTTCATTTTTTATTTCCGAAGGATTTAATAAAAATAGTTTTATTGAAGAATTGTGTAATAATCCAATTCTAAACTGATTTAGAGCTGTTCTTTGTTTGATTTCCGGTAATGGAACTAATTTTTTATAAATTGAAATAGGTTCATCAATTTCAGGTAGTGTATTAAAAATTCTTATTATATTATTTTGAAGATTATCTATTTTAGCAACACCTAAATTAATATTTTCTTGTTTAATAAAAAAATCTACTATTTTGTCTTCAGTATTTAATTCTAGATATTTTATTAATCCTTCTTTATTTTTGATATTTAATCCATATTCAGTTCTGTTATCAGTTTTATTTATTTGTTTTATATCATTTACTTCAAGAACATATTCTGGTCCGACTGATATATGTTTTATTAATCTTTCAAGTATGTGAGACCATTTTTGAAAATAAAGAGACCCTTGATTATTTTCAATTATTTTTTTTTGTTGTATAAATTCCTCTATCAGAAAAAAATACAAAGTATTAAAATTATCATAATATTTATCTTGAAATAACTCATATTCATTATCAGATAACGGTACAATTGTAACTGCGAAACCAGCATAAATGTCATTATGCTTTATTTTTTCTTCTTCATTAAGATATTTAACAAATTTAAAATAAGGCTTACTATCCTTTGGATTATTAATATTAATTCCCTCAATACTGCATTCAAATGCTATATCATAACCAAGTTGCAATTTTACATAAGATAATTCTTTTAACTGATCATTTTTAGAAGGGCTTATAAGCCATCTCTCGCTTGAATTTTCATAATCATCTAATTTTTCAATAAATTCTTGTAAAAAGGAATCCGCAATAATAATTGGTATTTCATTAAAATATGTTTCATTAATACTTTGTTCCCATTTTTCAGTAACTTGCATAATAACGTTACTTTCATCATTATCTTTAATTTCATTTAAATTATGAAACCAATAATATGGATACACATTTACATAAATACCTCGAATATATCTTTTACTATTATTCTCTTGCCTTTCTCTATTTAGCCGTAATTTTAGCCCACAATACTCTAATATTGAGTAATTATTTTCAACTTTTTTTACTTGTGCTTCAAAACAAATACCTTGATTTTGCAATTGTGTCTTTAAAATCCCTTTAGAAATAGATAGCTTATATTCATTCCTATGCTCAATGTTATCATAAATTACATTTACTAAAACTGGAATTTGTGAATTTTCTTCAAAATTATTTTTTAATTCAACATCGGTTAATTCATATTCTATGTTAAATTCATTTTTAAATCCATTTTCTGACAATTCTACATAATTAACATACATTAATTTTCCATCATAAGGATAATTATCTGGTAAAATATATGAAAGTGCTTCTGGAAGAGTCTTCCCGGTATTATATAACTCATCTAATTGTTTTGAATAAAATCGAACATAATCAAGATATCCATAGACTCTTGAAATCTGTTCTTTAAAATTCAAATAAAGTCTATCGAATGCCCTTTTCCGCGCAGTAGTAAATTCCCCAGTTTTATTTATAGCGTTAATATTCTGTAATGCATTTTTAAAATCTTCTTTTATTTTGAATTTTTGTTCACGTTGATAATTAATAGCATCCTTCAATAAGCTATAATAATTATTCCTTTTATTTTCAATTTCTGCTTCTTGACTACTAACATATTCATTAAATGCTTTTGTTAATTGTTCTTTTTGTTCTGATTCGCCTTCAGCTAATTCATCATAATAAAATGCTACAGCTGAAGCACCAATGGAAATAGATGCTAATATTATAAGTGTTAAAGTAATGGGTTCCATTATCTTACTATTCTACCAATTCCAGTTGAAAGGTTAGTTAATTCTTTTTGCATTTTAATAAATTTATCAAATAATTTTTCATCTTCAATAATAGTTTTACTAGGTAATATTTGCATTATATCATTCATAATTTTTAACATTGGCTTACTAATATCACTCAACAACTCAATTTGTTTACTAATATTAGATTCAGTAACTTTAATACCTTCTAGTTGTTTGATTTGGGACTCAAGTGCTAATTCACTTTTCTTTATCGTTGCGAATGCTTCAATTTCGGATTGTTTAGTCCTTTCTTTCTCTTCCTTATATGATATAAATTGTTTAATTATACTTAAACCTTCTTTCATAACTTCAAGTTGTGAAGAATACACCCTTATATCTAATTTTCTGTGTTCTAAATCCAATTTCGGATCATTCTTAGGATTTAATTCAGTCCCTGAATAGTTACTATTAATTTTTTTCATTTTATATTTTCTCCTTTTTATATTTTCTCCTTTTTATATTTGTGTTTTAGATAATTTATTAAATTCTTCTAATGCTATAGAATATCTATAATTTAAATACTCATATTTCTCAAGATTTGTTATTTCTTTACTTTGTTCTTCTTTTATATAACTATTTACACTTTTTATAACTCGACGGATTGGCTCTTGAATATCATTCAGTATTTTATTTAATGCTTCATTATTTTTTATTTTTAGAGATTCTCCTTCGAAATAAATACTTATTTCTTTATTCAGATTTTCTATTTTTATCTTTTCGGATTTAATCTTTTCTTTCAATTGGTTAGTTTTTTCTTTTTCAATACCGTAATTGATATAGGAATTACAAGCGTCTATCACTGATAAGGTAGCATCTATTGCCGCTGTCGCTATATTAGCTTTTGAAAAAGTTTTCAAAGCTGTTTTTGTAGCAGCTTTAGAAGCACCTTTAGTACTAGCTATTTTTAAGGCTTTACCAATAAATTTGACGGACCTATAAATTTTCTGGCCTCTATCGATATTTTTATTTAAATTAGTCATTAATATATTTACCGTTTTCTTTAATATAATTTGACGATATACAAATATTATAAAATATTTTATTAATATTTATTAATTCAATATCCCAATCCTGTAAATTAAAATCCGTTTCCAATATCTTATTTGTAATTTTCATTTTAACTTCATTATTTATTAAGAAAAGATTCCGTTCGTCAAATCTATTATTAATTTTCACTATCCATTTATCATTACTCCAATCTTTACTATTATTTTCATTATTAAATCTTATATTTATTTTCTCAACCCATTTTTCATTACTCCATATTTTATTATCAGGAAAAATATCATTATTAATAATAGATAATTCACCATCTGCGCAATTAAAAGCAAATTTGATATTATCCAAACGATTATTAATAACACTTTGACCATTTAATAACTTAAGAATTCTGTGCCCTTCTTCCGAGATATATTCATCATTATTTTTCGATAATTGTGCTAATAAATTGATAACATTATTTGATATTGATTTTAATTCTATGTTCTTTAAATTAAAATTGAATATTACTAAATTAATTTTAATACTGAAATTACTATATTCTAATGTATCATCATTATCATATTTTTTATTAATAACATCTCCATATAAATTGAATCCAGTAGGTTTTAAATTATTAATACTAGGCAAATCAATATTCAATTTTAACATATATTCTTTTCCATCTGGCTTTAAGTATGCAGTAAATTTTTCATTTTCGAAATCCTCTAAATTAAAAATATTATAATTCGAACATATGAACTCTTGAAGGTTTAGAATATTAGCATTATACAAGATTTGATTAATAATTTCTTGACTTAAAACCTCATTTTCGACTGTCTTTAAATATTTTTCATCCATTATATGGCCTAAAGACATATCAACAGCAACATTAATATTATCCATATTAAATTGTATAATATTATGAAGAATATCATATTTATTTCTTCCTAGTTCTGTTAATTCGTAATTACAGTTTTGATTAAACTGCAGGAGTTGACATTTATATAAATATTCAAATTCATCTTTTATTATCAGTGAACTCAATTTTGAAATGTCATAAATAATCTTAATATCATCATTATTACCTAATGTTAGAATAATTAATTTAGCTAATATGCTTAATCCATTTATTTCATCTGATTCTAAATAGACATAGCATTTTTTCGCTTTTGGGAAAATTAATACAGTATCATCATGATTATAAAAATTATTATCTGATTCTTCAATATTCATCTTTTATTATAATCAATATTATTATTGACAAATTTACTAACGTATTATAAAATGAATAAGTTGACATCTTTATTTGTTCATATATTTATTAATATAAAATATATTTTAAAATAATTACCACAAAAGACCTTGTAAATAAAGGCTTTTGGGAATATTGTGTGGCTCTTACGTCCTTTGATTCGCTTACTCATCAAAAGGACACCAACCCACTTTGATTACCTCTAATAATCGGATAATACAAAGCGTGTTGGTATCCTTTGCAGGAACGAATAGCCACATAATAAAATATATGTTAAAATAATATAAAATAACCTTTATTTATATGCCAAATAGTAAGCTGATTTTAGAGCATTTGCTCGACATTGGAGGTTTAGCAACATTAAATAACTTCTATTCCACAGGGCGCATTCGGTTTTTAATATCCTTCAAGAAAGGAGGAGTTATGCTCTTGGATTCATCTGTGAGCTTAAAGTTTTCGAAATGAATGAAATAAAAAAGGGGGCTTTTAAACCCCCTGATTCATTAAGTCTAACTATTCTTACTTCACAATTACCAGTCGTTTTGTATCTGTAAAGCTTTCTGCTTCAAGGCGATAGAAGTATACACCACTTGGGTAATTGCTCGCGCTCCAATTGACGCTGTAAGAACCGGCATTTAAATTTTCATTTACAAGCGTTGCTATTTCCTTTCCCAGTATATCAAATATTTTGATTTTGATTAAACTGATTTTCGGTATATCAAATTTAATATTTGTAGTCGGGTTCGCAGGATTAGGGTAATTCGGATATAACTTAAAAGTTGGTGGTTCGATAGAATTTAATAAATTTATAGAGACTGATGATGTGAAAGTAAATAATTCATAGACCGGCAAATGGTCAGAAGAATAATGTAAAGCATTTGCTACAGCCTGAGAAACCGCTGTATTGGGTGGCTGATTAATTGAATCATTTAAATGATTTCCGTCATTTCCATAAGGAGTTAAAGAATTAGTAACGTAAGTAATACCACCTGGATTTTTAATACCGTTGGAGTATAATATCAAATCAAATCTGTCATCAAGCCCGCCGGTAGCTCCACCACCAAAAGAACGAACTCTAGTCGACTGAGTATGATAAGCTGAGTACGCAGGATTATCTTGCCAATTACCCGGCATATTAAGAGGGTCATTAAAATTTCCATCATTTCCTGCTGTTATCTGAAGCAATTTCTGATAAGCGGGTTCATTCGCACTATAGAAATTAAAATCGCCGCATACAATAAAATATGAGTTGGGAGGTAATGCATTCGTAACTTTTCTCAGACTATCGACTTCCGCTGCTCTGGCAAGCTCATTGGCTGTGCCTGTACTAGCTTTCAAATGCACAGAGTAAATTCTTAAAGTATCGTGGGTAGTTATGTGTACAACTTTAAATTCATTTATATCCCTTAAAGCTGTATGAATGGGAGTATTACTAAGAAAAATAAATAAAGAAGTCTTATAATAAATTCCATTATCAGTATCAGGACCGTCTATAAATATGCCTGGGCTGTAAAAATTACCATAATAATTCATAACTCCATTCAAAAAGCCGTTAACTCCAGCCTGAGAAGCCATTTCCTGAACAACCAGGATATCAGGATTTATTGAACTAATGACCGTTCTATAATATGGATGCCGGATTGTAGTGTCAGTACCCGGATAACCCAAAAGATTGTATGATGTTATTTTTACCTGGGCGTGGGAAAGGCCTATATAGATAAAGAATAATATTAATGTTTTAGTAATTTTGTAAATCATTTGATTATTTATTTTGTAAAAAATTAGAGAAATGGGGTGTTAAATACAATGTTATAGAACGAAGTAAGAAAATGAAAAAGGAGACAGCTTATGCCACCTCCTTTAAACAGACATTTATTTTATTCATAAACTTCCTCATAGCTCTCATATCACTTGAGTAATTCCGTTACCGTTTTTGTTATAACTTCTACGATTGTAGATTTGAATGGTAATGCAATAAACGGAAAGCTCGCCTTTATTTTAATAGCAGATGTATCCACATTCAAAGTACCATTTACTTTGAAACCTGAAACAGTGAATTTAAATGTTCCGGTAGTGCCATTCCAGGATTCAGTTGGATCGCAGATGTGGTCTGAATACTGAGCTTTCAGCTCTGGTAGGAATTTTTGAATTCGGGAGAGGGCTTCGGTTTGGGGCAGGTTGTATTATATAGTACAATAGAAAATTCTAAAGAGCTGATTGGTGATTCACATTAAGATCTATTTACTGAATTCTTGTAGGCTATCAGGATGAGAGAACAATAAATATCGGAAGTAAATCCACTGTGTTATTTGCCTACACAATTGGAACACAACCTCTTTCTAACCACTATGTGTTTATTATTATCTAACTGATATTTAATTTGTAAATTAATTATTTTGTAATAAATAAGTTTATTTTTCTTTAATAAATCTTTTAGGGGATTTCAATATGGGTGAGCAACATGACAAAGCTTATCAAAGAGGTTATGAAGATGGAAAAAATGGTTCTTTAGGTAGTGATCTTGGAAAAATGGCAACAGATTTGATGATGCCTAAGAACGAATTCGACAAGTCATATGAGGCCGGTTATGAAGCCGGATCTAGAGAAAGAAAACATTCTGATAATACCCCCTTGAAAAATCCATTAAAAAAATCTCCTGGAAAAGAAAAAACGGATTCATATATTGATTATGAAAGTGGTAGTTATTCAAGTAGTGATATATCTGGTTCTGAATCTTTTTGGGGTTATCCATATTCAGTTGGTATAATTATTTATGTGATAATTATTCTAATAAATGATAGGGGCCCCTTTTTCGGAAAGTTTGTTTTTGGATTTCTATCGGGCATTTTTTGGCCTTTAATATATATAGCTGGTCTCATCTGGGGTTTTGATGATACATATTCAATTGCGTCAAAAACAACTTTAATAATTTTAAGTATTTTTATTGGTGCAATAATTATATTTTTTATAATTTTACAGATTAAAGATTTTGTTCAAAAAAAATATAATTTTAGATTTATAAATTTAAAGAATTATTTCAAAATATATAAAAAACATAAATTAATAGTTCGAACTTTTGCTGTAATATCAATTTGTTTATTTACTTTTTTCTTTGTGAAAAATCAAGTTGGTAACCGACAAATGATTTGGTCATTTAGAAATATTCGAAATTGTTATTCATGTAGTATGTCCCTAGAGCCAGAAAGGATATACGAAATTCACTGGGAAGAACAAAATTGTGAGGCAAGCGAATTAAAATTAGATGGAGAATATTTCTATACTTTAAATTATTTTAATAAGCCGTATAGAAATGATATTAAATATGTTGTTAAAACATATGTTAATCAATTTATAACAAATCCAATGAAAATTCGGGTAAGTAAACCAGTTGAATTCGGAATTGTATTTGAAAGATATACACAATTTGGAGGAGAAGCATTTGGTGAATTATGGGGTAAATGGTTTAGGTCTTGGGGAGATCCTATAGTAACAACTCATTGGTCCGTAAAAGATATCACTGATTCTTATAACAATGATTATATACTATTCGACAATAATTTTCATATAATTAATAATCGGGGCAAATAATTAAATAAATAACAAAGGAGACGGCTTTCGCTGTCTCCTTCCAATTTTTTACTTTTCATCGTTGACTTTGGCTTTGCGTTTTGCTTCTTTCGCGGCTTCCATCTTTTCCCACCATTCAGCATCCCACCATTTGTCAGGCGGCGGTACTGCAATTTTATGAACAGGATCTACCGTGATAGTACCTCCATTTTTTGCAATCTTGTGCATTACTGAAAGTAATTTTTCTTTCGGACCGGAGGCTTTTACTTCCCCAATCCAGAATCCCTGGTCAGTTTTGGCTGATGCTCTCCACTGGTCTTTCAGTTTGTTGTAAGATTGTGATTTGTCCACTTTCAAGACTTTGTCGAGTATTATACCCATTCGATCTTTGTGGATTGTGGACACGGTGAATTCGACTGTCTTCTCCGGTTAGTTCGAGACGTTGTTGGCGGAGTTTTTTTAGAGTACTAAGACATTGCTCTTCTGCTAGGTCGATTTCGTTCAGCAGATTGGTTAAATCAATTTTTTCGTTTTCCATTATAATATATTATAAATTTGAGAATAGAAATATTCGTATTCTCTTTAAATATATTATATCATGAATAATTGGGTGTAATGGTTTAATTACTAACAATAAATTTTCATTATTCATTTAATTGTTCTAAGAATTGTTGTTTTATATCTTCCTCCGTTGTCTGAATCTTATCCGATTTTTCAATATAATTGACAGCACCTTCAGGATATTCCCATATACTTAATTCAACAGGTTCACCGTTCTTATCATATACTTCTCCTGAAAACCTTCTTTCAGTACCCATTGCTTTTTCATGTGCTTCTTCAATTTCTAATTCCACAACTTGAATTTCTGATACATCTATTACTTTAATTTTTATTTTCATAATTATTTTAATTTATTTAATTAATAGCATTCGTTTTGTATTCGTGTAGCTCTCAGTTTCTATTCTATAGAAATAAACTCCACTGGCTAAATTATTAGCATACCATATTATTTCAAAACTGCCAGCAGATAAGTATTCGTTAATAAGTTGATTGATTTCACGTCCGCTAATATCATATATAATAATTTTTGTATTAGCATTTTTCGGTAAATCAAATCTTATCTTTGTTGATGGATTAAATGGATTTGGGTAATTATTATAGAGTTTAAATTCTTTAGGGATATCAGATGAATACTGATAAACACCTGTTGGATTTACTCTGAAATTCCATACAATTGACCAGAGTCCAGTACCGGCTAAATTGATAGCATTGACTCTCCAGAAGTATTTTACATTTGCAAATAGAATAAACGGACGCATTTGTAGATAAGAACGCGTTACTCCGCTCGTATCATAAATCATTGAGTTAAAGAGAGAATCTGTTGCTATTTGTATTCTATAA
>Ga0209540_10000526_pt1 | contig 35763 bp, 33 predicted proteins | sample BarGraIncu01121A_FD_184501 | JGI IMG/M metagenome (GOLD analysis project Ga0209540, IMG submission 184501) | Arctic peat soil microbial communities from Barrow, Alaska - Barrow Graham LP Incubations 011-21A (SPAdes) (version 2) | ecosystem: Environmental > Terrestrial > Soil > Wetlands > Peat... | reverse complement strand
CAGAGTATAAACAACAGTATGATTATATCAAATAATATTGTTTTGTAAACAAAAAACCGTCACCTTAATGACGGTTCAGACTATTTGATTTTATTGTTATTATCTTAGGGCATCCAATGCTTTTATTGTGTTTGCATCAATTTTCCCTGTTTCTGTTAGTCCGTTTGCTTTTTGAAATGCCTTTACTGCTGCTTCAGTGGTATCACCAAAGGTGCCATTGGCATCAGCTTCTGCCAAATACTTTTGCGCTACTAAGATTTTTTGATAGGTTTGAAGTAGCTGGCTACTGTCACCTTTTTCAAACTTAATGTTTTCAGCAACCAGGGAAATAATGGTGGAACGATCGAGTTTCCCTGTTACTTCCAGGCCTCTCATTGCCTGGTATGTTTTTAAAGCCGTTTGGACTTCTTCTGTAAACGCAGTGCTGGGTTTGTTAATCATAAAGCCGAGGTCGTATAAAATTTGTTCATATTCAAGTATTTCATCACTGGTATCACCGACGGCATATTCTGTTATATTAATAGTACGGCCATCCTCGGTTGTGATTTCTGTGTTCTTTTCATTTTCTGCTTGATTGTTGCTATTCGTTCTTGCACCAATATTGATTGCATAAACCTGTTCAACCCCTTCAGGTTTCATGGAAATCTTATTTGCTGCGGCATAAACATCTTGTACTACAAATGAACCGGTCAGGGATACAAATATAATAGCAAAGACGATGTAAAGAACAACGTCTTTCATTTTTTGCCATAAGCTTTTACTGTTCATCTTCTTCACCTGTCCAATTATGCCAAACCTCTTGTATGTCTTCATTATCGTCAAACATATCAATCATTTTCAGCATTTTTTTTGCATCCCCGGGCACTGTTAATTCAGTTTCAGTTGAAGGGAGCATGGCAATCTCTGCTGAGATAAGTTCATATCCGGCGGATTTAAGAGCCTCACATACCTGTCCGAAATCAATGGGGTCAGTGCTAATTTCATAGCCTTCATCAGAAGTTTCAACATCCTCTGCGCCTGCATCCAATGCAGTCATCATCAGTTCTTCTTCATCAATACTTTCTGATTTTTCAATCATGATTTGGCCTTTTTTTGTAAATAAAAATCCGACACTGCCACTGATTCCAAGGTTCCCGCCATTTTTATCAAATGCATGGCGAACATCCCCGGCAGTTCGGTTTTTATTGTCAGTCAAAGTTTCTACAATAACCGCAACCCCTCCCGGGCCATAACCTTCATAGGTAATTTCTTCATAAATACTGCCTTGTAATTCTCCGGCACCCTTTTTAACGGCACGGTCAATATTTTCGTTTGGCATATTAGCAGCTTTTGCCTTAACAATTGCTTCCTTAAGCTTTGCATTCATTTCCGGATCGCTGCCACCCTCCCGGGATGCAACTGCAATATATTTTGCTAATTTTGTGAAAATTTGGCCTCTCTTGGCATCTATTTTTCCTTTTTTGTGTTTAATGGTCGACCATTTTGAATGTCCTGACATTGACTACCTCCTTTATACTTATTGCTTTTCAATGATTGATTGTATCACAATGTTATTGTTCTCACAATCCTCTTTTTACTTATCTTAAACATCAGCTTCTATTTTATTAACCTCTGACTCTAATTCTTTTCTCAGTAGGATCAATTGAATAATATCTTCCTGGGCAAAAAGCTCATCAAATATTTTTTCATATTGAGAGGCTTTATCGACTTGATTAAGTTTGTATAGATTTCCGATATTATCAAGAATACTGGTAACCGAGCTTGATTTCAAACCGAAAAGTCGCTGGGCATTTTGAATTTCTTCTCTGATGGAAGACATTTCCCGATCAACTTCGTTAACAGCATTGGCTGCATTGATGAGTCGCTTTTTTACGACTTCCGGTATGTTTTCCTTGTATTTGTAATTTAAGGAATGTTCGATGATTGACCAAAAATTCATGGCCATGGTTCGAATCTGTATTTCTACAAGAATGGATTTAAAACCGGACACCGTAAAAACTGGATAACGAATAATGAGATGAAAACTTTTGTAACCACTTGGCTTTGCTTCACTCAGGTAATCCTTTACACGAATAATATCCATATCCCGGTTGGCTCTTTCTCTGATAAGATCCACAACCTCGTAAATGTCCTCTTCGAACTGGCACATAATACGAATCCCTGCAATATCCTGAATGGTTTCTTCCAGAGCTTCAATATCCACACCGTAATTTTGGATTTTCTCCAAAATACTGGCAACACTTTTTACCCGGCCATAAACGGATTCGATGGGAGAGTATTCTCCTAATTTTTGATATTGATTTTTTAAACTGCTAAACTTAAGGACAATCTCATCCACCGCTTGATTATAGGGAATAAGAAATTCTTGCCAATATTTTGTTCCCAAGGCATTTACCTCTAATTATCTTTTACCAGGAAAAAGTCTTCCCTGATAGTAATTTTCGTTATTCATTTGAGCTTCAAGTTCATCTCTGATTTTCCACCAGCTGGTATCCCAATTGGTGACAATACTGTCTTCTTTAGGTGCACGACCAATCAGTCGTTGCACCACCACTTCAGTTGAAAGGTTTTCTAAAAATAGGATAGCCCGTTGGATGTATGCTTCTTTTGTAAGAAGCTGTACTTTTCCAACTTTATACAACCGTTCCAATTGGGTGTTTTTTTCAATGTACAGGCTATGGCATTTCACAAAATCGGATCCTTTTTCTGAAAGAATTTTTGCGGCATTGACCACATCTATTTCCTGATCCCAGGGTAGGTCAATAATCAAATGTGTGCAGGCCATGAATCCGGCCTGTTTGATTCGATCCATGGTTTCAAGGTAATCCTCAAGGGTATGTCTCCGGTTTATGATCTTAAGGGTATTTGAATTCACGCTTTGTAAACCGAGCTCTATGGTTATTTCAATGTTGTTTTCTTTTTTTATTTCCTGCAAAAAAAATAACTGCTCATCTGTGACACAATCCGGACGGGTGGAAATAGCAATTTCAACCACATCAGGCCGAATACATGCCTTTATCCAGGCTTTAAAATCCGAAAATTCACAATAGGTATTTGTAAAGCTTTGAAAGTAGGGAATGAATTTTTTGGCATTGAAACGTTTACCAATGTATTTTGAATTAATTTCCATTTGCTCTTTAACTGACAAAAGATTAGAAAGGATTTCGTTACCCCCACCTTTTTCCCCACAATAAATGCACCCATCATGTCCTAGCGTACCATCACGGTTTGGACAAGTCACAGGGATGTTTATGGGTATTTTATATACCTTTTCCCCGTAATGTTTTTTCAACCAAACAGAATAGACCTGATAGGGTTTTGATTGTTGACTATTCATTGACTTCCTTCAAACAGATTAAATGGACGAACCCAATTGCATCACACCTTTGGGATCGTCCAACTTCATCGTCTATATTAAATTTTTAACACATTGTGGTAACTCTGATTCATCACAACTCAGACTCAGAACAAATTTTATATCATGATTTTTATTAATTAACTGTAATTTCTCAACGATCGCACAAACATCTGCTGGGGTTTTAGCATCAATAATACGTAACAGGTTATCAACGTACATAATTTTCACATCATAATTTTCCGAAATAACGCCGCTGATAAAGCCAGCCAACTCACCTGGGCCTACAATTCCGTACTCTTCTAAATTTGTGAATCTGATCTTAGTATCTACTTTTACTCGATATTTGTCTCTGTCATTAATAAAAATGATATCTCCTTTACAGGACTCAAGATCGGTGTTGGCCATGTCGATCATTTTTTTTGTCTTGCCGCTTCCCTTTGAACCATAAACAAATTCAATCATCTTAGACACCTCTTTCCTTATTGATAATATCATTATAAATGGAAAAAACGATTATTTCAATCCTTATTTAACTAATTCCTTAAAACAAGTTAAAAAGAGGTTAAAAACAGGTTAAGAAAAGGTTAAACAAGTCAAACTAAAGAATTTCTAATGTAAATCTAATATTTTATTGATAAAATGACAGTACAAAATTTATTGGAGACTTATTTAATGGAATCTCCAGAAAGGACGGTTTACCATGTCACAATTTAAACGCATACTTATTTTATCCTGTTCTCATGGTTCTGGTCATAAAATGGTAGCCGCTTCTCTTAAGGAAGGCTTTGAATCCCTGGGGCATACGGTGTCAGTTAAGGATTTATTTAATGAAACCAACCCTGCTCTTAACCGGTTCATTGAAAAATCATATCTCCTGTCATATACGATTGGGAGCGGCTTTTATCAACGGATGTACTATGATATGGAGGAAGGCGCCCATGGGAAATTTATTTATAACCTTTGGCACCTAACAGATAAAACCTTACTTGGATTAGTTGATGATTTCCAGCCGGATTGTATTATTAATACTTATCCCTACACCATTTCCTCAATAATGAAGAAAGATAATTATCCGGATATCCCGGTTTTTTCCGTTGTCACTGATTTTTGTATTCCTAAAGCATGGATGCATAAAGACACCGATGGTTATTATGTCTCCTGTGATAATGTCGAGGCATCCCTTTTGGCTGAGGGTTTTTCAAAATCCCAAATTTTAAAAACTGGGATTCCCATTCGTGAAACCTTCTATCACAATGAAAACCGACTTCAGTTAATGAAAAAGCATGGTTTGGATCCCAGAAAAAAGACCCTGATTATTTTTGCCGGCACTTATGGTATTCTAAAAAATATGAAGGAAGTGTGCACACGCACGGATTCACTGGCAAACCTTCAAACCATTGTTATTTGCGGGAAAAACCGCAGTCTTCAACGGGAATTAAATCTTGAATATTTCAAAAATACAAAAATATTTGGATATGTATCTGACATTCATGAGTTTTATTCCATTGGAGATATCATGGTTACTAAACCCGGAGGCATTACCTTAAGCGAAGTAGTTGAAAAGAAAATTCCAGTGATCCTTTACAATCCTGCTCCGGGACAAGAAGGGGAAAATGCTCAATGGTTTAAACAACAAGGTGCTGCAGTGGTGACGAATACCACCTCAGAGCTGATTCTTGCCATAGAGTCTTTGAAGGATAATGAAATTAAGCGTTTTTCTATGAAAGGCAACCTTGAAAAAATGCAATATGGTCACGCCACAACACTGATAACCAAAGACATTTTATACAGGCTGAATTCAGAAAATAAATCAGCTTATCTTAATGTCTCTTATTAATTTCGATTCTAAGACCCGTATCCGATTCTTAGAAATATTCGGGGTTTAGTATTTACTTTTTATACCAATCATGTTATCTTTATGTAAATGAAGTCATTAAAAAGATAAAAGATTGAAAGGAGAATGTTAATTTGAAACCTCGTATTGTTACTGATAGCTCCTGCGATTTGCCCAGCGATTTTCTTGAAAAGGACGGCATTGATTTTTCAATCGTACCTTTGACAATCATTGTCGGCGATCGGGAATTTATAGACGATGAAACCCTGGACACCAAAGAATTAGTTGCTGCAATGAAGTCTTGTAAAGCCGCATCACTGACCTCCTGCCCTTCTCCTGAAGATTTTTCTTCGAAGTTGCGTAAAAACAAGGTCAGCTATATCGTTACCTTAACCTCCGGGCTCAGCGGCACCTATAACAGTGCAAGGGTTGCCCGGGAAATGGTTCTTGAAGAAAACGGTGATTTGAAAATTGGTCTGTTCGATTCTTTGTCAACTTCCCCATTTATGATTCTGATGATCATGAAGCTCCGGGACTTTATAAAAACAGAAACCATGGATTTTGAAACCATTTGCGAAAAATTGGTTGACTATCAAAAAACCCTGAAACTTCGCTTCATCCTTCAGGATTTTTCAAATCTCGTTAAAACCGGGCGAATGAATCGTGTTGCCGGTGTTGTTGCCTCTGCCCTTTCAATTTTCCCTATTTGCCGTTCTGATGAAATAGGAAAAATCCAGATTGTTGAAAAGGTTCGTGGGATTAAAAAAGCATTTTCTAATCTTGCCAATCTGGTTGAGGAAAAGCTTAAAACTCAAAAGCAATTCCCAGTGGTGATTACCCATTGCAATAATCCCAGCCAGGCTCAGATTTTAAAAGAATTGCTGGAACAACGTTTTGAACTCAAAGAAATCTATATCTTTCCGATGCGTGGATTGACTACCTATTATGCCAATGATAAAAGTATTCTCATGTCATTTTAACCCAGTGAAGAGTAAGCATTGAAAAATTGAAAAGACGATTAATAAAAAGACTTAAAACCGGTAATCCGGTTTTAAGTCTTTTTTATTAGTTCAATGATTATTCAAATTTATTTCCGGTGTGCGTCCATGGCCTGGTTTACCAGTAAATCAGCCTGGTTATTGTTGGGATTATCGGCATGACCCTTAACCTTGTGAAAAGTCACTGTGTGGATATTCACAAGCCCATCCAGCTCGATCCAAAGCTCTTTGTTTTTTAGTTCTCCAGCTTTTCCCCGTGTCCAGTTTTTCAACTTCCAGCTCACGATCCAGTTCTGCAAATAAGCATTGACCACATAGGCTGAATCACTGAAGATATGAACTTCACAGGGCTCCCTGAGCATTTTAAGACCCTCAATCACTGCCAGCAACTCCATTTTGTTGTTGGTGGTATTTTCATAAGCCTGTTTATATTCCTTCCTGATGTTTTTTTCAGGGTAAATTAATACCCCGCCAATAGCACCCAGGTTCTCAGTTTCCTGACCATTGCCGCGACAGCCTCCATCAGTATAAAGGTTTATTTTTTTCACAACCTTCATCTATTTCACTACAATATTGAAAATCTTTCCCGGAACATATATTTCCTTTACAATGTTTTTTCCCTGGGTATGAGCAAGGATATTCTCCTGCTGAAATGCAATGGCCTTTGCCTGTTCTTTATCGGCATCCCTTGGCAGGGTAATGGTTCCCCGCACTTTTCCATTAATCTGTACCGCCATTTCAACCACATCATCAATGGTTTTTGCATCATCATAGGAAGGCCAGGTTGTGTCATCCAGTGTTTTTTCAAATCCCATATTTTTCCATATCTGAGAGGTAATATGTGGGGCTACCGGGTAAAGTAATTTAATAAAAGTCTTTAACTCATCCCTGGTAATACTGCCTTCTTTGAAAATATCGTTGAGTAAAGTCATCATTGCAGCAATGGCGGTATTGTACTTCATTTCCTCATAATCATCCCCCACTTTTTTAATGGTTTTATGAATGGATGATTCCAGGGATTTGGGATAACCTTTTCCTTCTGAAATCATGGTTTGGAGTTTCCAAACCCGGTCGAGAAAACGTCGGCACCCTTTGGCCCCATTATCGGACCATGGGGCTGCCTTTTCATAGTCCCCTATAAACATAATGTAGGTTCTCAGCGTATCCGCACCATAGGCTTCAATAATCACATCCGGGTTGACTACATTTCCCTTTGATTTGGACATCTTTTCGCCATCATTCCCGAGAATTAAGCCCTGAGCGGTTCTTTTTGCATAAGGTTCTCTTGTAGGCACACATCCGATATCATAAAGGAATTGATGCCAGAAGCGCGAATAAAGGAGATGACGGGTGACATGTTCCATACCGCCGTTGTACCAATCCACAGGCATCCAGTATTTTAATTTTTCCGGTGAAGCAAAGGCTTCATCATTTTTATTGTCAAAATAACGCAGAAAGTACCAGCTGGAACCGGCCCATTGAGGCATGGTATCGGTTTCTCTTTCGGCATAACCGCCGCATACCGGACAGGTTGTTTTATACCATTCCGGTATGCTTGATAACGGTGATTTGCCATTATCTGTAGGTTCATAACTTTCTACCAGGGGCAGCTCAAGTGGGAGTTCCTCTTCTGGAACTGGAACCATTCCGCATTTTTTACAATGGATAATTGGAATCGGCTCACCCCAATAGCGTTGGCGGTTAAAAGCCCAGTCCTTCATCTTATAATTAATGGTACTTTTACCCAAATTTTCTTTTTCCAGATATTCAATGGTTTTTGCAATGGCATCCTTGACTTCCAGCCCATTTAAAAAGCCGGAATTAACCATGATCCCGGAATTGGAGTCGGTGTAGGCACATTCAGTAATATCCCCACCGCCAATAACCTCAATAATAGGCAAACCAAATTTTGTGGCAAATTCCCAGTCACGATTATCATGGCCCGGAACAGCCATAATCGCACCGGTTCCATAACCCATCATGACGTAGTCCGCAATAAAAATCGGGATTTCTTTAAGGGTCACAGGATTAATGGCCTTAATGCCTTCGATGCGCACCCCTGTTTTATCCTTGGCCAGCTGAACCCGTTCAAATTCGGTTTTTCGTTTAGCCTGATCCTGGTAATTGGCAATCGCGTCCATGTTTGTTATTTTTTCTTTCAGATCCTGAATCAGTGGATGTTCCGGTGCGATAACCATAAAGGTTGCCCCAAAAAGGGTATCCGGTCGGGTGGTGAACACACTCAGTGCCTTATCGTAACCCGTTACGGCGAAGTCAACTTCAGCCCCGATTGATTTTCCGATCCAATTTTCCTGTTCCAGTCGAATGCGAGGTGAATAGTCCACTTCGTCTAAACCTGCAAGCAGCCGTTCGGCGTAGTCACGGATTTTCAGGAACCAGACGTCTTTTTCCATTTGAACGACTTCACTGCCGCAAAGGGAACAGCAGCCATCACGAAAATCCTCATTGGCCAATACCACTTTACAGCCATTACAGAAGTTGACATAGGTACGGTCTCTGAATGCCAGGCCGTGCTTAAATAATTGCAGGAAAATCCACTGGGTCCATTTGAAATATTTTGGATCCGTGGTGTCAATTTCCTTGTCCCAGTCGAAAGCATAACCAATGCGTTTTAATTGTCTGGTAAAAACCTTAATATTTTCATCGGTGACTTCCCGGGGATGTCTTCCGGTTTTAATGGCATAATTTTCGGTTGGTAAACCAAAGGCATCCCAGCCAATGGGAAAGAGGACATTGAAGCCTTCCATCCGACGTTTTCTGGCAATGATCTCCAGCGAGGTATAGGCGCGAACATGGCCAACGTGCAGCCCAACCCCTGATGGGTATGGGAACTCTACCAAGCCGTAAAATTTTTCTTTATCTGAATTTTCTTCCATTCGAAAGGTTTCATTTTCTTCCCAATGTTTTTGCCATTTTTCTTCTATTTTTTTGTGTTCATATAGTGACATATTTCCTCCATCTACTTGTTTCTCTATTATAACAACAAAAAAACCCGTGCCCAATAAGGGACGAATTTCCAATTGTCTCCTAACTATCTTTATTATTATTATAAAGAAGGGCGTATATCCTGTCAATGATTTGTGCTCTTTTTTCAGAATGATGCCATATTCTAAAGTATTTTTGGATATTATTCATCATTTAGCTAAATTTATGGTATACTGTATCCCAGAAAAAACAGCAAAGGAGTATTTTATGTATCCGCTATTAAAAATGAACAAACGCAAAATTATTGAAAATACCCAAGCTATTATCACCCGCGCTGAAAATCATGGCATAGCTATTACCGCCATTACAAAATGCACCGGAGGAAATATCGAAATTGCCCAGGCATTTTTAGATGGTGGCGCTACTGCTATTGGTGATTCTCGGATAAAAAATCTCAAGAACCTTGCCGTGCTGGCTTGCGAAAAATGGCTGATTCGTATTCCCATGCTCAGTGAGTGTCAAGCCACGGTTGCTTACGCTACCATCTCCGTTAACAGTGAAATGAAAACCATTCGTCAATTAAATATGGCAGCAAAAGCCCAGGGCAAAACCCACGGAATTCTCCTGATGATGGATCTTGGCGATCTCAGAGAAGGCTATTTTATTGGGGATGGCCAGGAAAAGTCCAGCGAGGTTGCCGATCTTATATCTGAAACTTTAAAAGATTTAGATTGTGATATCCAGGAAATATTGTCAATGGAGCATATCAAGCTTCGTGGGATTGGTACGAACGTAACCTGTGTCGGGGCAACCATTCCCAATCCTCATACTTTCCAGGCATTTTTTAAAATTAAGAAAGCGCTGGAAGAAAAATATAAACTTCCCTGTGAGATTGTATCCGGGGGTAATTCCAGTGCCTGGTATATGGTTGAGAATCATACCATTCCAAAAGAAGTAAATAACTTACGCCTTGGGGATGTCATCCTCTTTGGCCGGGAATCGGCTTATTTTCACAGCTATGATTACCTCCATCAGGATGCTTTTATTCTGGATGTGGAAATCATTGAGATTCGCAATAAGCCCAGCTATCCCATTGGCGAAATCGGAAGAAATGCTTTTGGTGATGTTCCTGTTTTTCAGGATATTGGAATTCGTCACCGGGCAATTTGTGCGATGGGACGCCAGGATACAGAACCGGAACATCTATTCCCCATGGTACCCGGCATTAAAATTGAAAGTTATAGTTCCGATCACCTGATTCTAGACATTACCGATGCTCAGCAGAAATATGATATCGGTGATATTATCAGCCTGCGATGCGACTATATGGGGGCACTTTACGCCGCCACCTCTGATTATGTCGATAAACTTGTTATTAATGACTAAATTGAATTAAGAAAAGGAGAATTATTAATGGAAAACGAAAATACTCACTACATCCCATTTGACACCCTGGAGGCCTTTATGGCTGATGCTTTAAAAGGCGTTGGCGTTCCTGAAGAAGATGCAAAAATTTGTGCTGAAATTCTTATTACTTCAGATAAACGGGGGATTGATTCCCACGGGATCGGGCGATTAAAACCCATTTATTACGACCGTATTAAAAAAGGAATCCAACATCCGGTAACCGAATTTGAAATTATCAAAGAAACTTTTACCACTGCCGTTATTGACGGCCACGATGGCATGGGTCATGTCATTGCAAAAAGAGCCATGCAAATGGCCATTGATAAGGCCAAAGTTTATGGTATGGGAATGACGGTTGTTCGCAACTCTACCCATTATGGTTTTGCCGGTTACTATCCTTTAATGGCCATTGAAAACAATATGATCGGTATGACCGGCACCAACGCCCGACCATCCATTGCACCAACTTTCGGAGTGGAAAATATGTTGGGCACCAACCCTATCACCGTTGGGGTTCCCAGTGATGAACCTTTTCCTTTTGTTCTTGACTGTGCCACCTCGGTTTCCCAACGCGGGAAAATAGAAGTTTATGATCGTGAAAATAAAGACATTCCTGATGGTTGGGTCATTGACCGCCAGGGAAATAGCCGAACGGATACAAAACAGATTTTAATTGACCTGGTCAAAGGCGAAGCTGCTCTCACACCTTTAGGGGGGATTGGCGAAGATACCGGTGGCTATAAGGGCTACGGTTATGCGACCTTTGTTGAAATTTTATCATCCGCTCTTCAAAGCGGTGCTTTCTTAAAAGGGCTTTTAGGATTTGATAAAAAAGGAAATGCCCAACCATACCATTTAGGGCATTTCTTTATTGCCATAAACATTGAGAATTTTACCGAAATTGATGACTTCAAAAAAATTACCGGTGATATTCTGCGGGATCTTCGTGGTTCTGATAAAATGCCTGGCCAGGAACGGATTTATACCGCCGGCGAAAAAGAATATGATGTCTGGTTGGACCGAAAAGACAAGGGTACTCCCATGAACGATGCTCTGATCAAAGATATTTTAGATATTAAAGCGGAACTTGGTTTAGAACAATACCAGTTTCCTTTTGAAAATAAGTAAAATCATTATTTAAACCAAAAAAAGAAACGGTTGAAATACCGTTTCTTTTTTTATTACGATAAGTGAAGGCTTTAGTAAGTTTCTGCAAATAATTCAAAGTAAGCCTGATCATGTTTACATGCCGGGCAAACATCCGGAGCTTCTGCACCGGTATGAATATATCCACAATTCCCGCATTTCCATTGCACATCACCGGAGCGTTTGAAAACTGTGCCTGATTCAATATTGGCAGCTAATTTCAGGTAACGTGTTTCATGGGCCTTTTCAGCCTCACAAATCTCCAGCCAATTCTCTGCGATTTCCGGGAAACCTTCTTCTTTTGCAATTTCAGCAAATTTAGGATAAAGGGTATGCCATTCATCCTTTTCGCCTGCTGCAGCGTGAATAAGATTGTTTTTAGTATCCCCCAGTGCTACAGGAAAGTTCGCATTTACATTAAGATCAACGGCTTCTCCCATAACATATTCGTTATCGGCAATATATTTATAGAATATTTCACCATGTTCCTTTTCATTTCCGGCTGTTTCCAGAAAAATATCACCGATTTGCTGATATCCTTCTTTTTTTGCAATTGATGCAAAAAAAGTATAGCGATTTCTAGCCTGTGATTCACCTACAAATGATGCCATTAAATTTTGTATTGTTTGCGTTCCTTTGAGTTTTCCCATACTTTCCTCCTTTATAATCATTATAAACTTACCTTATTATAACCCTTTTCCTTTAAAAAATCAAAATTTCTATTCATTCAACTCATCAATAAACTTAATCAGGGCCTGGGCTGCAAGGAAAGGGCCATCCTGCTCATAGCCGGTAATTCCCAGTTGGGTTCTAATCATCCCAATTTTCACCCCGGTTTCTTCCATTTTCTTAAATGTCTGTTTCGCGATTTTTTCATGCTGGTCTTTAAGTTGAACTGCACCGAAGGGGTTTGCAAAATAAGTGGTAGTCATCCCTACTTCGCCGGTGGTGCCCTTTGCCATACGCTTGCCTTCAGAAAATACATTATAAGCAGTATCCAGATCATCAAAGAGTTCAATCGAAGGGAAAGTGTCACTGATCTCTTCATAGTTATTAATATAGAACACAAAATCCACTCTGGTGGATTTTGAAATTTCTTCATAGGACATTTGCGGTACAATGACCCGGGCATTGACGATATTGGGATTCATAAATATACTGCGATCCATGGTACTGTAAGCATACCCGGGCTGAAGGTCATCAAGCCTTACAAAAGCGCCAATTTCAGTTCCAACAGCCATTAACTTTCCATCCTCATTAATGTGAAGGGAACCCATGTCATCAATGAGAATATCAAAATCACAGGCCAACTCCTTGGGAAGCTTATTAATAGCCTCCAGAGTTTCAGATTTTCCTGCCCCACTGTCGCCGATAAGCATCACATTGGCTGATTTTTTGCCGCCTACACGTATTTTTGCAAAGGCCCCATGAACAGGCAAGGCTTCTTTCTCGATTTGGATAATATTGTGAAGAGTCAAGACCATCTTTTTCATATACCCAAAATAGTCAATTTCAGAATGATTGGGAATAAGTCCGTAATATACCCCATCTTCCCGGGCCACAAATCCCAACATTTCATCTTCTTCAAAAAAGCTTTGATCCAGTCCGAAAAAAACCACTGAATCCGGTTTTTGCTTTGTAAATTCTTCAGGACTTGCCAGTTCAAAGAGATTGAATAAACCAGCGCCAAGGGCTAGGTACTCTTTTTGAACATAAACAATGGATAATAAGCGTCCCACCTTTATTGGAACAGCAAACCATTCGTCGCAGTCCAAATAAAATTTTTGTAAAATCCGTTTATCCTTAACTGGGAAAACCCCATCCCGTTTGCTGGATTGGGTGTAAAAAATAACTGGCGGTTCAAAAATCGCCTCCCATACATAAGGGACCTGGTAAAGAGATTCGTTTTTGCTTTTTGATTCTTGTGAAAAGGTAAACTTATCCGTTAAAAATGCTACCTGGGCACCACTGGGAAGTTGACGGTAGATACTAAAGCTTTTTCCAGTGATACTAAAGTGAATGTTACGGTAGAGATCCAACACCATTTTTTTAAAGGCATCATTATTGGAAGCCAGAGAATGTGCTTTGGATCGCTTAATGTTTTCATCATTGCTGTAGGCATCAGTTTTGATCATAAACCGTTGGATATTTCGCCAATAGTTGTAAAATCCCTCAAGGAAGCCTAAAATCAGTGGAGAGTACTCTTTGTAGTCAGACTTTATATTAAAATAACCTGAGGCTATGATTTCTTCAAGTGTGTTGATGTTTAAAAGGTATATAAAATCAATGAATTTACTTTCCTCAAAAACCCCTTTTCCGTTTTGAAAAGGCTCCAGTGTTTCGATGAGATGAGATTTTTTCACTTCCAGCTCTTTTACAAAGGTCTTAATTAATTTTTTAAAAAGATTTGACCGAATGATCTGCCCATAATTAGTGAATTTCAAATCCCCTTTTATAATAGCAGTTCTTTCTAAATTTGTATCTTTGGCTTTCATAAGTTTCTCCTAGTCAATAATTTCAAGCAAATCTTCAATGTTCGAGATAAGATGGGTGGCACCTGCGGCTCTTAGCTCATTTTCACTACCGCAACCGTAGGTCACACCCACGGAGTCAATTCCTACTGCAATTGCCCCCTGGATGTCATAAAAGCGATCTCCAACCATTAGTACCTCAGATAAATCGATCACACCATGTTCCTCTAAAAAGTCCAAAATAATTTCTTCTTTGGCACTTCGGCTCCCATCGCTTTGGGTACCGAAAATACGGGATATTTCTATATCAATTTCAAGATTTTTGATTATTTTTTTTGCATTCAGCTCGTTCTTAGTTGTTGCAATCCCAATCAAACAACCCTTTTCAACAAGTTTACTAACGGTTTCCTGAACCCCATCATAAAGAACCGCGCCATACATTTGGCCATTTTCCACATATTCCTCAAGATAATAATCATAGGCTTGTCTCGATTCCTCTAGGGTGAAACCAAAAAACTCCTGAAAGGAATCAAGAATAGGTGGTCCAAGTAGTCTGTCAGCCTCAAAGATTTGAGGATCGGGATGTTCCATTTTTTCCAGGGCATATTCAAATGAACGACGCACACTGTCTTTTGAATCAATGAGCGTCCCATCTAAATCAAACAATATATATGAATACTTCATAAAACCTCCACTAGTTTACTTTATAAGTCCATTGCTAATATTAGCATGGATTTATTTAAACATAACTTAATTATAATATAAATAGGGCTTTCCAACAAGGCAAAATATTCTTCTTAATCAGTTTAAGCATTTCGAATCGTTTGAAAAACTTTTTTTCGGTTTCCTTTTCAAATTTATCATTGAAATTTATTGTTCCGATGAATTAAAAGTGTTATAATAATTCTAAAATAAAAATTTTTAGGAGGATTATTATGTTCATTGCACTTATTGTTATCATTGGTATCGTAGTGATTATTGGCCTTTGGTTAATAATGTCAAGAAACAACTTTGTAAAAGTTAAAAACCAGGTAGAAGAAGCTTTTTCCACCATGGATGTTTATCTGAAAAAACGTTATGACCTCATTCCCAACCTTGTTGAAACTGTAAAAGGTTATGCCAAACACGAGTCAGAAACATTTACTAAGGTTACTGCAGCCAGAACTGCTGCCATGAATGCCAACAACATTAACGATAAAATCAACAACGAAAACATGTTGTCTGACACTTTAAAAAGCCTTTTTGCCGTGGCAGAAGCCTATCCTCAATTACAGGCAAATACCAATTTTCTTGATTTACAAAAACAGCTTCAATTAACTGAAGGCGAAATTGCCAATTCAAGAAAATACTACAACGCAGTCGTCCGTACCTTTAATACAATGGTTCAATCCTTTCCCAGTAATTTAATTGCCAGCATGTTTGGTTTCAAAGAACAAACTTTCTTTGAGGTTACAACAGCAGCAGAACGAGAAAACGTCCAAGTTAAATTTGACTAAACATAAAATATGTTGGAGGACAAACACTATGAAAAGACGATGCTCGCTTCTCCTTTTTGGACTTCTGCTTTTGGGATGTTTATTTCCCGGAGGCACCTTTGCCCAGGAATCCTTTAATATTACACAATATGATGTGAACATGAAGGTTCAGGAAAACCATGCCTATAATGTCCAGGAAAATATTACAGTGGCCTTTACTGCACCCCTTCATGGGATTTACCGGTACATTCCTTACAAGGGAACTTTTTACAGACAAATTGATGGGCAACCAGTTGCAACCCCATATGTTGCCCGTGTAACAGATATTAACGTTGAAAATTGGCCTTTTGCTGTTTCATCTGAAAATGACACAAAGCTCATCAAAATTGGTTCCAGTGACAAAACAGTTGATGGAACACAGGTCTATCCCATCTCCTATACCTGGAATCCCGGTGATGACAAAATTCCTTCCCAGGATGATGTTTATTATAATATTATTCCTCCAAAATGGGATACTTCCATTGCCGGAGCAACGTTTACCATTGAAATGCCAAAACCCTTTGATCCCAACAATGTTGAATTTATTACCGGAGGCTATGGCAGTACAGATACCACAGCGGTTGATTTTAGTGTTAATGGCAATACCATTGTGGGAACTCTTAACCGGCCTTTAAGTAATAATGAAGGCGTCACCTTAAATATCAAACTACCCGAGGGATATTTTGTGGGTGCTTTTACCGGTAATGAGTTTCAACCTTTTATGTTCAGCCTCATAGGTCTTGCGTTTCTAGGGGCCTTTCTTATTTGGTTTTTTAACGGAAGAGATGAAAAGCCAGTCGAAACCGTTGAATTTTATCCCCCTCAGGGATTTACGCCTTCCCAAATCGGCTATATTGTCGATGGAACAGTGGATTCTCCTGAAGTTTTATCCCTTATCATGTATTGGGCTGATAAGGGCTATATGACCATTGAACAAGTGGATAAAAAGGAATTTATATTTCATAAAACAAAGGATCTTCCTGAGTCAGCCCAAGATTTTGAACGCACATTTTTTAGCGGAATTTTTGAAAAAGGTAATAGTTTTTCCACAAAAACAGTGCCTGCAGACTTTTTCGATAAAATTAAAGCAACCAAGGCTCAAATTGAAGGTTATTTTGATATTCCTGAAAACAATTTGTTTACCCCGAGTTCTAAAATCGGAAAATGGGGCATTACACTTTTAATGCTGGTTCCTTTAGTTGCATTGGCCATTAATGGTGTTTACAAAATGGGAGATTTCTCATGGATCACTTTAGGATTTGCAGGTTTTTTTACTGCGATACCCGTTTTTGTGAGTATCAAGATTATTACCTCTGCTATTGAAATTCGCCAGGGAACCACCATAAAGAAAACCGTGGGTCGTCTGATCCTTGGAATTATTTTAACGGTTCTTTCTGTGCTGCTTGTCTTTGGAATCAGTTTGGGTATTTATGGAGATAATTCTATTCTTCCGGCACTGGCTGCTCTTATTGCCACTGGTGTCATTGCATATTTCCAAATGATTGCCACTCAGCGTACGAACACCGGGCGGCTATGGCTGGGACAAACCCTCGGGTTTAAAAACTTTATTGAAAAAGCAGAACTTAGTCGGATTCAAACCCTGGTGAACGAAAATCCCCAGTATTTCTATAACATTCTTCCCTATGCTTATGTCTTGGGAGTCACAAACAAATGGGCGAAAAATTTTGAATCTCTAGCCATTGAGCCCCCACAGTGGTATTATGGCAGTGGTTACAATTACAACACATTCAATACCTTTATATTTGCTTCCCTTCTCATGAACAGCATGAATCACATTTCCTCATCAATCATTGTTCCACCTAACTCTGGCTCTGGTGGATTTGGCGGTGGTGGATTCTCTGGCGGCGGCGGATTCTCCGGCGGTGGCGGTGGCGGTGGCGGTGGCGGTGGCTGGTAAAAGTTTTAGTATGGTTATAACACAGTGTTTGAGCCATTTATAAAATTACAGTGACTTCTTGAAATTGCCTGAATATGACACAGTACCAAACATTCATCTGGCACAAATATTAACAAGCTAATTGTTTATCTTTTAGCTTGTTTTTTCTTGCAAAAAAAGAACACCCGAAGGTGAACATGTGCCATTCAGTATTAATACAAAATACACCTTACTTGTTTTTTTTAATCAATTTCATTGTATACCCCAAATATTTTTACAATCTTTGGGATATCTTGAAGGTACTCCATGTTTATAACTTTTTTTATATCATGATGAACTTAACCTGATTAGCAGTTCCAGTTCATGGATCGTTTTATGGCTTTTTGCCACCCTGCATAGGCTTTATTTCGTTTTTCTTTAGAGATTTCCGGCAAAAAAGTTTTTTCAATGTTGAAAGCCGTCTCAAAGTCTTCATCTTTCCAGAGGCCACTGTAGAGGCCAGCTATTTCTGCGGCACCTAAACCGGTTGCTTCTATAGAGAAAGGACGGTCCACTTTAACATCCATCATATCTGCCATTAACTGGGCTAACAAATTATTCTTTGAGGCTCCGTCATCAATACGAATAGCTTTCATTTTCACCTCAGATTCCATTTCAACCACATCCAATATGTCTTTGAGTCGAAAAGCAATGCTTTCCAGAGTTGCCCTTACTAAATGTGCCTTCTTTGTTCCTCGCTCTGTGCTACAAACTGAAAGTTTTTATTAAAAATCAAAGCTCTGGTACCGGTAGTCCCTTCATCAATCACAAGTACATATTTTTCCATTTTATCTCCTCATTTTATTCCTGTATTCTGTGTACAAAAAAAATGCACTAGAAACTAAATGCATCTTTTTTTAATTTAACTATTCTATATGATTTCGATGTCGTTATTTTTACAATATTCATGGTAAATTTCTGGAGTTTTATCATCTAAGATAAAACCATTAAAAACTGATAAGTCAACCATCTTTGCCAGTGATATCTGGTCAAATTTTGTATAGTCTGCCATTAAATAGCATTTTTGACTTATTTCATAAATCGTCTGATTAATTTCAATTTCTTCAAAAGCACTATGCGTGATTCCTTTACTCAGAGAAACAGCCATAACACCCATAAAAGCTTTATCGATATTGAAGCTTTTTAAAAAGTCATTGGCTTCTTTTCCATAAAATGCTCCTGAAAAATTTTGAAGCTTTCCTCCTGGCATATAAACCGTAATTCCAGAAATCGAAGATGCCCTTAATGCAGTGCTCAGAGATAAAGTAATTAAACTGATCTCCTTTATATCCTCAAGATAATCAAGTACAAGTTCCACTGTGCTGCCTGCATTCAAGGCAATAGTATCACCATTATTAATGAGTTTGGCTGCCTTTTCAGCAATTATCCGTTTCTCAACAATATTTTTGGTCCTTTTTTTAAATATATCCATTTCCGGTGTTGATTGATGGGTGATTTTTTCCTTGGTGAAAGCTCCGCCATAGGTTAAACTGATGCCATATTCCTGGGAAAGGTATTTTAAGTCTCTTCGAATGGTTGCTTCCCCTACACCGTATCTCTCAGAAAGTTTGGCGACCTTTACCGAGCGTTGAGTTAATAATAAATTCAAGATTTCTTTTCTTCGATCAATATGTTGCATTTCATCCTCTTTTCATCCGCCACAACAACCGCCAAAAATCTGATGCACATTTAAATCTGCCTGAGCGTTTATTCTTAAACGGTAGAGTGTTTAAAAACCCTGCCCCGGTTACTTGAAAATTATATAATAATCGTTAAAGTTCTATTGCTTTCATTTTTCTGATCTTAACAAATATCGGTGTTCCTATTTGAATAATATATTGTATTTACACTATTTGTCAATAATTTTCTCAATTACTTTAAAATGTCCCTAACATGTTAATTTCAAATAAACATTTGATACATTTTTAATTGATCTTTTAAATAGTTCTTAGTTTATTCACGATTGGCTAGTTTTCTGATTAAATAAGTTTCTTAGTGCTTGTGTCAGAAGACTGTTCAATTATTCCACTGACAATGAACTACATCTTCACTATAATCCCGGATCACTAAAAGCCCTACCGATTCAGCCACCATAGCCAGCTCATCAACACTCAGATTTTTGCACTTAATATCTGCAGCTCTTCCTAACTGATGAAAGGAGTATTTCGAACCGTCACACTCTAAATTTTGCTTCTCACACCGTATACCTGATATTACAAGTACGTCATGATTCACAAGACTTCGTAAAGCCCGGATTTTTTCAATAAGCTTTTCATTCATATGAATTGGAAATCCATTGCAATATTTTCCCTGGCAATCACAGGCATATTCCGGACTATTTAAATGATTAGCGGTTCTTTCTTTTTTGTCCTTTTCTTTTAATCTAAAATACAGATCATCGTCATTAAGTTTTTGATGGATTCGCCTATTTTCTTTTTCCATAACAATTCCTTTCACTTTTAATATAAATAATTTTAAAAAAATGGTATGCCATTAAGACATACCATTTCAGAATGTAGACAGAGTAGAAAAGTAAGTCCTGGAGACGATGGTAATATCAGTTGTCTGCATCATGGCGAACAGGCGATAGCCTGTACGAACATGCAGCAGACAACGATTTACCATCGTCCCCAGGACGGATATCGACAAACTGAACCTAAGAATCCAGCTTAAGCACTGCCATAAATGCTTCCTGAGGCACTTCAACGTTACCGACCTGACGCATCCGTTTCTTGCCAGCTTTTTGTTTTTCCAAAAGCTTATGCTTACGGCTAATATCCCCACCATAGCATTTAGCCAGTACATCTTTACGCATGGCCTTAATGGTTTCTCTGGCAATAACCTTGTTTCCAATAGCCGCCTGAACAGGTATCTCAAACATTTGCCGTGGAATTTCCTCTTTAAGTTTTTTAGCAATTAATCGGCCTCGGCCCTCGGCTTTATCACGATGTACAATAAAGGACAAGGCGTCAACCAGTTCGCCATTGAGAAGAATATCAAGTTTTACCAGATTTGATGGCCGATATTCTTTAATTTCATAATCAAAGGAAGCATAACCCCGGGTTCGGGACTTAAGGGCATCAAAGAAATCATAAATGATTTCATTAAGAGGTAATTCATATTCAAGAATAACCCGACTCTCTTCAACATATTTCATGGTGAGATAGGTTCCCCGTCGTTCCTGACAAAGTTCCATAATGGTTCCTAAATATTCGGAAGGAACCATAATGCTTGCATCCACAATGGGTTCTTCCATGGTTTTTATTTCAACCGGATCCGGAAGTTTACTTGGGTTGTCTACCCACAGTTCGGTGCCATCGGTTTTAACCACCTTGTAGATAACGCTGGGAGCTGTTGTGACTAAGTCGATGTTAAATTCCCTTTCAATTCGCTCTTGAATAATTTCCATATGAAGGAGTCCTAAAAATCCGCATCGGAATCCAAAGCCCAGAGCTATGGATGTTTCAGCCTCATAAAGAAGTGAAGCATCGTTTAACTGGAGTTTCGAAAGAGCATCCTTTAAGTCCTCAAACCGGGATCCGTCGGCAGGATAAATCCCGCAGAAAACCATGGAGGTAACCTTTTTATATCCCGGTAATGCCACAGGCGCTGGATTTTCGGTTTCAGTAATGGTATCCCCTACCCGGGTGTCCTTAACATTTTTTATACCAGCATTAACATAGCCCACATCTCCGGCGGTAAGCTCAGCAACAGGTAATAATCCATTGGCGAAAACCCCAACCTCATCGACTTCAAAGGATTTCCCAACAGCCATCATATCGATTTTCATGCCTTTTCGAATCTTACCCTGAACAACCCGTATGGATGCGATGACCCCGCGGTATTGATCATAATAAGAGTCGAAAATCAATGCCTGAAGTGGACCGTTCACATCTCCTGTGGGTGCAGGAACTCTTTCCACAATGGTTTCCAAAACCGCATTGATATTTATTCCTGTCTTGGCTGAAATAAGTGGTGCATCTTGAGCTTCAATACCAATTATGTGTTCAATTTCGTCCTTTACCCGTTGAGGGTCGGCACTGAGAAGATCTATCTTGTTAATAATAGGGATGACTTCCAGATTATTATCCAGGGCTAAGTAGACATTGGCAATGGTTTGGGCTTCAATTCCCTGGGATGCATCAACAACCAACAATGCGCCTTCACATGCTGCCAGACTTCTGGAAACTTCATAAGTGAAATCCACATGACCTGGTGTATCGATGAGATTGAGAATATACTCTACCCCATCCTTAGCTGTATACAATAATCGAACCGCCTGGAGTTTAATTGTAATCCCGCGTTCCCTTTCGATATCCATGTTATCAAGGAATTGTGCTGACATATCCCTTTTACTCAGGAGTCCGGTGTCTTCAATGAGCCGATCTGCGAGAGTCGACTTCCCATGGTCAATGTGAGCAATGATTGAAAAATTTCGTGTGCGTGATTGTTTATCTGACAATTTTGTATATCCTCTACTTTCAAATCTATATTAAAATAACTGATTATCAATCTTTTTTCTATTAGAAGTGTATTTTATCAAATAAAATTTTTTTTGTCACGTTTTTTCTTGATAATTCTTTTTTAATGTGTTAGAATTACTATGTTATAAATAAATGAGGGGGGTGAACCCATGGCTAACATTAAATCAGCTATGAAACGAGCTAAAACAAATGAAACACGTCGTATACGTAATAAAATCGTAAAGACAAACCTTAAAACTTCTGTTAAGAAATTTGACTTTGAAGTATCCGAAGGTAACGTGGAAGCAGCACAAGAAGCATATCGTTTAACGTCGAAGAAAATTGATATGGCTGTTACAAAAGGTATTTTACATAAAAATACTGCAGCGCGTAAGAAAAGTACTTTGGCAAGAATAATAAACGGCATGACTGCTTAATTACCTTATTTATATATTCCCAAAACCCGTGTCTCTCGTGTCAATCCAAAGATGTACTTACTCAGGTACATCTTTTTTATTTGCCGAAAATTGCCACCCATGTTTAAGTCGGTTTCTATGAAATCTTCATTAAAAATAATTCCAGTCCAAAATTTTGATCAATTTCGCCCTTTTTCATTTGGACATCAAGTTCTGCCCCAATGACAATGAGATTCCAAAGATTGTCCGTAGGATAATTTTTACCGTTTTTAAGAATTTTATTAACAATAAAAGGTGCAAGCTTCATTTCACTTGCAACTTCTTTTGCAGGCAACCCTCTTTGGGTGTAAATCTTCACCATAAGCAGCATTCTTATCTGCCGCAAAAGCAGACTGAAAACACCAAATGGGGATTCCCCTTCCAGATAAAACTGATTCAGCATGTTGAGTGCCTGTCCCTTCTTTCCGGCCATGGCATAGTCAATCATTTTAAACACACCATCTTCAATGGTTTGAGGCATAATCAGGAGAATATCTTCCTTAGTAATATCCACGCGGTCCCCAACATAATCAATCATTTTATTTAAATCATGATCCACCATTTCCATATTTTTATTTTCATTGGAAAGATATAGCGAACGTTGGATAAATAATTCCATTTCCCTTCGAGCAAGGGTTTTTCCAGCTATTTTTAATCGTCGTTTAATCCAGTTTTCCAGATCTCTTGCATCCAGCTTTTCATAATTAACAATCTTTCCTTTTTTTTGCAGGATCTTGTAAAGTTTTTTACGTTTATCCGGTTGTTCCCAATAAATAATCAAAAGCGTTGTTGGACTTGGGTTTTCAAGATACGCCGCAAAAGAGTCTATTTCTCTTTTATCAGAAATTTTTCCGATTTGGGCAGGTTCCCTTATAATCACCATCCGTTTTTTACTCATCAAAGGAAGGGTTTCACAGGTTGAAAGAATTTCTGAAATATCAGGATTTTTATCCGTAAAAATAGTTAGATTCAAAGCTTCCAATCCCTTTGAAATCACGTTGGCCATTAATGTTTTTTCCATCATGTGCCCGATATAGTATTCAGCGCCTGTAAATAAATAGACAGGTCCAATTTCTTTATTTTTTATGTCTTTGTTAAGTTCTTTGTAATTCATTCTTTTTCTCCCTGACTGTTCCCATAAGTTTTATAGCGTATCCATTCCCCATTGCTCGTCATTTCAACTGCACCGTTCTTATCTGTTCTGAGGGTTTCAACCCCTTGATCTTTAAGCCTTTCCAGTACTTCCGCCGTGGGATGCCCAAAGGTGTTATACGCCCCAACGGAAATCACTGCTAATTCCGGATCAACCAGGGTTAAAAATTCCTGGGTGGATGAAGTTTTGCTCCCATGATGAGGAATCTTAATCATTTGAATGTCTCTTGCGGGGCTTTCCTGACTTAACTCATTGAATAATTTTTCTTCAACTTCTTTTTCAATATCCCCACAAAGAAGCAATGTTGTTTTCCCATAGCTGAGTCGTATGACCAGAGATGCATTATTTTGATTTTCCTCTTCAACTGGGTTTACTTCCCCAGTCGGACTCAAAATTTCAAGTTTAACCCCATCAGTTCCTTGAATCACAGATCCTTTTTTCAGAAGACTGACCGGAATGGCTGATTGGTTTAATAAGACTTCATTATTGGTATTCACACTCATAAAAAGATTGTCTACCGGAAACTGTCCCTCAAGAAGTTCTTCAATTCCCTGACTGTGATCAACATGATTATGTGAAAGAAATACCCCATTGAGCTTATTAATGTTTTTGTTGTACAATACCGGCAAAACAATGCTTTCTGAAATTTTTGTTTCTTTTTCGAGAATATACCCGCCCCCATCGATAAGGTAGTTTAAACCACCAGGGGTTTCAATGAGAATACTGTCTCCCTGGCCAACATCCAAAACAGTAACTACCAAATTCTTAGGGAAAAGTGGCAACACTATTAGAAGAATACCCAGTACGGCTCCAAAAATCAGAACAGTTTTTTTTACCAAAGGTTTTCTGAGATGATAGTACCCTGTAATAAGAAAGGCCAGATAAATAAATAGCAGCATCTCAGTAATGCTTAGACCACCACGTCTGACCCATAAAAAGCTGAAAGCATTCCACAATGTCATTAATTCCAAAAAGCACAACCAGAATCGATTCTCCCAGAAAATTCAGTGGCATTGCAAGCAAAGGTGCCATAAAAGGCAACACACCTGCGATGAATAAAAATATAATCCCTGACAAGAGAAATACACCAATTAAAGGGACAACGATTAAATTTGAAAAGAAACTCAACAGGGTGAAGCCCTTAAAATGGTAAAACATCATGGGAAGTGTTCCTATGGTAGCGCAACAGGTTAATGCCAACCCCTCAATAATCGGACCCGGCGTTTTCTCCCGTCTTGAGATCTTTTTATTTAACTGTTTTTTGTATTGAAATAATAAGGGCCCATAAAATAGAACAATCCCCAGGACAGCCCCCATGGATAATTGAAAGCCTGGTTGAAAAAGTTGGCTGGGCCATAGGCATAGAATTAAAATCCCAGCCAGGCAAAGATTATTTAAGTTGTCTTTTTCTCGATGGATTCCCTGTCCTAAAGTAATACTTCCCAGCATAATCGATGCTCGAATAACCGGAGATTCAAAACCTGTCATGACAATATAAAAAAATAATGCTGGAATTAAATAAAAAAGCCAATGCTTTTTCTTAATTTTAAATCGTGTAAGAAAAAATGAAATCAATAGAAAAACATACCCTACATGAAGGCCTGAAACCGAAAGCACATGGGCCACCCCGGCATTTTGAAAGCTTAGCTTAATGTCGGAATCAATATCCTTTCCTCCAAACACCACCCCTTTAAGGAGATCTGAAACATTTTCAGACAGATAAGTGTCACTGAGCTTTTCCAGATAAATTCTAAAAGCAATAATGCCTTCAAAGGGAGAAGGATCCCGGCCGATCTTTTCTACCTTTCCTGTTTCAACATAAACCAGTCCCTCAATGCCCTTTGATTTAAGATAAAGCCCATAATCATAACCTCCTGGATTTCGTTGTCCCTGGGGCTTGGACAATTCGCCTTTTATATTGAGTACATCCCCGGGAATCGGCATGGATTGGGCTTCACCCTTTTGCACAGGTATGGTTACTTTCAAACCGAAGGGCTTTTTAATGGCGGCTTTATCATTACTGATGTCAGAAGCCTTTAAATTAAAAACAACGCCGTAATCTTCAACTTTAGGGGAATCTGAGACAACTCCAGAAATAGCCGCCTCAGTCCCATAAAAATCTTCCAGCGGATCACTTACAGGAAAGGTTAACACACCCAACACACATCCCAAAAGGTAGAGACCCAGAACAAAGAATATCTGGGTTTTCTTAACGTCCCTGACCATTAAAGGCATAGCACCTAAAAGGCCCCCGAATAAAAGGATTCCCCAAAGAGGAACCCTATAATAGTAAAGGGCAATAGCAAAACAAAGGGCTAAAAATCCAAAAAGCAAGGGCCGTTTCATATCAGAAAGGGTTTAATTTTCAGAAAGAGCTTTAATGTCAAAGCTCTTTCCAATTTCAGTCACATAAAGTGCTCCATTAAACAACTTCGTCCCTTTAATTAAATAGGCTTCCGGATCTTCAAACGGGGCAAGATGGGTCAGGATCAAAGTCTTTACTCCTGCTTCATTGGCAATTTCGCAGGCTTCCTTCACTGATAAATGCTTTTCTGAAACTACATCCTCTAAAAAAGTAGCATCACACAGCATCACATCAACTCCTTTTGCAAATTCCAGCAAGGCCGGGGTGTAAGCCGTGTCTCCGGTATAAAGAAAGGTGGTTTCACCATCCGTAATTTTTGTTCCAAAATCTAAAACCGGATGGTTCAACACTTTAAAAGTGATGGTGAGATGATCCTCATTGAGTATCAGATCCTCTGACAGTGTTTTTATTTTGTAGACATCTTTGAAATATAAGGACGCCAATTCCAGTGGCGGCTCCGATGGAACAAACAAGGGCACTTGAAGATCTTTGGATTCAAGTGCGTAGCGCAAAACATAAAGATCTGAAATGTGATCCGAATGTAAATGGGAACAGATAATTAAATCTATTTCTGAAAAGCTATGATGTTTTTCAAGATTTGCCATAACACCACTTCCAAAATCCAGAATGATCCGGGACCCTGCTGATTCAAATAAATATCCGGAGCATGCACCTCCCGGACCGGGATATGCTCCTGTATTCCCTAATACTGTTAATTTCATATGCGTTCCTCTTTCTTTTGATTCGATGTTCGAGACTGAAATTTTGCATATACATCTATTATACCCTGATTGCTTTGATTTAAATACTTTCAATACTGTTTATTTTATGTTATTTTGATATAATAAAGGTGGTCAAATATATTATTTCATGAAAGGGTTTATTATGATCGGTTTTTTTGAAAATAAATTTAAAGCATCGGATGGTGCGATAATCACCACCTATCAAACGCCACTGCCATCGAGACCCGAAGGCATACTGCTTATAGTCCATGGTATGGCAGAGCATGCCCTGCGTTATCATGAATTTGCGGATTTTCTCTACGAACACCATTTTATGACCGTGGCTCATGATCAAAGGGGTCATGGTAAAACCGGAATTGAATCTGGAACCCTTGGTTTTTTTGCCGATGAAAATGGATGGCAACGTGTGGTTTCAGATGTTAAAGAATTATCACTGTTAATTAAGAAAGAGCATCCGGATCTCCCTCTTTTCATACTGGGGCACAGCATGGGATCTGTGGTTACCCGGTCTTGCATTATTGAATTTCCTGAACTTTATAAAGGTGCCATCGTTATTGGAACCACGGTGGGTATTAATGCTGTCATCCAGATAATCGGAAGTTTCATTGCCGGTTATGAAATCCTCCGACATGATGCGAAATTTCCATCCGAAAATCTAGCCCATCTTTCCTTTGGAAGCTACAATAAAAAGTTCGCCCCAAACCGAACCCCCTATGATTGGTTATCCCTCAGTGAAAAAAATGTGGATGACTATATTAAGGATCCTCTTTGTGGATTCACTTGCAGTTCCGGCTTTTACAGAGACTTTTTTAATGGTATTCACTCCACTAGTCGCTTTGAAAATATTAATAAAATGCCCAAAGATTTTCCAATCATCTTTCTATCCGGAAACGATGACCCTGTTGGCAACATGGGAAAAGAAGTTAAACGGGTCCACCGTCTCACCAAAAAATCAGGAATGACAGATGTGGAACTTAAACTCTATTCCGGGCTTCGACATGAGATTTTAAATGAAAATATTCGTGTGGAAATATACCAGGATATTCTCAATTTTTGCAAGGCTCATCGTTAGAAATAAAGTCAGCGTTTTCATATCGCATAATGTTCTCTGATATGTTATTATTGATTTCATGGAGGTACTATAATGATACAAAATATATACGTTTTCGGACATCAGAATCCTGATACGGATTCACTTTGCTCTGCTATTGCTTATGCAAATTTAAAAAAGGAATTAGGCTTTACCAATGTATTCCCGGCTCGGCTGGGTACAGTGAATAAGGAAACCCAGTTTGTTCTGGACACCTTTGCCGTTAAAGCCCCAAAATTGATTAAGGATGTTAAACCCCAGGTTTCTGATCTTATTATCGCCGAATTTTCCATGGCACATGAAAATGATTCTATTTCAAAAACCATGGAAAAGATTATTGATCATCCTGGGCGTTCCCTTCCGGTGATCAGTGATGATGATAAACTTATTGGCATGGTCTCCTTTTCAGATATTATTCCCGCCTATACAGACCCCTTTTCAAAATCAATTCTCCGGGATAATGCAACTCCTTTAGAAAATATCATTGAATTGTTGAATGCCCAGGTCTATGGTTCTCAGAAAAGTGATACCGTTCAAGGTGATGTTTATACCATCACTGAAATAGAAGAAGGTCAGAAGCTTGGTTCCAAGGATATTCTTGTGACGGTTCAACAACCATTTTTTTTAAAGCGGGCCTATGAAACAGATGCCGGGATTATTATTGTTTCCAATGCTTCACCCGATATTATTTTCAACCTTCCAGATGATTATTCAGGGGTCATTCTACTTGTGGCGTCAGGCCCTTTTGAAGTCATTCGTCTTTTATGCCAGGGCATTCCCATTAAGCATTACTTCCAAAAAAATCATCTTGAATACTTTATGTCTTATGAAACCATTGATGATGTGAAAAAGAACATGCTCACCTCTAAACATGATCGGTTTCCCGTGGTTAATGTGAATGGTCGGGTACTTTCAACCATTACCCGAAGTAACCTGATTGACTTTAATCGTAAAAAAGTCATACTTGTAGACCATAATGAACGGAGTCAATCCATTATTGGTGTGGAAGAAGCAGAAATTATTGAAGTCATTGATCACCATCGTGTGGCAGAAATACAGACCACCACACCACTTTACCTCCGCATTGAACCTGTTGGCTGTACTGCCACCATTGTAGCCAAAATGTATCACGAACATGGGCTTCCTATTTCGAAAACAATGGCCGGTCTGATGTTAAGCGCCATTATTTCAGATACCCTTCTCTTTAATTCCCCAACCTGTACACAAGAAGATAAAAAAATCGCCCATGAGCTTGCAATAATACTTGAAATTGATCTTAAAAGCTACGGCGAAAAAATGCTGATCGCAGGAAGTAATCTTAAGGAAATGACTCCAAATGAAATTATTACCACGGATATGAAAATTTTCACCATGGGACCCTATAAAATAGCCGTTTCTCAAATCAATACAGGTGACTTCCGGGGTATTTTTGAAAAATTAAATCCGGTGCTTTCAGAAATGAATGCCCTTTGCGAACTTGAGAAACTGAGCCTTTCAGTGCTGATGGTTACGGATATTATTATCGGCGGTACTGAATTAATTATTGCAGGAGAAGCAAAAAATTTAGCCACCCTGGCCTTTGGACTCAAACCGGACGAGTTCAGTAAATTCATGAGCGGTGTCTTCTCTCGCAAAAAACAAATTGTCCCGCCCTTAATGAATGCTTCAGCCTATTAAGAGTAATTGAAATATTGGAATTGGTGAAAATATGTTGAAAAAAAAGATGTTTCCAAAAAAGAAAAAAACATTTTCTGTTGTAATGGTTCTTTTTCTTATATTATTGTTACCTGTATTAATCACAGGCTGTGTCGAGAAAAATCTAATCAATGATCCCGCAACCGGTGAAATCATGCCCCCCAATAATTTACAACCCCTTCTGGATGGAAAATATACGACCTCCACCCGATTTTATGATACCCGGGGATATGCCCAGCAGCTTGATCTTAATATTAAAAACGGCATTATTACCGAAGTAACCTTTAAGGAAATTTCTATGAATTCAATTGACCGTCTTACCCAGGAAGGGGAAGCAAAAACCTGGGAGAGCGTGGGGACGATGACTTTGGGTTCCCTTTACTATCGGATGTACAGTGACTTACTCCTCACCCAGGATCCTGATAAAATTGAAGCCATTTCAGGAGCAACTCAAACCAATGAGCGTTTCATTGAATTAGCAAAAGCCGGGATTGAACAAGCCGTTAAAGGCAACCACGAACCTGGAAAGATTGAGACTTCAGATACCTATATTATTAGAAGTCAAATTGACCCTGACGGATATCAAGGCGTGCTTACTGCAACCTTCAAGGGTGACACTCTGATTACCCTTTCCTATGATGAAATTCGACCTGAAGACGGTAAGTCAAAGAGCAAACTCTTAGATGTTGAAAATAATGTTAATTACAAGGCAATTTTTGGAACATTCGCCCAGGATACCCTTATTAGTCAAAACCTCAACCCAGTTTTCCCAGAGGGTGAACTTTCACCTGAGAAATTAAAGTATAGTGAAACCCTTCGAATTCTTAAGGATTACCGAAATTCATTCCAGAATTGATGGAAAATAGAAGGAATTCTATCTAAATTCAACTTTTTTCTTGACATATTCCTATGACATGCTATACTGAATTATCTGGAATTACGTTTATTTTAATGATTAAAGAAGGAGTAGGAAACATGGAAAACAATACATTTGGTACACGATTAAAGGCTTTACGAATTTCAAAAAGATTAACACAGGAAAATTTTGCAAATCTCTTTTTTCTTAATAAAAGCTCTATTTCAAAGTATGAAAAAGATAAGAATTTACCTGAAAATCAATTGCTGATTAAGATTGCTGATTTTTTTGAAGTGTCAGTTGACTATTTACTTTGCAGAACAGATCAACCAAAACTTTTGCCCAGTAATCCAAAACCAACAACATGCGGAGACTTTTTAGAATCATATGTCTTTTCCGATGAAGAGACTGATTCCTTTTCTTCTTATTTCTCTTTCCCTGAGAGCTATAAGCAAGAAGTTCTGGATTTTATTAATTTCAAAGGCACTAGTGCTAAGCAATAATTTAATTCACAAATAAAAAAAAGAGCTTGATTAAATAATCAGGTTCTTTTTTTATTTGAGGTTGTCGACTGACTGGGTGAGGATCTATGAATCTCGCATTCAGTCCATCGATTTTTTAAAAATCCTATTTTCCTAAAAGGTAGGTAAGTGTAAATAAACTATCCGTAATGTTTACATTTTCAACAACCACATCATCCGGAACATTTAGGTCCAGAGGACTGAAATTAAGGATTCCTTTTACCCCTAAATCAGTGATTTGAGTGGCAACTATTTGTCCGACTTCCCTTGGGACACATAAAATACAAATATCTATTTCATTAATTTCTAAAAAATTTTCAATCTCATCCAGATGCTTTACGACAACACCTCCCAAAATTGTTCCGATCCTTAGGGGATCAATATCGAAAACGCCTTTAAGAAATACACCTTCCCGCTTAAAGCGTTCATAATTTGCAATGGCATGTCCCATATTTCCGGCACCAATGATCATACAATTATATTCACTATCCAGACCCAGGATTTCTTTAATAGCTTCCCTAAGCTCTGAAACATTATATCCATAGCCCTGCTGTCCATAACCGCCAAAGGAATTTAAATCCTGACGGATTTGGGACGCAGTAAGTCTCATAAGGCTGGCTAATTCTCTTGAGGATATTTTTTCAATATCATTCTCCAGCAAATCGCTGAGATATTGGTAATATTTTGGCAACCGTTTTACAACGGTCATTGATACTTTTTTCGAGAAGTGATTCATGATTTACTTCTCCTTTCTTTCAATAACGCATTTATTATACCAATGTGACGTAAGTACGTCAAATTTTTCATTTAAATTTTGTTGTTTTTTTGATAGAATGGAGTTGTAAACCCAAAACAATTGATTAAAAACGAAAACAGGTGAAATAATGTTAATTAATATAGAAAACCTACATTTTAGTTATGGCATCCATGAAATTTTTAAGGAAATTAGTTTGTCCATTAATGAAAAAGAACAAATTGGTCTTGTTGGACGCAACGGTACCGGCAAATCGACCTTCCTAAAACTCTTAACCGGTGAATTAATTCCAGATGGTGGACGGATCAGTAAAAAAAATGGTCTCACCATGAGTTATCTTGCCCAGGAATCGGTTGTTTCGGGAGAAACCACCCTTCAGGAAATGCTGACTTCCGTCTTTCAGCCTCTCATTGATATGGAAAAAAGAATTAAATCCCTGGGTTATCAAATTTCAGAGGCGAATAATGATGACTTAGAAAAACTCATGGCCGAATATGGGGAACTTCAGGAATCTTTTTCTGAAAACCGTGGCTACGAATATCCCAGCCGTATCCGAGGTATTCTAAATGGTCTTGGATTCGCTGAAGAAGACATTAATAAACCCTTTTCCGTTCTCAGTGGCGGTGAGAAAACCCGGGCGACTTTAGGGCAGATTCTTTTAAAGGAACCTGAGCTTTTACTATTGGATGAACCCACCAATTATCTGGATATTAATGCACTCCAATGGTTAGAGCAATATCTAAAGAGCTATACCGGTACCTTTATTATCATCTCCCATGACCGGTTTTTTCTTGATAAAGTCTGTAGCACTATCCTGGAGGTCGCTAATAAAAATATTAAAGCCTATCATGGTAATTATACCCACTATGCGCTGAAAAAACGCAAGGATCTTATGGAACAGAATCATCAATACCAACAGCAGATGAAAGAAATTAATCGTCAAAAAGAGGTGATCAAGCGCTTTCATCAGTATAATACAGAAAAAAGCACGAAACGAGCTGCAAGTCGGGAAAAAGCCCTGGAAAAAATTGAAATCATGGATAAGGCCGTGGCCGTTCACCAATCCCATTTTAATTTTAAACCAAGAGTCCAAAGTGGAAAAGATGTACTTTGTGTGGATGGTCTTAAAAAGTCATTTGATCAGCAATTACTTTTTCAAAATTTATCCTTTGAGATTCAACGCGGAGATAAAATTGGAATTATTGGACCAAATGGTGCCGGTAAAACCACTTTGTTTCGAATTCTTCAGGGACAACTCTCTGCTGATTCCGGTGAAATACGACTGGGTCAGAAGGTTCACGTTGGTTACTTTGATCAGGAACACGATGATCTCAAAAGTTTTTACAAAGAAAATCTTTTAGAAGCTCTTTGGGATATTGATAAACGCCTTACCGAAGGCGCACTGAGAAACCAGTTAGCGGCTTTCCTATTCGTTGGCGATGATGTTTTTAAACCCATTGAAACCCTGTCCGGCGGAGAAAAAGCCCGATTATTACTGGCACGGCTTATGATTTCCCAATCCAACTTTTTAATGATGGATGAACCTACCAATCATATTGATATGGACACCAAGGAAATTTTAGAAAATGCCCTGTCTAGCTATGAGGGAACCCTTCTGTTTATTTCACATGATCGTTACTTTATAAATCGCATTGCCAATAAAATTTTTCTTTTTACTCCAAATGGGGTTGAAATTCATTTAGGAAACTATGATGATTATCTCAGACATAAAAGTGAAGCTGAAGAACGTGAAACTCTTACCGCCGAAGATAATAAAGTAGTGACCACAAAAACACAACAAAAAACAGATCGCAAAAAGATAAAAGAAGAGGAAGTCCGAATTCGTGGGCTAAAACACCAGGTTAAAGAGATTGAGGATGCTGTCCTTACCGAGGAAACGCTGATCAAAGCCATTGAACAGGAAATGTGTCATCCAGATTTTTATAATGACCTGGAGCATGCCTCAGTGGTGAATAATGCCTATGAAGAACACAAACTTCATCTTATCGAACTAACCGATCAATGGGAAAAAGCGTTAATGCTTCTTGAAACCGAATAAACATTCGATATTCAGAATCATAAGTCCGTATGACAATTATTTCATCAAATTTTATGCATCACAGCGAAGTGGTAAAACCTGTCCAACCTTGTGTCAATCAATGATGCATAATGGTCCTCGCTAATGATTGCAACAAAAAAAGAAGTCCCGATGGGACTTCTTTTTTTGTATTAAGCTTGAAGCTTACATCATTGGCATTCCGCCGCCGCCCATACCGCCTGGCATGCCGCCCATTTCTTCACTTGGAAGATCTGCAACAGCTACTTCGGTAGTCAGGAACATTGCTGAAACGCTGGCTGCGTTTTGAATGGCTGAACGTGTTACTTTGGTTGGATCAATGATACCAGCCTTAAACATGTTCACAAATTCGCCTTTAATAACGTCAAAACCAACACCTACTGCCTTGCCCTGCATTTGAGATACAATAACAGAGCCTTCTAATCCGGCATTTTCTGCAATTTGTCTCATCGGTTCTTCAATGGCTCTACGAATAATGAAAGCCCCGGTTTTTTCATCGCCTTCAAGTGTTTCAATGAGTTCATCCACTTTTGCAATGGCATTAATATATGCAGTACCACCACCAGAAACCACGCCTTCTTCAACAGCGGCTCTAGTCGCATTTAAAGCATCTTCAATTCGATATTTTCTTTCTTTTAATTCGGTTTCAGAGGCTGCTCCAACCTGGATCACAGCAACACCGCCTGCTAATTTAGCAAGACGTTCCTGTAATTTTTCACGATCATAATCAGAATCTGTTTCAGGAATTTGAGCTTTAATTTGACGAATTCTTTCATCAATGGCTTGTTTATTTCCTTCACCTTCTACTATGATAGTGTTTTCTTTGTCAACTTTAATTTGACGAGCTTTTCCTAATTGTTCAATGGTCACTGTTTTAAGATCAAGACCTAATTCGTCAGAAATCACTTCGCCTCCGGTTAAGGTTGCGATATCAGCTAACATTGCTTTTCTTCGATCTCCAAAGCCTGGTGCTTTAACGGCGATACAGTTAAAAGTTCCTCGAAGCTTATTAACAACCAATGTTGCCAATGCTTCGCCTTCAACGTCTTCAGCAATGATCAGAAGTTTTGAACCTGATTGAACAATTTGTTCTAATATTGGTAAAATTTCCTGGATATTAGAGATTTTTTTATCGGTAATTAAAATGTAAGCATTGTCTAAAACTGCTACCATTTTTTCTGTATCTGTGACCATATAGGCTGATAAGTAACCGCGGTCGAATTGCATACCTTCGGTAAATTCTAATTCAGTACCCATACCTTTGCCTTCTTCAACAGTGATAACACCATCGTCGCCAACTTTGTCCATTGCTTCAGAAATCAATAATCCAATTTCAGCATCACCGGCAGAAATGGAAGCAACCTGAGCTTTGGCTTCTTTGCTTTCAACAGGTTTGCTGTTGCTTTTTAATTCTTCAACAACTGCAGTCACTGCTTTTTCAATGCCCTTTTTAAGAACCATTGGGTTTGCTCCGGCAACAACGTTACGGTTTCCTTCACGAACAATGGCCTGAGCCAATATTGTTGCGGTTGTGGTACCATCGCCTGCAACGTCATTTGTTTTGGTAGCAACTTCTTTTACAAGCTGTGCTCCCATATTTTCAAATGCATCTTCTAATTCAATTTCTTTTGCAATGGTCACACCATCATTGGTGATGGTTGGTGAACCATAGGATTTACTTAGAATAACATTTCTTCCTCTGGGTCCCAATGTCACCTTTACTGTGTTTGCCAATTTATCTACGCCAGCAATTAATGATACTCTGGCATCTGTACTAAATCTAATTTCTTTAGCCATATTATTTTCCTCCTAAATTTTAATTATTCTACAATTGCTAAAATATCGGCCTGACGAATAATTAAATATTCTTCTTCCCCAATTTTAACTTCGCTACCTGAATACTTAGAATAGATGACTTCATCATCTACTTTAACGTCTAATGGCACTTTTTTGCCATCAATTACTTCCCCGGAACCAACTG
>Ga0209540_10000525_pt1 | contig 35784 bp, 29 predicted proteins | sample BarGraIncu01121A_FD_184501 | JGI IMG/M metagenome (GOLD analysis project Ga0209540, IMG submission 184501) | Arctic peat soil microbial communities from Barrow, Alaska - Barrow Graham LP Incubations 011-21A (SPAdes) (version 2) | ecosystem: Environmental > Terrestrial > Soil > Wetlands > Peat... | reverse complement strand
GTGGATAATAAACAGGTAGTTTGGTAGAAAAGAACCCATTCTCAGCGATTCTGATCACATATGTATTTTGTTGCCCGGTAATAATATCGTCGATATGCACTGAAAGTGTTTTAACCCCTATTCGCGGAGTATAGTCCTTAATATAGCCGGTGTAGGTTGCAGAATCAAGCTTGAAAACAGGTAGTTCATACGGTTTGTCATTTGCCGGTTTTTTCTTCTGGGCTTCGGTGGCATTGTTACTATATTCTTTTAGGCTTTGGACCGATAAACCTAACAAAATGTTGCCCGGTGTAGTTGTTTTGAAAAAAACATCAAAGGTTACTCCATTGCCTGTGAGCTTTATTGAATTTGATATTTTTTTTCCTTTTGGAAAACTGTAACTCCATAGTTTGTTTTTGTAAACCACCTGTTTATCATAAAAACCAAACTCCCAATCTCCGGTTGTTTTATTGAACCAATTTCCATCCAATTCTTTAGGTAATAAAGATTTGGTTGCATCAGGTTTTGTTGCTATATCATAAATAAACCATGACCCACCATCATTGCCTTCACCATAATCAATAAAAGCCGTTGTTTTTGCAATGGGCGAAAAAAACAACTTATAAGTTACGTTACCTAATGCAGGCATTATGTATTGTTCGTTGATCTTTATCCCTTCAGTACTTTTTATATACATTTTTTCAGTACCATTAGAGTCTTGAATATACGTTTTATCGGGAATAGAAATCCAATCTCCTGGTCTGGCATAGGTACGAAACGACAGGATAGTGGCTGTATCAGAAACTTCTATTTTGGTCAAATTTACATTCCCAGATGTTCTAAACCCCGTCTTGGGATTATTAATGACTGTTTGAGAATAAACTACTACTGCTGAAAATAGAAATAATAAGATGGTGAATACGTTTTTTTTCATTTTAGAATTGATTTTTATAGTTGGTTATTTGTTTGTTTTATTTCTTTTTTATTCCTTAATATGCTTCTCTAATTCCAGTTTTAGCATTTCCCTCATTTAGTTTTAGGGGATTCTTATTTTTTGGAAATTAGCATTTGATTAATAGCAAAAGTGCTTACTTGAAACGATAAGCATCACCTAAGAAAACCATGAGCATCGTTTGAGTAAACGATAAGTATCTTTTAGGCAAACGATGCTTATCGTTTTAGAGCTCATTTAGCAACATTGGTTATCTGTATACTTTACCAACTGATTCTTTTGAATAATCTGAGACATTTATATTTCTGAATTCAGTATCCTTACCACGAGTCCCCATTATTATATTTGGAAAATCACTTGTCAATGTCAATATATCAATCATTTCCACAGATTCTTTCAGTGGCGGAAATACTTCTGTAATTTCAATCATCTTATACGTAGAGCCTGTAACTACTAATATCTGATTCAAGGGCAATCCGTTTTCTTCTCGTCGAACAACATATCGATCTTTTGTTTTTTTATCAACAATAGTAAACCCGGTACTCAAATAAATCCACCATTCATTTTTAAAAATTGGAATTGCATACGTTACTTTGGTTTCCTTTTTAGATCTCACAATCCTTACAAGCTTTTCGTCATTTGAATTCTCAAATGGAATATCACTTATTACAAATTCAGGTGTCTTTAACCTGCGAGCTTCACGCCAAATTTTATCATCTAGATCTTTACGTTCTTTTTCTGCCTGACTTATTTCTGGAGACTGTTCTATATTGGTAGTAGTACTTCTAGAACCGTCCTCATAAACGTTAGTAGTTGTGTTGCCATCAAATCTAGTAGAGATGAGTTTACGACTCTGTGGTTTTGAATTAAATTTTGGCATGCTCATTTGCATTGCTTCAGAAAAGATTTTTGAGAAAAGTTGATTCTCAAATAACGACATTACTTGTTGCGAAAATCCTTCTATTTTAGTTTGGCTTGAACTCTCTTTTTTTAGTTTATCAACATTTACTTTTAGATTGTATAAATTTGCCTGAAAACTTTTCAAATCATCCTTCGTTATTGAGGACAGAAATTTGTCAGAAAATGGAAGTTGGCCAAGATTTTTTCCACCTCCATTCATATCTAGATTTTTAAAAATAAGGTTAAGATCTTCATTTTTTATTGACTTTGAATTATTACGAATGATTTTATCCAACTCCTTTAAGGCTAAAGCTGTTTGTGTAGAACAATCATTCAATGCTTTATCTATTTGCTGTTTATTTAAATTCCCAGAACCTAAACTAAGTACATTATTATTTGGCAGATTCATTTTTATAGAGTCTGCGGTAAAAGTAGCATTAAAGTGCATTGAATTAACCGTATCCAACGTTGCAGCCAATGAATCTTTTAAATAAGATTCTGCTTGCTGATTAGTTTTACTTGCTCTTTTAGTTTTATACTTCACCTGACTTTGTCCTGTAGTAAAACACAGCAACGAAAACACGGCAATAAAGAAAGGTAGCATCAACGCAGGGCGTAGCGTTGCAAAACGGATGTGACATTTGTTTTTCATCATAATAAATCTTTTTTTGGTAAATGAGTTATTGAAACCATTGGCGAGGTAAGGATTGTTCTCCATTACCTCTTCCAGAATAACTGTTTGATATTTGTATAAATCCTGCCCTTCGTCCAACACGCTGCGGTCTGCATGAAACTCGCTCACGTTGCGCAGTTCGCGCCGTACCCACCAGAGTACAGGGTTAAACCAAAATAGGCGAACAAGGATTTCTATAATAAATACATCGAGGTAATGGCGGTGCTTGATGTGCCACTGTTCGTGTTTGAGTATCATTTCCAGTTTGGAGCCTGTAAGGTTCGGACTCAGGAATATGGTTTTATAAAACGAAAAAGGAGTAGGTATTTCGGCACTTTCCACCGTTTCAAATCCATCTTTTACCGTCAGCTTTCCTCTCCGCTTCAGTGCCAGTATGCTGAACAACTGAATGAGCAACAATGCAAACAGTACGGAAGTAACTGTGATATATACAGCAAGAGCAACGTTTTTTAACGTCAACAAAGCAAGATACTTATTGGATTCTAGTGGCTTTACAGCAGGTTCCGGACTTGCTGCCGAAACCGGTACTTGAGAAATAGCCGACTGATTATTGCTGAGTATTGGCATAGCTTGCACTGCTTCAATTTCTACAATCTCAGCGGGCGGCGTATAAACCACAATACTAAACTGCGAAATGAGTATGGCTACCAATGCAATGGACAATAAGTACGCGCGGCAGTTATTGAACGTGGTCTTTTCGCGAAACAAAAACCAATAGAAAGCAACCATTAAAGCGGCGGCTAAAATGTACTTCCCCACAGGAAGAGCTAAGGCTAACAATTCTGGATTCATAGCTATTCGTTTTTATTCTCGTTTAAAATCTGGATAATACTCTCTATTTCTTTGTTCGATAATTTTTCCTTCTGAGCAAAAAAGGAAATCATGGAACGTAATGAGCCACTAAAAAAAGTATTTTTCACTCCGGCCATAAAATTTTCCATATACGCTTCTCTGGTAATTAATGGATAATACTGATGACTTTTCCCAAAGGTTTTATAGTCTACAAATCCTTTTGTTACGAGTATTCGCATAAAAGTAGACACCGTGTTGTATGCAGGCTTTGGTTCGCCCAGCTCAGCTAGAATGTCGTTTACAAATCCCTGCTGTTTATCCCACAGCACATTCATAAGTTGTAGTTCTACCTTTGTAAGTTCTTTTGTTTCCATCACTATTTATTTTTAAGCTATTTAATACTGCAAACATATAACTAATATTTTAATTACACAACTAAAATATTAGTTATTATGAAATGAGTTTAAATATTTAACTTTTATGTATGCAAATAATGCTGAATTACAGCCATTTGAATAAACAAAAAAAGCATTGAGATTATCCCAATGCTTTTTGTATCTAATTTAAACAGACTAAAGTTCAATAGTCATATTTCTATCTTTTGTTCGAAAATCCTTTGCTGCTGGCATTGGATTTTCCGGCAGAACCACCTCGTCCACTTTTAGCTCCGCTGTATCTTTTATCTGCCGGTGCAGCACTGCCTTGTCCACGCAATGCTTTCGATTTTGGATTCGGGTTAGTCGCTCTGTCCATTTGCTTGGCTGCCGAGCTTCGTTGAGCTGGCCTGGCTGCTCCGCTACCCTGATTCTTAGGTTTTGCGTCTTTCGTCTTTTGTCCTTGTTCTTTTGTCTTCGAAGGCTCAGCAGTTGACGATGAATTGGCAATTGCATCCATGATTTCTGTCATCTCATGTGGCGTGAGTGGTCGCCATTCGCCGGTAGGAATGCCTTTGAGGTTGATGTTCATAATTCTGACACGCTCCAGCTTCGTCACTTCATATTCGAAATACTCACACATCCGGCGAATTTGGCGGTTCAGTCCTTGCACCAATACGATTCGGAAGGTGTAAACCGATTCTTTTGTTACCTTACACTTTTTGGTAGTTTCGCCCAGCATGGGAACACCATTGCCCATTCGGGTAATAAAATCGTCAGTGATGGGTTTATTGACGGTTACCAGGTATTCCTTTTCGTGGTTGTTTCCGGCACGTAAAATCTTGTTAACGATATCGCCATTATTTGTCATAAAAATCAAGCCCTGCGATTCCTTGTCGAGTCTGCCGATAGGGAAAATACGCTCGTGGTAGCCAATATAATCGATAATAGAATCTTTAACGCCAATTTCGGTGGTACTAATCACTCCAACCGGTTTATTGAAGGCCAGAAACACGAATTCATCACCAACCTTAGCTTCAATACGCTGTCCGTTGAGCATTACTTTATCTTTGGCCGAAACCATTTCGCCCACCACAGCGCGATGTCCGTTAACCAGTACTTTGCCGGTTTCTATAAACTTGTCGGCCTCCCGACGGGAGCAAACACCGCTGTCGCTAATGAATTTATTTAATCGAATTTTCTCGGCCATTTTTGTTCGTTCGGTTGGGTTTGGGAGGTCGGAGTTCCAACTCCGATTGTTATTTAGTTTTATTGTTTTAATATATCCAGTAGTTCACTGATTACCATAGCACTTGCACCCCATATCTCGGCATTGCTTACATCGAAATAGGATGCATTTGAAGCTGCTTTTATTGAATTGACATAGAAGTCTTTCTGTTTAATCACATCAGGTTTGAAAAATTCAGTGACAGGAATCTCAATCACCTCATCGACTTCACGTTCTTGCATTTTGTACGTAGGTTTTTCTTCTAAATAACCTACAAAAACACTTATCAGAAAGTTGCTTGGTGGCACATAAATATCCGAAAGACGACCGAGAATCTCTATATCATTGCGCGATATCCCAATTTCTTCTTCTATCTCACGAAGAGCAGTTGTCTGCACATCAATGTCTTCTACTTCGAATCTTCCACCCGGAAATGCAATTTGACCTGAATGGGTGCCTACATAGACACTTCGACGAATCATAATCATTTTCAGTTCATTAAATTCCTGAAAAAAGAGGATTAGTACTGCACTTTTTTGTGCATTTCTAGCATCGTCGTTTTTATTGATAAGATCCTGAATGCGGTGTTTAGGTGCCATCTTCAGATGCGACGCTAAGCCCGGCAAAGGTAGTTGAAATTTCTGTTTTAATTCGTCTTTGCTAAATTGCATATGCTTGCAAACTAAATTTCCCGCAGGTTCCGCTGATTTTCGCTGAAATACATCTGCGCTATTAGCGTAACCTACGGGAAATAATCTTTATTCTTTTATTCTTTGATCTTTTGTCTTTATTCTCTTATTGACAAATCACACAACCTTCGCATTTGGATAGTTCACCACGAAGTCGTTTCTCTACCAGCATCTTAATACGATCCTGCAACGCAGGGATGCGTATATTTTCAATCACGTCATTAGTAAAAGCAAACATCAGCAGCAAACGAGCTTCCTCACCCGAAATTCCACGTGCCTGCATGTAGAATTTTGCAGATTCGTCGAGCTGACCAATAGTGGCACCGTGCGAACATTTTACGTCATCGGCATAAATCTCCAATTGCGGTTTGGTGCGCATCTTGGCTGTTTTGCTTAGCAGAATATTTCGGTTGGTTTGAAAAGCAGCCGTTTTCTGAGCATCTTTTGCCACGTAAAGTTTACCTGTAAAACCACCTTTAGACATGTCGTCCAACACATATTTAAATAGTTCGCGACTATGGCAATTAGGTTTATTATGAATGATAGAAGTGAAGTTGTCCACCTGTTGGTTTTTGTCGCCAATCACCATTCCGCAAAGCAATGTCTCGCAATGTTCGCCGTCCAAATCAATTTCAACGGTATTGCGCGTTTGTCCATTGTGCAATGTAATCACATTAGCAAGCACGTTAGACGAAGCTTGTTGGTCGATAAGCAGCGTAGCAAGATTGGTTGTTTTTATGTGCATGTTTTCTAGCTTGTAATGCTCGTAAGTAGCATTCTCACTCACGAAAACCTCCGTTACACGATTAGAAAGAAAACGTACATCGTCTACCGTGTGGTCACATACCAACAATTGTGCCTTAGCACCTTCCTCTAGGATAATTAAATTATGACTGTTGGCCATAAAATCCACATCCGAACGCATGATATTTACCAATTGTACTGGTTTGTCGAGTACCACATTTTTAGGCACGTACATGAAAAAGCCATCCTGAGCAAAAGCGCCATTGAAAGCAATTAACCCGTCTTCCTTTTTCGAACTTAGTTTTCCAAAGTATTGTTTTACTAATTCAGGATGCGTTTCGGCCACTTGGTTTACGCTACCGATAATCACGCCTTCGGGCAACGTATTATTTCTAACATCTTTTACCGGGTAAAATGCATCATTTACCACAAAGTAAAGGTAAGAATGAATACCCGGCACATCGCAGGTAAAGACCTCGTAAGGATTCACCGGAATAGGAATACGGTTAATATTCACTCCATAATCGATTGAAAGACCGGCTTTCAAATCGGAATATTTGTAATTCTCCAACGCCGTGGTGGGGAAATGCAATTTTTCGAACAACGCAAATGCGTCATCGCGAAGATCGTTCATCACCCCTGTCGAATGCTTTTTAATGCTCTCGTGATGTTGTTTATATAAATCGATATATTGTTGTTCCATAATTTTAGCAGTAAGAGGCTAGCAGTAAGAGGTAAGCAAATAGCTCGCTGACCCACTAACTGTTTAACCAGTTAACTATTTACCATCTACTTCTTGCTTAATCCAGTCGTATCCTCGTTCTTCAAGTTCCAATGCAAGCTCTTTGCCACCCGATTTTACAATGCGTCCATCGTACAACACATGCACAAAGTCAGGTACGATATAGTCCAACAAACGTTGGTAGTGGGTAATTACAATGCTTGCATTATCTGCAGTCTTGAGTTTGTTTACTCCGTTGGCCACGATGCGCAAAGCGTCAATATCCAGACCTGAATCCGTTTCGTCAAGAATAGACAAGCGGGGATCAAGCATGGCCATTTGGAAAATCTCGTTACGCTTCTTTTCTCCACCCGAGAAACCTTCGTTTACTGAGCGGTTCGCCAGTTTGTTGTCCATTTCTACTAATTCCTTCTTTTCACGCATGGTGCGCAAGAAGTCGGTTGCAGAAAGCGGTTCGAGGTTTTTATATTTGCGGTGTTCGTTCAGTGCTGTACGCATAAAATTCACCATGCTCACACCCGGAATCTCTACCGGATACTGAAAGCTCAGGAAAATCCCTTCGCGCGAACGATCTTCCGGCGATAATTCCAATAAATTCTTACCATAGAAAGTCACGTCACCTTTTGTTACTTCAAAGGCTTGGTTGCCTGTGAGAACAGACGCTAAGGTTGATTTGCCGGCACCGTTTGGCCCCATGATAGCATGTATCTCGCCTGGACGAACCACCAGATTCAATCCTTTTAATATTTCCTTGCCATTTATATTGGCGTGTAAGTTTTTAATTTCTAACATATATTTTGTCTAATGTCTATTGTCAAATGTCTCTGGACGAAAAAAAAATTTATATCGCGACCGGAGGGAGTAAATATCGCCTTCAGGTTAATAACGTTTATCCAACCGAACCTTCCAACGTTATTTGCAGTAGCTTTTGTGCTTCTACAGCAAATTCCATGGGTAGTTGATTCAGAACTTCTTTGGCATATCCGTTTACGATCAGTCCCACAGCATCTTCGGTAGAAATACCGCGTTGATTACAGTAAAATATTTGATCTTCGTTGATTTTCGAAGTAGTTGCTTCGTGTTCCACAATGGCGGTGTCGTTATCCACTTCCATATATGGGAAAGTGTGCGCACCACATTTATCGCCAAGCAGTAAACTATCGCATTGAGAATAGTTACGGGCATTTTCGGCCTTCGGATTAATTTTTACCAATCCACGGTAACTGTTTTGGCTTTTACCTGCCGAGATCCCCTTTGATAAAATATGACTGCTAGTGTTTTTGCCAATATGAAGCATCTTTGTTCCAGTATCGGCTTGTTGGTGATGATTGGTAACGGCTACCGAGTAAAACTCAGCCGATGAATTATCGCCCAGCAAAATACAACTTGGATATTTCCATGTGACTGCCGACCCGGTTTCCACTTGTGTCCATGAAATTTTGGAGCTATCGCCTTTACAAATACCACGCTTGGTTACAAAATTATAAATACCACCTACACCATTTTTATCGCCCGGATACCAGTTTTGAACTGTTGAGTATTTGACTTCTGCATTTTTCATGGCAATTATTTCCACAATAGCAGCGTGCAATTGGTTTTCGTCGCGCATTGGTGCTGTACAGCCTTCGAGATACGAAACGTAACTATCCTCGTCGGCAATAATCAATGTCCGTTCAAACTGTCCGGTATTAATGGCGTTGATACGGAAATAGGTCGAAAGCTCCATTGGGCAACGAACGCCTTTGGGGATGTATACGAAAGAACCGTCGCTAAAAACGGCGCAATTGAGTGTTGCAAAAAAGTTATCGGCATAAGGTACCACTGAGCCCATGTATTTTTGAACCAAATCGGGATGATGTTCTACCGCCTCGCTGAACGAACAAAAAATAATTCCCTTTTCAGCAAGACTATCTTTGAAAGTCGTCTTTACAGAAATACTGTCCATAACCACATCTACTGCCATTCCCGAAAGCATTTTTTGCTCTTCCATCGAAATGCCTAATTTGTTGAATGTTTTCAGCAATTCAGGATCCACTTCATCCAAGCTCTGTGGTGCATTTTTTCTCGGTGCTGCGTAATACGCAATACTCTGAAAGTCGATTTTTGGAATTTCCAGATGCGCCCATGAGGGCATCTCCATTGTAAGCCAATGACGATAGGCTTTCAAGCGAAATTCGAGCATCCATTCCGGTTCATTTTTTTTAGCCGAAATAATACGCACCACATCCTCGCTGAGTCCAATGGGAATAATATCGGTTTCAATATCGGTAGTAAAACCGTACTTGTAATCTGATTGGGTAAGTTGGTCTAATATATCTTCTGACATAATGATTTCAATTTGTTATTCAAACAATAAATATTGAATGAAATTTAAAAACGCAAAGGTACAAAAAATGTGTTTTACAGCATAATTCTTTGTCCTAAAAGAGTAACGACATAACGTATTTGTACAAGTTATTGTTCTAAATTTGGTGGATATTGACAATTATTGAGGGAAATTCATGCTTAAATGTAAAAAATAGAGGGAAAACCGAATAATCAATTTTCCCTCTATTCTAAGATATAAATATCATTTTATTTCTTTTCGAGTTGCTTTTGAATCTTTTTGATAGCTGATTCGATTGATTTCTCTGGTTCAATCACATTGTATTCGCCCCAGAATGATGGATCTGAAAAACCAACAGCTTCATCGCTTATCACAATCGAAGGTTTAATGCGGTCTTTGGGGCTCGCTAATTTTGTATCGGTATCAAGTTCCCAATCGGTAACTGCCATTTCTATCGTCGAATTGTAAGTGGTTTTGAACAATCTCTTCTTCCAGTTTATTTTTAAACCCAGTTGAATTCGACTATAACTGTAGTACCACTTCCCATCCTTTTCGGTATAATCAATCCTGTAGGATGCTTCAACAGGATATACGTCGGCATTGAATGGTTTTTTTAAAACAAACATTTTGCTAGCCATTTCTCTGTTCTGTAAGTTTAAGTTAAAAACAGCACTCTTCATGGCGTAATTTTTAGCATCAATATACAATTTACCATAATACAACGGATCTACAACACCAGCACGCTGCTTGAAGTCAATTACAAAAATAAGACGTTTGTCCATATAGGTTGATCGGTCAAATGTAAATTCATAATTAGCCAACATTTCGTCCGTAAAAATCATATCAGGATATCTCATAATATCAAGATACAGGGAATTGAACGGACCACCCTGTAGTTTAAATGCAACTGTATCGAGCTTACTGTAGTCTGTCTTTTTACGAGCTTTGAACAATGTAACGATATCGTTTTTATACGAGTTATAGGGCTGTTTATAGATTTCTGCGACTGCTTCAGACAATGAAACATAAGATCTTCCTTTTTTTATTGTTTCGCGATAGAAAGCCGTCATTCGATTTAAATCACTAGAGTAATTTTTATCTTTTCGATCCAACACTTCTCGAATCAACGCTTCAGCATTTTTCGAAACCACACTAATTTCAGGCAATTCAACAGAGGTTGGCTCCAATTCCACTTTTGCTTTATCCTGAGTCACTTCAGCAAGCGTCACCGTTTTAGATTTGTATCCAATATGGCTGATTACGATTTTTGCATCCAGCAGCTCTTTCCCTATTTTAAGCGAAAACTCACCTTCGGAGTTTGTTACAGTTGAAACGTTTGATCCAACAACTAAAACACTAGCATAGGTTAACGTTTCACCATTTTTCCGATCAACAACTTTTGCCCTGTATTCATTAAAGCTGTCTTGATTTGCATGTTGTGTGGTTGGTAAAAAAGTAGAGGCCATTACAGAAAATGGTGAAAGAGCAAGTACAATTAAACAATTTATAACAAAACTGTTGAATAAAATGCATTTTTGTGTTTTCATAATAAATCGTATTAAAATTGTTTGCACTAAAAGACTCACAGTACAAAACAAAATTTTAGAAAAAAAAACAAATTCTGAAAATTCTTTACAAAAGTATGGATATTTTTTTGAATAAAGAAACAAAACACGATATACTTAAACAGAACTGAATCAAGCTGATATTTACACAAAGTATAGGTTTATAAATGGCGGACAATCAAAACACGCAGAAAACAATTGGAACCAAAACAGCGACTAATTGATAAAATAGTTTATCAACTAATCGCTGTTTTAGGGCATTGGTATGAGATTGGCTAAGAATTCAACAATGAAAATTGCAACAAAGGCCTAATCTTTTTTTTATTTCCAACAAAGAATTAATAAAAGCAAAAGAGCAACCACTAAATAACTAGATACAAGTAACGTAGCTGTCTTGATAACTGGGTGAGAAACTAAAGCTTTCATGATGATATGATTTATAAAAGTAAATAATAAGGTTTACAAATGCAACATTGAATACATTACAAATATACATAAAGTATTTAAATTGCTGATAATAAATTAATTGTAGCAGTATGTACAGATGCTGTAGTAGTTTTGTCACCCTAACTTAATACGAAGAGCGACAATACAAACGCTAAATAAGCCAAAAAAACTTGCAATAAAAATGTATACTAAACGTAAATTGACCGTAATTTATTGTTTAACTGATAAATATATCTTATTCAACTAAATTAGATAAGTAGCATTTAATCATCTACGATGTACTTACTATTACATAATTTCAAAAAAAAAAAGTCATAATCACCAAAAAAAAACAAATACCCCTTATGTCTCTTTTTTTAATTTATAATAATTTCGTTAATTTGATATTATATCAAATTTATATTAAGTATAATTAACTAGAATTCTAGAATAAAATAACATTTAGAAAATACCAAGAGTTATAAATCAACTCATTTGCTATACTGTCTATTATAAATACTACATTACGTGTAGCATTTACTTCTACGCAAAACCCTGAAAGAACCAAAATAAAAAGTCAACATTAAGCAGAAATAGAAAACCTCCTACTGAAAATATCAATAGGAGGTTATTTCAAAAAAAATAGCAAAAGTTTATTTCGTTTCTTTCAACAAGTCACGAATTTCAGCTAAAAGAATTTCTTCTCTACTCACCGCAGTAGTAGCGGGTGCTTCAGCAATCACATCCTCTTTCTTTTTCAAATTATTGATTGCCTTAATCACCATGAAGATTACAAAAGCTACAATTAGAAAATCTAATGTGACTTGTAAAAAATTACCATAATTCATAGTAACAGCAGCCTTTTGAACTCCGTCTACTATTTCTGTATCTTTCATCACCCACTTCAGATCCGTAAAGTTAACTCCACCGACCAACAAACCAATTGGCGGCATAACAACATCGGCAACAAAAGAAGCAACAATTTTTCCGAATGCACTACCAATGATAACACCGACAGCCAAATCAATTACATTGCCACGCATAGCAAAATCTCTAAATTCCTTTAGTAAAGCCATAGTAAATAATTTTTATTGTTTCGAAAATCATTATTAGCCATTGCAAAGATATTGATTTCAATGAAATAGTCAAACTCTAAGATATAGTCTATATTCCAACAAAACTGGCTCGATTTGCCGCTAATACATCCTAAAAAACAAATCTAAAATGTCAATTTACTAAGTATTAATTTTACTGGACGAAAGGCAGAATAACTTCCATTCCGTAGATTATAATGCAATATTTGTTTCATATTTGACAAAAAAGCACTACTTTTGCGCTCAAATTATCAAACTATAAAATTCAAAGAAAATGGTAAATTACAAAGAACTTGGATTGGTGAACACCAATGACTTATTCAAAAAAGCAATTGAAGGCAAATATGCAATTCCGGCTTTCAATTTCAACAACATGGAACAATTGCAAGCAATCGTTGCAGCTTGCGTTGAAACAAAATCTCCGGTTATTTTGCAAGTATCGAGCGGTGCACGTAAATATGCTAACCAAACCTTACTTCGTTATATGGCTCAGGGAGCAGTTGAATATGCAAAAGAATTAGGCTTGAATATTCCAATCGCATTACATCTTGACCACGGTGATACTTTCGAACTTTGTAAAGACTGCGTTGATTCAGGTTTTTCTTCAGTAATGATTGATGGCTCACACCATTCTTACGAAGATAACATTGCTTTGACTAAGAAAGTTGTAGATTATGCTCATGCTCACGGCGTAAGCGTTGAAGGCGAACTTGGTGTATTGGCAGGTGTTGAGGATGATGTCGTTGCTGAACATCACACTTATACTCGTCCCGAAGAAGTAGTTGACTTTGTAACTCGTACCGGTGTTGATTCTTTAGCAATCTCTATTGGAACTTCACACGGCGCTAATAAATTTACTCCGGCTCAATGTACCCGTGACGAAAACGGCCACTTAGTACCACCACCATTGCGTTTCGATATTTTAGAAGAAATTGAAAAACAAATTCCAGGATTCCCAATCGTACTTCACGGTGCTTCTTCAGTTCCACAAGAATATGTTGAAACTATCAACAAATACGGTGGTGTATTGAAAGATTCAATCGGTATTCCAGAAGAGCAATTGCGCAAAGCAGCTACTTCAGCAGTATGCAAAATCAATATCGACTCTGACGGTCGTTTAGCCATGACTGCTGCAGTACGCGAAGTAATGTCAAAACAACCGGGAGAATTTGATGCTCGCAAGTACTTAGGACCAGCTCGCGACGAATTGAAAAAATTATACTCTCACAAAACAGTAAGTGTTTTGGGAAGTGCTGGAAAAGCGTGATTTAGCATTCAATCGACATAAACAAGAAAAGACTACCCTCCCGGATAGTCTTTTCTTGTTTATGTCATTTCTCCTATTTCTATTGCCCCAGTTCATCCGATAAAAAATGCTCCAGTTGTTCTGCCTTCACATTCACCGTTAACTGCCCATTTACAGCCCAAGAAATATGCCCGGTTTCTTCAGAAACAACAATTGCTATGGCATCCGACTTTTCGGTTATACCTAACGCAGCTCTGTGTCGCAAACCCATTCGCTTAGGAATTGATTGATTTTTCGAAACCGGCAGTATACAACTTGCTGCTTTCATTTTTCTTTCCGAAATTATTAATGCGCCATCGTGAAGCGGACTGTTTTTAAAAAAGATATTTTCAATAAGTCTGGAATTAATCGTGGCATTGATTTGCTCGCCCGACTGCAAATAAAAATCCAAATCATTCGATTTTGTAATCACAATTAAACCACCTGTAGAGCTTTTGGACAAGTTTCTACATGCAAGCACAATCTGCACCAAATCATAATTTGATTTTTCTTCTTCATTATGATTATTTCCAAAAAAACGCTTAATGGAGTTTAAAGATTCCCATTTGCTCGTCGATCCAACTTTTGAAAAAAACCGACGAATTTCTTCTTGAAAAATAACAATCAATGCAAATGCACCTACGCTCACAATCCGGTCGAAAATTCCACCAAGTAGTTCCATTTTAAAAACATATGAAACCAGAAACCAGCAAATTATAAATGCAAGAATGCCCAAAAACACATTTGCAGCTCCCGAACGTTTAAGCAGTTTGAACATTTGGTAAAGCAAAATAGCTACCAAAAATATATCAACCATGTCTTTAATGCCAATCTGAAATCCCATAATATTATATTTACCGTTTTGGAATTAATCCATCATTTACAATATGCTTTATAAATCTCAACAGCCTGAAAAGCCTCTTTCACATCGTGAACACGAAGTATAGATGCGCCACCCATAAGCGCTAACATATTAGCAGCTGTTGTGCCGTTAAGAGCCCCTTCAGCATCAGTATCAAGAAGCTTATAAATCATTGACTTGCGCGACAAACCGGCCAAAATAGGGACATTCAGTTCTTTGAAATAAGAAAGCTTTTTCAGCAATTCAAAGTTTTGATCACCGGTTTTAGCAAACCCAAAACCAGGATCAATGATTATATCGTTAACTCCAAACAACCGAAGTTGTGCAACCCGTTTTTCAAGGAAACGAAAAACATCACCCACCAAATCATCGTACTTCGTTTTATTTTGCATCGTTTGCGGCGTACCACGAGTATGCATCAACACATACGCCACTTTCAAATCTGCTATCGTTTCAAACATCAAAGGATCCAACGTTCCTCCTCCAATATCGTTAATCATAGCCACTTTATAATTTTTCACCACTTCCCTCACCACAGTAGAACGGAAGGTGTCCACGGAAATGTGAATATCAGGAAATTTTTTCAATATTATTTCAAGTGCATCAGAAACACGGCGAATTTCCTCATCGTCAGAAACAACATCAGCCTGTGGTCGAGTTGAATAACCGCCAATATCAATAATACTCCCACCTTCAGCAATAATTTTTTCAACGCACTTCAAAATTTCTTTATCTGACACAAACCTATTCCCTTTAAAAAACGAATCTGGAGTAGTATTTAGCACTCCCATTACAATTGGAGCTGACAAATCAATTAATTTATTATTAAAATTTATCTGTAAAACATTCGAATTCATATAAAAAAGGATTTAAATTAAGCGCAGGCAAAAAAAACAGTAATGCAAAAGTAAGAAAATATAGTGAGGCATTATGCTCGACATTAAATTCTAAAAAAAATAATGGTAAATATACGATTTAAGATCAAAATTAGTTATTAATAAGCTCTTTTTTTATTTGAAAATGTAAAAATATTTGTATTATTTGACTCATTACGCAAAAAAAATACTATTTTTGCACTGCTGTTTTATCCAAATAATCATTAACAATATGTCGTCCCTATTTATGAAATTTAAAACCATAGCAAAATTAGCAACAATATCTTTGGCAATAACCTTGGCTGGTTGTGCAAGCAAAACTAGCGACAAAGGAGTTTCTAGCGTAACCGGTTGGAAATACAATGATAAAGAAGGCACTGAGTTTTTAGTAAAAAACAACTTCAAAACCAAAGTTCCTCCTGGGATGGTGGCTATTGAAGGTGGATCTTTTACAGTGGGTGAAAGAGGCGAGTTTGTTACTGCTCCGCGGGATAACAAACGTCGCCGGATAACAGTGAGTTCATTCTACATGGATCAATACGAAATTAGAAATATTGACTGGCGCGAATACACCAACTGGATGCAAAGAGTATTTGGCAAAACAGCCCCTAAGCTAGTTGCAAAAGCCCAACCAAACGGCAAAATTTGGCGTGAAGAATTGGCTTATAACGAACCATATTTGGAAAATTATTTTTCACATCCATCCTTCGACCAATATCCAATTGTTGGTGTAACATGGGAACAAGCAATGGATTACTGTGCTTGGCGTACAGATCGCGTAAATGAAAAAGCGCTCATTGATGCCGGAATAATTGAGGCACCTGATTTTGGGTCTTTATCAAAGAAAGAGGACTTCGATTCCATTGCCACCAACTTTGTTTTCAATACTCAAAAATATCTGTTGCAATCAAGTTACAAGCCAGCCGGCGGCCGTAGACCAAAAGAAAATGCTTCTGGTGAAGCTACAAAAGTCGATATGTCTGATGGAATTTTATTTTCAGACTTCCGCCTACCAACTGAAGCAGAATGGGAATTTGCAGCTTATGCCACAAGATCTGAAAAAGACGGTCTTGTAAAAGAAAGCAAAATGTATCCTTGGTCTGGAGCTCAAGTTCGTGTTCCAGCAAAAAAAGCGCTTGGACAAATGCAAGCAAACTTTGTTCGTGGACGTGGTGATATGATGGGAACTTCAGGCAGCCTGAATGATAAAGCAACTATTACTGCACCGGTAAATAAATACACTCCTAATAATTTCGGATTATACAATATGGCTGGTAATGTCAACGAGTGGGTTCTTGATGTTTACCGTCCAACATCGTTCGAAGAATTATCCGAGTATAACTCATTTAGAGGGAACGTATATTCGAATCCTGTTGTGGAAAGCACAGATGAAATTGGAAACAAAGTATACAAAATCGATTCACTTGGTAGAGTTCAAACAAAAGTTGACAAAATCGACGATGTACGTAACTTCAAAGATGGCGATGCTACATCTCAATACAATTTCTCATTGGCACTAGTAGACCCTAAAGGACTTGACAATTTGAAGAACAAAGAAAAGATTGATCCAACAGATGTATTGTGCCCTAAGATTACGGATAAAACACGTGTTTACAAAGGTGGCTCTTGGAAAGATCGCGTATATTGGTTATCTCCATCTACCCGTAGATTCTTAGATCAAGATAAATCAGCTAATGATATTGGTTTCCGCTGTGCAATGAGTATGATTGGAAACGTTGATAGTCAACAAACTAAGTAAACAAATTCACAGATATACAAAAAGCACCAGTTCGGCTCGAACATGGTGCTTTTTTGTTTTTTTACAGCGTGCTTTTTCCAATGAAAATTAGTACTTTTGCACTCGCAAAACAAATTACGAACTATATACTTTATTGATTACAAATAACATGAGCAGAACTATTATTGTTAATGCATTAAAACGAATTGATTTTGGTGCCGAAGTAAATATCAAAGGTTGGGTAAGAACTCGCCGTGGTAATAAAAATGTTAGCTTTATAGCGTTGAACGATGGATCAACGATTCATAATATACAAGTTGTAGTAGATAATGAAAAATTTGGCGACGAATATCTAAAACCAATAACTACCGGTGCATGTATCAGTGTGGTTGGCACATTGGTTGAATCGATGGGTCAAGGTCAGAAGGTGGAAATTCAAGCGACAAAAATTGAAATTTATGGCATAGCCGATCCTGAAACATATCCATTACAAAAGAAAGGACACACTCTTGAGTTCTTGCGCGAGATTGCACATCTTCGCCCACGTACTAATACGTTTGGTGCCATTTTCCGTGTTCGTCACCACATGGCAATGGCTATTCACTCTTTCTTTCACGAACGTGGATTTTTCTATTTTCATACGCCGATAATTACAGCGTCTGACTGCGAAGGTGCCGGACAAATGTTTCAGGTAACCACCATGAACCTGTATGACCTAAAGAAAGATGAAGCTGGTCAAATTGACTATAGCAACGATTTCTTTGGGAAACAAGCCAGCCTTACTGTTTCAGGCCAATTAGAGGGTGAACTGGCAGCCATGTCGATGGGAGCTATTTATACATTCGGACCTACTTTCCGTGCTGAAAACTCAAACACTCCACGACACTTATCAGAGTTTTGGATGATTGAACCAGAAGTTGCGTTCAATGAAATTGAAGAGAATATGCAATTGGCTCAGGATTTTATTCAATACTGTATTCGTTGGGCATTGGATAAATGTAAAGACGATTTGGAGTTCCTTTCTACGATGTACGATAAAGAATTGATTGAGCGTCTGAATTCAGTTGTAAACGACGATTTTATTCGTTTGCCATATACACAAGGTGTTGAAATTCTTGAAGCAGCCGTTGCCAAAGGTCACAAATTTGAATTTCCGGTTGGTTGGGGTACCGACTTGCAATCTGAGCACGAGCGCTATCTGGTAGAACAACATTTCAAAAAACCTGTTATTCTTACTGACTATCCGAAAGAGATTAAATCGTTCTATATGAAGCAAAACGATGATGGCAAGACTGTTCGTGCCATGGACGTATTGTTCCCAAAAATCGGAGAAATAATCGGAGGATCACAACGTGAAGAAGACTACGAAAAACTGAAAAATCGCGCAGAAGAAATGGGCGTGCCTACAAAAGATATCTGGTGGTATCTCGACACCCGTCGTTTCGGAACTGCTCCTCACTCGGGATTTGGCCTGGGATTCGAACGTTTATTACTTTTTGTAACCGGCATGTCGAACATCCGCGATGTAATTCCTTTCCCACGTACTCCGAACAATGCAGAGTTCTAATTTGTTACTATCAAAGCATTTTTTGAATATTAATGTAAATTTGAAAGCATTTATCAGTATATTTAATCACTTTCGCTTAGAATTGGGTTAATTATATTGCATAAATGCTCCTTAATACTTACATTTGCACAAAAGAAAGCTTTTTTATAGAATGTTAGCATAAATATACGATTTAATAAATATGGATAAAACGAAAACAACCGAATTGGATAATGTAGTGGTTCGTTTCTCTGGTGACTCGGGAGACGGAATGCAACTGACAGGAACTCTATTTTCCAATCTTTCGGCAATTTTAGGCAACGAAATTTCAACTTTCCCCGATTTCCCTTCTGAAATACGCGCCCCACTTGGTACAATAGGTGGTGTATCCGGTTTTCAGGTACATCTTGGTTCGAGCAAAATATATACTCCCGGTGATGATGCCGATGTATTGGTAGCAATGAATCCTGCTGCACTTAAAGTGAATGCAGCTAGTGTAAAAAAAGGGGGGATTATTATTTTTGATACTGACTCGTTCGAAAAATCTGATTTGGACAAAGCAGGTTTCAAGACAGATAATCCATTTGTGGAACTAGGAATTTCTGATGCAACACAACTTATACCGGCAGCACTCTCCTCGCTTACTCAAAATAGTTTGGATGGATTTGGGCTTGATAATAAAACGGTGTTGCGTAGCAAAAATATGTTTTCATTAGGTTTAATTTGTTGGTTGTTTAATCGACCAATTGATCAAGCCATCCATTTCTTAGAAAAAAAATTCGGAAAAAAACCCGACTTATTGCATGCGAATATAAAGGTACTGACTGACGGTTACAATTATGGAAATAATTTGCACCTTACAATCTCAACCTTCATCGTTGAAAAATCGCACGAAACACCTAAAGGAACTTATACCAGCATTAGCGGAAACAAGGCCACTGCCTGGGGATTAATTGCAGCTTCGCAAAAATCGGGCTTGCAACTTTTCTTAGGAAGTTATCCTATTACTCCGGCTACAGATATCATGCACGAATTGGCTTTGCGAAAAGACATGGGCGTGAAAGTGGTTCAGGCCGAAGACGAAATAGCAGGTATCACTTCTGCCATTGGAGCTTCTTTTGCCGGCAGTCTGGCAGCTACGAATACTTCAGGTCCCGGACTGGCCCTGAAATCGGAAGCCATCGGATTGGCAGTAATGGCCGAATTACCACTTGTGATTATTGATGTTATGCGTGGTGGACCATCTACAGGTTTGCCTACCAAAACAGAGCAAACCGACCTGCTGCAAGCCCTTTATGGACGTAATGGCGAAAGTCCTGCAGTGGTAATGGCTGCAAGTACACCTGCCGACTGTTTTCACTTTGCATTTATGGCCAGTAAAATTGCTTTGGAACATATGACTCCGGTTATTTTGTTGACAGATGCTTTTATCGGAAATGGAACTTCACTTTGGAAACTTCCAACCTTGGCTGAGTTACCGGGTATTTACCCAAACTATACAAAAAAAGGCATGGAGGATGTAAAAGTTACTTCGCGCGATGAAGAAACCAAAGTTCGTTATTGGAGCATTCCGGGAACCGAAGGTTTTGGTCATAGAAATGGTGGCCTTGAAAAAGACTATTATACCGGAGCTATCTCTAGCGATCCGGAAAATCACCAAAAAATGGTAGACACTCGTGCTGAAAAGATAAAAAATATCAGTCAGTTCCTTCCTGATTTAGTTATTGAAGGTTCTGCTGAAGCTGATTTACTTGTAATTGGTTGGGGTGGTACACACGGACATTTAATGAGTGCTGTGCAATCGATGAACAAAAAAGGAAACAAAATTGCACTGGCGCATTTCAATTATATCAATCCACTTCCAAAAAACACCATTGAAGTAATTCAACGCTATAAAAAGGTAGTGGTTTGTGAATTGAATAGCGGACAATTTGCTACTTATTTGCGTTCAAATGTTCCTGCGGTAGAATTTCTGCAGCACAATAAAGTACAGGGTCAACCATTTACAGTTGCCGAATTGGAAGAATGTTTCGATAATTTATTGAAATAATAAATCGGGATTTTTCCAGTAACAATTTAATATTTTCAACTTATGGAAACTAAAGAAACAACAATACAATATACTGCCAAAGACTTTAAGAGCGACCAGTACGTGCGTTGGTGTCCGGGTTGTGGTGACTATGCAGTGCTAAACTCACTACAGAAAGTGATGGCTGACTTAGGAGTAGCACCGCATGATACGGCTGTTATTTCGGGTATCGGATGTTCGTCTCGTTTGCCTTATTATACCAGTAGTTATGGCTTTCATACCATTCATGGTCGTGGAGCAGCGGTTGCAACAGGTGTAAAAGTGGCAAATCCAAAACTGTCGGTATGGCAAATTACCGGTGATGGTGACTGTCTGGCGATTGGAGGAAATCATTTTATTCATAGTGTTCGTCGTAATGTGGATATAAATGTATTACTTTTCAATAATCAGATCTACGGACTTACAAAAGGACAATATTCACCTACTACCAAAAAAGGATATGTGACAAAGTCATCGCCCTTTGGTACTGTTGAACGTCCATTCCGTCCTGCTGAATTGACTTTTGGAGCGCGTGGAACTTTCTTTGCCCGTCTGCTTGACGTTGACTTGAAAAATTCTCAAAGTGCGATTTTGGCTGCTGCCCGCCATAAAGGGACATCGGTAGTCGAATGTTTAGTTAACTGTGTTATTTTCAACGATGGAGCTCATGGTTGGTTGGCCGAAAAAGAAACCCGCAGCGATCGAGTAATTCTGCTTGAACATGGCAAACCAATGATTTTCGGTAAAGAAGCTAACAAAGGCCTTGTGCTTGAAGGCTTTAATCTGAAAGTGGTGACTATCGGACAAAATGGAATTACTGCGGCAGGTATTTTGGTACATGACGCAGCTTGTCAGGATACTACACTTCAAATGAAACTAGCTTTGATGGAAGGTCCTGAATTGCCGATAGCGGTTGGTGTCATTCGCGATGTAGAAGAAGAAACCTACGATGCAGCTGTGGAAGCACAGATTGTCGAAGTACAAGCTAAATCGAAAGTAAAAACATTTGATGACTTAATTGCCACCTGCGAAAAGTGGGAAATGTAGACTCGTCAATTTAAAATAATCATAACAGAAAATGACCAAGATCAGCAGTGCTGAACTTGGTCATTTTTTTATTCAATTTCTTGCGGCAGATCCTTGATCGTGTTTACTCTATCGGAAGTTCGGTGTAGCTTTTCAAGGAATATGTTGATTTTGTCTTGATAATCAATCAGGTAGTCAGGATGTAGTTTTTTTGTGACTATTGATATGAGTTTTTTTAGCAATAATCCAACTTTGTAGTCATAGCCCGAAACGCGTGCGCCAAACACCTTACCGGGCTGCTTGAATTGCATTTCCAGCACGTGTAGAATCAAATCAGCCTCCAGCTTTTTGCTCTTGGTCTCGACAGTAAATTCAGTGATTCTTTTGGTACATGCATTCAACCTCTTTACCATTTGGTGCTGAATAGTTCGTCCTTTGAATTCTTTTTGGTCTAGAGTATCAATGGCTTCTTTCGCTTCTTCAAATAAGGTTTGCTCGCCACCGTCTTTATCTAAAAAATTCACCAGTAGAAATTCGTAATTATACCTTTTAGCTGCCAGTTTTAGCACCATATCGGCCAGGTCTTTTTTCGAAAGTTCGGCTAGTTGTTCTTTTAAAAGGGTTTTGTTTAGGGGCATAACGAAATAGAATTAGCTCATCTGTTTTTTGGTTCACAAATATACTCCAAATTTAATTATTTGTCCGTATCTTTGCACTCCAATTTTAAAGAGCTAAGGGGCATGAAAGTAAGACGGTAAGCAATTGCAATCTACTAGCTTGTAACTTCTGACTTATAACTCGCGACAAAAAATATGACAAATTTTAAACGTACTACCGTAACTTCCGCTTTGCCCTACGCCAACGGGCCGGTGCACATTGGTCATTTGGCCGGTGTATATATTCCTGCCGATATTTACGTACGCTATCTCCGCCTGAAGGGCGAAGAAGTGCTGTTCATCGGCGGATCGGACGAACATGGTGTGCCGATTACCATTAAAGCTAAGAAAGAAGGTGTAACGCCACAAGACATTGTGGATAGGTATCACGGTATTATCAAAAAGTCGTTCGAGGATTTTGGAATTACATTTGATATTTATTCGCGCACTACCTCGCCGACGCACAAAGCATTAGCTTCAGAAATTTTCAAAACGATAGAAGGTAAAGGTGGTTTTGTAGAAAAAACCAGCGAACAATATTTTGACGAGTCGGCACAACAATTTCTTGCCGACCGCTATATAACTGGAAAATGCCCGCATTGTGGCAATGAAAATGCGTATGGCGATCAATGCGAAGCCTGTGGAACTTCGCTTAGTCCTACCGATTTAATCGATCCAAAGTCTGCCATCAGTGGTGCAGTGCCTGTTATGCGGAAAACGAAGCACTGGTACCTTCCACTTGATCAACATGAAGCATGGCTGCGCAAATGGATACTGGAAGATCATAAAGAATGGAAACCAAATGTATACGGACAATGTAAAAGCTGGCTCGACATGGGCTTGCAACCGCGTGCCGTAAGTAGAGATTTGGATTGGGGAATTCCGGTGCCTGTTGCGGGTGCTGAAGGAAAGGTACTTTATGTTTGGTTTGATGCTCCCATTGGCTATATTTCGAACACCAAGGAATTGCTTCCCGATAGTTGGGAAAAATGGTGGAAAGATCCGGAAACACGCTTGTTGCATTTTATTGGCAAAGACAATATCGTTTTCCACTGTATCGTTTTTCCTGCTATGCTGAAAGCAGAGGGTTCCTATATTCTCCCCGACAATGTTCCGGCTAATGAGTTTCTCAACTTAGAAGGAGATAAAATTTCTACCTCGCGCAATTGGGCGGTATGGTTGCACGAATACCTGGAAGAATTTCCCGGAAAACAAGATGTGCTGCGCTATGTGTTGACCGCTAATGCACCCGAAACAAAAGACAATGACTTTACCTGGAAAGATTTTCAGGCGCGCAATAACAATGAGTTGGTAGCCATTTTTGGCAACTTTATCAATCGCGCGTTGGTGTTGACTCAAAAATATTACGATGGCAAGGTGCCTGCTTTGGGCGAATTGACCGATTACGATAAACAAACGCTCGAAGAATTTGTAAACGTAAAGGCCGAAGTAGAAAAGCTACTTAATAATTTCCGTTTCCGCGATGCACAAAAAGAGGCTATGACTTTGGCTCGTATAGGGAATAAATATTTAGCAGACACAGAGCCATGGAAAGTGGCTAAAACCGATATGGATCGTGTGGCAACTATCATGCACTTAAGTTTGCAGATTGCAGCTAATTTAGCCATTGCCTTTGAACCGTTTTTGCCATTTACGTCCAAAAAACTTCGAGATATGTTGAACCTTTCAACTTTCGACTGGAAAGAACTGGGTCGCATCGATTTATTGAAAGCCGGCGACCAGTTAGGAGTTCCGGAACTTCTTTTCGAGAAAATTGAAGATGAAACCATCGAAGCACAGGTTCAAAAACTGCTGGATACAAAAAAAGAAAACGAAACAGCTAACTATAAAGCAGCACCGATACGCGAAAATGTAGCCTTCGATGACTTCATGAAAATGGATATTCGCGTAGGAACAGTGCTCGATTGCCAAAAAGTGCCGAAGGCTGATAAATTGTTGCAATTCCGCATTGCCGATGGTTTAGAAGATCGCACTATTCTTTCAGGCATTGCACAATCCTACCCTAATCCCGAAGAATTGATTGGAACGCAGGTATGTTTTATTGCCAACTTTGAACCTCGTAAATTGCGTGGTGTGATGAGCGAAGGCATGATTCTTTCGGCCGAAAATGCCGATGGAAAGTTGGTTCTTATCCAACCCAAAGCGGTGGTAAGCAACGGAGCTGAAGTAAAATAATATTTCAAGACTAAAGGAAAGCGTCCTGTAGGCAAACTGCCTATAGGACGCTTTCCTTTATATATTGTAAGTCTTTTGTCTTTTTGCTATCTTTTATGTTGTTTGATGCTTCAAAATAATAGTGTAAATGAATTATATGTAGATAAATGATTTATTATTTTGTGTATTACTGTATATTTGATTATATTTGTACAATAAATAACTTTTAATTAATGATTGTATATGTCTAAACAAAGTGTAATAGATTTGCTGGAAAAGGGAAGCGGAGATAAAGAATTCCGTATCAAGTACGATAATGTAATGACAAAAGTGAGGTTTGTGGAATTGGCAATAGCCGATGGCTACGATTTTACGGTAGAAGAGCTTACTCAAGTCATAAGAGCAAATGGAGATCAGTTTGACAACTATGGCAATCCTCCTAAACGCAGCATTTGGTCCTAAAACAAGCGCTATTCCGGTCTTACGTAATTCTCTATTCCGAAGTTGAGAGAAAAGAGCAAGGGCTGTCTCAAAAAAAAGGAGACAGCCCTTGTTGTCTTAATATTGTGAAGTTTATACCGTATCGTTTTTTTTGTATATTTGTGCGAATAAACATTCATGTTTACCCAACCCTTCAATCCGAATACCATGACAAAATTAACTAAAGTAAGTTCTTCGCGTCTTCTTTCACTCGATGTGTTACGCGGCATAACCATTGCAGGAATGATTTTAGTCAACAATCCCGGAAGCTGGGGTAGCATTTACGCTCCGCTCCGTCATGCTCAATGGAATGGGTTGACTCCTACTGATCTTGTATTTCCATTTTTCATGTTTATCATGGGTGTATCCATGTTTCTTTCGTACAAAAAGTTCGATTTCAAATTCACCGCCCAAACATTTTCGAAATTGCTTCGTCGTTCGGTTTTGCTCTTTCTTATTGGGGTAGCGTTGAATTGGTTTGGACATTTCGGTGGAACATTAAGAGAGCTGTGGACGGAAGATCTTACTTTCTTCGCTAAAATAGGACAAGCAGCCAACAATTTTGAGTCGCTAAGAATACTTGGTGTTTTGCAACGCCTGGCACTCGTGTCATTTTTTGGTTCTCTGGCTGTTTTAATCTTTAAGCCAAAAAGAGCGCTGTGGATAAGTGCTATCCTGTTAGGTTTTTATTGGATATTGATAGCTGTATCCAACAGTTTTGAGCAAAATAGCAGCAGTTTAGTGGCCATTATCGACCGTGCCGTTTTGGGCATTCGCCACATGTACACCGATCATTTGCCCGATGGTTCGGCAGTTGTATTCGATCCCGAAGGTGTATTGAGCACCCTTCCTTGCATAGCGCATGTTTTAATTGGAGTTTGGGCCGGGAAATTAATATCCGAAGTGAAAGAAAACGGAGTACGCATTCAAAAGTTGTTTATTTTCGGAACGATTATCCTATTTTTAGGATTTTTACTTCAGTACGGCTTCCCCATCAATAAAAAAATATGGAGTTCAAGTTTTGTGCTGACCACTTGTGGGTTGGCTTCGCTTTTACTGGCACTGCTCATTTGGGTGATTGATATAAAAGCAAAAAAGAACTGGAGCGTTTTATTCGAATCATTCGGTGTAAACCCTATGTTTATCTATGTGGTAGCAGCCGTGCTGAGCGTTTTATTGGGCAATATCGGTTTTACGGTTTATGGCGAATGGATATCCATTCATGCTTACGTTTACAGTCAATGGCTATCTCCGGTTTTTGGCGATCTTATGGGATCGTTGATGTTCGCACTGTTGTTCGTAACGCTCAACTGGTTTATTGGCAATATACTGTACAAAAAGAAGATTTTTATCAAATTATAGATAAACAACTCCAACCGATGTTACACTAATTATGTGACTCAGCAGTTTAAAAAAAGCCACACTTCGGAAAATGTTCTGAAGTGTGGCTTTTTAGTTAGCTAAAATACAATTGAAAATCAATTGTTTAGGATTATTTTGAAAAAAGTTGAAAAAAAAGTTCAATTTTTGCTTTGTCAATTAAAATATTGTTCGTTACTTTGTGGCATAGTTACATAGACCACTAAACTAATATGCCATGATCAACATTAAAAACTTATCATTTCATTACAAAAAGAAGTCGCCGCTGTTCAACGATTTTTCGTTGGAGGTAGAAAGTGGCCGTATCGTAGGGCTGCTCGGCAAAAACGGAGCAGGTAAATCGACCCTGCTGCATTTAATCTCCGGATTGATCCAGCCTAAAGCAGGAAAAATCAATGTAAACGGCTTTGTTCCGTTTGAGCGTAACCCCAATTATCTGGCGGACGTATACATGGTTCCCGAGGAATTTGCGTTTCCTCCTATCAGCATTTCCACCTATGTGAAGGCCTTTAGTCCACTCTACCCGAGCTTCGACTCTCAAAAGCTTCACGACATCTTTAAGGAATTTGAATTGCACCCCACTTCTAACCTGAACAAACTTTCGCACGGACAGCGCAAAAAGTTTCTGATAGCGTTTGCGCTTTCTACTAACTGTAAAATGTTGGTATTCGACGAACCTACTAACGGACTCGATATTCCGTCTAAAAGTCAGTTTCGTAAGATTTTGGTGAGTTCGGTAACCGACGAACAGTTGGTCATCATTTCCACCCACCAGGTGAAAGACATCGACACGGTGATTGACACGGTGGTGGTGATTGAGAATGGTACAATTATCTATCAGGAAAATATTGACGAAATAGCTCAGAAACTGTATTTCGACCTAGTGCCATCGCTAACCGGGATAGAAAATGTACTTTACCACGAGCAATGTACCCTTGGACAGAGAATTATTGTTCCTACCTCCAACGGTAATGAATCAAGCATAGATATGGAACTTTTATTTAATGCGATTATCAACAAAAAAATCTAATTCCAGAAAAATATGAATTCAAATAAATTTTTTAGTTTCAGTCGGTTTTACCGGCTATTGATGAACGATGTGCACATCAATTATAAAAAATATCTTTTAATTATCCTAGTAGCATTTATCATGGGCTTCGTGTTCCTGTACCTTAATATGCCAAGAGTTGTTTATGGTGGTGATACACTATATGGCTGGAATAGATTTAATGGCAGCAAATACATGAATATTTTCTTGGCTTCACTTGTGGCTTTGGGAGCATTGGTGGGCAGTTCGTTTCCCGATTTAGTGTCGAAGGTGAAGACTGCTAATTATTTGCTTATTCCGGCTTCCACTTTCGAGAAGTTTTTTAGTCAGTTTTTTATCCGTGTGATTTGTGGGGCTGGCATTTTCCTCATCTTATTTTGGATTGATGCCCAGTTGGCACGTGCCATTTCGGTGATGCAAATGGTGGATGTGAAAACTAACCTTCATTATGTCGATGCAGAACAGTTTATCGAAAAATTTAATTACGGCATGATTTTCTGGCACGATAGAGTAATAAGGTATTCATCCGAAGCAGGAAGTTATCCAATTGAACAGATTCTTTATCACAAGTCTATTGAAACATGGGGTATTAGTTTATTTGTCGTATCCATAGGTTTATATTTATTCTCAGTGAAATTGTTTTTTAAGAAACTTGGATTGGTAAAAAGCATAATATCGTCTGTGGCTGTATTTTTTGCTATGGCTTTGTTTATGGTAATTTTTTCACACATTTTTTATCCGGGCACTAAGGGATTCGATGTGTCGCTTCAAAACTACACGCTTCAGAATGGCATTAATAATATTGAATTCTGGCTTTGCATGATTGGTTTTGTATCGCCGTTATTCTTACTCCCGCTGGGTTACTTTAAACTTAAAGAAAAACAACTATGAGTATAGATTTTAAATCGACAAAAGGTATTTTTCAGCAAATAGCTGATAACCTTTGTCACCAGATACTGGAAGGCAAGCTCGGCCCCGGCGAACGTGTACCCTCGGTGCGCGAGTTAGCGATAGAGTTTGAAGTGAACCGGAATACGCTTTTAAGGACGTATGCCATACTGCAAGATGCCGGCGTGATTGACAATAAACGTGGTATTGGATTTTTTGTGTCGGAAGATGCATTGGATCGTATCCTGAAAACCGAGAAACAAGCATTTTTCGACAATGAATTACCCGAGTTTATTCAAAAAATTAAAGTGCTCAGACTAACAAATAATGATTTAACTGATTTACTAACAGCTATACAAGAAAATGAAAACAAGTAATATAATTATAACCGCTTTTGCTATTTTATTAGTTGGAAGTATGTTTTTTTTATTTGCAGATACCGTAAAACATACTAAGGACGAAATAGCTAAAATTAGTTTCAAAGAATATCCAATATCAAAAAGTTTCAAAGTAATTGTAGCAGAAAAAGGCTCGGATGTGAATATTGTTCGTTCGGGCACTACTTCAATGAGAATTGAGTACATAACAGGAAAGAAAGTTCCTGCAAAAATGTATGAAGTTATTAACGATACTCTGTTTGTCTATGGCGGACTCCGTACGTTTGTAAAGTGCAATAATATAACTACCGTGATTGGTAAGCATCAATGGTGGTTTGGTGTTTATGAATTTGCCCCAGAGTTAATTAAATTACGGATGACTGGCGGAACAGGCACTTACAGCAATGAAGGAATTGAAGCGAAACCTTTTGATATTGATTTGACTGTTACCGACAGTGCCAGCATTGAGATTAAGAACGTAAATCTGAGAAACCTGAATTTAACGGTTGACCGTGCGACTGTAAATTTAGATTGCCATATTAAAAATATTGCCGGAAATATTAAAGGTCACTCCACTTTACATGGAATTCAATCTGCTCAGAACATTACCCTTCAACGGGATACCACGAGTAGTTTCTCGAGAGAATAGATGCTTGATGATTTATATACAACACAGTTGGATATATTGTCCATTCTTGATAAATTATTGTAGAAGATTTTAGACACCTTATTCATGTCGACTGTGAAATAAATTACATATCTGGAGACCTAATTTACTCCTCTGGGAACCTTATTTTGGTCAACTGAGAGGTGATTTACCTCTCCATACACCTGAAAAGAATCTCCCGACACCCTACGAAGGTCGACAACGACCAAAATAAGGTGTCGGGAGACCTTCGGAGGATCGGCGATGGAGTTCTGAAGGTCTCGGGTAAAAGTATTATCAAAGCTTCTGACAAAGATTAAAATCATATTCCTAACATAACTATATTATGAAAAAAACTATTAAAATTTTACTATTTATTTTTTGTGCCACTGTTTCAATATCGGCACAACAGAAAGCTGTGTCAGTCATCCAGTCTCAATTGCCCGAAAAGTTTATTGGCAACTGGATTAATTCCAACACCAACAGTTGGGAATATGGTTTCTTTGAAAAATTCACCATTTATAAAAGCGATTTTTGGGACTATAAAACCGTACAAACCCGCAAAAATGGAGATGTAAATCTCACCCTGACTAAAGGTAAACAAACGGTGCAACTTCTTTTGAAAGCAGAAAAAGACAATCGGATTACGGTTCAAACCGCCAAAGGCAATGCTGTTTCGTACAGTAAAATGGATAAAGTTTATCCGGCCTATCCGCATAAAGACGAATCCGCGTTTGCCAAACCTACTTTCCATAAGGATTCGGCCACCATTATTGGTTATTATCGAAACATGGATAAAATTCCTGCTCAGTTTGCCGACAGATTGAAAAAAAGTACATTTATGGTTTCTACACCCGACTTTATTACGGGTAAAGAACAGGATTACTTGGCCGATTTAGATTCGCTGGGGCGTTTCAAGCTTACTTTCCCTATAATGAATGCACAGGAATTGTATGTGGATTGGAGAGGGGTGCAACTGCACATGTCTTTGGAAGCAGGAAATACCATTGCGTTGTTTGTTGATTTGGTTGATTATATACCACTGGAAGCGGACAAATCGAGGGAAGGATACGAGAACCGACCAAAACAAGCATTGTTTATGGGCAATAACGCCAGACTCAACAACGAACTTACCACATACAAACCATCTTCAATTTATATTGACCGACGCAAAGCCGAAAAGTTGACGGATATGGAGTATCTTTCGCATTGCGATTCGGTGTCCAAAAAGCGGACGGATGTTTTGAATTCCTTTATTATCGTTAATCCGAATGTATCTAAGAAATTCAGGGAATTCAATACCGAATACGAACGTTACAACCTGGCATTTCACCTGATGCAGCATTGGTTTGATCTACGAAGAAAAAATAAAACAACTTTCGATGCGGGCTATATGGATTACGTTCGCGCCAATTTTCCGCTTACCAACGAATGGATTTATACGGGTATTCGGGATTTCAAATCGTTTCTGAGAGATTATATCGATTATGAAACAAGCCTTAAGCCTCAAAATGCAATGACAATTACGTTTAAGGATATCAGCAAGTATATCAGGCAAAACAAAAAGGTTGATGAAGCCACGCAAACACTGTTGGATCAGTTAGTCGCAATGAATGAAGATTTTCAAAAATCAGGTATCGGACAGTTTGAAACCGTGAAACTCAAATACAAAGATTTGATTAGTAAATCGGAGACTATAAGCCCTTTAATTCAGGAAGCAAGTCTTGAATTGTCTAATCGCCCCTTAGATACTCAGTTGTCAGATTCTTTGTTGACCAACATGCACTTGAGACAATTGTGGAATGCCAGTAGTTATTATGCCGAACTGGATCAGTACCACAAAGCACTTTCGGACGTAAAAGTGAACGATATGAAAGCTAAAGTGGTAAATCCCGATTTGATTAAAGCCATTGAAAATGTTAACAACTTTTACAAAGACGTGGCAACCAAAGGCATGACCTACGAGGCCAGCTTGAAAAATACCAGTCATCTGAAAGAATACCAGGATGCTAAAACCTTGTTTGAAGAATTAATCAAACCCTACAAAGGCAAGGTAATTTATGTGGATTTCTGGGGAACGTGGTGCAGTCCCTGTAAAGAAAACATGAAGTACGTGAAAGACTTGAAAGCCAAACTGAAAGGCCAAGATGTAGTGTTTATGTACTTCGCCAATAGATCGCCGGAAGATTCGTGGAAAAACATTATCAAAGAAATGGATCTTACGGGCGAAAATGTGGTGCAATACCGCTTACTCGAAAAGCAGGAAGAAATTATCGAACGTTTGTTTAGCGTCAATTCATTTCCTACTTATCTGCTTATCAATAAAGAGGGCAAAGTAGTTAATACCAAAGCGGCACCACCCATGGGAGGCGAAACCGCCGTAGAGCAAATTTCAGAGCTTTTAAAATAGTTCATTGCAGAGTCATTTTAGAAAACAGCGGGTGGTTTATCCGCTGTTTCTTTGAGGCTTATATGTTAACAACTAATAATATGAATTGTAAAAATCAACTGCATTTGTAATATAGAATAAATAACATTAATATTCTGTAACGAATTTATTTACACTCTGTAATTTTCTCTTTCTTTGCTTAAAATTTCAAATAGTGAACGCATTAAATCACTGCACTACCTCTCCTCCAAATCTATCAAATCCAATTTAAGAATGAAATTAAAATCAACCCTTCTAATTCTTCTGTTTGTTACATTTAATCTGTATGCTCAGACGAAGCCTGCGACATATCAAATCACAGGTCAGGCTATTGAAACTGTATCGGGTAAAAGTATTCCTTATGCGACCGTGACACTTCAAAACGATAGCGCAAAAACGATTAAAAAGATAAGTACTGATGTTTCGGGTAAATTCACGGTCTCAGTAAACGAGAAACGAAAATACTCGCTTATCTTTTCGGCTATAGGCTATACCGAGTCACACCAAAAAGTAGATATCACTGAGCTAAAAACTGATTTGGGTGCTGTAAAAATGAACGAAGGTGTGGCATTAAAGGAAGTAGCTGTAACTGCTCAAAAGCCCCTCGTGAAAGTAGATGTGGATAAAATCTCGTACAGCATTGAGTCAGATCCCGATTCAAAGACAAGCACCGGATTGGAAATATTGCGTAAAGTGCCGCTTATTACAGTTGATGGAGATGAGAACGTGACTCTAAACGGGCAGTCGAACTACAAAGTGTTGGTAAACGGCAAAAGTTCGTCGATGATGTCCAAAAATTTCAAAGAGGTCATAAAAAGTATGCCGGCCAATACCATCAAAGATATTGAGGTAATTACCAATCCATCGTCGAAATATGATGCGGAAGGAGTGGGAGGCATTATCAATATCATTACCGTGAAAAAATCGCTCAATGGCTATAATGGAAGCGTGAGTGGCGGTTTTGATTCATATGGGAGTGCCAATGGAAGTCTTTATTTGACTACTAAGGTAAATAAATTCGGTTTCTCCGGACGATATTCAATCAACCAATACAAGCAACCGAACTCAAGTAATAATTCAACACGCGAGAACTATCTGCCTTCGGCTACTGAGCAATACTATACCAATCAGAAAGGGGGTAGCAACAATAAAGGTTTATCGCACAATTTTAATGGTGAAGCCAGCTATGATCTCGATTCGTTGAATTTGATTTCAGCATCCTTCTGGGGTTATTTGGCCGATAATAAGTCAACCGGAACTTCATCCACTGAGATTCTCAACAAGCAAAATATACGAACCGGATATTTCGATCAACTGAATAGTGGAAATTACAAATACGGAAGTATCTCGGGAAATATTGACTATCAACGGACATTCAAAAAGCCGGACAAATCGTTCACCATTTCTTATAAATTGGATAATAATCCATATACCTATGATTATAATATCGAAACGCAAAACATGTTTCAATATGCAGGGTATAAACAACATTCTAAAACGGATGATTTTACGCGTGAACAGACACTTCAGGTAGATTACTACGACCCATTATCAAAGCTACACCAAATTGAATGTGGTATAAAAGCTATATATCGTCAAAACAACAGCAATTCCGACGCTTTTTTATTTGATAATAATACAAATGCCTGGACTCAAGATATGAACCGAAGCAACGAGTTGGACTACAAACAAACCATTTTAGGGGTGTATGCCGGCTACGTTCTAAAATTGAACAAGTTTAGTTTTAAAACCGGACTTCGTGGTGAGTTGACCTGGAACGATGCCACCTCAACATCTGTAAGAGATACGAGTTTTACCAATAAACTGCAAAATGTGGTTCCCTACTTCACCTTTTCGTACCAGTTAAAGCCTGGAAACACGATTAAAGCATCCTACACGCAACGGCTTTATCGCCCTGGTATATGGTTCCTGAATCCGTATAAAAATGATATGGATCGATTGGATATCTACTATGGAAATCCAAGCTTGAAATCTGAAGTTGCTCATTCATTCGAATTGGGATATAATACTTTTACTCCCAAATTCAACCTGGGAATAACCGGAACGGCCGCGTTTACCAATAACTCTATTGAGCAAGTTTCGACTATGAGTGCAAATAATATCCGTAATACCACCTACGAAAATATAGGGAAGGACATGAGAATAGGTTTAAATACATATTTTTCTTATCGCCCCAGTTCCAAGTTTAATATTGGCTATAATGGTGGAGTCAATTATTCACAGTTGGAAGCCACCAGTAACGGAGTCTTAATAAAGAATGATGGTTTTAATTTCAGACACTCACTGAATACCCGCATTGAATTATGGAAAAATGGGGCTGTAAATGCAAATTATGGATTGTATACCTCGTCTATTCAACTTCAGGGGAAATCTTCATCATACACTTACACAAGCATCGGATTATCTCAATATTTTTTAAAGAAAAAGCTTTCGCTTAATCTATCGGTCAATAATCCGCTTACCAAGGAGCAGAAGTACATAAACGATTACCTGACTCCGGATTATATGATGCATAGTGAATATATCAGACAGTCGCGTTCATTGCGTGCCAGCCTGACTTACAATTTTGGGAAAATGGACACAACTGTGAAGAAAGCCAGACGCGGGATCTCTAATGATGATACAAAATCCGGGGGAGGAAGTGGTAATTAATTTGTAAAAGATTATTTCTATCTTTGTGTTTATTATTAGGTCTCTGAAATTGGTAAGTATCAACTCAGCTCCAACTATTATGAACATAGAAGAACTTCGCGAACAATGTCTGAGTCTGAAAGGAACAACCGAGTGTTTTCCTTTCGACGAAATGACGTTAGTACTAAAAGTGCAAGGCAAAATGTTTGCACTTATACCACTGGATAATACCGAAACACAAATTTCGTTGAAGTGCGATCCGGAAAAAGCAATTGCTTTACGCGAAGAATACTCCGCCATAGCACCTGCATGGCATTTCAATAAAAAACATTGGAATACGGTTTATATCCAACCAATGATTTCGCGAAATTTTTTGTGCGAATTGATAAAACATTCTTACGATTTGGTTGTGGCAGGTTTACCCAAGAAATTAAGAGAAAAATTAGCATAAATAAAGCCGCTGCAAACCAAGTTTTGCAGCGGCTTTATTTAATATTTTTGGCAAAGCCGGTTTTACCCAATTAAGTTCATGCGTATATATGTAGCTCCTGCAGGTTTAATAATTGAATAATGTCGATGTTCATTTCTGGGTTTAATTGAAATGACTTCGCGTTCCCTTCGGGTTGAACCTTTCAAATTTGCATTTTTGAACTTAGTTTTTGCTATGATAGTATTATCTAAATTAGCCATTGAAAGATTTGCATCCGAAAAATCTGTTTCTGTCAGATTAGCATTTAGTAAATTTGCTTCCGTCATATCTGCTCTTGAAAAGTCGGCACCTGAAAGATTTGAACCTATTAATTTCACTTCACATAAATGTGCAAAAACCAAATTGGCACTCGATAAGTCAACACCTGACAAATCGGCGTAACATAAATCAGCATATGGTAAGTTTGCACCAATCAACACTGCACCCGAGAGATTAGAATATAACAAATTGGCATCCGCCATATTAGCTTGTTTAAGATTTGCCTTCACAAGTTTAGCATCTACTAGCTTAGCACTAAGTAATTTAGTCTTTTGCATTGCAGCTTGAGACAAATCGGCACCCGAAAGATCAGCTCCAGATAAATCAGCCTTAGAAAGCTCCGCGCCAGAAAAGTTAGTGCCTTTTAAATTTGCATTCTTTAAATTTGCACCAAACAAGTT
>Ga0209540_10000523_pt1 | contig 35819 bp, 29 predicted proteins | sample BarGraIncu01121A_FD_184501 | JGI IMG/M metagenome (GOLD analysis project Ga0209540, IMG submission 184501) | Arctic peat soil microbial communities from Barrow, Alaska - Barrow Graham LP Incubations 011-21A (SPAdes) (version 2) | ecosystem: Environmental > Terrestrial > Soil > Wetlands > Peat... | reverse complement strand
GGAATTATGGATTGTAAAAGAGCTCTTCAGGAGAAAGACGGTAATGTTGAGGAAGCTGTTGCATGGCTTCGTGAAAAGGGTATCGCATCGGCTGCTAAAAAGTCAGGCCGTATCGCTTCTGAAGGCATTGTCGACGCATATATTCATGCCGGCGGACGCATCGGCGTTCTGCTTGAAGTAAATATTGAGACCGATTTTGCGGCTAAGAATGAACAGTACAGAACTTTTGTGCGCGATGTTGCTATGCAGATCGCTGCAACAAATCCGCGTTGGGTAGCCCGTGAGGACGTTCCTCAAGTTGAGATCGAGAAAGAAACAGAGATTATCCGCAACAAAGCTTTGAACGAAGGCAAGCCGGAGAAGATTCTTGATCGTATCGTTGAGGGATCCATTGCCAAGTTCTATAAAGAGAACTGCCTTCTTGAGCAGGAATATGTCAAGGATGATTCCAAGACCATCGAGATCCTGCAGAAAGAAATGACGGCGATGATCGGCGAGAAAGTTGCCATCCGCCGCTTTACCCGTTATGAGATGGGTGAAGGTATTGCCAAAAAGCAAGAGAATTTTGCTGATGAAGTTATGAAGCAGATTCACTGATATGGCAATTGTAAGTTAATTAGAGAAGCTGCCATGAATTTTTTCGTGGCGGCTTTTTTTTAGGGCGCGAAAACGATAGAATATATAAAAGGTGTATCACCGAAAACCAACGGAGGTAGAAAGATGAGTGGACCCGTGTACAAGCGAATTCTTCTTAAAATCAGTGGTGAGGCTTTGGCCGGAGAAAAGAAGATTGGAATTGATGATGCTGTCCTTCATAAGATCAGCGCGACAATCAAGCGAGTCTCGGACATGGGCGTGCAGGTAGCTGTCGTTGTTGGAGGAGGCAACTTCTGGAGAGGAAGAACAAGTGAGAACATGGACCGCGTAACAGGGGATCACATGGGAATGCTTGCGACGATGATGAATGCACTGGCTTTGTCTGATGCAATGGAGCAGGCAGGAGCTGTAACAAGAGTTCTCTCCGCCGTTGAAATCCGTCAGATGGCCGAACCCTATATTCGCAAACGTGCAATCAGACATCTTGAGAAGGGAAGAATCGTAATTTTTGCCTGTGGAACGGGCAACCCGTTCTTCTCAACGGATACCGGTGCCGCACTCCGCGCTGCCGAGATCGAAGCCGACATATTTTGTAAAGCTACAATGGTTGACGGCATCTATGACAAGGACCCCAACATTTTTCCGGATGCACGAAAATATGAGACGATTTCACATGACGAGATTCTTCAGCTTAATTTGAAAGTCATGGACGCAACGGCTGCTGCGCTTTGCAGGGACAATAAAACATCGATCATGGTTTTTTCCATGCAGGACCCCGATAATATTATTCGTATTATTAACGGCGAAAAAATAGGAACTCTGGTAGAATAGAATTTGTAAGGGAGGATCCGAGCATATGCAGACTATTACTGGGGATACATACAGCCATTACGAAGATAAGATGATAAAGACGATTGCAAACCTTTCTGAGAATCTGAATGCCATCCGCGCCGGACGTGCAAACCCACATGTTTTGGACCGTATTTCCATTGATTACTACGGCGCAAAGACTCCGCTCAACGCTGTTGCTAATATTCAAGTACCAGAGCCCCGGATGATTACCCTGATACCGTGGGATCCTTCCACGCTCAAAGCCATTGAAAAAGCAATTATGGCATCTGATCTGGGAATCAACCCGGGAAATGACGGTAAAATGATCCGCCTTTCTTTTCCGATTCTTTCTCAGGAGAGACGTAAAGAACTCGTTAAGAGTGTACATTCGTATGAAGAAGAAGCTAAAGTTGCCATCCGTAATATTCGTCGTGACGGAATTGAAACGTACAGGGCATATCATAAGAAAAAAGAAATAACGGATGACGATATGGCAGATTTTGAGGAAGAACTCCAAAAAATCACAGATGCTTATATCCATGAAGTTGAGAAGACGACAGCTGCAAAAGAGAAAGATCTTATGGATATCTGATTTCTTCGTCCGGATTTCAAGCTTTTCCTGCGGGTACAGCAATTTGCCTGCTTTATTAAAGGAGACAGAATATGAGCTTATCAAAAGGCAAAGGGAAATTTTTGGCAGGAGTATTCTCCAAAAATATTTTCCGGAGCCGCACAAAATTGCCGGCGCCGGAAAATCCGGATTCGCCGGATGAAGCGTTGAAGATTCCCGTTCATCTAGGCGTCATTATGGACGGGAATGGACGTTGGGCTCAAAAAAGACATCTTCCCAGGTCTGCCGGACATAGAGCCGGAGCTGAAAATCTGAAAGAAATGTGCCGGTTCTGCGGCTATTATGGCGTGCGATACCTTACTGTATACGCTTTTTCAACGGAGAACTGGTCGAGACCGCAGGATGAAGTGCATGCGCTTATGGAACTTTTTGTCGAGTTCTTTGACCGCTATGATCCGGAACTTGAGAAAGAGGGAATCCGCGTCCGTTTTTCGGGGGATATTGATAATCTTCCCGAAGATATACGCGCTGTGTGTGCAAAGGCAGAGAAGAACTCAATCGGACGCACACGGATGGACTTGATCATTGCAATCAACTATGGAGGCCGCCGGGAGATTATGCATGCCTGTCAGAAGATAGCGCAGGAGGTTCTTGACGGTAAAATACTGCCGAAAGATATAACAGAAGATACCATATCCGGGAAAATGTATATTTCGGATATTCCTGATCCGGATCTGGTGATAAGACCAAGCGGAGAACAAAGAATGTCCAATTTTCTTGTGTGGGAAGCCGCTTACGCTGAGTTCTGGGTGTCGGACACCTTGTGGCCGGATTTTGGATTTGAAGACTTGACGGAGGCGTTCCGTGCATTTGCAGGCAGGGACAGACGGTTTGGCGGTTTATCAAAACCTTCCGTCTAGTAGCTTGTTTCGTCAGGATAGCGTAAAATGGCAGAATGTCTTACGTTTTTTGGAGAATATCAGATGAGAAAGGAGTGGAGCAGCAAGAGATCATTGGGGGATATATTTGCCTGCTTCTTTACAAATATGAGACAGAGAGTAATTACCGGCGTATTTTTCACTGTGGGGATTTTGTTGTTTATCGTTCCCGGTTACTTTTCACCCTATATGCTTTCTATTCTCTGGGCCGTGGTTGCTATAGTCGTCGGCAGGGAGATGATTAATTGTGTACAAGCTAAGAATATGCGTCCGGGACAATACTTAAGTTATGCAGGTGTCTGTTTATCGATACTGCCTGTATTTGTAAGCCTTTACTCCAAGTCGGTTTTGCTTGCCTTCGGAACCTATTCACTTGCCATTCTGCTTCTCGCAATCAATACGGTTATTATTATGGTTCTGTTCCAGCCAGGTGAAAATGTCTTCGGTGACGGTATTGCAACTTCCAGTATCCAGATCTATGTCTCGTTTCCACTGGCATGTGCCAACATAACGGCACTTTTCATTCCCAAAGGCTGGTACTTTGTTGTTATCGGTTTGTTTGCCCCCTGGATATCCGATGTTTTTGCATACTTCACAGGAGTGCTTTTCGGCAGGCATAAAATCGTACCCCACATCAGTCCTAAAAAGACTGTTGAGGGCTGCATAGGCGGTGCAATCGGGTGCGCCGGCGTAATGGTACTTTGTTTCTGGCTCTTTATGGACAAATTTCTGGATACGTCAATGGGCCGTCCGGCACTTCTGATTTTCGCTGCGGCAGCCGGAGTCATTCTTTCCATCGTTTCTCAGCTTGGGGACTGGATGGCTTCCGCTATCAAGAGATGGGCAGGTATCAAGGATTTTGGCAGGATTCTTCCGGGACACGGAGGTCTGCTGGACCGTTTTGACAGTGCTTTTTTCACGCTGCCTGTGGCGTTCGCATTAGCTCTTTGTTTCAGATGAGGAGAATTATATGAAAAGACTTTCTATTTTGGGGTCGACGGGGTCCATTGGATCACAGACTTTAGAAGTGGTACGTGGCTTTCCGGAACGCTTTGATGTTGTTGCATTGTCCTGCGGATCACGTGTAGAGCTTATAGAAGAACAAATAAGAGAATTTCATCCATTGATTGCCAGCGTAGCAGACGAGAAGTCGGCACTTCTTTTACAGAAAAGACTGGCACAGGCCGGAGAAAAGACCGCTATTTTCTTCGGAGAGGAAGGCAATCGACTTTGCGCCGCAGTGACGGAAGCAGAGATGGTGGTTGCTGCAATGGTTGGTGTAAAAGGACTTGATCCCGTTGTCTGTGCAATTGATGCAGGAAAAGATATAGCTTTGGCGAATAAAGAGACGCTCGTAGCGGGCGGATCGATCGTTATTCCTAAGCTGCAAGCAAATTTTTGCAAACTTCTTCCGGTTGACAGTGAACATTCGGCGATTTGGCAGTGCTTATGGGGACAGCCTTCCGGAAGTCTTGATAGAATTCTGCTGACCGCATCGGGCGGACCTTTCCGCGGTTTTTCCAAAGAACAGCTGCAGAATGTGACGGTTAAGGAAGCGCTGGCACATCCGACATGGAAAATGGGCGGCAAGATAACGATTGATTCAGCATCCATGATGAATAAAGGACTGGAAGTAATCGAGGCCGGCTGGCTGTTTGACATACCGGTTGATCAGATAACGGTAGTTGTACATCCGCAAAGCATCGTTCATTCCATGGTGCAGCTTAGAGATGGCTCAGTACTTGCACAGATGGGACGTCCGAACATGATGCTTCCCATTCAGATTGCACTTGCATATCCACTCAGGCTGGATAATTTGAGTGAACCGTTTGATCCATTTGCACCTGAATGTGAAAACCTGCATTTTGAAAAATGCGATACAGAGGTTTTCTCCTGTCTTACCCTTGCCTACCACGCAGGCAGGATTGGCGGATCACTTCCGGCTGTTATGAATTCTGCAAATGAAGAGGCTGTAGCAACGTTTCTTAAGGGAACTATTCCCTTTACCTTTATTGAAGATAGTATCCGGGCCTGCATGGAAGCTCATGAGCGCGAGGGGGTCGTAACGGGTTTTTCCGTCGGAGATGTCTATGAAATGGATTTGTGGGCCCGTGGGTTTGTGAAGGAGTTTTTCTCGAAAACAGCGAAAGCTTAACAGGTCAGGAGAGTATCATGTCACTACTTAGTATTGTTGTCAGCATAATAGGCCTTGGTTTACTGGCCGCTGCTCATGAAATCGGGCATTTCCTTATGGCAAAACGACTCGGAATTAAAGTAGAGGAATTGTCGATATTTGTAGGACCCTCGCTTTTTCACTGGAAGAGAAAAGAAGTCGAGTATCATATTCGTCTTATTCCTTTTGGTGCGTATGTTCGCTTCATGGGTTTAGAAGATGAAGACGGCGGGATATCGAATCCCGATTCGTTTTTCAATCAGCCAAGATGGAAGCGTCTTATAGTGGCACTTGCCGGACCCATTACCAACCTTGTTCTGGGAGTTCTTATATTTGCCGTCATGTTTTCCGTCTTTGGCTTTTTGTCGACAAATCTCGACCAGATGAAAGATGGAACACAGATTGCAGGAACAGCGGCCGTACCGGGCGATGAAATAATTGAAGTGAACGGCACACGTATATATACACAGCTTGATCTTTCCTACGTACTGTATAATGTTCCCGAAAAAGAACCTGTTACCATGCTTCTTCGCTCAAAGGATACCGGGAAACAGTATAGTATTACCCTTACTCCCACTATAACATCACAGTATCGCCTTGGGATTACAGTGATGTCGGGATCGGACGAAAATAATGGTATGGCTGTGATTGAGGTCGATCCAAGTCAGAATGGGGGGAATCCTGTCCTTAAAGCGGGCGACTCATTGATAGCCGTTAACGGTATAGCTGTTGATGATCCGGGCTATGCGGAGGTTGTAAGCGGCAGTAACGGCAGCGAGCTTACAGCTACTATTATTCGCGACGGGGTTAAGCAGGATGTGAAGCTGAAAACAACGACATTTGATACATCCAACAGCAGAGGTATATTCCTTGTGCCCGGTGAAGGTATTGGAAGCCTGCTGAAGGAATCCGTATTATATTCTATTTCAATAATTAAAGTCTCGATGTATAGTCTGGGAGATGTGGCTGAGGGCAAGGTGGCTGTACAGGATGCCGTAACGGGTCCTGTCGGTATTGCGACTATCGTCTCGGATGTTGTGGATGCGCCTGCGACAAATAATTCTGTGAAGCTTGAGAATTTGGGGACTCTTGCCGGACTGATTTCTGTGGGCCTCGCTTTTTCTAATCTGCTTCCTCTTCCGGGTCTTGACGGAAATGCCATGGTTCTGGTTGTTATTGAAATGATACGCGGCAAAAAGATCTCGCTTCAGACGGAACGCGTCATTAACGGAGTTGGATTTGTGGTGTTGATCGCACTGGTGATTTTTGCTTTGTCTTCGGACATTATGAGACTGGTAGGTTAAATATGAATCGAAAAATTACAAACACCGTTCATGTCGGTTCCGTTCCTGTCGGCGGCGGATCTCCGGTTGTCGTTCAGTCAATGAATACGACGGATACCAGAGATGTTGATGCGACCGTTGAGCAGATTGTGCGTCTTGCAGACTGCGGCTGTGAGATTACCCGAGTTGCCATACTCGATAGGGAAGCAGCATTAGCACTGAAGGAAATCACAAGACGCTCACCGATTCCTGTGGTAGCGGATATTCATTTTGATTACAGGCTCGCACTTCTGTCAATTGAAAACGGAGCGGCCAAGATACGTATCAATCCCGGCAACTTAGGAGACGAGCAGAGAATTTTTGAGGTGGCAGATGCAGCCCGGGAACGGAAGATTCCGATTCGTGTCGGCGTTAATTCCGGCTCGATATCACATACACTTCTTGCAAAATACGGCGGAGTGAACCGAGATTCGATGACCCAAAGCGCTCTCGGGGCAATTGAGTCTTTAGAAAAAGCACATTTTTATGATATGGTAGTCAGCATCAAGTCTTCGGACCCGCTTCTGACGATTGAAAGCTACCGTCTTCTATCCGAAAAAACAAATTATCCGCTTCATGTCGGCGTCACGGAAGCCGGAACCATCAAAGAAGGTATCATCCGTTCGGCGGTTGGGATTGGTACACTGCTCGCAGAGGGGATCGGAGATACGATCCGGGTCTCGCTGACGAGCGATCCGGTTGAAGAGGTCCGTGCCGCGTACAGCATTTTGAAGGCGCTGTCACTTAGAAAACACGGAGTCCAGCTCATTTCCTGCCCGACATGCGGGCGTACGCAGGTTCCTCTCATTGAGCTTGCGGAGAAAATAGAAAAAGAAGTTGCGGGTATGCCATATGATTTGAAAGTTGCTGTTATGGGGTGTGTTGTCAACGGACCGGGAGAGGCTCTGGAATCGGATATCGGTATTGCCGGCGGCGTTAACGAGTTCCTGCTGTTCAAAAAGGGTGTTGCTGTCAGGAAAATTTCTGCAGAAGACGTTGTCAAAGAATTGATAATGGAGATCCGTGCAATGGGAGAAGCCCAAAACCGCGAAAACATAAAGGGGAGTAACCGTAAGGAATGATATATCTTGAGGAATTTGTTCGATCCTTTACACAAAGTCAGAAGCTTTTGAATATTGCCCGTACTGTTCGCGTAAGGGTTTCGCATGTGCGCATGGATGTATACGCAAAGGGACTTGAACTTACTCTGGACCTTTTAGGTACGGTTCCCGGCGGCAGTCTTCTTCTTGAACTGGAAAACGACCTGCGCAAAGAACTTTCGCTTTCTCATGTCCGGCTTTATCTTTCCGGTTTTCCCAAAGAGAACCAGACTCCTGCTGCGATGATACATCCGCTGCTTCCATGGATATTTTCCGCGGTGAAGCACGAAAATCCATTACTTGGATCTTTGGTTGCCGGAGCTCAGTTTGAAAGCAGCAATAATATATTGACGGGACATCTGTATAATTCCATGGATGCCACTCTTGAAGAAGAGTTCACCGCGCGTATCTCTGCATTTATGGAGCGTTACCTTGAGATACAATGCCCTTTTGTTTGGGAATACAACAATAGGGAGTCGTCCGTTTCGCCTCTTACTTTTGCTAAGGAGCAGGCCGAAGTACTTCGCAGGGAAGCGCATGAAGCGCTTATCTTATCCGCACAGTTCCAGAGCTCTGCGGAAGAGAGTCCGCATTCCGTTAATCCGCTTGCGAAAAGCAAATTCGGTACAGGCGGAAGTATGGGCGGACAATCATCGCACCAAAGGGCAAAACCTGCATCAGGAAAGGCAGATCCGCAGACAAAGACACAGCTGAATGCCGGGCAGAAATCCGGGTCGAATGCCGGGCTGGATGGACCCGCTGCAGAGAACAAAATGCCTGAGCCCCCGCATGTAAATCAGGATTCCTGGGAGTATAAGTCTAAGGAAGCTGCCAAAGAAAACAATACGGTATTCACCAGAACTCCCAAAGCGGACGGAATTCTCTGGGGTAAAGGCAATCCGACGCTTCCTGTAGTCAAAATCGAAGCTTTGAATGCCAATACCGGGCTTGTTCAATTTGACGGCAGCGTGGAGATTGATACATTCAATCTGACAAAGACCGGAAATAAAGTACGGGTTAATTTCTATGTGACAGATGATACCGGCTGTATTGCCTGTGTCTATTTTATGCAGCCTCAAGACGCTGATTCGTTTGAAGATCGTTTTAAAGAGGGCGGTTTTGCGCGTTTTCAGGCGAATGTGTATTATGATGACAAATATTCAAGGGATTTGCAGGCTTCTGTTGAAGGTGTAATGGAAAAAGATGCTCCCCCAAAACGACAGGACCTCGCAGCGGTCAAACGCGTTGAACTTCACTGCCACTCGAAAATGAGTGAGAAAGATGCGGTAATCGATGTCTCCCGCCTTTTCCGGGAAGCAGCAAGGATGGGACATCCTGCCTGCGCGCTGACAGATCACGGTGTAGTACAGGGATTCCCGGACGCAGCGGAGTCTTGCCGTAAAATCAACGGTAAAGGTTCGGAAAAGCCCTTCAAGGTCATTTACGGCATGGAAGGATATCTCGTTGATGATGGACCGTGCATTGCGTTTCATGCCAATGAGACGGATACCTTTGACACAGGTTTCGTCGCGGTTGATGTGGAGACGACAGGTCTCGACCCTGCCGTCGATGCTCTTCTGGAAATTGGTGCCGTACATTTCACGATGGATGAATCGGGTTCATTTGTTCCCGGAGAAATATTTCATACGTATGTTAATCCCGGCAGGGATATCCCTGAAGCTATAACCGAGCTGACAGGAATTACGCCTTTTGATGTGGAAGGTGCACCGGATCCGCTTCAGGCGGTCCGGACTTTCTCAGAGTTTCTCGGTGACAGCCCGATCTGTGCGCATAACGCGATGTTTGACCTGTCTTTTCTGCGTACCGCGGGATTTAATGTGGATATTGAAAAACATGAGGGATACCGGGTTAAGTTCAATCCGGTTACGATAGATACGCTGTCACTTGCACGGTACTTCTTTCCGGACCTTGCCAATGCGAAGCTGGGAACAGTGGCTGAATATTTGAAAATCCCTCTGGTTCGTGCCCACAGAGCTGATTCCGACGCGATGACATGCGGAATAATACTTTCCAGGGTTATCAGGGATTTTGAGCTGAAGACCCCGCTGGAGCTCAATGAAAAAGCCGGAAAGCTTGGCCTTTCCGAAATTGTCGCGCGCAAACAGAAAGTGTACCACGTCATTTTATTGGCCGAGAACGCTCTGGGGCTGTATCACATGTACCGGATGGTATCGGAATCACACACGAAGTACTTCAATATGCGCCCTCGTATACCCAAATCCGTCCTGTCGTATTTCAAGGCAGGTCTTATCGTGGGAAGCGCCTGTGAGCGCGGTGAGATATTCACGGGTGTTCTCGGGTATTATCGTGCCAACGGCAATAATCCGGAACTGGCAAAGGCGGCCATGCTGCAGGACCGGGCCTTTATACGTATGGCGCGCTTTTATGACTACCTTGAGATTCAGCCGCTGACCAATAACGAATTCTATCTGAGGAATCCGGAAAGCGGATTGCAGACGATGGAAGACTTAAAGAACATGAACCGCCTCATAACAGAACTCGGAGATCACCTCGGAGTACCTGTCTGCGCAACGACCGATGCGCATTTTATGGAAAAACAAGAAGGCGAATATCGTAAATATATATTAATGGATATGGGATACAAGGATGCCGAATTCCAGAGCGACCTGTATTTCAGGACAACCGGCGAGATGCTAGCTGAATTCGCATACTTAGGTGAAAGCAAAGCGTATGATGTCGTTGTCAAAAATACCAATGCCATTGCCGACCGTATTACTCCCGGGCTCAAGCCGTTTCCGGACGGTACGTATCCTCCGATTATTGAGACGGCTGCCGGCGACATCAGCGACCTGACATGGAGTGCTGCGAAAGAATTGTATGAATTTGAAGGGGAGATCTCGCCCATCGTTAAAGCCCGTGTCGAAAAGGAACTCGACTCCATTATCGGACACGGTTTCGCAATCATGTACTACATTGCCTACCGTCTGGTCAAAAAGTCAAATGAAGACGGCTATATAGTGGGTTCAAGAGGATCGGTCGGATCATCACTGGTTGCGACACTCTGCGGAATATCGGAGGTGAACCCTCTTGCGCCGCATCATCTGTGCCCGAACTGCCGCTACTCGATTTTTGATGAGTCCGGGGAATTCGGATCCGGATATGACCTTCCTGCTGCTGTATGTCCGAAATGCGGTACGCCGATGCGCTGCGAAGGACAGGATATTCCCTTTGAGACTTTCCTCGGTTTTTACGGAGATAAACAGCCGGATATTGACCTGAATTTTTCCAATGAGTACCAGTCAAAGGCGCATAAATATGTCGCTGAACTATTCGGGGAGAGCCACACATTCCGTGCCGGTACGATTGGCTGTTTTGCTGACAAAAATGCCATATCCGTTGTAAGTAAGATTCAGGAAAAAGCGGAATCGGTTGTCAGCAGGGCGGAACTCAGGAGAAGATCCCTGGGCCTTATAGGCGTCAAACGTACTACAGGACAGCACCCGGGCGGAATCGTTGTCGTTCCCAAAGAGATGGATGTATTTGAATTCACACCTATCCAGCACCCCGCCAATAAGCTTACCTGCGGTACAACTACCACGCACTTCGACTTCAATGCGATGCATGATACGATCCTTAAGCTCGATATTCTGGGTCATTACGATCCTACCATGCTGCGGATGCTCAGCGACCTGACAGGCATCGATGTGCGCACAATACCGATCCCGGATGAAAAAGTTATGTCTCTTTTCATCTCCACGGAGGCACTTGGAATTCCCGACGGAACCTCTGAAGCGAAGACAGCAACACTCGGGCTTTCCGAAATGGGTACGTTTATGGCCCGCGATATGATTATTGAGACGCGTCCGTCGTGTTTCTATGACCTTGTTCAGCTGATGGGATTATCACATGGTACGGATGTCTGGAAAGGAAATGCGCAGGATCTGATTCAGAACGGTACTTGCACTCTGACCAGTGTTATAGGCTGCCGCGATGGAATTATGACGCAGCTGATCTATTGGGGGCTTCCCAATAAAGCGGCATTTGATATTATGGAAAAAGTAAGAAAGGGCAAAGGCCTGTCCCCTGAACAGGAAACTCTTATGCGTGAAAACAAGGTGCCCGACTGGTATATTGAATCATGTAAGAAGATCAAGTATATGTTCCCGAAAGCCCACGCTGCGGCCTATGCTATTTCTTCACTTCGAATTGCATGGTTCAAGGTATACTATCCTGAAGAGTACTATTGTTCCTATTTTACGATTCGTGCAGACGAATTTGACGGGGACAATATGTGCGGCGGAATAGTGCGTGTGAAAGCCAGAAGAAAAGAACTCTACGAAGGTTTTATGGGGCGCAAGCCTACAGAAAAGGCGCAGTATTATCTGTGCGAGCTTGTCGAGGAAATGTATGCAAGAGGTATAGAGTTCCTTCCCTATGATATTGTCGAATCGGATGCCGATCATTTTCTTAAAAAGGGGAAAGGCAAAATCCTGCCGCCCTTGAATGCTATTCCGACAATCAGTTCCGCGATAGCACAGAGCATTTGTGCGGCCAGAACAGATGGTCCATTCAAAACACGTGATGAGCTCTTAAGAAGAAGCGGAATCGGACCTACGGCGATGGCGAAACTTGTGTCGACCGGATGTGTCGGTCATCTGCCGGAATCGTCCCAGATTGATCTTTTTTCGTTTATGTAAAGCGCTGTAAGAGATATATTCAACCGATAGCATCATCAAAGGAGAGTACGTCATGCAGGCATCTGTGGTTCTTCGCGATTCTGTTCTAACAACAGATCAAACCTATGATTACCGCGTGCCTCCGGAATTCGTACCCGATCTTTGTACGGGACAATTTGTTGAGGTTCCTTTCGGCAGCGGAAACCGCGTCTGCATTGCCCTTGTTATGGATATTTACCCGGACAGGGAATCAAAATACGAACTCAAAAAAATCATCAGGATTATAGATAAGGTTCCGGTACTTTTTGATGATCAGATTGCGCTTCTGACCTATATCAGGTCGCGGTATACCTGCACGTACGGTGACGCGATCAGACTTATGGTTCCCTCCGTGGTTACGACGCGCAAATCCAGGAGCCAGCAGGCGGCCTTCCTGCTCGACAGGGAAACGGCTTTGTCCATTCTCGCAGAAGGAGAACTGGAAAGTCTAGTACAGATCCGCATTGTGGAACTTCTCAGCGAATGTGAAGAGATTCTGGTGTCTGAACTCATGAATGTGCTTTCCATTTCCCGTTCCCCACTTGATACGCTTAAAAAGAAGGGGATTATTGGAATTGAAAAGCGAAACATAAAAGCTGTGGAACAGGAAGAAGATGATGATGATGAGACTCTCGTTCAGACACAGCCGTTTCCACCTTCAGAAGCACAGGAGACGGCAATTCGTGCGATAACCGGTGCGCAGTGCCGAAAAGAATTCCTGCTTTTCGGAATTACCGGCAGCGGTAAGACGGAGGTGTATTTGCAGTGTGCCCGTGAGGTCCTCGCAAAAGGGGACAGCGTCCTTTTTCTCGTTCCTGAAATCTCACTGACGCCGCAGATGATCCGCTGGATTACAGGCCGGTTTCCCGGTCAGGTTGCGGTACTTCACAGCAGATTGACTCCTAAAGAAAGATATGAACAATGGGATATAATACGAAAAGGGAAAGCACATATAGTTGTGGGAGCGCGTTCCGCCGTTTTTGCGCCGATGGAAAGACTTAAGCTGATCCTGGTCGACGAAGAACAGGACTCTTCCTATAAATCAGAGACACATCCGCGTTACCATGCGAGAGATATCGCCAGAAGGCGTGCGCAGCAGTTGGGCGCTGTTCTTGTCTTAGGCTCGGCTACACCGGCAGTAGAGACATATTATTCCGCCCGGCATGGATATACCACCCTTTTGTCCCTGCCGGAGAGGGTTAATGAAGCGCAGCTTCCAAAGACAGAAATCATCGATATGCGTGAGGAGCTTCGTGCGAGGAACCGATCGATTTTCAGCCGCAGTCTTCGGCAGGCGATGACCGAAGCTTTTGCCAAAAATGAGCAGGTTATATTGTTTCTGAATAAAAGAGGCTACTCGAGCCTTCTGCTTTGCCGGTCCTGCGGGCAGGTTGTAATTTGCCCGCACTGTTCTGTAGCCATGACGCTTCATACTCCGAGACGGACAGGAAAGTCAATTCTTATCTGCCACTACTGCGGCCGCACCCAGAGAGTCCCGGATACATGCCCATCCTGCAAAAGTACTGTGCAGGGCAAATTCGGCCTTGGCACTCAGCAGCTCGAGGAAGCGGTTAAGCGGGAATTCCCGGCTCAGACAGTAATACGCATGGATCAGGATACAACCGTCGGAAGAGAGGCACACGCACAGCTTCTGGGGCTTTTCCGCGAAAAGAAGGCAAGTGTTCTTGTTGGAACACAGATGATAGCAAAAGGCCACGATTTCCCGGATGTAACTGTTGTCGGGATCGTCTCGGCGGATCTGCTTCTGAGGGCATCTGATTTCAGAGCAGGGGAAAGAGCGTTTCAGCTGATAACCCAGGCATCGGGGCGGGCCGGCCGCGGAGAAAAAGCGGGGCGTGTCTTTATCCAGACGTATCAGCCTGACGATGATGTCCTTTTATGCGCGGCCCGGCAGGATTACGGGATGTTTTTCGAAAACGAGATTGAGTATAGAAAAAGGCTTGGTTATCCGCCTTTCCGGGCTCTGGGAAGTATTATGCTGTCTCACGAAGATGAGCAGACGGCAAAAGAGCAGTCGGATACCGTTATGAAAGCCCTGACAAAGGCCAGGGATTCAATGCCGGAAGCTAACCGTATAGATATCTTCGGACCGACTCCGGCCCAGCTATACCGGATCAGGGACAGATTCCGTTTCCGCATAAACATTAAGGCTGACAGAAAATCGCAGCTGTCGCAGCTGTTCTCACTTATGCAGACCCGTTTTTTTGCGGAAGGGTATCTGCTCTATATGGATATCGATCCTTTATGGTAGAATGTATATAGAAGTAGATTCGAAAATAAAGGGGCGGATATGTATGGCAATGCGTGAAATAGTTACCTTGGGTGATGAAATCCTGAGAAAGAAATCCCGCGAAGTAACCGTGGTTGACGACAGGATTAAAGTGCTTTTGGATGATATGACAGAAACAATGAATTTTGAACATCGCGGTGTGGGTCTGGCAGCCGTACAGGTCGGTGTACTTAAGCGTATATTTATATGTGATATTGGGGACGGTACCGGCCTTCATGAATTTATCAACCCGTTAATCACGGACATGAAGGGTTCGGTACTATCGAATGAAGGGTGTCTCTCCCTGCCTGGCAAATCCGGAGATGTGGAGCGGCCGGAAGAACTCATGATACGTGCCCTGGACCGCAACGGAGACCCGTTTCAAATGCATGCCGAAGGCTTTATGGCTATTTGCATCTGTCACGAATATGATCATCTTGACGGAATTCTGTTCATCGATAAGGTGAAAGGAGCAATTGAATCCAATTGAGTAAGCGCATAATATTTTTCGGGACTCCTGAATTTGCGTCAACGGTTCTTTACAGACTGCAAAGTACAGGACATGAGGTCATCGCCTGTGTTACACAGCCCGACAAACCGGTTGGACGGCATATGAAGCTGACTGCGCCTCCTGCAAAGGTAATGGCGTTATCTATGGGTATTCCTGTGTCACAGCCGTCGTCTCTGCGGACGGATGACTTTCTTGCACAGATGAAAAAGTGGTCGCCGGATCTGGTGATCACGGCAGCATACGGCAAAATTCTGCCAGCCGCGGTTCTGGCTGTTCCCCAAGACGGATGCCTGAATGTACATGCTTCACTTTTGCCTAAATACAGAGGGGCGGCTCCTGTACAGCGGGCGATTCTAAGCGGTGATAAAGTGACTGGCATAACTCTTATGAAGATGGATGCCGGTATGGACACCGGAGATATTCTGATTCAGCGCGAATGCCCGATTGATCCTGATGAGAGCACCAATGAACTTATGGGGCGTCTTGCCGAAATGGGTGCCGAACTTCTTACCGATGCCTTGCCGGAGTACCTCAAAGGTACACTTAAGCCGATCCCTCAGGACAACATGCTTGCAACGTTTTCTCCTCCGATCCAGAAAGAACAGGGACTTATAGACTGGACGCTGTCCTCATCTGTAATCCACAATCAGATACGCGCCTTAAGCGGATGGCCGGGCGCGTATACGACGCTGAACGGCGAAAGATTCAAGATATATAAGTCGCATCTTCCTGAGAATCCAGATGAACTGCTGGAAGTTTATACAGCTGATTATGAAAAACCGCTTCCCGGAACGATAATCATGGGAGCAAAATCCGGAATATATGTCGCCTGCGGTTCCGGCTGTATTGTGCTGACTAGTGTGCAGCCTCAGTCATGCCGGCGTATGCAGGTTAACGAATGCGGTCATAATTACCGGGCAGGTACCCGGTTTGATGGGGAGAATAAATGAGGCAGAAGGCAGATGTTGCCCGTAACCTGTGTTTTCACATGCTTACGGAAGTTTTCGAAAATACGGCATATTCCAATATTGTGCTGCAGAAGTCACTTCGCAGTACAAGACTTAACGCCCAGGAGAAGAGTTTTACGGTCGCGATGTTTTACGGGACCATAACGCGTGTGCATACTCTGGATTATTATCTTCAGAAGAATCTTAAAAAGAAATTTGCAACCCTTGACTGTGACGTCCATACAATTCTCCGGATGGGCGTATGGCAGTTAATGTACGCACATTCCGTGCCGGCTTTTGCTGCAGTCAATGAGATGGTGAAAATTGCCAAGCTTTATACCAATGAGGGCGGCGTCCGTCTCGTTAACGCAGTACTTCGGACAGTATCCAAAGAATGCGAAGACGGTCTGATCGATCCCGAAAATAGCCGTTTTGACGTGAAATACTCGCTTAACAAGGAGTTAAGCGGATGCCTTACAAAATGGTACGGACAGGAAAAGGCTGAATCAATAGCCGCAGCTTTCCTTAAGGATCCGTCAATCACAGCCCGAGTGAACCGTCTTCGCGTCAGCAGGGAGGCTCTCCTTGAGAGCCTTGCAAAAGATGATGTAGCTGCCGAATACGGTCTGTTCATGGAGGATGCACTCCGGCTCGATCTCGGAGGCAGGGCAGTATATGAACTTTCCGGTTTTCGTGACGGCCTGTTCATGATTCAGGACGAGGGCGCCATGCTCGCATCCTATCTGATGGCACCTGTAAAGGGACAGAAAATTCTTGATGTATGTTCTGCGCCTGGCGGAAAATCCTGCCATATGGCTGAACTTATGGAAGATCAGGGCAAGGTTCTTGCGGTTGACCTATATGAGAGCCGCCTTGAAATGGTTGAGGAGAATCAGGCACGCCTGGGACTTACGTGTATTGATACAGCTGAGGCTGATGCAACGCACCTTCTGGAAGAACTTCCTTTGTATGCAGCCTTTTTTGACGGTGTTCTTGTGGATGTCCCCTGCAGCGGCTTAGGACTTCTATTAAGGAAACCGGACATACGGCTGACCATGACATATGAGAAGATGCAGGAACTTCTGCCGGTACAGGCTCAAATTCTTAGTCAGGCGGCCGAATTTGTACGGCCGGGCGGAACACTTGTGTACAGCACGTGTACCATAAATCCGCATGAGAACGGTGAACAGGCAGACAAATTCCTTGCTGCAAGAAGTGATTATGAAGCCTATCCTTTTGCAGATATTCTGCCTGCTAAACTGGCCCTGCTTAATCCGGAGCATCTCGAATCGGCCTCGCACGGAAGAATTCAGCTGCTTCCTGACACAGATGGATGCGACGGATTTTTTATTGCGCGTTTCAGGAGAAAAGAATAAATATGGATAAACGCTTTGTATTTGACCTGACATTACCGGAGTGGGAAGCGTGGGGAAAAGAACGAGGTTTCCCGCGTTATCGTGCCGAACAGATATATCAGTGGTTTGTCCGCGGTGTACAGGATACATCCCGGATGAAGAACATTCCTGATTCGATTCGCGCCGCACTCGCGGAAGATTATATTCTGAATGGCCTTACTGTCGAAAAGGAACTGACATCTGAGATTGACGGTACAAAGAAATTCATTTTCAGGCTGCATGACGGACACAGGGTTGAGACGGTCCTGATGAAATATAAAACAGGGTATTCACTTTGTATTTCATCACAGGCCGGATGTAAAATGGGCTGTGCCTTCTGTGCTTCTGCACATGCCGGTTTCGGGCGCAGCCTGACTTCCGGTGAGATGCTTGGACAGATTACGGTGATATCGGATATTATGGGCGAACGGATCCACAGTGTTGTAGTAATGGGCATCGGCGAACCGTTTGATAACTATGATCAATTGATTATCTTTCTCAAAGCAGCTAACGATCCCCACGGACTTAACCTTGGTGCCAGGCACATTACGATCTCAACTTGCGGACTTGTTCCTCAAATGATAAAATTCATAGGTATTGATCTACAGGTTAACCTGTCTGTTTCTCTGCATGCTTCCAAAGATTTGCTGAGACGCAGCATGATGCCTGTTGCCGGTCTTTATGACCTGGATACGCTGTTGGATACGTGCCGCCAATATGTGACAAAGACGGGAAGAAGAATAACGTTTGAATATTCGCTTTTCCAGGGCATTAACGACTCGGTTTCGGATGCACGGGATTTGGCAAATAGATTACGCGGAATACATTGCCACATCAATCTGATTGCTGCAAATGAGTTTGAAGGAAGCCGTTATATGAGGAGTACGCCTGATCATGTAAGACTTTTTCAGCAGACGCTTGAACAGATGGGAATGACAGTGACTCTTCGCAGAGAAATGGGAACCGATATAATGGCCGCCTGTGGGCAGCTGCGCAGGGGAATGCAGGAAAGTGAGCAGACATGAGATATGCCAGTGCTACGGATACGGGAAGTGTCCGTAAGAACAACGAAGATTTCAAGGCTGTTTTAAATGTCGGTCAGGATACGGTATTTGTTATCGCTGACGGAATGGGCGGCCATGCTGTCGGCGAGCTTGCAAGCCGGACAGCCGTGGAATATGTTCTTTCTGCTTTGCCCCGAGAGTTGGAGTCGGCCAAAAATACGAAGGAACTCGAAGATGTACTTCGCCTTGTCGTAGAAAAAGCCAATGTAAGAGTCTATCTTGAGTCCCTTGACAACAATGACTTCAGAGGCATGGGAACAACACTTACCATTGCCGTTCTTCGTGACTGGAGACTCTATATTTCACATATCGGCGACTGCCGTGTGTATCTGCTTCACGGCTCAACTATGGACCGCCTGACTGTCGACCATACCCTTGTTCAGGAATTGGTAGACTCGGGTTCCATTACGGAAGAAGAGGCTCTGACACATCCCAAACGTCATGTTCTTTTGAAATCTTTAGGTGTAAATGAATACATGTCTCCTGACACGTATTCTTTTGATATATCGGAAGGCGATCTGATACTGATGTGTACGGATGGCCTGTACGGCTATATCGAAGAAACAGAAATCCGTACTATTATACGTCATCACAAAGACCTTGATGCTTGTGCAGACCAGCTTGTGAGTGCCGCCAACCAGGTGGGCGGCAAAGATAATGTGACTGTAATTCTTATCCATTGCAATAGGGAAAAGAACAAGGAGAGTATATGAGTATTTCGAATCAGGGACCGGAAGGGATGATTCTGGGAGGGCGTTACCGCATCGTACGGCTTATCGGCAGCGGCGGTATGGCAAATGTATATCTTGCGACCGACATGTCTTCCGGAATACACGTTGCGATTAAGATTCTAAAGCCTGAGTTTGTGGCTGACGAGGAGTTCATCAAGCGTTTTGATACAGAAGCAAAAGCGGCTTCTTCATTATCGCACCCCAATATTGTCCGTGTTCTTGGCGTAGGCCAGGAAGGTGAGTTCAGATACATGGTGCAGGAGTATGTCGAGGGCATAACTGCCAAGGAACTGATTACACAGAACGGTCACCTTGACTGGCGTGTTGCGGTTCCTATTGCAATACAAGTCGGTATGGCGCTGGATAACGCCCATCAGAATGGGATTGTTCATCGTGATATTAAGCCTCACAATATTCTTATTACCAAGGACAGGATAGCCAAAGTCACGGATTTCGGCATAGCCCGCGCTGCCGGCAATAATACAATTACCCTTACATCAGGCGGTGCGCTGGGATCTGTTCATTATTTTTCACCTGAGCAGGCCAGGGGCTCCTTGGTTGGTCCCAGTACCGATATATATTCACTGGGCGTGCTTCTGTTCGAGATGGTAACAGGCAGGGTTCCTTTTGACGGTGACACATCCGTTGCAATCGCGATCAAGCATCTTCAGGAACCTCCGCCGCTTGCCTCCGGATTTGTTCCGGGAATTCCGGCCGGTCTTGATGCAATTATCCAGAAGGCCATGCAGAAGTCTGTCGATTACCGCTATCCGACGATTCGTGAGATGGTAACGGAGCTTGATGCACTTATGGTTGACCCCAATGGTGCATACGGCATTCTTGTCAAAACAGATATTCTGGATGCTTCCACTAATCAAATGCAGGCAATGCGCCATGATCCTAACTATGGGAAACTGCGTGATATTGAGCATTCGATTGAGAAAAGAAGAAGATCAAGAACCAAAGACAACGTGCTGGTTATTCTTTTGGTTACTGTTATTCTCGGTGTGCTTTTAAGTACCATCTTTCTTGTAACAAAAGTTGTTTTCGGAAACCTATCCAGCAAGGAAACCACTACTTTTAGTGTTGAAAAATACGTAGGGATGCCCATCAAGGAGGTTCTGGCCGGTTTTGAAAAACAGAAATTTACTGCCTATATAATCACTACGGAAGCTAATAGTGAATATGATAAGGATATCGTATTTTGGCAGAGTATTGAAGCAGGTGTCGAAATCAAGCCGGACAACGGTATGCACACCCTCGAACTGAAGGTCAGTGCCGGACGGGAATCCGTCACGTTAAAGGACTATCTTGGCTTTGATCCTGCATCAGCCCAGACAGATATATCGAACTTGGGTCTGAAAGTTACAACACAAAAGGAAACCAGCAATACCGTAGAGGAAGGCAAGGTCATCCGGACGAATCCGCCTGCAGGAGCTACTGTGGCACCGGACAGTGAAGTAGTACTCATTATCTGTCAGGGCGTCGAAACAGTAAACGTCCCTGTACTCAGCGGAATGATGCTGACCACAGCCAAACAGACAATTACTAATGCAGGCCTGTATCTTGGTACTGTAGAGGTGAATCCGGCCGCACTGGCTCTCCCCGAGGAGAATCAGATTGTCTTTTACTCAGATCCGGCTGAAGGAACTCCGGTGAGTCCCACCTCACAGATCAATCTTTTTGTGGGGACACGTGAAGATTACCAGAATTTTATAAATAAGATTACACCGACTCCGACACCTACGCCCACACCTACACCTGTGCCATATCAGCTGACGATTCAAGGTGCCAGCGGCGGTGCCGCAGTAGGTGGCGGAATATATCCCGAAGGATCACAGGTTACGGTTCTAGCTACGGCCAATGACAATTACACATTCCTGCACTGGCTGGACGATGGTGCTCTCGTGACCGATGCTGCGGCTAACTTCTCCTTCAAAATGCCTGCGAGAAATATTACATTGACCCCTGTCTTTGCTGCCAACCCGACACCGACGCCGGTAACCTATACGCTTACCGTAACTTGTGAAAACAATGCGGGCAGTGTGGATCCTAAAACCCCCCAGAATTATGAAGCAGGCGTAAATGTGACAATAGCGGCAACTCCTAAAAACGGCTATTACTTCGTGAAGTGGATCGATCAAACAACCGGACTGGAATACCCTTCTGCGGCGCTTACGCTTACTTTCATAATGCCGAATAACCCGGTGACAATGACGGCTGTATTCGCACAGACGACGCCGGCGCCAACGCCGACGCCAACGCCGCCGACGCCAACGGCCGCTGCAACATCTTCTGTTACGATTACAACGACACCCGGCGGCTCACCGACACCAATACCCAGCGTCTTGCCGACACCGAATGATCCGACGATTCCAGGGGACTCAACCGATACAACGCCGACACCAACTAAAGTACCTTCCGGTGATTCCTTGAACGGTTCAAGCTATACGGCTGTCTTTCTTGCAGCGGGCACGAACCGTGATGCAGCGAAGGCTGCTGCGCTGCATCCTGTGCATAGAACGTATAGAGCCTTCGCGTCACAATCCTCATACCCGGACTTTATATCTCAGCCGGTTATACATTTATGACAGAGTCCGGGCTTGCTCAAACCGGTACCATTGTGAAAGGAATCGGCGGTGCTTATGAGATTCATCTTTCAGGGGAATCCATTGTACTGGCGAAACCGCGCGGTATTTTCCGAAAGGAAAAAGTCACGCCGACTATCGGAGATCACGTTGAAATAGAGCCGTCGGGAGATCCTGACAATCCGTATACGATCTGCAAAATTCTGCCGAGAAAGAATCTTCTGATTCGTCCGTCAGTTGCTAATGTTGATATCATGATTTTGACTTTCTCGCCGATTGAACCGCAGCCGGATTTCGGGCTTCTTGACAAGCTTTTGATACTTTGCAGTAAACAGGATATTAAGCCGGTTATATGGCTTACCAAGACGGACCTTGACGCCAATGAAGTAGATCGAATACGAACAATTTACCAGGGCGCCGGATACGATGTCTTGTCTTCTGCACTTGAGGAGCCTCTCGACTATGCTGTTATAGAGCCGCTCTTCCATGGGAATACTGTAGGATTTGCAGGGCAGTCCGGTGTTGGGAAATCTACGATCTGCAACATCCTTACCGGCCGCACAAGTATGAAAGTCGGTACAATCAGCGAACGGCTTCACCGTGGCAAGCATACAACGCGTCATGTGGAGCTTTTTCGTGTAGAAGACGGATACCTGATGGATACTCCGGGTTTTTCGTCTCTGGAACTAACCGAAATAGGACTTGAAACAGATGATGTCCAGTATGGATACCCGGAACTCATACGAATTGAAGGGAAATGTAAATTTCAGGACTGCAGGCATATAGGTGAACTCGGCTGTGCCATCGATGAAGCACATATGGATCCGGACAGACTCCTGCGGTATAGGGAATTTGTCAGTGTCCTTGTCAAAAACAGAACATACAATAACAAACGAAGGGAGAAATCAAGTGGAAAAGATTGAAAAGGTTAAAATTGCACCCTCTATATTGGCAGCCGATTTTGGGAATCTAATGGATGATATTAAAAGCGTTGAGAAAGAAGCGGATTTTTTACATATTGATGTTATGGATGGTCACTTCGTCCCGAATATTTCGTTCGGCATTCCGATTATTGACTCGATCAGATCTAAGACAACGATGCTGTTCGACGTCCATTTGATGATCAGCAATCCCATCGATTATCTGGCGGCTTTTGCGAAATCAGGAGCAGACATTATCACTTTTCACATTGAGACGGTAGATGACCCTGCCTCTGTGATCAGCCAAATACATGCACTTGGAAAAAAAGCGGGTATTTCTGTCCATCCGGATACTGATGTTCACCGTATTTTTCCATATCTGAGTGAAGTTGACCTTGTTCTTATTATGTCTGTATATCCCGGCTTTGGCGGCCAGAGTTTTATGCCTGCTGCTCCAGGTCGAATACAAATGGTTAGAGAAGAACTTGACCGTATCGGTTCGCAGGCACTGCTTTCTGTAGACGGCGGGATTAATGACAAAACGGCACCTGCAGCAAGACAAGCGGGTGCAACCCTCCTTGTTACAGGCAATTCGGTATTCGGAGACAAAGACCCTGCGGAAGCAATAAGGAGAGTCAAAGAATGCGCTGGGTAATTATTACAGGCGGACCGAACCTTGCCTATGAAGCGCTGAAAGCTGAAATTAAGTACAGGGATAAAATTGTCTGTGCCGACAGCGGTGCTTTTCATGCGAAGCAGATGGGAATTGTACCTGACAAGCTTATCGGGGACCTTGACTCCATTGATCCCGACACACTTTCATGGATACGGGAACTTCATGTACCGCTTGAAGTGTTTCCTGTTGAAAAAGATATGACGGATTCAGAGCTTTGCCTGAGGGAGATTCCGAAGGATCAGCCGATTTTATTGATCTGTTCACTTTCAGGACGTCCCGATCATGTGCTTTCCAATCTTCTTCTGGCTGGACAAATGGTTAAAGAAGGATATAGTCTGACTATAACGGATGGAGTGACATGGGTATATCCTCTTGTCGGTCCGGCTCGTTTTCGTCTTGATTATGGACGATGGACTTCGCAGAGAGTGAGAAGAGAGCTTGCTGTCTCACTTATTCCTTTGTTTACATCAGCGACAGGAGTCAGCACCGTTGGACTGCACTATCCGCTTATTGATAAGACACTTATACCCGGCAGTTCCTTTTCAGTCAGTAACCGCCCAAAGAAAAATGCCCCCGAAATCGGAATCGATTTCTCCGGGGGCGTGATGCTGGTTTTTGTTACTCCGGCTGTTTGAGAATCAAATCAATTTATAATCTTTTCCAATAGCCATAAAGGCCTTTTCCGAACCCCGGATTGTACTCTCTGACACACAGAAAGCCAGTCGGAAGTATCCGGGACAAGAGAATGCGGTGCCGGGAACCACCAGGAGATTGTACTTCGCACACTTCGCTGCGAACTGCGTATCGTCTGCAGGTGCTTTCGGGAAGAGATAAAGCGCGCCGGCCGGTTTATTGCACGTGAATCCGGCACGTGTGATAATGTCATAGAGGAGATTTCTCCGGTATTCATAATTACTTATATCCGCTCTGGCATCAATGGTGCTCTCAATGATTTTTTGAAAAAAAGCAGGTGCATTTACACTGCCAAGAATACGGTTGCACATGACAATTGCCGGACAGAGCTGCTCATAATCAGCGTGTTTCGGACTGACAGCTGTGTAACCGATTCGCTCGCCCGGAAGGGAAAGCGACTTGCTCCAGGAGTAACATACAATCACATTATCAAAATGATCGAGTGAGCAGGGAGTTGTTGCTCCGTCATAAATCAAATCTACGTAGGGTTCATCGGATATGACATGAATGACATGATCCTGTGCAAGAAGGCATGCATTAAGCCGGTCAAGTACCCCGGCAGGATACACAACACCGCTTGGATTGTTGGGGGAGTTGACGATAATTGCTTTTGTCCTGGAGGAAATAGCAGCTGCGATCTTATCGATATCCGGCATGAACGTGTCTTTTATCGCAGGTACAATGACCGGAATTCCATTATGATTATCAATGTACGATATGTATTCCATGAAAAAAGGAGATATTACGATAACTTCATCACCCGGATCGAGAACGGCCCGCAGTACGGCATTCATTGCACCGGCAGCACCAACGGTCATGCAAATGGCATCTGCATCCATTATAACGGAGCTTGTCCTGGTCAGCTTATCAGCGACAGCCTTGCGTGTAGAAAGATAACCGCTGTTACTCATGTAGGAGTGCTTCCCGGAAACGCTCGCAGCGGCATATGCTGATATCGCGTCAATAACTTCTTTCGGAGGCTCGAGATCAGGATTTCCAATCGAAAAATCAAAGACGTTATCAGCGCCGTAAATAGCTTTAAGACGGTTGCCTTCTTCAAACATTTTTCGAATCATTGATCCGGAAGATAGTTTTGCTGCAATGCGGTTTGATATCATAATATTTCACCCCTTATTCGAAATTTCAATAAGGTAATTATAGCACAGGGATTCCCTGTTGACAGATCTTTCCCGAACGTGTAAGATACATACGTCATAGCAAGAAGGAGCATCCGCTTCTCACCTCAAACTTTGTGAAGAGGTTTACATACACAGGATTCCGGAGATTTCCGGTTTTGTGGAGCGGATGTAAATTCGTTCCATTTTTTATTGTATAGAAGGAGGTGCATTCCTATCGGAAGACCAAGCAACGGGCAGCAAATGAATGACGCAATCCGTTTTAAGGAAGTCAGGTTAATTGAGTCAGATGGAAGTATGATCGGAGTCGTTTCGATTGTTGAAGCAAGAAAACGCGCAGAAGATCAGGATCTTGACCTTGTACTGATAGCCAACAACCCGGATAATCCGGTCTGCAAGATAATGGACTACGGTAAGTTCAATTTTGAGCAGGCCAAAAGAGAGAAAGAAGCCCGTAAGAATCAGAAAGTGACTGAAATCAAGGAACTTGGCATGAAGCTGACGACCGAGGATCACGATCTGAACGTCAAAACGAAGAATGCAATCCGTTTTTTACTGGATGGGGATCGTGTCAAGGTACTTATTAAGTTCCGTGGACGCGAAATGGCGTATCAAAGCCAGGGGTATGCACTTATGGATAAGTTCGCACAGATTTGTGCTGAGAGCGGACAAATTGAAAAGGCACCCAAGGTTGAGGGAAGAAACATGGTTATGTATCTTGCCCCGAAAAAGAGCTGAATTTAACCATAGGAGGAATCGAAACATGCCCAAGCAGAAAACACACAGTTCATCAAAGAAGAGATTTAAGGTAACCGGTACCGGCAAAATTATGTATTCGCAAGCTTTTCGCCGTCATATCCTCAGCAAAAGATCTTCAAAGAGAATGAGACATTTGCGTCATTCCCTTGTTGCTTCCGGACCTAATGCGAAGATCATTAAGTCCATGATCCCTTACATGTAAGCCCTGATTTAATAATATGCAATGAAGCTGCCCTGCATTTATAATAATCGGGCCGCATGATCAAGAGATAACAGGAGGTTTTTCCAAATGGCAAGAATTAAAAGAGGTATGCGCACAAGAGCGCGTCACCATAAGATTTTGAAGCAGGCTAAGGGTTACTTCGGCCACAAGAGTAAGCTGTTTAAGGTTGCTAATCAGGCTGTCATGAAGTCAGGTGTTTATGCATACCGTGACCGTAAGGCAAAGAAAAGAGAATTCAGAAAACTCTGGATTCAGCGTATCAATGCTGCTGCCCGTATTAATGGACTTTCTTACAGCCGTCTGATGGATGGACTCAAGAAGTCTGATATCGCACTTGACCGCAAGGTTCTTTCCGATATCGCCATAACAGATCCTAAGGGTTTTGCCGCTCTTTGTGAGCAGGCAAAGTCTGTCCGCTAATTCTGTATGATGCCGATTCGGACAATAACCAGTAAGGATAACACACAATATCGGTATGTCCGTTCCTTACATGACAGAAAAAATGCAGAACGCGATGGTGTTGTGTTTTTGGAGGGTGTCCGCCTTTGTGAGGATGCTCTTCTTTCTGCTTTGGAACCAGTAATGATATTGTTTTCTTCTGAAAAAGAAACGCTCGCAGCACAATGGTGCGAGCGTTTTTTGATTTCAGAGAATGTGCAGCTGCTTTCCATGCCGGATGTGCTTTTCAACAAGCTTGGCAGCACCCAAAATCCGCAGGGTGTGGCACTGGTAGTTAAGTCTCCGCTTTTAGCCGGAGAAATTCCTGTAAGAGGCAATGATCTGTATCTGGTATGTGAAGAGACATCCGATCCCGGTAACCTGGGTACGATGATCCGCATGGCAGATGCATTTGATTTTACCGCTGTAATATTAACAGCAGGTTCAGTAGATCCATTTAACGAAAAGGCTATTCGCGCGTCCATGGGATCCTGTTTTCATATCCCAATTATGTTTTATGGAACAATAAATGAAATCTGCTTTCAATTAAAAAGAATCGGAGTACAATTGGTTGCATCGCACTTAAAGGGAACATCACTGCCGACTGCGGCATGTACGTTCCCTTGTGCTATCTTTATCGGAAATGAAGCAAGAGGACTATCAGATACCTGTACGGATTTGTGTGATCTTCTTGTTAAGATTCCAATGCACGGCAAGGCAGAGTCGCTGAATGCATCTTCTGCAGCCTCGATTCTCGGATATGTAATCAGCAGTCAGAGATTATAGTGATATTTTGCCGGTACAGCCTCCGGGCTGCCTCCGGACGGGACATATTATATGGGAGGACATAAACATATGCAGGTAATTGTTCTTGGTGCGAGCAGGGCCGGTCTGACACTGGTTCGACGCCTTACTTCTGCAGGACATGATGTCGTTTTAGTGGATCCCAATGCAGAAAACATCGCTAACACCAAAAAGATAAGTGTAATCACGGTAAGCGGAGTAATTATTGATATCGATGTTCTGCGTGAGGCGGGAATTGAGACGGCTGATGCCGTGTGCGCCTTGAGCGAAAGCGAAAACCAGAATCTTATGGCTTCACAGATTGCCCGTGATATTTTCAGCGTTAAGCATGTTATAACACGAATTTTTGATGTGCACGGACTGCATATTTTTGACGCTGCCGGATTTGTAACAATTTCTTCTCCGGAAATTACTGTGGATGCATTTATGCACGAACTTATGGACAGGGGCCTGGAATCGCAGATGGACTTCAGCTTACACCATGTTATGGGTGAAGATGTCCATTTCACTATGCTCGAGGCAGACACTGAGGTTACAGGCTGCAAAATACGTGAGATCGAAGATACGGATGCCAGGCATGTTTTTGGTGTTATCCGAAATGACCGTATGATTCTGGCACTTCCTAATATGAGAATTGAAAAAGGAGACAAACTGATCCTGGCTTCCTTGTAAGCGGATCGGACTGAGGTGGATTATGAAGCTTGTCATCGTTGGTGCAGGTAAAGTTGCCTATTATTTGATTCGTGAACTGACACGTGAACATGAAATTATTATTGTTGAGCAGGATGAGATCGCCGCGGCCCACATAGCTAATCTGCTGACGGCTGTTGTTGTCTGCGGTGACGGAACAAATGCCGCTGTTCTCACTCCGTTATGCAAAGGTGCTGACATGCTTATCGCCCTAACAGGTAAAGATGAGAATAATCTGATTGCCTGTCAGGTTGCCAAGCGACACCTGCATGTTCCAATGACTATTGCCCGTGTGAATAATCCGCGTAATCTGGAAGTTATGGGGAGATTTGGTGTCGATAAGTCGTTCTGTGGAACCAAAGTCCTTGCAGAGATGATAGAGCAGGAAATTGACTATTTAGGACTTAGAATTGTCCACGAAATAAACAATTCCGACCGGGTCCTGATTGAATTCCATCTTTCTGCTCATTCGAAAGCCTGCGAGAAGAATCTGCTTCATTATACGTTCATTACCGGTTCCCGGGTGGTTGTTATTACCACCAAGGACGGTACTGTTATTACTCCTGATGGAACAACCGTTATGCATGCTGGGGACCTCATTATGATGGTATGTCCCCAAAAGAGCATAGAAGCAGTATGGAAAGAGATGGTACGCGTTTGAAATGCTGATTAAGAAGAGTAGATTTAAAAGATTTCTTAAATGGCTGTTTGCATTTCCGGCAAGAACGATAGTTCTCAGCTTTATTTTTGTTGATCTTGTTGGGATAATACTTCTTATGCTTCCAATTGCTTCACAGGATGGCATTAGCATTGGCCTTCTTGGCGCAATTTTTACCACCGTGTCCGCCACTTGCGTGACCGGACTTGTTGTAGTTGATACAGCCCTGCAGTTTACTGCCTTCGGACGTATCGTTATCATCTGCCTGATTCAGATCGGCGGCTTGGGGTTAGTAACGATTACAACTTTCTTTATCAGCCTTGCCAGGAAGAAAGTTGGTCTGCGGGCCAGGGTTCTTGCACAGGAATCATCCGGCAGCTTTTCGTTTCTGGAACTTCCGCAGCTTATTAAATCCATCGTTCTTATAACACTTGCATTTGAAACAACGGGATTCTTATTACTGTCCACACAATATGTTCCGCAGTTCGGCTGGGCCGGCGGTCTTTCAAGAGCCGGTTTTCAAGCTGTGTCTTCATTCTGCAATGCTGGGTTTGACTTGATGGGAGATACCGCATCAGGCCCGTTTTCCAGCCTGACCGCATATAACGGTAACCCCGTCGTCTTACTTACGACAGGATTCCTGATTATCTTCGGCGGCCTCGGATTTATCGTCTGGCGTGATATTATCTCCTGGCGCAAGACTAGAAAGCTTCGTCTGCTAAGCCTTGTTGCGATTTCAATGACAGTTTTTCTGCTCTTATCCGGCACGATCTTCTTCCTCGCGGCCGAGTGGAATAATACGGGGGTTGATGCTTCCGGAGTCGGAGCACTCGGTACTCTTCCTGTATGGCAAAGACCTCTTGCAGCGTTTTTTCAGTCGATTACGCTTAGAACGGCCGGATTCAATTCCGTCAGTCAGGCTAATCTGACAGATGGGTCCAAATTAATCTCTTCCATACTTATGTTTATCGGAGCAGGCTCCGGATCGACAGGCGGCGGAATTAAGATTTCAACTTTTTCTATTCTGCTGTTTACCCTTATTTCGGATATCCGCGGGAGCGATGCAATCCTGATACGCAGGCAGCAGGTCTCCCAGCAGCTGGTGCAGCGTTCCGTTACGATTTTGTTCTTAGGTCTGGGTATTATGATGGGACTGTCGCTTATTTTGTGTTTCACCGAATCAGCTGCTCTACAGTCCGGAAGATTAGAATATCTGGATCTTCTGTTTGAGTCAGCATCGGCATTTGGTACGGTAGGTGTTACGTCGGCTCAGACACCGGAACTGACTACGCTGAGCCATTGGTTCATTATCCCGGCTATGTTTCTTGGACGTGTCGGTCCCGCTACTTTTGCAATCAGCCTGGCCATGCGTCAGAATAAAGAACAAACCAATATCTACCCTGAAGCCAAAGTTCAAATCGGTTAACATAAAAAATGGGGGAGAGACTGTGCCAATCTTGCATTTTTGCAAGATATGACATTCATTCTTGCAAAAAAGTATATTATGTCGATTTCTTTCAACTTGACAAAGAGGCCGCCTCTGACAGATAATAAGTGTTCATAGAATACTTAAGGAGGACCGATTAATGGGTTTAACGATCTCGCAGAAAATTATCAGGGATCATCTTCTGTCTGGAGAGATGAAGATTGGATCAGAGATTTCTATCCGTATCGATCAGACATTGACACAAGATTCAACAGGTACTATGGCGTATCTCCAATTTGAGGCAATCGGTGTTCCGCGTGTTAAGACAAAGTTGTCGGTAGCATATATAGACCATAATACGATCCAGTCAGGTTTTGAAAATGCAGACGATCATAAATATATACAGACCGTAACAAAGAAGCACGGCATTCGTTTCTCGCGTCCCGGTAACGGTGTATGTCATCAGGTTCATATTGAGCGTTTCGGTATTCCCGGAGACACACTTCTGGGATCTGACAGCCATACACCGACATGCGGCGGTATTGGAATGCTTGCTATTGGTGCAGGCGGTCTTGATGTTGCCGTGGCAATGGGCGGCGGTCCTTATTATTTGAGCGTTCCGCAAATTTGCAGGGTTAATCTTTCCGGTCGTCTTGCTCCCTGGGCTTCTGCCAAAGACATCATTCTTGAAGTTCTGCGTATTCTGTCCGTAAAGGGAGGAGTCGGTAAGATCATCGAATATTCCGGCGACGGGCTGGAATTTCTATCCGTACCCGAGCGTGCGACCATTACTAACATGGGTGCTGAACTTGGTGCTACAACATCAATTTTTCCGTCTGATGAAGTTACCAGGGCGTTCCTTGCTGCACAGGGAAGAGAAAAGGACTGGATTTCACTTCTTCCTGATGAAGATGCCGTGTATGACAGCGAGATTTCCATCGATCTTTCATCGCTCAAACCGCTTGTAGCTAAACCGCATATGCCTGACAATGTCGTTTCCATCAATGAAATAGCCGGACTTAAGGTTGATCAGGTCTGTATCGGCTCCTGCACTAATTCTTCACTCATGGATATGCTTAAAGTAGCTGCAATCTTGAAGGGTAAGACGGTTCATCCGGAAGTGTCTCTCGTTATTGCTCCCGGTTCCAAACAGGTATTCAACATGCTCGCGAAGTCGGGCGACCTGGCCGATATGATCGCTGCCGGTGCACGTATTCTGGAATGTGCCTGCGGACCTTGCATTGGAATGGGCCAGTCACCGCGTACGAATGCTGTTTCACTTCGTACAAATAACAGGAATTTCTATGCACGCTCAGGAACTGCTTCGGCAAATGTATATCTTGTCAGTCCTGAAGTTGCCGCAGTGGCAGCGCTTACCGGTCAAGTAACGGATCCTGCCGCCTATGGTGAACCGCCTGTTATTAATATGCCGGATCAGTTCTATGTCAATGACAACCTTGTTGTCATGCCAGCCCAAAGTGCCGAAGATGTCGAGGTTATCCGCGGACCGAATATTAAGCCGTTCCCCGTGAATGTAGCTTTACCTGAGACAGTAGAAGGAAAAACACTCGTAAAACTTGGCGATAATATTACGACAGATCATATTATGCCGTCGAATGCTAAGCTTTTACCTTATCGATCCAACGTACCATACCTGGCAGACTATTGCCTGACCCCGTCAGATCCTGATTTCCCGGCACGTGCCAAGCAGTATGGCGGAGGATTCATTATCGGAGGATCCAATTATGGCCAGGGATCGAGCCGGGAGCATGCAGCTCTTGCTCCGCTGCAGTTGGGTGTTAAAGGTGTACTGGTTATATCTTTTGCCAGAATACATATGGCAAATCTGATAAATAACGGAATACTTCCACTGACTTTTGCTGACAGCCGGGATTATGATAGAATAGATATACTTGATGAACTTGAGATTCCTGATGTACGCGGACAAATCCAGGGCGCAGTGAACAGCAAACCCGTTTCAGTGATTAATCGTACACAAGGTTATTCTTTCGATGTTGTCTGTTCCGTATCTGACCGTCAGGCACGGATTCTTCTGGCTGGAGGATTACTCAATTACACACGTCACCAATCCTGACCCACTGTTCTTGCATAGGAGGAGTGTTTATGCATACTGATTCCATTGACAATGCAAAAATTATTGCAGAATTAGCCAGTAAATCAACATCAAAGTCCCGAATTGATCCGAAACTATATGAAAGATATAACGTTAAGCGCGGTCTTAGAAATGATGACGGCACGGGCGTTTTGGTTGGCCTCACTGAGGTTGGTGAGGTTATGTCCTATATTATGGATGATGCCGAACGTATTCCGGTTGAAGGCAGACTGTTCTATCAGGGAATTGAGATTTCCGACATAGTCAGCGGTTTTTATGAGAACAAGCGTTTTGGATTTGAAGAGACGGCATACCTGCTTCTTTTCGGCGAGCTTCCGACACAGGAACAGCTTGATCAGTTCAACTCCCTTCTGGTGTCCTGCCGTGAACTTCCTCACAATTTTACGGAGGACATGATTCTTAAAGCACCAAGCCCTGACATTATGAACAAGCTTGCGCGCTCTACCCTGGCATTATATTCATATGACAAAAATCCTGATGCGCTTGATATCGACAATGTTCTTCGCCAGTGCATCGAACTGATCGCCAGATTTCCTGTTATGATAGCGCATGCATATATGGCGAGGCGTCATTATGTAGATAAGGAGAGCCTGTTTCTGCATGCACCTGTTCCTGAGTACAATACAGCGCAGAATATTCTGCACATGATCCGACCTGACGGAGTGTTCTCGGATCTTGAGGCCAGAATTCTTGATTTGGCACTTGTGCTTCACGCTGAGCACGGCGGAGGCAATAACTCATCGTTCGTGACCCATGCCGTATCTTCTTCGGGCTCTGATACGTATTCCGTTATCGCTGCCGCCATCGGCTCCTTAAAGGGACCCCAGCACGGCGGAGCGAGCAATAAAGCATATGCTATGATGCAGGATCTCCAGAAGAATGTTCAGAACTGGAGAAACGAGATGGAGATATGTGAATACCTTACCAAGATCTTAAAGAAGGAAGCATACGACAAAACAGGCTTGATTTATGGAATCGGTCATGCAGTTTATACAGTGTCTGATCCTCGTACAAAGCTTCTCCGTGATTACGCCAGGGGCCTCGCATATGAGTCCGGACGAGAAGCAGAATATGAACTGTATACGATTACCGAGAGACTGGCGCCTGAAGTCTTCAGGAATGTCAAGAATAGCGATAAGATAGTATGTGCTAACGTAGACTTCTATGCAGGCTTTGTATACACAATGCTTGGAATCCCGCCGGAGTTGTTTACTCCTATCTTTGCCGCTGCACGAGTTGCAGGCTGGAGTGCGCATAGAATTGAAGAGATTGTTTCAGGCGGCCGTATTATGCGTCCTGCATACAAGTGTGTTCAGAAAAGACGGCGTTATGTCACAATGGACCTTCGTGAAAAAATGCAGGAAGAGAATTGATAAGGCAGTTCCTGTAGTTTTGACGATAAGAATAGGAAGCTTCTGTAATATTTAACGGTAAGATAAGGCCGCGTCATTATTAGAGATGACGCGGTCTTTCGATTGGCTGTGATATTTGCTGTGAATCAGGAAGGTTTGTGAGCGTATCAGCAAAAGAGTCGGGAAAATCGAAAATCGGAAAATCGAAAAAGCACCGGTGATTTGCCGATGCTTTTCAGTGGTGAAGCATGAGGCGAAGCTGTCGAACTTATCTACCGCCTGTGAAATCTCATCCCATGGCACTTCGATGTGTTCTTCGGAGTACCAGCAGGTAATCATCAATCTGTCTTCGTACAAGTAAATCTTGTCAATGAAATACTCGAAAACCATATCCCGAACATCGGTATTCGTAAAATCAGCATGAGCGTACAACTCAAAATAGTGTCTAATGCTGTGCTCATCCTGCAAGACGTTCTGCTTCGCTTTTTCCACATCAATGGACGCTGAAAAAGCCTTCTTTTGTACTTCCAATTCCATAAGGCGAGATTGCGTTGTCTCAGAAAAAATACCCATCTCTATTGCTTTTACGAGGTTAGTAAGAGCCGCTTCTGTTCGTTTCTTTTCAGCAACAAGGCCATCAAGATACTCAGTACCGCTGTATAGTTTCTTGTAATGTTCAGTAACATCAACTGCCAGACTTGCGAGTTTTTCTGAATCATGTAGAAAACCGTTTAGTAAATCTACGACGAGCTTTTCTATAACATCTTTTCGCACATTCTTTTTTGGGCACTTCAATTTTTTTCGATGATTTTTGCAAGCGTAATAGTAATATATTGCCCCTGTAAGAGAGGTTCCACTCATTCCATGCATAGACTCACCACACTCGCCGCAGAAAAGCTTTCCTGTGAGCCAGTATCGAGGAGCAGCATCTTCAAGACCATTAGCTCTCTGCGAGCCTTTTCTTTTATTCAGATTAAAGCGTTTCTGAACCTCAACAAATAGCTCCTTATTAATCAGCGCAGGCATACCATCAGGGACAATAATGTCAGAGAACTTGTATTCTCCAACGTAAGCACGATTTTTCAAAATTTTTCGCAGACTGTGAATCGAAAACTTATTTCCTTTTAACGAGCGTAAACCTTGATTATTCAGATTATCTGCTATCTCTGTCATCGGCTTGCCATCCGAATACTCGTTGAAAATGCGTTGAACCACGGGAGCTGTAATCTCGTCAACCGCATATTTTCCATCATTACCTTTTTTGTAACCAATGACTTTATATCCGTTACAAACAGCTCTTTCCGCGTTATATCGCATTCCTCGCGTAATATTCTGACTTAAGTTCTTCGAATAAAACTCAGCCATTCCTTCAATGACGCTTTCAAGAATAACGGACTCAGACGAATTATCAGGAATTGATTCGGCGACATAATGAATTGAACATCCTGCGCTCCTGATTGTATGCTTTGCATTAACAAGAACGTATTTATCACGACCTAAACGGTCTGTCTTCCAAAGAATCAGAACGGCAGGCTTTAACTTATTTACTTCAGCGAGCATGCGTTGAAAGTCAGGTCGTTCATCTGTTGTACCTGATATCGCTTTGTCCCGATACTCTCTTAAGATTGTAAATCCATGAGCAAGCGCATACTTCTGTGCCTGCTCCTGTTGTTGCTCAATAGAAGCTTCATTCTGCGAATGAGAAGAGTACCTATAATATGCGATAGCTAAATTGTTGTCGTTCTGCTTATACTGCTTCAAAGTGTAAATACCATCCTTTTTTGATTGTAAATCCTTAAAATATCTCGATGAATTAGTTGGCGTTACTTGAACACTTAGTAGCTCATTATACCCTTAAACAAATTTTTAATGAAATTACTATCATCCATAAACATAACATGTCTTGCGTTCCATTCATCGATGGCTGCGCTTTTATCCACAAGCTCCGAGTGCTTTGTCGGAGAAAGTATGAACGAAGTTAATACCACGGACGGTATTGTCAGCGTAGTCTCAATGTCATCCTTTAAACGAGCATACAGACCAACCTTGTTAGAGGTAATCGATTCTCTACCCATGCCGTGCGGATCAATGAATGTAATGAATTGCCTATCATCGGCAATTAGCCACAGAATGAAGTCCGGGTAAAATCCTGCGTC
>Ga0209540_10000521_pt1 | contig 35872 bp, 28 predicted proteins | sample BarGraIncu01121A_FD_184501 | JGI IMG/M metagenome (GOLD analysis project Ga0209540, IMG submission 184501) | Arctic peat soil microbial communities from Barrow, Alaska - Barrow Graham LP Incubations 011-21A (SPAdes) (version 2) | ecosystem: Environmental > Terrestrial > Soil > Wetlands > Peat... | reverse complement strand
AAACCAGTCATGTGAAAGACCCCCGGGACCTGTGTTTCCTTTTCCCCTTCTAAGGTAGTTGTCTTTAAGCCTGTCGATGTAATTATTCCTTATAATAAACATCTCCGAAAGGTCATAATCTCCTTTTCCCATGCGAAGCAGTTCAGATTCGATAAATGATGTGGTTGCAAAGCACCAGCATGTTCCTGTTGCCGACTGGTTCTTAACCGAAGTAGCCCTCAGGTCGACAACCGGAGTAAACTTGTACCCCTCTTCGACTTTTGCGGGCTGTGAAGGCTGAACCGGCTTGTCCTGTGCCAGTGAAGGCAGGATTACAAATATCAGGGAAACAATTAAAGAAATCAATTTTTTCATGGTGAAGAGATTAAAAGGGTTTCAATTTAAAAGGGAGAACATTTTAAAAACAGGATGCCAAGCTAATAAAAATATTTATATGATAATCTGCTCAGGAATTCCAGATTTAATATTCATCTGAGAGTCGGGTAAAAGGCATTCTCGATATGTTCGACCTTGAATGATTCTCCGTCTGAAATGACAGTGATGAGATCAAAACGGCACTCCTTTTGAACGCCATATCGCTGGACGTACCTGTCGGCGCAAAATACCAGAGACCGTTGTTTTTCCTTTGTAACCGCAGATGCCGGAGACATAATGAAATCCTCCGACCTGGTTTTTACTTCGACAAACACGGTATAATCTTTATTCTCGGCAATGATGTCAACTTCAAGTTTACCTGCCTTCCAATTGCGTTTCAGTATCTTGTAGCCGGCCTTCTCGAGGTGAGCGGCAGCTTTATCCTCGCCCTGGCGGCCGAGATCATGGGATTCAGCCATATTATATCTCGATAAGTTTGTTTCGGATGGCAAACAGAATAAGACTGGCTGTGTTCTTCGAATTGGTTTTTCCAAGAAGGTTTGCCCGGTGCTTATCTACTGTACGCTTGCTTATAAAGAGGGTCTCTGCAATTTCCTGGTTTGACAGTCCTTCGCATATTTTAAGAAGTATCTCCTTTTCGCGCTTTGAAAGATTTGCAGATTTTGTTTCATGCTCGCGGTGTTTTATCTTCTGGATTACATGATAAAGCAATTCCTGCGAGAAATAGCTTCCTCCCTTAACAACAGTCAGGATTGCATCCCTGACTTCGGAGATATCGGAATCCTTCAGAAGAAATCCCTTAGCACCGGCATCAACCATCTTGTAGTAATATTCTTCTTCACCATACATGGAGAGTGCTATTATACTTATGTCGGGACACATCTTGATTCCCTTCCTCGTAGCTTCGATCCCATCCATTTCCGGCATACTTATGTCCATCAATGCAATATCGGCCTTAACTGATTTCAGCAATTTCAGGAATTCCTCGCCATTGGATGCCTCGCCGGCAACTTCAAAATCAGGGAATGAATTTAGTAGGATTTTTAATCCGTTTCTGAAGAGCTGATGATCGTCAGCAATTATGATCCTTATCTTGTCCATTTAATCTATTGTCAGAAATCTTTATCACTCAATAACTTTTATCAGCGCACTTGTTCCTTTCCCCGGAGTGCTTTCAAGAATGAAGACTCCCTCGACTGTTTTTACGCGCGTTTCAATGTTTGACAGGCCCATTCCCTTGTTATCTTCAAGGCTGAGGCTTGATGTGTCAAACCCTCTTCCATTATCATAAAACTGCAAGGTAACAATTTTTTCATTTTTGTTTAATTCGATTTCTATCCTTGATGCGCCGGAATGGCGTATAGAATTGTTAATTAATTCACAGGCGGCCCTGTAAATGACTACCTCTTTGTCATTCTCGAGCCGAACATCTTCCATATTCGATTTGAAGTCGATCTCTATGGCTTTTGTCTGGTTGATCTTGGATGTAAAAGCGCTGATGGCACTGGCAAGACCGAAATTGGTAAGGACATGAGGGCTCAGGTTATTGGAGATATCCTTAATAGTGCTGATAGCCTCATTTACAAGGTGATTGGTATTATTCAGGATAACCACACCCGAAGAATCACTTATACGGGGACTAAGAGACGACAGCGACATCTTGACTGTCGAGAGTATTGGCCCGAGACCGTCATGAAGATCTTTTGCAAATCTTCTTCTTTCATTTTCCTCAGTGCTTATTATGGCATTCAGCACTCTCTTTTCCGTACGAGTGCGGTCTGTTTCAGCTCGTTTCAAAGAAAAGAATATTTCCCTGATCAGGATTACTCCAAAAATAATAAGGAAAGAGATCAGAACTCCTGTCCACTCATCTATCATCTGCCAGGTCACCGAAGGTGTGCCTCTGAAGAACTCAAAGAACTGAATTATTTTGCGCACAGCCATGAATACAAATGCAAGGGATAAAAATATCCAGGACAGCCTGTATTTTGTCAGCTTCATGAAACTCAGAGCAACTGAAGCTGCAATTATCTGCAGTACGATTGATATCACCAGGGCGATAAGTCTTATCATAATATCAGCGATTTTTACAAAAATAGGAGTTATTTAATTAATGGAGTAAAGATTGTCTTGCAAGTCTTGCAAGTCATGCAGGTCCGGGTGGTTGCAGGTTGCCCTCGTCCCTTTATACCTTCACACCTTCTCACCGTTGTATCGTTGTACCTTATTTATTACCTTTGACACTTCATTTAAAAAGCTATGCGGTTAATATACAACGCCGGAATTTTTTTTTACAGCGCCATTGCATGGATCATTGCTCCATTTAATCAAAAAGCGCATGCTTGGGTAGATGGACGGAAAAACTGGTTTGATTCATTGAAGCAGAAAGTCATTCCGGGAGAAAAATATATATGGATACACTGTGCATCCCTTGGAGAATTTGAACAGGGAAGGCCGGTGATTGAATCGCTGAAAAAAGAGAAACCCGCCAGCCGTATACTGCTAACTTTTTTCTCGCCGTCAGGTTATGAAATAAGGAAGGATTATCCACTCGCAGATATTATATGTTACCTGCCTTACGATACACTCGGGAATGCTGAAAAGTTTATCTCTCTTGTGAATCCTTCCATTGTCATTCTTGTGAAGTATGAATTCTGGGACAATTTCATTTCTGCCATTTACAGGAAGCACATTCCGCTCTATCTGATCTCCGGGATATTCAGAAAGGAGCAGCATTTTTTTAAATGGTATGGCGGCTTCTTCCGGAAGATGCTCAGGAAATTTACCAGGATCTTTGTCCAGGACATGGAATCATCCGATCTCCTTGGAGCAATAGGTATAACTAATGTAGTTGTCGCAGGCGATACGAGGTTCGACAGGGTTGCCGAGATTGCAGCAAGGGCAAAAGAGATACCGCTGATTGAATTGTTCAGGGGAGATCAGAAGCTTTTTCTCGCCGGCAGCAGTTGGAAGCAGGATGAAGAGATTATTGCAAGGTATATTAATTTGCATCCTGAAAATATGAAGTGGGTTTTTGCCCCTCATGAAATTGACAGGGAAAATATTGATAGGCTGGAAAAATTATTTACCGTAAAATGTGTCAGGTTCTCTGGTTTCAGTGATGAATCAAAAGATGCCAGAGTAATGATCATGGATAATATAGGGATGCTTTCCTCGGCTTACCGGTACGCCGGCATAGCTGCCGTAGGAGGCGGTTTCGGAAAGGGAATACACAATATTCTGGAACCCGCATGCTGGAGCATCCCGGTTTTGTTTGGGCCCAACTACGGAAAATTTCGCGAAGCTGTTGATCTGATAAATCTTGGAGGTGCAAAATCTTTTAATGATTATCCGGGCTTTGAAGAGATCCTTGACAGATGGATCTCTGATGCAGCACTTTACCAGAAAGCTGCAGCGCTGGCAGGAGAATATGTTAATAAAAACATGGGAGCCACCAGCCTTATCATGAAAGAAATCGTGTGAAATATATTAACAGGAGATATTCATAACTTGTTAATAACTAATCTTTTTGAAATTCAAAAGGATCATTCAAAGAGATGTAAATTAATCCGCCCGGAATTGACAGAAATATGGTTTTCTTTTAATCGGATAATCAATTAATTATGATAATCGAGTCAAAAAAATTATTAATCCTAATCCTAATTTTATGATGAAACATTACAAGTTTTTATTAACGATGTTGTTATTGCTGATCATCCCGTTCATGATGTATGGCCAGGGAGCAACAACGTCTTCAATGAGCGGAAAGGTGCTTGACAGCAAGGGAGAAGCTCTTACTGGTGCAAGTATAGTTGCAATCCACGTACCTTCAGGGACTCAGTATGCTACCAATACTGATAATTCCGGAAACTATCGCATTCAGAATATGCGTATTGGCGGGCCTTATACAGTGAAAGTCTCCTTTATCGGATATGCTGCAAGCAGTTATACCGATATTATATTGAAACTAGGTGAAACTTATATCCAGGATGCAAAGCTGGGAGAGGCAACAACGACCTTGCAGGAGGTTGTTGTAACAGCCGGCTTTAAAAATTCCATCTTAAGTTCAGCGCGGTCAGGCCCGCAGACAAACGTGAGCAACCGTGACCTGACTACTCTTCCTTCGATAAGCAGGAGTCTTACCGATTTCACAAAGTTCACTCCCCAGGCTCAGGGAAATTCATTCGGCGGACGTGACGGACGTTTCAATACCATAACCGTCGACGGTGCTGCATTTAACAATAACTTTGGATTAAGCAGCAATCCTCTTCCCGGAGGAGAAGCACAGCCCATCTCCCTTGATGCAATTGAAGAAGTATCTGTGAACGTTGCGCCATACGACATTCGTATGTCTAATTTCACCGGTGCAAGCGTCAATGCAGTAACGAAAAGTGGCGACAACACATTTAAAGCATCAGTTTATACGTATCAGCGTCCGAAATCATTTACGGGCAACAAAGTTGATACATTTACCGTTGCAGGTGCCCATACCAGGAGCCAGCAAACATATGGCGGTCGCGTTGGCGGCCCCATCATTAAAGACAAGCTCTTTTTCTTCCTGAGCGGTGAATATGAAAAAGTTTCTGTACCGGGTGTAGACTGGAAACCAAGCACCGATGGTGTTGCCAATGCTAACCAGATGATCTCCCGCACAACCGAGGCCGACATGCTTGCTGTCAAGAATTACCTCATGACGACATACAATTATGATCCGGGTAAATACAAGGATTTTGATCCGTTCCATAATCAGAACCATAAGGTTCTTGCAAGGATCGACTGGAATATCTCACAGAATCACAAGTTCACTTTAAGATACAATGATGTTGTTGGTACTTCTGACCAGCAGACTAACTTCAACAGTGGTCCGCCGAACAACGCTAAAAACTCCGGTCGTATCAGCAGCCAGTCTCTGGCCTTTTCAGGTGCCTTTTATGGATTCCAAAACACAGTGCGTTCAATAACAGGTGAGTTAAACAGCACTTTTGCCAAGAAATTTGCCAATAAGCTGCTTGCCAGCTACACACATATACAAGATACCCGGACAAGCCCTTCATCTCTTTTCCCGTTTGTTGATATATGGCAGGGCGGTGACCAGTACATGTCATTCGGATATGAGCTTTTCAGCTATAACAATAATGTGGTCAATAATACATTAAGCTTTACAGATAACCTCACTATTAACCTTAACAGGCATACGATTACAGCCGGAGCTTCGTTTGACCGTCTTTTCTTCCTTAACTCATACATCCGTGAAGGAACGTCATACTATCGTTACGCTTCAGTCAACGATTTTCTCACAGGTGCAAATCCTACCGGATTCGGTATTACTTATGGATATAACGGAAATGATGCACCGGGTTCTGAGCTTACCTTTGGCGTCGGAGCTCTTTATGCTGAAGATGAATGGAATGTTCTTCCAAATTTGAAAGTAACGTATGGAGTTCGTCTTGAAAAAACATTCTATTTTGACAAGATGCAGGACAATCCGGCAATTTCAGCCCTTACATTTGCCGATAACCAGAAAATTGATGTCAGTTCATGGCCAAAATCTTCACTGCTGGCATCTCCCCGTTTCAGTTTCAACTGGGATGTAAAGGGTGACCGTTCACTGCAGGTTCGCGGTGGAACAGGGCTCTTTACCGGATTATTACCATTTGTATGGTTTACCAACCAGCCGACTGCTTCAGGTCTGATACAGGTTCCTGAAATAGGATGGAGCACAACCAGTGGCGCCGCTAACCTTGTCGGACTGGCATTCAATCCTGATTTTAAAGCACTTATTGCCAGCAAACCTGCCTTGTTCCCGCAAAGCCCAAGCACACTGCCCAGCGGATCAGCATTGGCTCAGGTGGGTAAAAATTTCAAAATGCCAAGAGTATGGCGTTCAAACATAAGCTTTGACGTTGAATTACCATGGAATATGGTATTCACAGGTGAAGTTATGTATTCCAAGGACATCAATGCTGTTAAACAGGTCAATATCAACGAAGCAGCTCCGTCAGGTTACATGACTGGTCCTGATAATCGTCCTTACTGGAAACTGGCAGACAAGGCTCCTCTTCCTGCATATGATTATACGAGGGTTGAACAAGGTGTAGCCAGCGCCATGCAGCTTGAGAACACGAAAGATGGATATCAGTATTCATTCACTGCCCAGCTGACCAAAAACTTCAGCAAAGGACTTTCCGGAATGTTTGCCTATACTTATACCATGGCTAAGGATATTACCTCAAATCCGGGCTCCTCGGCATTTTCTGCTTTCTCTTCAAATACAGCAGTCGGAAGCCTGAACGATCCGGGTCTGAGCTATTCAGGTTTTGCCACACCTCATAGGCTTATTGGCAATATCTCCTACAGGATCGAATATGCCAAATTCTTTGCAACAACTATTTCAGTGGTTTACCAGGGATATCAGACAGGCCGCTGGTCCTATACCTACTCCAATGACCTCAATAACGACGGAATATCATCTGATCTGATGTATATCCCAAAAACTGCTGATGAAATTAATTTTGTTCTCTCAAGTGGTATGACTGCTGCTGATCAGCAGACCGCTTTCTGGAATTACGTCAATAGCAATAAGTATTTAAGCAGCCGTAAAGGACAGTATGCAGAACGTTTCGGGCAGATTCAGCCATGGCTCCACCGGTTCGATGCAAAATTTGTTGAGGATATTTTCTCAAACCTGGGAACCAGTCGTAAATATACGCTTCAGTTTACCGTTGACATGCTTAATATAGGTAACCTTCTTAATAATAAATGGGGCGCATATACCTATAACCCGCTGGCAAGCTATGATAACGTTCGCCCGCTGGCTGTTGTTACAAAAGGTACCAATACAACGGCTCCGGTTTACAAGCTGAATGCAACATCGTTAGCTGATTTTACAACCAAAACGACTCTCAGCAAGAGCATAAGCACATCAAGCACCTGGGGTTGCCTTCTTGGCTTCCGCCTGATTTTCTAGAAAAAGAATACTTAATTTTTTAAGGGGTTATCTTTCAGATGACCCCTTTTTTTATTTTCAATAAACTACTGACTAAAACTGTGAGATTCTTCTACGCTCAGAATGACAAGAGTCTCGTGAGTGGAGAGTTGAAGGGGGAGGTTGGAGGCAATGCCTCCAACCTCCCCCCTTCTTCAGGAAAGTACTCTTTATATACCTATATTTTGAAATCCTTTAGCCACAAGGTAACACAGGGTAAATGTTTAATTAATAAAGAGATTCCTCGTTAACGCTCGGAATTACAGTGTTGTTTTAGGTAATAGGAAGCATAGGCGTTTCGCTAAGGCGAAACGCCTATGCTTCCCTTCCCTTATAACAAATGAATTGTCATTCCGAATGAATCCGCCTGCAGGCGGAGGAATGAGGAATCTCCCCTGACATAAACGGAATGATTAAAATGATGTGTATAAAGTGTTGCTTCAGGAACACAGGTATCTGTCATTCTGAGCGAAGTGAAAAATCTCCTTCCTTTTCATATATTGTAATGTTAGTAGTGTTTCCAACAAACAAAATTCTTAGCACCCATTAATTCGCAGATTATTAATGACTTTATATTTACTGTTGAACAACTGGGAATGTGCGAAGCTCATAATATGCAGAAATACAGGCACTAACGGACGGTTCATAACTATATCTGCAAATGTTGATAAACTTAAAAATATTGTCTTGCATCAAGAATAATGCTTACCTAATTTAGCATCTACCCGCTTTAAAAATCAGTGGCCGTTTAATCTCATTAGAATCAGAGAATAACAGAATTATATTTTAATATATGGGAGAACTTTTTGTCCAGGAATCAACTATTGCATCTGAGAAAGCAAAAGATGAACAGCACCCCTCCGGTTCTCAGAAAATAGTTGGTGGGAAGGCTAATACCAAAACTTATTCTCACGACGAGGCGGTTGAAGCAAGTATTGAATATTTCAGAGGCGATGAACTTGCTGCAAGAGTATGGGCAAACAAATATGCGCTGAAAGACTCATATGGAAATCTATTTGAAAAGAGTCCGGACGATATGCATCATCGTATTGCACGAGAGATTCACAGAATCGAGCTTAAATACAAGAACCCACTTCCGGCGGAGCTTATTTACAGAGTACTTAAGGATTTCAGGTACATTGTACCCCAGGGAGGGCCAATGACCGGTATTGGCAATGATTACCAGATCGCTTCACTGTCAAATTGTTTTGTTATCGGCAACGAAGGAACATCCGACTCTTACGGTGGCATAATGAAGATCGACCAGGAACAGGTTCAGCTGATGAAAAGACGCGGCGGCGTAGGCCACGACCTGTCTCATATCCGGCCAAAAGGAACGCCGGTGCTCAACAGTGCTCTGACATCTACCGGTGTGGTTCCTTTCATGGAGAGATATTCGAACTCAACCCGCGAAGTTGCTCAGGACGGCAGGCGGGGGGCACTGATGCTTTCAATATCGATCAAGCATCCCGATTCAGGAAAATTCATCGATGCCAAGCTTGAAAGCGGCAAAGTGACGGGTGCAAACGTGTCGGTCAAGATGACGGATGAATTTATGAAGGCTGTAGAGGGAAAGACGATCTTCAGACAGCAGTACCCGATAGTTTCTGATAACCCGAAGTTCGTTAACGACATTGACGCCAGCAGTCTCTGGGATAAGATAATCCATAATGCATGGAAATCGGCCGAACCGGGAGTCCTCTTCTGGGATACAATTATCCGGGAAAGCGTTCCTGATTGTTATGCCGACCTTGGATTTGCCACCATCTCAACAAACCCCTGCGGCGAAATACCATTATGTCCATACGACAGCTGCCGTCTTCTCGCAATCAATCTTTTCAGCTATGTAAAGAATCCTTTTACTGAAACTGCCGAATTTGATTTCGAACTCTATAAGGAACATGTCGGCCTCGCTCAGCGAATGATGGATGATATCATCGATCTTGAACTTGAAAAAATAGACGTCATAATCAATAAGATAAACGGCGATCCTGAAAATGACGAGCTGAAAAGAGTCGAACGGAACCTCTGGAAAAACATAAAGAAAAAATCAGAAGAGGGAAGAAGAACAGGTATTGGGATAACAGCTGAGGGAGATATGCTTGCCGCACTCGGATTAAGATACGGGACACCCGAAGCAACAGACTTCTCTGTTGAAGTGCATAAAACGCTTGCACTTGAAGCATATAAATCATCGACCTACCTTGCAAAGGAAAGGGGATCATTTACGATTTATGACGCCGAAAGGGAGAAGAATAACCCATTCATCCTGAGGATGAAAGAGGCAGACCCGGTAATGTATAACAACATGGTTAAGTTTGGCAGAAGGAATATTGCACTGCTTACCATCGCCCCGACCGGAACCACAAGCCTGATGACCCAAACCACCTCCGGCATTGAACCAATCTTTTCCGTATTCTATAAGCGCAGAAGAAAAGTAAATCCCAACGACCAGGATGTCAAAGTCACATTCAGAGATGAAATCGGCGATTCATGGGAAGAATTTAATGTATTCCATCATAAGTTTGTCGATTGGCTGAAGCTCAATGGCTATGATCCGAATGATATCACAAGGATGAATGATGATGAAATTGAAAAGGTAATTGCAAAATCACCATATTACAAAGCAACAGCAAATGATGTCGACTGGGTCGCAAAGGTCAGGATGCAGGGCGCAATCCAGAAATGGGTAGACCATTCAATAAGCAGCACAATAAACTTGCCTGCCGATGTTAAGGAAGAACTGGTCAGCGAACTATACATGACTGCCTGGAAATCGGGATGCAAGGGAGCGACTGTATACCGCGACGGATCAAGGGACGGAGTTCTTATCACCGGGAAGCCGGAAGCCAGGGCAGAAAGACCAAAACGCCCGAAAATCCTCGATTGCGACGTGATCAGGTTTAACATAAGTGAGGAAAAATGGGTCGCCTTCGTAGGGCTGAAAGACAGCAGGCCATACGAAATATTTACAGGTCTTGCCGATGAAGAGATTTTCCCAATCCCAAAAAGCATCACGAAAGGGCAGATCATCAAAATGAAGAATGATGACGGAAAAACACGGTACGATTTTCAGTATACAGACAGATATGGTTATAAAAAAACCATCGGAGGCTTATCCCATATGTTCAAGCCTGAGTTCTGGAACTATGCCAAGCTTATCTCCGGGGTGCTAAGGCACGAGATGCCAATTGCTGATGTCGTAACACTCATTCAGTCGCTGAATCTCGACAGTGAATCAATCAATAACTGGAAGAACGGCGTGGAAAGAGCTCTCAAAAAATACATTCCGAACGGAACAAAGGCAAAGGGGAAATGCGAATGCGGTTCTGACAACCTGGTTTACGAGGAAGGTTGCCTGATATGCAAAGACTGTGGTTCCTCCAAGTGCGGATAATAATATTATTTTTTCCGGGCTGCTCTGACGACCACACGCCTCAGCCATGGTTCCTTTATTTTCTTGTCAAACAAAGGGATCATGTAACCATGTGAAAATTTTATATCAAACCCGTACTTCTCAAGAAGCGGGGTAAAGATCTCTTCGTCACTATGCTTATGATAGGTACATAATGCTATCTTCAGCGGCATGTTCCCCGACAGGAATTCTTTAGCACCATTCAGCACTTTCTGCTCAAAGCCCTCAACATCTATTTTCAGGAAGGTGATATCGTTCTTCAGGGCCAGGAGGGTATCGAGGCAGATATTCCTGCCACCATCGGCATCAGATACATATTTTGTTATGATCTCAACTTTACCCTTCCATGGCGCGAATGTGGCTTCAAGTGCTTTTATCCACTCCCTGTCATAATCAATCAGATAGATTTTTTTGACTTTCTCAATCTGTGATAACGAGAAGTTGCCTTCCGAGGCTCCAATGTCAGCAATCACATCATCTTCTCCAATCGAAAAATCATCTGACAGATAGCAGTGCGGGCAGGCCGGATCCTGTTCTTTCGACAGAGCCGCAAAAGCCCTTCTGACTTTTGTACTGCCCCATCCCTTTTTAAAATATAATCTCTTGCCGTCCTGGAGCACATAATGCATCCCGTTTGATTTATCAAGGAACACTTCAACATTTTCAGGCGGATAGCCTGAATCAAACGGGTACGGGAAAAGTGAAACGGGATTATTTCCAAGGTAATCAAGTATCTCCCTGTGTTCATCATTGATCTTGTCGGGAGGGAGGCTTGGGAAATGACTTAATATTTTTTTCCTCACTTTCCTTTTAAGAAGAATGGTCCTTACGGGCTTTGGAACGAGTACGCGGTATACAGGGAAGATATATTTATTCATTTTTTCAGGATGCCAAGCTCCCTTCCGATCTTCTCAAAGGAGCTGATTGCTTTATCGAGATGCTCCTTTTCGTGGGCTGCCGAAAGCTGAACCCTTATCCTGGCCTGTCCCTTTGGAACAACAGGATAATAAAATCCTGTAACATAAATACCCTCCTTAAGGAGCTTTGCGGCAAAATCCTGTGACAATTTCGCATCATACAGCATTACAGCACATATCGCAGATTTTGTGGGTTTAATGTCAAAGCCGAGATTGGTCATCCTGCTTATAAAATATTCAGAGTTTGCGTGGAGCTTGTCCTGGAGCTCATTCGTCTCGGTCATCATTTCAATCATTTTGATGCCGGCAGCTGCAACAAGCGGCGGGATAGAATTTGAGAATAGATAAGGACGCGATCGCTGGCGCAGGAGTTCAATGATCTCCTTTTTCCCTGTGGTGAATCCGCCAATGGCTCCGCCAAATGCTTTTCCAAGGGTCCCGGTAATAATTTCGACCTGCCCGGGAATATTATAAAGTTCAGTTACGCCTCTTCCGGTTTCTCCAACCACCCCGGCAGAATGAGATTCATCTACCATTACCATTGCTTTGTAGATGTCAGCCAGCTCTACAATCTTCTTCAGCGGAGCTACATTACCGTCCATTGAAAATACGCCATCAGTGACAATAAGCCTGAAACGCTGAGCCTGTGCAAGCTTAAGCTGTTTTTCAAGGTCGTTCATGTCGGCATTTTCATAACGGTACCTCTGGGCTTTGCAGAGCCTGACGCCGTCAATTATTGATGCATGGTTAAGCGAATCAGAAATAATTGCATCTTCTTCGGTAAGAAGAGGTTCAAATACGCCGCCATTGGCATCAAAGCAGGCTGCATATAAAATGGTATCTTCAGTATTGAAGAATTTCGCAATCTTCTTTTCCAGTTCCTTGTGAAGATCAGTGGTACCGCAGATAAACCGCACCGATGACATCCCGTATCCATGATCGTCGAGAGCTGATTTAGCTGCATCGATAAGCTGACGGTTATCGGAAAGGCCAAGGTAATTGTTTGCACAGAAGTTAAGGACCTTCTGCCCGCTGTCGAGGGTTATCTCAGCCCCCTGGGGAGAAACAATTACTCTTTCATTCTTGTATAAACCGTTTTCCTTTATCTCGTTAATAATGTTAACCAGATGTTTTTGATAGTTGCTGTACATAGTATTAAAATAAATTAATCCCAATTCAGGATAACTTTGCCGCAGTTTCCCTCTTCCATTGCATCGAATCCCTTCTGGAAATCATCAATAGGGAATCTGTGAGTGATGATTGGCTCAAGGTTGATTCCACCGATGATCATTTGTTCCATCTTGTACCATGTCTCCCACATCTCTCTTCCATAAATGCCTTTCAGAGTTATTGCCTTGAAGATAATATCGCTCCATGGCACTTCAAAATTAGAGGGGAGAAGCCCAAGCAGTGAGATGCTTGACCCGTTATACATGTTGCTGATCATTTCTATAAAAGCCTTTGGTGATCCTGACATTTCGAAACCTATATCAAACCCTCTCATTCCCAGTTTCTTAACCGCATCAGATATCTTTTCACCCTTTGACGGATTGACAGTCAGCGTTGCACCCATTTTCCTTGCAATATCAAGCCTGTAATCGCTCAGGTCGCTGGCGACGATGAAGCGGGCGCCTGCAAATCTTGCGATTGCAATAGCCATGCTGCCTATCAATCCCGAACCTGTGACTAAAACATCTTCACCAAGAAGCGGGAAGGATAGTGCTGTATGAGTGGCATTTCCGAACGGATCCATTATAGAAGCCCACTCATCAGATATCCTGTGATCGAGAAGGATCACATTTGAAGCAGGGACTTTTACAAACTCTGCAAATGATCCGTCAATATTAACGCCTATACCTACCGTGTTCTCACAGACATGTTCCTTTCCGCGCCGGCAGTTGCGGCAATGGCCGCATGCAATATGTCCTTCGCCGGTAACCCTGTCGCCGATGTGGAGATTTGCTACGCCAGCCCCCATTTTTTCTACATAACCCATATATTCATGGCCTATCACCATTGGTGTCTTTATGGTTTTCTGCGACCATGCGTCCCACATGTAAATATGAAGGTCAGTGCCGCATATTGCCGATTTCTTAACCTTTATTATCACGTCGTTGAGTCCGGGTTCAGGAACAGATACCTCCTGCATCCATAACCCTTTTTCCGGACGGGCTTTTACCAGTGCTTTCATCTTTTTCATACCAGGAAATTTTTAAACGGGAACGTGTTTTCGCATTACCACAAATTTAATACAAATCTGCTGTCCAAAACCTGATTAATGCCATATCTGTTATTTATATGAGCGTTTGCCTATCTTTGCATTTATTAAAAAAGACTATTGAATTATGCAGCAAGTACGAGTACGTTTTGCCCCAAGCCCGACGGGTCCTCTGCATATCGGAGGTGTAAGGACAGCTCTTTATAACTACCTTTTTGCCAGGAAGAACAATGGAACATTTATTTTAAGGATCGAGGATACTGACCAGACCAGGTTCGTCGATGGTGCAGAGGAGTATATAATGGAATCCCTGAAGTGGTGCGGAATAACCGTGGATGAAGGGATAAATGAGGGAGGAAAATATGGTCCTTACCGTCAGAGTGACAAAAAGGATATTTTCAGGCAATATGCAGATCTTCTGATTGATAAAAATGATGCCTATTATGCCTTTGATTCACCGGATCAGCTCGATAAGCTGAGAAAGGATGCAGATAAAGAGGGGAAGACCTTCATCTACAATGCATCGGCAAGAAATAGCCTTCAGAATTCCCTTTCATTGCCTGAGGCTGACTGGAAGCAGCGTCTGAAAGATGGCGCACCTTATGTCATACGTTACAGGATGCCATTGAATGAGGATATTCATTTCGACGATTTAATACGAGGCCATATTGTTGTGAACACAAGTACCCTGGACGATAAGGTGCTGTTTAAATCGGACGGTATGCCCACCTATCACCTGGCTAATATAGTTGATGACCACCTTATGGAGATCAGTCATGTTATCCGAGGTGAAGAGTGGCTTCCTTCACTGCCTCTTCACATAATGCTTTACCGGTCGTTTGGATGGGATGCCCCGCTGTTCGCACACCTTCCGCTTCTCCTTAAACCCGACGGGAAAGGAAAGCTTAGCAAACGGGACGGCGACAAGATGGGATTTCCTGTTTTCCCGCTCTACTGGCCCTATGGCGAAACTGCCAAAGGATACCGCGAGGAAGGATATTACCCTGAGGCATTTATAAACATGCTTGCCTTACTGGGATGGAACCCGGGAACAGAAAAGGAGATATTCAGCATGAGCGAGCTAATTGATGCATTTTCAATTGACAGGGTACATAAATCAGGCTCAAGGTTTGATCCTGAAAAGGCAAAATGGTTCAACCACCAATACCTGATACAAAGAACCAATAAACAGCTGGCGATCGAATTCAGGGAATTCCTGAGGATCCAGGGTTTTCATCATGATATAGGTCAGATTGAGACTCTGGTCGGACTCGTAAAGGACAGGGTGAGCTTTGTCAGTGAGATATGGAACGAGACTGACTTCTTCTTTAAAAGCCCGGAGACATATGACAAGGATGCAATTAAGAAAAGATGGAAACCGGAGACTCCGGCCCAGTTACTTAAGCTGAAAGAGGTACTCGCAGGGATCGAAGATTTTAAGCCTGATGCAATGGAAAGCAAGGTAAAATCATGGATTGAGGCGAAAGGATATAATACCGGGGCCATTATGAATGCATTCAGGATTGTGATTGTCGGGGCATCCAGAGGACCTCATATGTTTGATATAATTTCATGGTTAGGGAAGGAAGAGACGCTTAAGAGGATCGATAAGGGTGTTTCCGTTATTGGCAAGTCATTATAATGAGCTTCCCGAAGCAAAACGATTTTATAGATATTCATACCCACGGTGCAGTGCCATCTCCCGGGATCTTTTCCGTCGAAACGCTAATGGCGCATGAAGAGAGAATCCCTATGGAAACAGCAGGCCTCGCATATACTTCAGGCATTCACCCATGGAATCTTAATGATGAAAATCATGACAGGTTATTGTTGTATGTCGAAAAAATCGCCTCATATGAAAGTGTCATCGCCATTGGTGAGGCCGGGTTTGACAAAATAAAGGGTCCGTCTATGGATCTGCAGCAAAGGACATTTGAAGAACAGGTTTATATTGCAGGGAAGTTAAGGAAACCTGTAGTAATACATTGCGTAAGGGCCTGGGAGGAGCTTATCTCAGCGCATAAGAAGCTTAAACCGGCAACACCCTGGCTTATACATGGTTTCAGGGGGAAACCGGAACTGGGTATGCAGTTGATTTCAAAAGGCATGTACCTCTCTTTCTGGTTCGATTTTATAACCAGGAGAGAGGCAACTCCATTGATTCAAAGCCTTCCTGTCGATCATATTTTTCTTGAGACAGATGGTTCAGGCGCTGATATTAGGAATATATATAAAAAGGTATCAGGAGATATTGGTATCGGGGTTGATGAATTAAAAATACAGATGTTAAAGAATTATACGGTTTTCTTTAATCGGAACAATTAATAATTACGGTATAGGTGTAGAGACAGGTCTCAGACCCGTCTCTACACCTATACCGATATAACACTATGACAGACTGGCTTTCGCGAACAGAAATGATCCTTGGGACAGAAGGTCTGAACAGGCTTAAAACTGCCAGGGTCCTTGTTGTAGGACTTGGCGGCGTGGGTGCCTATGCTGCAGAGCTGATATGCAGGGCAGGAGTGGGTTCAATGACCATTGTCGATGGCGACAAAATCAATTCATCGAATCGCAACAGGCAGCTTCTGGCCCTTACAAGCACACAGGGCAAGGCAAAGGCTGAATTAATGGGAGCCAGGCTTCTCGATATAAATCCCGAACTTCATCTTACTATTGTCAATGAGTACATTAAAGACGACAGGATGATTGAAATTCTGGATGCCGGATTTGATTATGTGGTTGACGCCATAGATACTTTGTCGCCAAAGATATTCCTGATCTTTCACTCTCTTCAGAAAAAATACAAGCTGGTAAGCTCAATGGGAGCCGGCGGAAAGTTTGATCCTCTTAAAATCGCTGTTTCAGATATCTCCGGAACAACGGATTGCAACCTGGCGCGGATATTGCGCAAAAGACTCCACAGGCTTGGAATTCGTGAAGGCTTTACAGCAGTTTATTCTCCAGAAACAATTGATAAGTCCAAAGTTCTTCCTTCTCCTGGCGAGCAGAACAAAGCATCAGTCGTTGGTACTGTTTCCTATATGCCTGCTGCCTTCGGAATTGCCTGTGCCTCGGTCGTTATACGCGATCTGGCAGGGATTCAGAGATAGAACGTGAAAGCAGACCCTTTTCGCAATTACCGGATACTTCAAAGGTGTTTTATTTAATGTCATGCATACCTTTCATCCCCTGCATGCTACCCTGATCATGACTCCCGGTATCAATTCCAACGGAAGTGTTCATCATGCTTGGCTTTCCCTCAAGTTGTGCTGCTGCATCCACGCTGAAAGTGCCGCTTGTTACAATCTCTTCGCCCTCCTTCAGGCCATCAGTAACAACATAACTTTCGCCAAGCATAGGTCCAAGCCCAATTTCACGCATTTTAAATACTGGTTCATCTGAACCCGGCTGCTTTACATAAACAATGGAGCGCTTGCCAGTCCACAAAACTGCTGAACGCGGAATAACTATATTGTTGCGATATTCATCAAGAGTTGAGGAGACAATTCCTGTAGCAAACATTTCAGGTTTAAGCCTGGCTGATTGATTCCCTGTTTCAACCCGTACTTTTGCCACCCTCGTAACAGGGTCAATTACAGGGTCTATAAATACTATATTGCCGGAATATTCTGTACCAGGTAATGCCTGAAGGGTGAAAGAAATTTTTTCACCTTTGCGAAGGAACTGGAGATCACTTTCATAGGCGTCGAACATGACCCATACATTCGAAAGGTCTGCAATTTTAAATAATTCTGTCCCTTGTGAGACATAATCGCCTGTGTTTACAAGGCGAGCTGTTACAATTCCACTGGTACTTGATACGACATCAACAGCTGTCTGAGCAATTCCCGAACTTTCAATTGTTTCAATCTGATTATCAGTTAGTTTCCATTGACGCAGTTTCTCTTTTGCTGCTTCATATATTGCAGGCTGTGATTGTTTGGTTTTAGCTGCTTCCAGTAACTCCTCCTGTGATGTAATCAGTTCGGGAGAATAAATTTGTGCAAGTGCCTGACCTTTAATAACAGATTCACCGGTAAAGTTTACTGCCAGGCGTTCTATTCGTCCAGGGACATGCGCTACCTGACTTTGCAATAATCTCTCATCAGCCTGAACTTTGCCGTATAAACGTACCTCTTTTACAGGTATCTGTTTCGAAACGAATGAAGTCAGGACATTGGCCAGCTGAGCAGCCTCTTTGGTCAGATGAACTGCACTGGGATCGATGGAGGAATTGCCGGTTTGAACAAGAGGAATCAAATCCATTCCGCAGATCGGACATTTACCAGGCTCCGGCATTCGTATCTGAGGGTGCATTGCACATGTCCAGATAGTACTTTTAACCACTTCTGTAAGTTGATCAGGCTTCTTTTCTTTTTTTCGTGAAGAATGAAAGAAAAGCCATCCGATAAAGATACCAAGCAGCAGTAAAAGACTATAATTCATGTATTTATCCGAGAATATTTTATTAAGTTTTAGCTTTTTCAATGTACTTCAGATTTATTGTATTTGAGAAAATGCCATCAATCGTTTAAGCCATGCAACAGCCGTATTGAAGTCAGCGACAGCTTCTACCTGCTTAAGTTCATAGTCGAGTGTCTGCTGACGGACGCGCAGGACATCAGTTAGTCCTGATGAAGATGTTGAGAAGCTTTTTAGTATAATATCAAAAGATTTAGATGCAAGTTGATATTGATTTCCGTATAGTTTTACCCTGCGTTGCGCATCCTGATACAGCTGAATTGCCTGATAATATTCTGTCTGCAATGAGTTGGCAGTTGCCTGATAATTTTCAGAAGCGGCTATTTTCATGAGTTCGGCTTCGTTTTGCATTGCAGTATACTTTTTCCTGTAGATAGGCAAAGTAAAAACTATCATTGGCATGACCATGTCCTTACCATTCATAGACGGCATTCCCATGGGGAATTGAGTTTTGCTGATAATAGAATAATTTAAACCTACTCCCATCATCGGATATCCCATATGGCTAACCATTTTTTTTCTGGCTTCCAGTGATTGCTTTTCATAATCCAGCATAGTCAGCATAGGATTATTTGCCAGTATACTGTCGGAAACAACTATTAGTGATAGTCCCAGTGAATCAGCGGCTAAAGCTTCACTTGTGAAAACCGGAGCAACGGGTGACCTGTTCAGGTAACTGTTAAACCTGGCAGTTATGCTTTGTTCCTGATTTTTCAGTAGCGCAATATTGTTTTCAAGTTCGCCGGTTTCTATCTGAATTCTGTACAAATCGACAAGTCCCGAACTGCCAGATGATGAACCCATTGAAGCGGTTTGCATTGATGCTGCAGGCTGATTTGATGATGATGAACCAGAGTTTCCCTGACCGGCGCCCATGGTCTGCATTCCTGCGGAACCTGCGCTGCCAGCTTGATTGGAAGCGGAGGACATGCCTGTGTTGGAAGACGTTGTTCCGGCGTTACTTGATGGAGCTGACTTAAATCTTACCAGTGCAAGACGTTCGATTACTTTCAGGATTTCAATGTTCTTTTCAGAAATACTGATATCCTTCTGAACTTTATATAACTCGTACCAGGTGCGCTGTACGTCATAAAAAACCTGCAATTTGGTGTCCCGAAAAAGTTCAAACCTGGCGTTTGCCATAAGGCTCATTTCGTCTTTGGCATTCCTGAGAACTCCAAACCATGGAAACATTTGCATCAGTTTTATATCAGCAATCTGATTTCCATTAACCAGTTCCATTGGCTTTAGAAAGAACCCCATGCTTAATTCAGGATCTGACAAGCTGCCAACCTGTGGGATCTTCTGAAGAGCAGCCTGGTACTCACTGAATTTTTGCAGTACCGCCGGATTATTTTTCGCAGCAATTTCGAGATACTTAATGAGCGAATCAGGGTACTGCTGGCAATGAATGACAAGCCAGCTGTTCAAAGCAACAAATGTGATCAGTATTTTTTTATATGCTGTTGTTTTCATCTGCCAATTGATTATTAATAGTTTGAACAGCTATTTTATTTTTATGAGTTACGGCTCCCTCTCGCCACATTGACTGAAACAGGGGGACAACAAAAACTGTCATCACCTGTATTACCATTCCACCGAACATTGGAATTGCCATCGGAACCATAATATCAGCACCTTTTCCAGTTGATGAAAGAACCGGCAGCAGGGCAATAACTGCGACAGCTGTAGTCATCATTGCAGGACGTACGCGCTTTTTCCCGGCCAGGACAACTGCTTCACGTACATCATGAACTGTTCCCGGCTTCTTATCTTCGAAGACCTGGTGAATGTAGGTACCCATTATTACTCCATCGTTGGTCGCAATCCCGAACAGGGCAATAAATCCCACCCATACTGCCACACTAAGGTAATTGTGTGCATCTGGAATATGTCGCGAAGATTTAATCCAGCTACTGAAAAATTCATGAACCAATCCTGCCCGTATAACCATAGCATTAGGAATCCACCGGAGAAAGCAACAAAAACTCCGGAGAAGTGAATAAATGAAGCAGTAACTGTGCGAAATTGTAAAAACAATAAAAGGAAAATCAATATCAGGCTTATTGGGATAACTATAGCCAGTCTTTTTGTAGCTCTTATCTGATTTTCAAAATTACCTGCAAATTTGTAAGTAACTCCGGGAGGCATCATTATTTCTCCCGAATCAATTTTGCCCTTTAAAATCTTTGTGGCTTCTTCTATCACATCCACTTCTGCTTTTCCTTCAAGTTTATCGAAAATGACAAAGCCGACAAAAAAAGTGTTTTCGCTCCTGATCATTTGAGCACCCCGAGTATAATCAATATCAGCAATTTCACCCAGCGGAATCTGAACTCCGTTCATTGCCGGAACAAGAATACGTTTTAAATCCTCCGGATTATCGCGTAATTCACGGGCATATCTGACTCTTAACGGGAATCGTTCACGACCTTCAACAGAGGTTGAAAGTGTCATTCCTCCGACTGCCACCTGCAAAATTTCCTGCACATCATTCACTGTCATTCCGTAGCGGGCCATTGCTTCACGGTTAAGCTTTATCTCAAGATAAGGTGCGCCAACGGCACGGTCATAGAAAACTGTTGAGGCTTTAACAGAAGGTACATCTTTTAAAGCTTTCTCAAACATCATCCCAGCTTCTTCAATAGTATTAAGATCCGGCCCATAAACTTTAAGACCCATCGGAGCGCGCATCCCTGTCGAAAGCATTACAAGCCGGGTTTCAATTGGCTGCAATTTGGGAGCAGAGGTCAGACCCGGAATATCGGTTACCTTAACGATCTCATTCCAGATATCCTGAGGCTTTTTGATCTGCGGTCGCCACTGACGGAAATATTCCCCTTTCCTGGCAGGGATCAGGCTATCAGCAGGAATAACTCTGAATGATTCTTTTTCGGGATTGTATAATGAATTGTCCTTTAAAATATAACTGCCGTCCTTATTAACTTTAAACTGCATTCTGTGGCCGTTTTCATCAAGTATATATTCAGGCCTGTAGTTAATAGTGTTCTCAAACATCTGGATTGGTGCCGGATCAAGAGCTGAATTTACTCTGCCCCATTTACCGACTGCTACTTCAACTTCAGGTATTGTCGAAAGGCGTTTATCGAGGATCTCTATATATCCAAGATTTTTTTCAATGCTCGAATGAGGCATACTTGTCGGCATGAGAAGGAATGAACCCTCATTCAGCGTAGGCATAAATTCCTTTCCGGTACCGGGGAATGTTTTGACTGCGCTCTGCCATGCTGAAGTCTGCCGGAAACTTTTCCATCCTGCTTTTTCAGCTCCTGTTGCTATAAATCCAAAAATTTTATCAAATCCCTGCCAGACTAATAGTCCAAAAAACAGGGTAAAAGCAGGGATCATGAGAAATTTCCATTTATTGAGTAATACCCAGCGAAGTATCTTTTCGTAAAAATGTACCATCGACATCAGGGCAAGAAGAATTATCGATACAATTCCGGCTACAAATAAAAAGTTGACAAGCTCGCTGTTATGCGCTCCGAGTGGCAGCCATTCGCCGGAAAGATACCATGTTGCGACCAGTACAGATATACCTATATTAATATAGTTTGGAAACTCTTTACGTTTTTCAGACCATCTGTAATCAAGCAGGTTATTTATCCCCACAGCGGTCAATGCGAGTACAGGCAATGAATGCCAGAAAATTGCAAAGAATATGCCGGCTAATATAAGTGCACCGTTCCATACCTTCCTGATCTTCTTTGTGTCGAAACGGATGTCAAATAAAATATGTACCAGTGTCGGCAGTACCACTATACCCAGAATAAATGCCGATAAGAGAGCAAATGTTTTAGTCCAGGCCAGAGGGTGAAACATTTTTCCCTCCTGAGCCTGCATTGCAAACACGGGAAGAAAACTTACAATTGTTGTAGCAACTGACGTCACAACTGCAGCTCTTACTTCTGTAGTAGCATTATAAATAACCTGCATTAATTTTTTGCCGCGTATTCCATTATTTTCAGGCATTTCGAGATGCCGGAGAATGTTCTCCACATCAACAATGCCTATATCAACCATAACTCCAATAGCAATAGCAATCCCTGACAGAGCGACAATATTGGCATCTATGCCGAAAAACCGCATTAGGATAAATGTAAGTAAAACACCTAATGGCAATAATCCGGCAACAATGAGAGAAGCCCTGAGGTTCATTACCAGGACAATAATCACAATTATACTTATAAGAATTTCATGGGAAAGAGCAGATTGTAGTGTTCCGATTGTTTCTTTGATAAGTCCTGTTCTGTCGTAGAATGGTACTACAGTTACCTTTGAAACAGTTCCGTCAGGCAAAGTTTTTTGTGGTAATCCCGCTTCGATTTCCTTAATCTTGTCTTTTACATTATTAATTACTTCCATGGGGTTTGAGCCATATCGTGCGACAACCACTGCACCAACAGCTTCTGAACCTCCTTTATCCAGGCCACCACGCCTTGTTGCCGGACCAAAAGTGACCTGCGCCACATCTTTAATCCGCACAGGGACATTGTTACGGACAGCAACAACTGACAATTCAAGATCATTCAGACTCTTTACATAGCCCAGTCCACGAATGATATACTCAACATTATTAAGTTCAATGGTTTCTGCACCAATGTCAAGATTGCTTTTCTTAACTGCATTCATAACATCCATAACAGACACATTGTAAGCCTTAAGAGCATTAGGATTAAGATCGACCTGGTACTCTTTTATAAATCCTCCTACTGATGCAACTTCTGAAACACCTTCAGCTGTGGAAAGGCTGTATTTGACATAAAAATCCTGAATGGTTCTGAGTTCTGAAGGATCCCAGCCGCCATTTGGCTTTCCTGTTTTCGGATCGCGTCCCTCAAGGGTGTACCAGAAGATCTGACCAAGAGCCGTTGCATCAGGTCCAAGAGTAGGCTGGACTCCATCGGGCAACGTTCCTGAAGGCAAAGAATTAAGTTTTTCAAGGATCCTTGATCGGCTCCAGTAAAACTCCACATTATCCTTGAAGATGATATAGATAAATGACATTCCAAACATCGAGGTACTCCTTATTGCCTGAACACCAGGAATGCCAAGTAATGCTGATGTTAACGGATAAGTAACCTGATCCTGAATATCTTTGGGCGACCGGCCCATCCATTCAGTCGCAACAATCTGTTGATTTTCACCAATATCAGGAATTGCATCAACAGGGACCGGATTTCTGGGAAGGATTGATGTTTTAAGATTAAACGGCATGGTAACCAGTCCCATAACAATGAATGAAATGAGGAAGATGAAGGTTATCAGCCGGTTCTCAAGGAAATATTTTACAAGTCGGTTAAACATTTGATGGATGTTCTTTGATGAATGAAATTATAAAGAGGCCACCAGATTTGGATTTTATTAATGTTCAGATCCGGTGGCCTTCCGGATTAAGGCAGAATTATAACCTGCCTCTCTGAACTTTATTTACTTCTTTCATAATGGCAGCATCCGGGAAGTTTTGCATATACTGCATCAGGCGCTTTATACTTTTCTGTGTCATGACCAACAGCAGCAAGTTTTTTGCTAAGTCCGTCCCTGTTCGTTTTTGAAGGATCATAAGTCACAGTAAGCATTTGCGTTTTTTCATCCCAGGCAGCACTGGTGGCACCCTCAGCTTTAACAGTCTTTTCGATACGTGCTTTGCACATGCCGCATTTGCCCCAGACTTTAAATGATTCAGTCTTCGCCGAAGTCATCTTCACGTTACTCTGATCATTAGTCTGTGCAGAAGAAGAAACACTGAGCCCTAAGGCAAATAATACCGTTAGAAAAAGATTTAAAGTTTTCATAATGAATGAATTATTTAAGTGAATAAATATCAAAACAGGTCAATCCTGAAAGTCCAGCTATTATCCATTTCGGATAATCTGTAACCATGATCAGAATTGAGAAAGTATAATAAAGTGAATTTAAATGCGAAAAACGCAGATTTCAGATTGTGTTAACCTGGATTTAAAATTGTCTCCGGGAGGGAAGACCCAGTTAATTAAATCAGGATTATATGAATTATCAGAAATAAGATTACCTGTGTGCAGGTGAATTGTACCCCTTTCCAAAGTAGGATATGTTAATTTGAAGTATTCGGGATAATAATTGCTGCTGATACTGAAATAAGAGACCCGATCTTCGCAGCATTTTTTATCAATAACCGGTTGCCCCGGACAACTGGATTCAGATTCTTCCATTCCGCATGAAGCCAGCTTTCCTGTTATGGAAATCCTGGTACCAGCAAGGCTGCCACCACAATAATGACGATCTAAGGTTACTTGCATTCCAGAGGCAAGTAAAATAGTCGCAATTAATATGGTCAGGACCTTTCTCATCTTAAGCATGAACAACAAAGGAACGAAAAAGTTGTATAGAATATCATATTTAAGTACTATTTAACATTTTAGCCCTAATTAACAAAGCCTGCTGCAAGGCAATAATATAAAAGTTCATCACGACGCAGCTCATTTCATTTCTTTCATTTAACTTTATATGACTTTCGGGTATCAATAATAAAACAAATATTGTGCTTGAAAATCAATTATTTGCCCCAGCCCTAAAGGGAGTAATTGATTTTGACTGCGTCGAGCTCGCACTACATGCTCGGTTCTTCGCACCCTTTAGGGTAAGGGGCAAACGAAAAAAATCAACAAAAGCATGTTATTGATTACCGATACTCATAAAATTAAATATTACAACTATGAAGATCATTAAAAAGATCCTTAAGGCGATTCTGGCAGTGATACTGCTTTTAGTTCTTGTATTTGCAGGTATTATAGTTTATGCAGTCATTTCCGACTATAAGCCTGAAGAAAAAACTATTATTTTTCATTCAGACAAGCCTGACACCCTGAATGATTCACTTGAAATTTCCCTTATGACCTGGAATATAGGATATTGCGGGCTTGACAAAGAGATGGATTTCTTCTATGACGGCGGAACGAAAGTGATGACCCCAAAGAAAAAATGCCTTGAAAACCTTGAGGCAGTTAAAAAATTTCTAAGGAGTAACGATTCTATAGATTTCTTCCTCATCCAGGAAGTTGACAGGAACAGTAAGAGGAGCTATCATTTTGATGAATACGACACAATTACAAATGCGATTGAGGATTATCATCCTGTTTTTGCAACGAATTATAAAGTCTTTTTTGTCCCCGTACCACCGGCATCTCCAATGGGAAAGGTGCTTTCGGGAATTGCGCTGTTCAGCAGGCATCAGCCGTCATCGTCGGTAAGGTATGCCTTCCCCGGGCAGTATGGTTTTCCAAAGCAGCTTTTCATGCTCGACAGGTGTTTTATGGTTAACAGGTATCCATTGCACAACGGCAAGGAGCTGCTGGTGATAAATACGCATAATGAAGCATTTGACCCCGGAGAGATCCGCAAGGCCCAGATGGCATACCTTAAGGAATTCCTTCTGTCAGAATATGCAAAGGGCAATTACATTATCGCCGGTGGAGACTGGAACCAGTCGCCTCCTGATTTTAAGCCTGAATTCAGCAGCAACCAGGTTAATAAAGATCAGATGATGATGACCTCCGATTACCTGCCCCCTGACTGGAAATGGGTTTATGACAATAATAATCCTTCCAACAGAACAGTTATTGCTGCTTATGATCCGTCAACTACTACCACAACAGTCATAGATATTTTCCTGTTGTCGCCGAATGTCAGGGGAATATCAGTCAACTGCATAAACCTTAATTTCGAGAATTCCGATCACAACCCGGTAAGGGTGAAAGTCAGGCTGGCAGAATAAAGGTCTTTTATTGACAATGAAGGCAGGATAAGCAGGAAGAAAAGTACCCAAGTTGTCTGAGTTACCTGCAGATCATAATAAAAGTAATTAAGTCAGTGTTTTATTTTGATTTAATTACCCTCCGTTTTATAAATATTTACTAACTTTTCAGAATATATACCTGGTCAGTAACTTAATAAATATTGAAATGAGAATCTTAATTACCGGGACCATAGTGTTTGTGATCTGGTGCTTTTTCTCATCATGGCTTTACAACGACATTTTGCTGCCTGTCATGAGGAAGCCCGTTCCTGCACTGGCAACTCCCGTAAGTCAAACTAATGAGGCAGACTCTTTAATGAAACTTAAAGCAATGATGCCTAAGAATCTATCGATCTACTTTGAATTTAATGATTCCAAATTCAAACCTGATCCGCAATATGACAACAGCATAGCTGCATTCAAAGCCTGGCTTGATAAATATCCCGGATCAATGCTTTCCGTGGAGGGATATACCGATCTTGTCGGTACAACCGAATTTAACCAGGCTCTGGGGCTGAAAAGAGCCTATGTCGTTGGTAAATACTTCGAAGGGCATGGGATAACCACCGACAAGATAATGGCAAAATCGAAAGGTGAAGATACCCATGCAGCAGATTATATTACCGCGGACGGCAGAGCAAAAAGCAGAAGAACAGATATTTCAATTAAAATGCAATAATATGACACCACTATTTATACAACTGGCACAGTCTGTCACAGGAGCAGTAATAACCATTGTGGCATTGCTTCTCGTCGCAGCACTCATCGGATATTTAACTGCATGGTATTATGCCAAGTCAGTTTACACTCCGATAATCAAAGGTCTTGAAGCCGAAAAGGCTGATCTCCAGAAGCAGGTCGCAGATCTGAAGGAAAACGTCAGCAAGCTTAATAATAAAGTTGACGAGCTAAATTCAAAAATAGGGAAGCTGGAAGAGGAAGCAGGGAAGAAGGAGAAGGAGATTGCTGAACTTAAAAAGAAAATTAAGGAATAATTTTCCGGTCATTCAGTATTAAATTTATTTTAACTTTATTTTTCCGAAGTAAATCTATTCGTCGGGTCTATATTTTTTATGTATATGGATAAACCCAAAAATTTTAAAAGCATTTTTCCACCACTGCAATGGCTCCCGGGCTACAATACTAAATTTTTAAGCTCTGATGCCATCGCCGGCCTTACACTCACGGCTTATGCTATTCCGGTATCTCTTGCTTATGCTACCCTGGCCGGGTTGCCGCCTCAATACGGTATCTTCGGATACCTCCTTGGCGGGCTTTTTTACGCAATGCTCGGGACCGGCAAGCAACTGGCAATAGGACCGACATCAGCCATTTCTATGGTTGTGGGAATAACCCTGGCAAAGCTTTCAGGAGGCGACCCCCAGCGATGGCTCGACCTTGCCTCATTAACTGCCCTGATACTGGCCTCAATGAGCTTCCTGGCTTATATCCTGCATCTCGATAGTATTATTAATTTCATAAGCGAGAACGTGCTTACAGGGTTCAAGGCCGGAGCGGCACTTACAATCATGCTTACCCAGCTGCCAAAGATGTTTGGAGTTCCAGGAGGGGGAACTAATTTTTTCTCGAGGCTTGGTGAAATTGTACACCAGCTTCCTAACACCAATTTTTATGTGCTGGTCTTTGGAATTATTGCTTTTCTACTGATCCTCTTCGGGGAAAAATTCTTCCATGGGAAACCCGTAGCGATATATATCGTCATCCTTTCAATACTGGTCATCTCTTTCACTCCGCTTGCACAACATGGGTTTAAAACAGTCGGACTGATACCGGCAGGGCTACCCAAATTTCATATTCCATCTCTGAAATGGGATGATATCCAGAGCGTTATATCTCTTTCATTTGCCTGTTTCCTGCTTGCATACATAGAATCAGTATCGGCGGCCAGGACTTTAGCACAAAAGAATGAATATGAGATAAATGCTCACCAGGAGTTGCTGGCTCTGGGTTTAGCCAACCTGGCAACATCCTTTGGTAACGGTTACCCGGTAAGCGGCGGATTATCTCAGTCAGCAGTAAACGACGAAGCCGGGGCCAGGACACCAATGTCACTTGTGTTTGCTTCCTTCTTTATAGGGCTATGCCTTCTGTTCCTGACAGGCTTGCTGAAGAACCTGCCCACGGTTATTCTTGCAGCTATTGTATTTGTAGCTGTCGAAAAGCTCATCAATATCAAGGAATTCAGGAGGATGTGGAAAGTAAATAAATTTGACTTTGTAATTGCCATGCTTGCTGCCGTATGTGTTATCTGTTTTGGCATTCTGCAGGGAGTCCTGATTGGCGCCCTTGCTTCACTTATCCTGATCATTAAGTTTGTATCAAGTCCGCATGTGGCAATTCTTGGAAGGATCCCGGGAACGGAAAGATATACTGATATAAAAAGGCACCCTGATAACCAGACTACTCCCGGCATTCTCCTTTTCAGGGTCGAATCGCCGCTGGTCTATTTTAACGTCAATTTTGTTTACAGCCATATCTGGCCCATAATTTCAGAGAATGCCGCAACAGTGAAAATCGTTATCCTTGATCTTAGCACCTCTGCATATATTGATTCCAGCGGTGCAAGACTGATAAAGAAACTTTATCTGAACATGGAATCAAAAGGGATCATATTCAAAGTTGCGGAAGCACATTCTGAGGTTCGCGACATCCTGAGGTTTGAAGATATCGAGCATCTTCTCGGACACGTAAGCAGGAGAGATTCAGTGCATGATGTAATTACTCATACACTTTCAGAAACCGAAATGCGCGACAAAATCAGGGAAGAATCTGTCTGACGCTCTTGTTAAGAAGTGTCCCTGGTATATTTATTCGGCAGGGATATTATTCCCCTCTGTGAGATCCTTTTCTTTCAGGTAATGGCTGATAATGAATAATACACCAGACAGGATAAAAGGAAACGCTAATGCCATAACAGGATAGAAAACATTCCAGAAATTTCCATGATGCATGTAATTGGTCCTGATAAGAAAAAGTCCCATAACCAGACCAACTATAGAAAGTATTATCCCGCCAATCTTTTCCCATTTCCAGGCAACGATAAGCAGAATAATCAGGATGAATGATGGAATCATATGGATAATAAAAGCCAGAAGCTGATGCCAGACCGTCTGTCCCGGTCCAAAAGCATCTAATGCAAACACACTTATCAAAAGGATTGCGAGCATGCAAAGGATTCGCGGAGTCCAGTGAGTGATCTTAGTCAGTTTGTTCATAATTCTTTGGTAATAAAACAATAAGCTAAAACTTAACTGCGATAAATATAGCATATTTTTTGCTGGTTGAAAAAACACGGGAATATGTTACTTTTGATGACTTGAATCGATCGTTGTGATGCGATATATTTTCACTTTTGTACTCTTTACTTTTTCCCTTGCCTGGCAGGCAGCAGCACAAACCGTTAATTTTACTGACAGTAACCTGCCGATCGTGATCATTAACACAGACGGGAATGCTGCTATCCTTGATAACCCAAGGGTTCTGGCAACCATGAAGATCATATACAGGGGACCTGGGATAAGAAATTTTATTACAGACCAGGATTCACTCGCATATTTAAACTATAACGGAAGAATTGATATTGAAATAAGAGGCTCATCATCCCAGTGGTCGCCTGAAAATAACAAAAAGCAATATGGCTTTACAACAAGGAAGGCAGACAACATCACAAATAATAATGTAAGCCTGCTTGGAATGCCTTCGGAAAATGACTGGATATTCAATAGCATGGTTTTTGATCCGGCACGCATGCGTGATTACCTCTGCTATAACCTGTCGAGGCAGATCGGGGAATATGCCTCCCGCACTGCTTATTGTGAAGTGATTATCAATTCCGATTACAGAGGCCTCTACCTGCTTCAGGAAAAGATCAAGGCTGATAAGGACAGGGTGAATGTAATTAAGATAGGCACGGGGGATATTTATACTCCTGAAGTCACAGGAGGGTATATAACCAAGGCCGATAAGCTAACGGGAGGCGACATTCCTGCCTGGACAATGTCTCAATGGTACGGAGGAAATGTAGATTATATTCATGAGCTTCCCAAACCTGAAAATGCAACCGTGGCACAAACTACTTATATAGAAGGTCAGTTTAATAACCTTGCAAATGATGCACTCTATCATAATGTCTCTCTGAACGACGGAATTCCATCTGATATAGATATCCCTTCATTTATTGATCACATGTTAATAAGTGAAATAAGTTCGAATGCAGATGCATACGAGTTCAGCACTTTTTTTCACAAGGACAGGAACGGGAAGCTAAGAGCAGGGCCTATCTGGGACAATGACCTGACCTATGGGAATGATCTGTTTTTCTGGGGTTTTGACCGGAGTAAGACAAATATCTGGCAGTTTTCAAACGGCGATAATGATGGCTCCAGATTCTGGCGCGACCTGTATAATACTGAGAAGTTCAAATGCTATTTGTCGAAAAGATGGAATGAGCTGATTGTTTCTGAGCAGCCGCTGAATCTGACGGGCATTGATAATTTCATCGATCAGACTGTTTCTTACATCACCGAGGCAGTCGCAAGGGACTATGCAAGATGGAGCGTAACTGAGAATTTCGGTTCGCAGATCTCAGGAATAAAAACGTGGCTTGCGGCAAGGATCTCATGGATAACCACTAACCTTGGTTCTTACTCTGCCTGCAGCAATGTTTATATACCATCCCTGGTGATCACAAAAATAAATTATCATCCTATAGTATCGAATGAATTTCCTGCAAGTAATGACCTTGAGTTTATTGAGATAACCAATACCGGAACAGTTACAGTTGACCTGACAGGTATTTATTTTGCCGGCACAGGACTGGTTTACCAGTTTCCTGCTAATTCCTCTCTGCTTTCCAGATCATCTGTTTTTCTTGCCGGGAATACACCAACTTTTCAGGCAAAATATGGATTTTCACCTTTTGGCAAGTTTACCCGCGATCTTTCAAATAATAATCAGAATATTGTCCTTGCCGATGGCTGGGGGAATGTGATAGACAATGTTCATTATTATGACTCTTTACCGTGGCCGGATGCAGATGGGAATGGATATTACCTTAAGCTGACTGACCCGGCTCTTGACAATTCACTGGCTGAAAGCTGGACTGCATCGAATGAAGACGACATCATCATGCAAGATACCTTACCCGGGAATGAATTCTTAAATATCTATCCCAACCCCGTCGACGATTTCCTGAAAATAAGTTCAGATAAGGCAATAGGCCAGTTAAAAATATATGATATGCAGGGTAGGCTGCTTGTATCTGAAAGCATCAGCTCCGATACTTACGAGCTGAATGTCAGCCGATTCCCGAAAGGAGCTTATATAGTCAGAGTGGTAAGTTCAGGCAAGGCATATACAAAAGGAATTATCAAGCGATAAGTATTTCCAGGGATTTACTGATCCGGACCACGTAATAAAAAAAGGGATGATCATTTTTGATCATCCCTTTTTCTTAAATGAGTATCGGGAATCATGCATATAATACGTATTTCTTTTTGAGCCAGGATACAGTTTCTCTTAATTGGAGATTCCTCACTTCTCCGCCTGATGGCGGATTCGTTCGGAATGACAACATCAATTGGTGAAGTGTGATGGGGAAGCAGTGGAGATTCGCTGAGCGAATCTCCACTGCTTCCCTTATGCCACATAAAATCCTGTCATTCCGAGCGTTAGCGAGGAATCTCATAATCAATTGTTTTGAGATTATTATTGATAACTGATACTCATATAAATTATTAATCTCCCCACTTAATGTTAAAATGTGTCCCGTCCGGCTGGTAACCTTCGATAGTTTTCAGATTGCTTTCATTATTAGTAGCCTGGCGTACTTCATCAGGAGTATTGACTTTTTTACCATTGACGCTCAGAAGTATAGTACCCTTTTTAAGACCCATATCCTTAAACTTGCCGTCACCCAGGTTTATTATTCTGACTCCATAATCGATATTAAACATCCTTTTGTCGTAATTGCTCAATGCTTCAAATCGGGCACCGAAAATTTCATCAACCCCCATTCCCCTCGCAACTACACTTATATTGCCTGAAATATTTTTCAACGTTACGGGAACAGTATTCTCTTTCCCATCCCTGAAATAGTTAACCATGACCTTGTCGCCGGGACGATGTTTTCCTACCTGTTCCTGTATATCTGCCCTGGTATCAATTGAGATTCCATCCATTTTTGTAATGATGTCGTCCTTTTTAAGTTTTGCTTCTTCTGCAGCGCCTCCTTCAATTATCTTGGTTATTAACACGCCTTTTACTGCTGTCAGATTCTGTTTTTCGGCTACTTCAGGGCTCACTTCATCCATTTGTATCCCTATCAGTGCTCTCTGTACTTCACCATACTTCCTGATGTCATCAACAACCTTGCCTACAATGCTGACCGGTATTGCAAATGAGTAACCTGAATATGCACCGCTTGGAGAAAGTATAGCCGACGTAATTCCAACAAGCTGGCCTTTTGTATCGACAAGAGCACCTCCGCTGTTGCCAGGATTAAGGGCAGCATCTGTCTGGATATAAGACTCAATACTGTAGCTGCTGTTGATCAGCTGGAGATTCCTTCCCTTTGCGCTGACAATACCTGCAGTCACCGTCGAACTAAGGTTGAAGGGGTTGCCAACTGCAAGAACCCACTCTCCCACTTTTAACTTTTCAGAATCACCATATTTTAGGAAAGAGAGGTTATCGGCCTTGATCTTAAGAAGGGCAATATCCGTGCTTGGGTCGCGTCCCACAACTTCAGCCTTGAATTCCCTGTTGTCATTGAGCTTCACTTCAATATTATCAGCATCCTCAATTACATGGTTGTTGGTAATAATATAGCCATCAGGTGAAATGATCACTCCTGAACCGTATCCTGATACTTCCCTGGGACTGCTTTTGTAATTGTCGCCATAAAAGAACTGCATGAATGGATTATCAGGCTGGTCTACTTTTGCAACAATATGTACATGTACAACAGCATGAACGGTCTGCTCAGCTGCATAGGTAAAATCAACTTGTCCCTCAGCCATTTCAAAGGAGGTAAGCAATGGTTTTGCGACAGGAGAATCGATCACTGAACTATCCCTGGCAATCGTAGGTGCCGGTTTACCGATAATTTTTGTATAAGCGAATAATGAAATGGCTCCACCCAGTACTGCCATTAATAATGCACCAAATAAATACTTGCCTTTCATAATTTGAGAATTAAATTTTAAAATCAATTTTTTACCCTGGTTGAAATCAACTTTTATTCCTCTTTAAAAGATTCATATATTTACAACCATTTTACAGTAAATTTGTTTTACAAAGATCATGCAATTTTTCAATGATCTTCAATAGTTTGCAATGATTTAACAACAATTTAACATTGATGAATATCACTTTTAACAAATACCAGGGTGCCGGTAATGATTTCATTATCATTGACAACCGAAAGGGTGTAGTTAATCCCGGCGATGAAAATATTATTAACAAACTTTGCGACCGGCGTTTTGGCATTGGCGCCGACGGGTTGATACTTGTATCGGATGCAAGTAACGGTGATTTTGAAATGAAATACTTCAATTCCGACGGTAAGCTTGGCTCCATGTGCGGAAATGGAGGAAGGTGCGTGGCCCATTTTACAAAGAAATCAGGCATTGCCGGCAATAAGCAAAAATTCCTGGCATTTGACGGGATTCATGAAGCCACAGTCGAAAATGATATTGTCCGTCTCCAGATGGCTGATGTCAATAACTATAAGATCATCAATGGCAGCTATTTTCTGAATACAGGTTCTCCACATTATGTTGTTTTCACTGAAGGTGTAGAAAAAATGGACGTCTTCAATAAAGGGAAAAAACTCAGATGGGCTCCTGAATTCGCTCCGGGCGGAACTAATGTGAATTTTGTTGAGATTATCAATGATACACTGCATCTCAGAACGTTTGAAAGAGGTGTTGAAGACGAAACTCTTGCATGCGGAACCGGGATTACTGCATCTGCCATCGCTTCAGTACTGAGCGGACGATTTGTCAGCGCCCCTGTTAAAGTAAAAGCCAGAGGTGGAAACCTTAAGGTCGAATTTGATGTGAAGGATGGGAAAGTGACCAATATCTGGCTTACTGGTCCGGCAACCTTTGTTTACGAAGGAACTATAAAAGTGTAATATAAAAGATGAAAAAAATACACAGAGGAAATCCGGAGAAGCTCAGAGTTCCACTGAGAAAAACCTCTGTGTCACTCTGTGTAAGTTCTTGGTAAACCTTAAATAAATTCATATTACTATCAGGATATCCTGAATGATTAAGGAAAAATTATACGGTAAAACACTCAACGAACTGATCCCTTTCACAAAGCGATTGGGAATGCCAGGATTTGCTGCCAGGCAGATTGCCGACTGGTTGTACAAGAAGGAGATCTCTTCAATCGAAGAGATGACCAATCTTTCAAAAAAAATGAGGGAGATGCTATTCAATGATTATGAGGTAGGCCTCTCTGCTCCGATCAATTCAGCCGAAAGCTCCGACGGTACCAAGAAATATCTGTATAAAGTCCTGAACGATAAATATATCGAGACAGCATATATCCCTGATGAAGACCGTGCCACGATTTGTGTTTCTTCCCAGGCCGGCTGCAAGATGGGCTGTATCTTCTGCATGACCGGTAAACAGGGCTTCCAGGGAAACCTTACCTCAAATGAGATACTCAACCAGTTCAGGAGCCTTCCTGAGTTCCGGAAACTCACAAACATGGTCTTCATGGGTATGGGTGAGCCGCTTGATAACATAAATGAATTGCTTAAAAGCCTTGAAATACTGACAAGCGACTGGGGTTACGGATGGAGCCCGACAAGGATCACCGTCAGCACGGTAGGTCTGAAAAGCAGCATAAGGGAGTTTCTTGAAAAGAGCAGGTGCCATCTTGCTGTCAGTCTTCATTCACCGTTCGACGACGAGAGAAGAAAGCTGATGCCCATACAGAGAACAAACTCGGTTAAGGATGTTCTGGATATCATCAGAAACTTTGATTTCAACGGCCAGACCCAGAGAAGAGTATCATTCGAATATATTCTCTTTAAGGGAATGAATGACACACCACGGCACATAAAAGAGCTTGCAAGAATACTGAACGGCATCAAATGCAGGATCAACATCATCCGGTTTCACCATATTCCAGGATCTGAATTTACCAGCCCCGGTATCAGGGAGACCATTGAATTCAAGGAGGCGCTGAATGCCAGGGGTATCCTCACAACTATAAGGTCATCAAGGGGAGAAGATATTCAGGCAGCATGCGGGCTCCTGTCCACCCTCGAACAAAATAAAGAGAAACAGTCATGAGCAGAAGGGCGCTCTCTTTCCTGTTCCTTTTTATCCCACTGGTTTCATTATCACAGGAGAAATCATTCAGGATGTTCCTTTCTGATTCTACAATGGAACATGCTTCAGTATCCTTCAGCATCATTGATGCCGACAGCGGAAATTCAGTTTTTGAATACAATCCGGATAAAAGCCTCATCCCGGCTTCAATCCTTAAACTTGTCACATCGGCTGCTGCCCTTGAGATGCTTGGGCCTGATCATACTTTCAAAACATCGGTCGGATATACCGGTTCTTTGAACAGGCGATCGGGGAAACTTATTGGCGATATTATTATAAAAGGAGGAGGAGATCCGGCACTGGGATCAGAC
>Ga0209540_10000518_pt1 | contig 36056 bp, 22 predicted proteins | sample BarGraIncu01121A_FD_184501 | JGI IMG/M metagenome (GOLD analysis project Ga0209540, IMG submission 184501) | Arctic peat soil microbial communities from Barrow, Alaska - Barrow Graham LP Incubations 011-21A (SPAdes) (version 2) | ecosystem: Environmental > Terrestrial > Soil > Wetlands > Peat... | reverse complement strand
TGTTTATCGAAATTTCGGTGGCTTGTCCGGGAGTATAATTATAATGACGGGGCTTCTCAGTAACAATTTTAATCACATCATGTGTGATGTGCTTAATCGAATTTATCTTTACAATATGTTGAGCCATTGCATAAATAATTTTCAAACCAGATAATATGTTAAAATTTTTCTTTTATTTATTTTATGTTCAATGATTTTAAAGCAGTTTCATATCTCCTGGCTACCTCTTCCCAGTTAACAACGTTCCAGAAGGCATCTATATAATCTGGTCTTTTGTTCTGATATTTCAGATAATAAGCATGTTCCCATACATCCATTGTAAGCAGAGGTATTCCTTTTTTTTCAGCTATATCCATTAAAGGATTATCCTGATTTGGAGTTGAACAAATGAACAGGGTACCTTTAGGATCGAGGCATAGCCATGCCCAACCACTTCCAAACCTTGTTTTGCCTGCATCTGAAAATTGTTTTTTGAACTCATCGAAGGAGCTGAAAGATTTAATGATAGCTTCTTTTAATTTACCGGTTGGAAGGCCTCCTCCATTAGGTTTCATGCTTTCCCAATAGAATGTGTGATTAAAATAACCGCCACCATTGTTTCTGACTGCCATTGGATATTTGCTTATATTCCTGATAATATCCATCATATCCATAGATTCCATATCGGTGCCTTTTATTGCAATCATAAAATTGTCATAATATGCTTTATGATGTTTGCTGTAATGGATTTCCACTGTTTGTTTATCAATGGAAGGTTCAAGTGCATTATAAGAATATGGCAGCTCCTGAAATTCGAATTTGTTTGTTGGATTCATGATAGTCTGGTTTTTAGAGTAATTGTTTGTCCTCCTCATGTTTGCCCAAAGACAAAATATCAGAGACTATTTCGATTAAAAGTCTATGAATCAGCTTGTCGAAGGATTTAATAGATTTTTCGACGACAACATAATTTTTTCATTTTATTAAAATTTAATCACAACAACTGGCTGGAAAGTTGTGTATGAATATTCGCTATATAAAAGTAAGTCTGTTAATTTCGGAAAATGTTACACAATTTTTGAAATAAGTTACATAATTCACATTTTCTGTAACGACATTGTGTGGTCGATCCTAAGTATTATCTCCTTTCTAATGCTAAATGTTGTTTTATTCCTATCCGAACCATGCCTTCTTATACCGCAATGAAGGTGCCCCTGAGGTCTGCGTAAAGTGGGCGATGGCTACCCAGGTATGTCCGCATCGCATCTATGATCCTTTCAGACCTGTTTTCACGATTGCGCCCGTATTTCTGAGGAACCCCTTGCATCGTGACGAATGCCGCTGTGTAGTATTGACTGGGCTGCACCTCTTCTTTGCCTGCAAATAGTTTTTGAATACGGTGTCCCGGTGGATTCTCTATCTTGAAGTAGATATTAAGACCAAGACAGCGCTTGACATAGCCTCCCATCTGATGGTATGCATCGCATGAAAACGTCCTTTCGAGATTCTCCTCCAACATTAATTTGATTTCTTCACCGGACAACTCCACTGTTGAAACAGGCGGATTCATAGGGATAATATTGTATAGGTCATTCAGCGTTATGTTACCCGGAACTATTGGCGCGCCTATCTCCTGGGCGAATCCGAGATGAGAAACCAATACAATTAAGTCAACCTTCTCATGAACGCGCAGCATATCGATAATTGGTGGAAGTTCATCTTTGCCAAGTGTAAAATAAATTCCTTCGCTGTTTCATGAACAAGGCAAACTTTTCGACAACAAAACCGAATGCCATTACTTGTCCTAATCCATGCAAGAAATGTTCGTTCATTCGCCATGTGAACACGGCGATTACCAACTTTTGCAGATTCCTTATCTTCAATTATCTCTGTCATAGTTCTAATACTATTATATAGTTTGAACTACTTTTTTAAAGGTGGATTTTTTACCTGTTCTATTGTTAACTTTTTGGTGCAGAAGAACCAATCATAGCAAGTTACATTCGCATCTTTGCTTTCCATACGTTCTTTTGCAGCCCCGCACGAAGATGCTGTTGAAACGATTACATCATCGCCGGGATTCCAATTGGCAGGAGTAGCAACGCCATAGGCGTCAGCTGTTTGCAAAGCGATTATTACCCTTTTCAATTCGTCAAAGTTCCTACCCAACGAAAGAGGATAATAAATAATGGCCCTTATGGTTCCTGTGGGATCGACAAAAAATACGGCTCTTACTGCTTTGGTGTTGCTTTCGCCAAGTTGTATCATCCCGTATTTCTTGGCAATGTCCATTGTAATATCTTCTATCAATGGAAATGTAACATCTACATTTTTCATGCCTTTGAACTCTATTTTCTCTTTTATAGTACGTAACCATGCAATGTGGCTGTACAATCCGTCAATTGACAAACCTACTAATTGAGTATTTAAGGCTGTAAATTCATTTTGCATACTTGCAAATGTCATGAATTCTGAAGTACAAACCGGGGTAAAATCAGCTGGATGGCTGAAAAGAATTATCCATTTTCCCGAATAATCTGTAGGAAAATTAATATTCCCTTGTGTTGTTACCGCTTTAAATTCAGGTGCTTTGTCGCCAATGCGTGGCATAGCAATGATTTCATTTTCCATTTTTTTAAAATCTATGATTTCCGCAATTTGATTTTTTAAAATTCAACTATCTATGCATTAAGGGTGACTGAAAAATATTGTGCTTCAACTGGGATTATTTCGATTAATAGTTGATGAATCAGCTGGCCTAATAGTTTTTCATGAGATATCCTTACAACTATTTTCAACTTACTTATGCAATTCTATAGAGCAAAATCTAATCCCAGAATAAACATATTTTCATTTAACTTAACCGCTTTGCCGGTTACCCGATAAGTGTATTCCGCATGAACAGCAATATTCACTGCCGACCAGTGGCCGAGATAGTAGCGTAATAAAACCGAATAGGCCTTAAGATCGCGATTGGAGTCATAGGACGGTGGCATTATCCAGTTATAAACCGCAGATGCAACTAACCGGTTGTTAAGCATGCCGGCGTAATCCAATTCAACAAAACCGCCGCTATAATTGTAATTTTCTGTTGGTTCCAGTGTGTTGAATGCTTTATCATCGACCCCTTTCATATACATAATCTGCAGATTGAGCGTTTGCCAGTTAAAACTGCCAGTGCCACCATAGCGATAGAAGGCTTTACTGTTCATACCATTCGTGTTGCCGGTTGGGCCGGTGACATTACCAGGCAATGTCAAGGGTTGCCGGCCATAGTAGCCAAACAAACCAATGCGTTGTCCGGCGCTCTGTCCGTCACCTTTTCCTATAGTTTGTAATATATTCAGGTAAATATCCTTATAATTATTATTATCAGGGCTGCCACCACTGCCATTTATAAACCCCGTTGCATATTTAAAACCAGAGCGAAAATGACCTGTCGCTTCAATTCCGATCTGGTTATCATTAAATCCAAAGCTGTTATTGGGAGTCGTCATTGTATATATCTCATAAGGTTGCATGAGATAGTAAGAACGTTTTGAGCTGAACATATGATAACCGGGTTCGAAACGTCCGATCCGTATGTTTAAAACATCCTTAATAATATTACTGAAAATAAGACTGACTGATTCCAGAGATCCGGTCTGAGAAGGATTCCTGTTGAGACTGTCTGGTCCGAGAAAATTGGCAGAAGGCACATCAATCCTCGGAGTATAAATCAGCAAAAATGAGACATTCTTGTGTAAAACACCTGCAGCTAAAAAATCAAATCCCAAAAGATTAAAACTTGAAGCAGTACTTTTATTGCTATTATAGGATGAATATCCGACGGGCATGCGCAGAGAAACCGGTAGTGATCCTTCAAATACATTCTTTTCTTTCCCCTGCTGCTCCTGAATCTGATAGCCATTGTCACGGAAACGTTGTCCGAAATCATTCAATTTTGTAAATCCGGTATGGCACATATTACAGTTAAACCCATACTTCCTTGAGAATGATGGGATTGCCTGGCTGTCAAAAGGATGCGTGAATTCGAAAAAGCAAACAGCTATAATGAGAGTAATTAGTTTTTTCATTTTGACCTCCATTATTTAGGTAATTCCGAAGCCGGAATTGGTTTTACATTAGCTACTTCCGGGTTTATACTTGTCATAGCCGTAGTCATAAAAGCAACGAGAGCCTTTTTCTCAGCTTTTGTAAGTCCCAGGGGAACAATCAGGTCAGAAATATTAGGATCGCCTGTATTCCCTCCTTTATTATAGAGATCAACAACATCTTCCAGAGTTTTTTCCGAGCCATTATGCATATATGGTGCTCTTAATGCTACATCTCTGATAGTAGGGGTCTTAAATGCACCCATATCAGCTTTATCTTTTGTAATAGCGTACCTGCCTTCATCCGGCTTTGAAGGGTCGGTCGGTTTAACGCCAAGATTATGAAAACGCCCGTCGCTGAAATATCCTCCCCAATGACAAGCTGTGCAGTGGCCTTTACCGTTAAAAATTTCCAAACCTTGCTTTTCCAATTTTGTTAATGCTTCATCATCTCCTCTGACATAACGGTCAAAAGGAGAATCCGTTGTGACAACAGTACGCTCAAAAGCGGCAATGGCTTCGGCAACCATATCTATAGTGACTTTTGATGTGCCAAAAACTTGTTCAAACTCATTTACATAGCCTGGAATATCCTGTACAGACCGGATCATAGATTCATGTGTATTTCCCATTTCAACCGGATTTTCGACCGGTCCTTTTGCCTGCTCTTCAAGAGTGGGCGCTCTTCCATCCCAAAACTGCAGGGGAGCATAAGCAGCATTTGACACAGGAGGGGACCTTCGGCCACCTTTTTGACCATTAATGCCGGTGCTGGTTGGGCCGGCATCAGACCATCCCATTGCCGGATTGTGACATGTAGCACAACTGATCGTATTGTCTTTTGATAATCTGGTATCAAAATATAGCTGTTTGCCCAACAGGATTTTCAAACTTGACTGTGGGTTGTTTACCGGCGTAATGACCGGTGACAGATTACCTAATTTCTGCGGACCGGGTGATTGAACATTCACTGTTGTTATCGGCTTGAATACCCTATCTTGTCCGGATAAAAGGAATGGAAACAAAATCAAAAATAATGACATCAGGAAACTTAGCTTTCTCATAATGGTTCAATAATTTTAAGTTAAGTGTCAGATTTATTAAAAGTGATTACTATTGTTTGGATAAAATTAAACACTTTGAAAATGTTAAATGTTACATAATTTTTGAGAAAAGTTACATAATTCTCACATTTTCTATAAAGCCATTGTTTGGACAATTCTAATATACGTCATTCTCCTCAATCTTCATTCCAATACAAAACATGGTACTATAAAAATCATTATTATATACTTAAATATGTGTGATTTATGTAACTTTTTCAGGAAATTGTGTAACGTTTATCACAATTAACAAATTTACCTTTACTCTGTGAAAATCTCATCGCAACTGAAAATTATCAATGTCTACTTATATATAATTGATTTTCAATTTCATACTGCTTAATCGAAATATGATATGAGTAAAAGAGAGAAATTGGGTGAATTAATCACTGATAACAAAAAAAATGCCGAAAAGTTGTCCGCTGCGGATATAAAAGTTACCTCCGATAAGGATAAGACAGAAAAAAAAATATCTAAGTTAATCCTTGAGAACAAACAAAATACCAAAGAGTTAGGTGCTGCTTACAAAATAATTACTATACAAAAAAAAGAGATAGAAAAACAAGCAGCAGATTTTAGTGCTAAGAAGGAACTCGCCCATAAAGCAGAGTTAATCATAGTAAACAAAGAACTTAATCTGCAAATCAGAAAATGCAACAAGGCGGAAGAGGTGATGAACTTTAACAAGTCAAAGCTTGAATTAGCACTACAATCATCCCAAATGGGGACATGGGAATTTAATATCGTAGAAAACAAACGTATTTTTGATAATCAGGCTTGCTTTCTCATGGGAATCGATTCAGCAACATTTGGAGGAACGGCAGAGGAGTTCTTTTCAGTAGTACATCCCGATGACCTCGAAAAGGTCAAGACAGCATTGGAAAAGGCGATTGAGCAGAATGTTTTTTACAAACCTGAATACCGCACTATTTGGCACGATGGGAGCATTCATCATATCTCTGCCAGAGGCAAAATTTTACATGATGATAAAGGTAATCCTCAAATGATTAGCGGCATTATCTGGGACATCACCGAGAACATACAGAAAGAGGAAGAATTGAAGAATAGCCAAGCTAAACATAGTTCAATGATATCTAATATCTCTGACGTAATCGGGATAATCGGATTAGATGGCTTTGTGAAATATAAGAGTTCCAATGTCGAAAAATGGTTCGGTTGGCAGCCTCAAGACCTTGTTGGTACTGATGGTTTTTCAAATGTTCATCCTGATGATTTGGAGCGCATTCAACAAGAATTCGTTACCCTCCTTGAAAAAGAGAACTTGACAACAAAGGTAGAGTTCAGATATAAGTGTAAAGATGGAAGTTATAAGCCTGTAGAACTTAACGCTATCAATCTTACGCATGACCCAATTATCAATGGCATATTGCTAAATTACCATGACATCACCGAGCATAATCAGGCAGAGTTAAAGCTAAGAGGTCTTACATCAATTATAGAAAATTCCTTGAATGAAATTTATGTATTTGATACAGCAACTTTAAAGTTTGTTTATGTTAATCAGGGTGCATTTAGGAATTTAGGTTTTTCAGGTGAGGAAATTCTTGCTTTAACTCCTGTGGATATTAAGCCTGAGTTTACAACAGATTCTTTTTTATTAGCTATTGAATCTCTCCTTACAGGTAAAAATGATATCCTAAATTTTGAAACAATACACCAAAGAAAAAACGGCACTACCTATCCTGTTGATATTTATCTGCAACTTTCCGAATTTGAAGGTAAACAAGTATTTGTTGCTATCATACTCGATATTACTAAACGCAGGCAGGCTGAATCAGAACTAATTAAAGCCAAAGAAAAAGCCGAAGAAAGCGACCGCTTGAAATCCGCCTTCCTTACCAATATGAGCCATGAGATACGTACCCCAATGAATGGCATTCTTGGTTTTACAGAACTCCTGAAAGAACCAAACTTATCAAGTGATGACCAACAGGATTTTATTCAAACCATCCAGATTAGTGGCTCACGTATGCTCAATACCATTAATAATATTGTTGATATTTCGAAAATTGAATCAGGACTTAATAAAGTTGATATTAAGGAAACAGATATTAATGAGAAAATGGTATTCACTTATAAGTTCTTTAAACCAGAAGCTGAAATAAAAGGGTTGCAGCTTTTATTAAAAAATGGTTTGCCATCCAAAGAAGCCATCATTAAAACAGACAATGAAAAAGTCTATGGAATACTGACTAACCTTATAAAAAATGCCATTAAGTTTACATTTGATGGTTCTATTGAATTTGGATATAAGAAAAAAGGGGAATACCTTGAATTTTTTGTAAAAGATACGGGGATTGGCGTTCCCCAAAGACAACACCAGATAATTTTTGAGAGATTCAGGCAGGGTAGTGAATCGCATAACCGAGGTTATGAAGGCAGTGGTTTAGGTTTATCCATAGCGAAAACTTATGTAGAAATGCTTGGTGGGGAAATATGGGTGGAAAGCGAAGAAGGTAATGGCTCAACATTTTATTTTACCATTCCTTACAATGTTGTGTCTGAAAAACAAACAGAGCTTAAAGATACTGTTTTCGCAGAGCATAAAGAAGTTGAAATAAAAAACCTGAAAATATTGATTGTCGAAGACGATGAAATATCTTATTCACTTCTCACAAAAATGCTCCAAAAAATCACTAAAGAAGTTTTACATGCAATAACAGGAGTTGAAGCCGTTGAAGCCTGCAAAAGCAATCCCGACCTTGATTTGGTATTAATGGACATTAGAATGCCCAGGATGGATGGAAATGAAGCCACCCGGCAAATCCGCCAGTTTAACAAAGATGTAATCATAATAGCACAAACAGCCTATGCATTTGCTGATGATAGCGAAAATGCAATAGAAGCGGGTTGCAACGATTATATTTCTAAACCCATTAATAAGACGTTATTATTTGAGTTAATCAAAAAGCATTGTAATAAATGATAAACTTTACTGCTGAAGTATTTTCCCGTAACAATAAATCTATTAAACCACATTTTGTGATAATTAAGTGACTATTTGTTCCAACTCTTCTCCTGATCTCCCCCTCTTTTCCTTTGACCTCTTTTTTTTTGGAACTTCTCAGAACCTCACTAATCCTAAGAATGAGTTGAACTGGTTATGTGACGACAGGGGTTGCAACCAGCTACTTGAATATCGCACTCACATTATCAAGCCTGGCCATATCTTCATCAGAAAGACTGAATGACATCGCTCCGCAGTTCTCCGTTACATGAATCTCTTTTGTTGCACCCGGTATGGCCACAACGGTATCACCATTATATTGAATGAGCCAGTTTAGAGCCACCTGAGAGGGTGTTACATTGTACTTCAAGGCAAGTTCCTTCAATATAATAATTACTGGTCGACTTCTCTCAAGTCCTTCAGGTTTGAATTGTGAACTGTATCTTCTGAATCCAATGTTTCTTAACAGCTCGGGATTGTCGTGAAATTTTCCAGTTATGAGACCCTGTGCCAGGGGAGAATATGCAATTATGGTAATACCCAGCTTTTTTGCAAGCTCCAGAACTCCATTGGATTCAATCCTGCGATCAAGAAGGTTATACCTTATCTGGTTTGAGGCAAGCGGGATACCTGATTTTTGGAGGGTCGCCCAGGAATTTTCCATTTTCTGTGCAGAAAAATTACTTACTCCAATTGCTTTTATCAGTTTTCTGTTAAAAAGCTCAGCCATGGCTTTCATTTCACTTTTTTCGCCGGAAAAGCTCCACGGCTGGTGCACCTGGTAGAGGTCTATCGGATAAGGTTCCAGTAATCTGATGCGCTCGTTTATTGTTTTTCTGATATTGGAAGCGAAACGGAACATTGGCCACCATTTTGTTGCCACAATTACTTCACCGGGGTTTTTACCTGCTGCCTTGAGGGCCTTTGAAAGAGCTTTCTCTGACTCACCTCCTCCATAGACTTCGGCAGTATCAAAAAAGTTAATACCTCCTTCAATGGAAAGGGAAACAATCCTTTCAATCAGGGTGTCTTCAAGAGTTGGCCAGAATTTTCCAGCCATATTATTTTGTTTGCTGAACTGCCAGCAACCAAGACCTATTGGGGTTACCATGATGCCTGTTCGTCCAAGTGTCCGCAATTTTTTCAAATTTTCCATCTTTCAATATTTAATAAAACTAAGATAGACAAATTAATAATGTCTTTTGATCTGCAAAATCCATACATTTATAAAAATCCGAATTCTTTTATCAGGAAACCTGCAAGTTAACTGTTACCAAGAGGCAAATAGAATATGAGACGCAGCATCTGTTAAAGAAATTGAAAACTCGCGATATAGAGAGCAGGCGACAAATTTATTAAATAAATTCATCTATTGGTTCATCTAATCCCTTCTTACAACCTTATTACACTTTTTTAGATATGGGGCGCTTTGAACCGGTAGAGAATCCGGGCTAATTGCCTGCACTTTGTTTATTTCTCAAATTCCTATTACTAAAAAAAGTATTTTATTCTATCTTTAATGGATCTGTTGTTTTATAAATAAGAAAAAAATTGTGGTATAATATAATGAGTGATTTAAAGTTTAATGAGTATCTGGAATCATGCATATGCCCCCATTGATTTTCTTCGTTTACCCCGACCCCAAGGGGAGCGAAGAAAATCAATTTACTCCCCTTGGGGCTGGGGTAAATAAATTGATTTCCAAGCGTTTTTGGATATATTATGTATCATAATTATTGCATTGCTGGCTATTGGTTTAATAGCTAAAGGACAAGAGCCAATGAAGGCTAATTTTCAGAATTCTGCATTAGATCGATGGTTAAATAAAGAGGTATTGCAAAGCAGAATTTTGGATAATATGGAAAATACAGGTCACTGGGTACCTTTTACAACCGGAGCTATTACAGTCGTAGATTCACGGATTACAACTAAAATATCTGAATCAAAAAACATGGTTACTGAAATGAGTCTGACGGATAAAAAATCTCATGGCGGTTACAAATCTCTTCTAATTAAATTCCCCTCAAAATTGGATGGGGCTGGCCCCAAAAGCGGTCGGGGGTGGGGTAATGCAGGGGTCCGATGTATTTTCGAAAACGAGGACTGGAGTAAATTCAACAGGATATCTTTATGGATATACCCTGATAACCCCGGTGCTTATCAAAACTGGCTTGAGCTAAGACTATTTAATGAAGGATTGGAAAAGTTACCAGAACTTTTCGGACAAGAGGGCGAGAATACCGTAACCTTGCGTAACCATGAATGGAATCATGTGGTCTGGGAAATTGGGAATGTGACACGTGACAAAATATCAAAGCTGGAGATATCTTCGATTATGTCTGGTAATGAACCTGAAACTACAGATACTTGTGCTTTTTATTTTGATGATCTGGTACTTGAGAAAGTTGAACCAGATTACATTGAAGGATGGAGTGTCTGGCCGGGACGAATATCATTTAGTCATACCGGTTACCAGTCAGGCTTTCCAAAAACCGCTATTGCAAATGATCTGAAAACCACTGAATTCAGAATAGTTGATGAAAAATCAGGTCAAACAGTACTTAAAAAGCCAATCCAGGTTGTTACGTCTCATTTAGGAACTTTTCAGCTTCTTGATTTTTCTGAAATTCAGCAAAGTGGTTCGTACTTTATTGAAGCAGGTAAAACAGTGACTCCACCGTTTCGTATTGATCCTGACATATGGGAGCAGACAATTGGGAAGGCATTGAACTTTTTTTATGTCGAGCGCTGTGGCACTCCTATTTCAGGTGTACACGGTATATGTCATCGGGATTGGACCTGTGTTCACGGTGATAAAAGCATTGTTATTAATGGAGGTTGGCATGATGCCGGTGACTTTACTCAGGGACTTCGCAATACAGGTGAAGCTGTATATGCAATGTTCAGCCTTGCAGAAGCGATGCACAAAAAAGGCGATGACGACAGACTTTATGAACGACTCATTGAAGAAGCACAATGGGGGCTTGATTGGATTCTGAAAACAAGCTTTGGTGACGGATTTCGCAATGAAGGGTCAGTAAATAGTCGCAGAACGAATGGAATTATTGGCGATTTCGACGATGTTACCTCCACTGCGAAAAATACACCTAAATCCAATTTTATTGCTTCATCGGCTGAAGCTATCGCTTACAGAGTCTTGAAAGAAAGAGATCCACGGCTTGCAAACTATTCACTGAAGATGGCTAAAGCAGACTGGCTGTTTGCAGTTGAAAAGCTTGTTTTAGATGAAGAACCAGTTTCAAATCCAGCCTGGAGCGTCTCATTCGATTCGGGTGACATATTACATGAGGTGGCATCTGCCGGAATATTAGCTTCAGTGGAGTTGTGGCATGTCACGGGAGATAGCTGTTACGCTGGCAAAGCAGCAGAGCTTGCAAAAATTATCCTTGAATCCCAGGAACGCAAACTTTCTGTGACGGATATGCCAATAACTGGTTTCTTTTTCACCAGTCCGGCAAAAAAAAATATTCTTCACTATTGTCATAATGGCAGGGAGCAGGAACCAATTGCTGCACTTACTTTGCTTTGTGAAGCCTTCCCCAATCACCCTGATTGGATGAAATGGTATTCGGCAGTGGTTTTACACTCGCAGTACCTGAAAACAATAGCCAAATATACCGAACCATATGGGGTAATGCCTTCATCAATATATACCGACAAAGATTACCTGCAGGTTCCGGAAAGCAGACAGGAGTCGTTTCGCCAACAGGTTTTAAACGGGATCAATTTAGGGAAAGGATATTACCTTCGCATCTTTCCTGTATGGATGGATTACCGTGGACATTTTGGCACTATTCTTCCGCAGGCGCAATCATTCACCTATGCAGCACGCCTTCGTTGTGATCCGGATTTGGCAAAACTTGCCATGCGCCAATTGGAATGGATAGTGGGTCGTAATCCGTTTTCGCAAAGTACAATGTACGGTGAAGGATACGACTTCCCTCCTTTATATACACCTTCATCAGGAGATATTGTCGGTGCACTGCCGGTTGGTATCCAGACCCGTGCAGAAAGGGATATACCATATTGGCCGGTGCAAAGCACATGGACTTATAAAGAGGTTTGGGTACATCCTGTAAGCCAGGTGGAATGTAAAAGCAGAGAATGCCGATGAGTCTTGGGTAGCTGTTATAGTAGCAGATAATGACCTTGCGAATCACAAGGAGTTGACCGGTGAGTCACGGGAGAAATAAAGGTCTTTCATATGGTTGCAAAATTTGTCCGTTCGGATCCCAAACAAAACAAGATCTAACCCTAAGATTGAATTTATCTGACTAAGACAATCCCGGTATCAGGAGAATCTGTGAATTATGTAATTTTTCTCACAAATTATATAATACTTTTCTTAACTGGTATTTCCATCTTTGCGAGTAATTCTTTATATGCTTAGGATTTAAATTTAATAGATATATCAATATGAATAATCTTTTCAGAGGTCTGATTTCAGGTTATGGAGCATTGAAACTAGGTGGAGGCTGTTTAGGCACTATCGTAGTTTTTTTTGTTATCTGGTTTTTACTTGGTAAGTGCAGTTAAATTTTAGAAAGTATAGTGCAGGTCTTCAGAGATGAGGGAAGAATTGAAATACAGGTGAAAAAGGATGTAATTGTAATTAAATTAACATTTAAATATAAATTATGAATCTCAAAAGAATTTTTGGCTCGTTACTTACTATCCTCGGAATAGCCGGTCTAATTTATGCTGCTGTATTATTTGTAAATAATTCAGGAGGCACCCGTGATATTAAATCGCTTGTCATTTATGGCATACTCGGTCTGATATTCTTCATTTCCGGCATTAGCCTGATACGCACCACAAAAGACGAAGCATAATCAGGAAAGCTGATTGAAAGGGAATTGAAAGTCTTATGCAGGGAGATAGATATTCGGGTGGCAGTGCAAAATTGATTAATCGCTAATATTGTTCCTGATTATATCTTTATTATCCCTTTTTGCCCATCATATGCAATTTAACATGGCTGATCAGGTTTGCTATGTTTAGAATAATTTATATATTGGAAGCTTTAAAATTTAAAACTTAAAACAGCATTATTATGATAACAAAAATATGTCGCAGAAGTATTTTCCTTTTGTTATGCTTTATTGCAATAAATCCTACATATGCACAAGACTGGCCCCAGTATCTTGGCCCAGGCAGAAATAGCGTGTCTGCTGAAAAAGGTATTTTACGATCATGGCCCGAGAAAGGACCGGAAGTACTATGGACGGCTTCAATTGGCATTGGTTATGGCGGACCTGTTATCAAAGACGGTAAAATCTATTTACTTGACAGAGATGACAAGGTTGGCGATAAACTGAGGTGCTTTGATCTGTCCAACGGAAAAGAACTCTGGAATTTTGGGTATGATGCTCCCGGATCTGTTCAGTTTCCAGGCTCGCGAAGCGTACCGGCTATAGACGGCAACAGGATTTATTCATGCGGACCTTACGGAGACCTGTATTGCGTTGACATCAATACACACAAACCAGTCTGGAATAAAAATGTCTGGAAGGATTACGGCGGAGGTGAAATTCCGAGATGGGCAATTACCCAATGCCCTACAGTTTATGGTGATTTGCTTATAATAGCATCACAGGCTCCTCAGGCGGGAGTTGTGGCTTATGAAAAGCTTACGGGTAAGGTAAAATGGGCTACCCCATCTCTTGGACCTATCGGATATGTTAGTCCGGAAATCGTAAAAGTTGGCAAAGAGAGCCATGTTGTTATGATAACCGCTTCAGCTGGTCGAGGAGCAGATGCAAGTGGTGGTAAAGTCATTGGAATAGACCCGCTTACAGGGAAAATACTATGGGAATATACGAACTGGCAATGCGGAATTCCTGTACCAGGAGCACTGGATGCAGGTGAAAGCAGGATATTGATTACAGGCGGATATCAGGCTGGTGCAGCAATGTTAAAAATTGAGAAGAAAGCAGATGGAGGCTACAATGTTAAAGAACTTTATAAAAATCCTGATTTTGGCGCACATACTCAGCCTCCGGTTATGGTTAACGGTTATTTTTATGCGCAATATACAACTAACGAAAGAAAAGACGGCCTGGTTTGTATGAGTATGGACGGCCAGATTAAATGGAAAACCGGTAAAACTCCGTTATTTGATAAGGGTGGCATCATTCTTGCCGATGGTTTGCTGCTTAGCACTGATGGCAGCAGTAAATTATATCTTATTGAACCTGATCCTGCAGCCTTTAAACCGATAGCAACATCAGAGTTACTCAAAGGAGAAACAGGTGATAAGAAACCTTCGAATCAAAACTGGGCACCTTTGTCACTTTCCAACGGTAAACTCCTGATCCGGGATCAAAGCCGGCTCATATGTGTCAAAGTTGCTAAATGATTCCTTTAATCATCAAAATCACAAAACTGATTTATTATGAAAAACCCTATTCTATCAATCATTATATTAACATTGATTCCTGGTTTTATTGAAGCACAAAAGATAAATGAGTGGCGACCTGAAAACCGTACAGGGGTTTCTGCTGAAACTGGTCTCCTAAAGTCATGGCCTGCCGCAGGACCAACCCTTCTCTGGTCATGCCCCGATCTGGCTAAAGGGTTTTCCTCGCCAGTGTTTGGAAATAATACAATATATATTACGGGAAACTCAGGCAGCAATGGAGCTGAAGATATTCTCTTTGCATTGGACATGAAAGGAAAAGTATTGTGGCAAACTGTATTTGGCAGGGCATGGACGGGATCATCTCCTGAAAGCAGGGCTACTCCCACTGTTGAAGGAAACAGAGTTTATGTCTGCAGCGGATTTGGTGATCTTGCATGCATTGACGGAACCAACGGAAAAATAATCTGGACGTACAAAGGAAGTGAACTTAATAAAGGAACCTATGGGGCCTGGGGTATTGCAGAATCGATTCTGATAGATGGCAATAAAATATATTTTTCTCCCGGCGGACCTGAGACAATGACCATAGCCCTTAATAAAGCAACAGGAGATGTCGTCTGGAAATCTGCAAGCCTAAGTGACAAGCCCGGTTATGTATCACCAATTCTTGTCAATTATGCTGGTAAGAAAATGATCGTAAATGTATCATTGGGTCACGTTTTTGGTGTTGATGCTTCAAATGGGGAAATTCTCTGGAAGGTCGCTCATGCGCCAAGTTCAGATGGAGACGATCTTATTAAATGCACAACACCATTATACAAAGATGGTATGGTCTATGTAACCGGAGGATACGATACAGGTGGTATGATGATCAAAATTGCTGATGACGGAAAGAGCGCAAATGTTGTATGGACTGACAGCGTTTTGGATAACCACCACGGCGGAGTAGTACTTGTTAATGGATATATTTACGGTTCAAACTGGCTGAACAACAGCAATGGAAACTGGTGCTGCATAGATTGGAAAACCGGTAAAAAAATGTGGGAAGAACATTGGAACACTAAGGGTTCCATTATATCAGCTGAAGGTATGCTTTATATTTATGAGGAAAAAAATGGAAATATTGCACTTTTAAAGGCAAACCCTGAAAAATTTGATCTGGTAAGTACATTTAAGGTTACTCAGGGGAAAGCAGGAGCTTTCTGGGCACATCCTGTAATCTATAATGGAGTTCTTTACCTTAGGCATACCAATGCTTTGATGGCTTACAATATTAAAGCAAAATAACAAGTCTGTTTTTAAATTCAGAACGGAGGTAAAAATGAGTGGATATCAGATGGGTAAAGGTTCTGTCCTCAATTGTGAGTTTAATATTGATATCCTCACTTAATATTTTTTTCGCCTCTTCAACCCTGTAGGATGCCAGAAGTTCAAAAAAGCTTTTGTTTCCCAGCCTCAGTTAAAGATGATTTACGATACTTCCCGATTGAGATATCCATAAAAGATGCTGAATGGTCGAAATATGTCGAACTTACAAAATTTTATTTTTAAAAGTATGAATAAGATGAGAATGTAGTGATTTATTTTTTCTGTATAATCCTTTTAGGAATAAAGAAATCTTCTCTGGTAAGATTGCACTTTTTTGCAATCATCCTGCAATAGGATAACTTTCCAGCTATCATATTTCTCGAATCTGAACCGAAAGTAAATTTTAAACCCTGCGCCTTAGCATTAAGAATAAATTTTTCATGTGGTGTGTGAGCCATATCGTTTATTTCGATTGCAATATTCCTTTTATTTGCAGCTGAAATTATTTGCTGCATGCGTTCTTCTGTCCATAAGGTATAGTAATCACGTGCTATACAAACCGGAAGAAAAAGCGGCCAGCCAAAAATATTGAGAGGTTCTGGATTATTGATTACTTCCAGTTTATGTGCCATATAGATCTCCATGAACTTATTTGTATCATCCACATAAGTATCAAAATTCCAGATACGCAATGTTTCTCCATAACCGTTTCCCATTGGAATAGTTTGTGCATCCATTAATACATAATCAACCTGGGACAAAACTCCGGGAGAGAAGCTCTTCGACCAGCCGGGAGTCATAGGCTGCAGACCAATATAAACCGGGTAAGGTTTGAGTTTTTCAATAAAGTTTTTCAGGCTTGCATCGCTACTGATATTATAACCCGGATGATCTACAATCCCAAACTGAATTTTTGTCATTTTTGCAATGGCCATAATATCGTTAATGCTATGATCTTGAGCAAGATGAACATGAAAGTCCATCAGTGGAAACCCATCTTCACTAAAAGATAGGTTATTACCTAAAAGTGGCGATACAGCCATTATCCCACCGGCTATACCGGCATTCCTTATGAAAGTTCGTCTTTGCATATAACTGATTTATTGGTTAGTATCTTGTTTTTTAACAAATAACAAACTATATGTCAAGTATAAAGTTAACCAATGTTTAACATAGAGCCAACAATATTTTAAAATTTTCTCCAACAAGTCAGTTTTCAGTTTTGATCACTTATACTATCTGTTATGATAGGATTTCATTTATCTTTAAATCAAAAATGCGAATAAGAAAAACCATAGCCGGAACTTATACCCGATCACTGTTTTCAGGCCTGATTTTCTGTCGTTATGACTTCAATCATACTCTTTATTTTTTAACACTTCTTGCCATTATAAATAAATCATTTTTTATTTTGACAAGCAGGATAAAGGATTTAAAATTCTTCCAGATGAATTGCCAGGTATTTACTAATAATAAAAAATATATAATTCCATTTTTGACGGGTTTCATCCTAATTAATCTAAGTTGCAGTAAAGAATCAGATTTTAATATTGTATTGGATGAATCCACAAATGATCAAAATCCTGTTGTGGAGATAAAAAATCTCCAACCAGGTATAGCATTAACTTTTGACGATGCCTATTTTGACGATTGGATTAAGATGCTTCCAATCTTCCAAAAATATAATGCCAAAGCATCTTTCTTTATAAGTCTGAATTATCCTGTAAAAAAAATAGATTACAAAGAAAAGATACTGAAACTGTATGATTCTGGGAATGAAATCGGAATACATACAATGAATCATCCACACTTGTCGGACTATCTGAAACACCATTCTCTGACTTATTATTACCATCATGAAATCCTTCCTGAAGTAAACTATTTGAAGAAAATTGGTATTAATCCTACTTCCTTTGCATATCCTTATGGAGAACAAAACCCTGAATCAAACACCTTTCTTTCTCAATACTTTAATAAAATCCGATGCATGTATGGTGCCTCTTATATTAAAACTACTAAGAAAGTAATCGGATCTTCAGTTATTCTGAGTTCTGATTTGAATGATTACAAATCTGAAATATTATGTGCAAACCTTAATTCCAGCATTTGGGTTTTAGTTGAACACAAGCCAGTTCAAAAAGTCACCGGCACTGACACTTTTACATTTAGCATGCTGGATTCCATTTGCAGGTTTGTATCAGAACATAATATGAGATTTTATTGCTTAAACGAAATTGATTCCCTTATTCTTGAAAAACAAATTACTAAATAGAAAAACAGGTTCCTTGAGCCCTTCAAAAAGGATAAAAATTCGTCAATTGCTATCAGTTTTTGGCTTAATTTTAATGCTCAATAATATTTCTTGTCAGACCAGTCCTCCTGCTGGAAACAATGGAAAAGTTTCAACCGGAATGTCAGATTCTGAAGAAAGCATGGAAAAACCTGAACAATTCAGTTTAGTTAATGCAATTCTGCTTTTACCCAAAAATCCTGGTCCGGGTGAACCATTCCGTATTCTTGCTGTCGGAGGGGGAAAACTAAGAAATGCCAGAATCTTAGTCAGCGGACCATCTGGTAACATAGAATCTTTGAAAAGTAAAACCGGAAATGAGTTGCCTTGCTGGCGAATTGAAGATTTTCCCGGAAATTCTGCGGGTAAATTTACAGTCACATTAGTTTTGGATAAAAAGGTAGTTAGTAATCTGGAGTTTACTATTTCTCAAAGGAAGGAAATTACCACATCCGGTGTTATCTGGAGTAGTCCCCGGGGATGGGATAGCGCCACAGAACTAATTTATTCTGCATGGGTAAATGCCTTGTTCTATGGCTGCGACGAGAAAGCATCCTGGAAGGCACTCCATGAGGTTACCCAAAATTCAAATCAAAATTTTCTGCACAACTATCTCTCCCTTGGGGAAGATGATACTAAAGGGAAAAACAGTCTGATTATGCAGCCCGATTGTGCCGACAATCCATTTTACCTGAGGGCATATTTTGCATGGAAGCTTGGTCTCCCGTTTGGTTACCATGTATGCGACAGGGGCTACCTGAACCATAATCCCAAAACAGGCCAGTGGATAACAAATGAAACGACAAGTTCGAAAGTTCAGCCGGTACCGGCATTTAATAACTTTCTGAGAATTGTGATGAACGGGGTCCACTCAGGTACTGCCCGTACTGCCCTTGATGATGAAAATTCCGATTATTACCCCGTTCCGCTTGAAAGTGAAGCCTTGCGTCCCGGTGTTATTTTTGCTGATCCTTACGGACACACCCTGATCCTGGTAGGCAGAATACCTCAGACCAAAGATCGTCCCGGGTTACTTCTCTCGGTAGATGCACAACCTGACGGTACAGTAGGCATCAAACGGTTTTGGAAAGGGAATTTTCTTTTTAAAACATCTGATGTTGTCGGAGAACCCGGATTTAAAGCTTTTCGTCCCATTCTGGTAAATAAGGGAGTTCCTCTGGTGATGAAGAATAGTGAACTTACAAAAGAGGCAGGCTTTATCCCTTTTTCACTTCAGCAGAGAAAGATGCAAAGTGATGTTTTCTATCATACTATGGAGCGGATAATCAACCCAAAACCGCTTGATCCGGAAGCAGCCTTACTCGACCTTATCCAGGCACTTCACGAGCAACTTTTGGTACGTGTAACCTCAGTTTCAAACGGTGAAGCTTATTACAAATCAAATCCGGGTACTATAATTCCCATGCCTTCAAGCGCTGCCGGAATATTTCTGGCTGGGGGTCAATGGGAGAATTTTTCTACCCCTAACCGCGATCTGAGGCTTTTAATTGCAATGGATGCAGTGCTCGATTTCCCAAATCAGGTTGCTCTCTCACCTGAGGATTTTAATATCTCAGGAACCGCTGCTCCTGAGCAGGTTAAGAAAAAGCTTCAGTCGATTCTTGATAAAAAGGTAACTGAGCTTTCAATAAGTTATACCCGCACAGATGGCTCTTTACAAAAACTCACCCTGGGTGAAATACTTCAAAGAAAGGATGCCTTCGAGATGGCTTATAATCCTAATGATGGCATCGAAATCCGCTGGGGTGCGCCGGAAAAAAGTGATGAAAGGTCAACTTGCCGGCGACATGTCTCATCAAACCAGCTTGAGACAATGCGTTCGGTGCGGAGTTGGTTTAGTAAGAGGCTGCATCCGCCGACCTAAAACCCCCCAATCCCGCAAGGCGGGACTAGAGAGCATTATTGGGATCTCGAAAAACACAAAGTCCCCCATTTAGGGGATTTAGGGGGTTTTAGTGGGTTTTAGAATACTTTCGCTTCAGTAGAAAATAAACCGGTATCCCTGAAAAAATCAGGATCATGCCAATAGTAGCTTCTCGTGGCCGGGTTATTATTGTATTGAAAAACAGGCCGATACAAAACAAAATAAATATTGCAGGTACCACCGGATACCCCCATACTTTATACGGTCTGTGAGCATCTGGCATCCTGTGGCGAAGAATAAATACCCCAAGTGTTGTGGCTCCATAAAAAATAAAGACAGCAAAAATCAGCATGTCGGTCAACTGATCAAATGATCCGGACAAAACAAGCACCGAAGCCCAGATCCCCTGCCACAAAAGAGAGTTGGAAGGGACGTTGGCATTGTTAATCTTTGCAATACCAGGATGGAAAAGTTTTTCCCTGGCCATTGCGTAATATGGACGGGCGCCTGTAAGTATGCTGGCATTTGTACATCCAAGGGTAGTAACCAGTATCAGCAATGAAATAAACATCACCCCTCCTGTTCCCCAGAATGTTCTTACCGCCTCAACTGCCGCGATCTGATTTCCTGCTTCATGAATATGTACAAGTTGAGGAATTGATAGCAGTGAAAGGTAAGTGACATTGACCACCAGGTAAATTATTATCACGGTAAAAACGCCTGTCACAATTCCTTTCGGGATATTCCTGGTAGGGTCTTTTACTTCTCCTCCGATAAATCCTACTGAAACCCATCCCTGGTAAGCCCAGAACGTAGCCAGCATTGCGGTAAAAAAGGATGATATCGTTACTGTTCCGTTTGTCAGCTCCTTAACATCTAAAAAATTTGCAGGAATAGATTTTATGCTGCCCAGGCCAAAGACAACGATTGTAAGCAGACCTGTGAAGACAAGAAGCATAATGGCTTTACTTACCCCTGCACCGCTTTTTAATCCCGAGATGTTTAGCCCGGTTAAAATCAGAATCAGAAGAATAGCAGTCAACTTAACTCCAAAATCCTGGAAAGGAAAGAAAACTCCTCCTATGGTAAAATGCTGAACAGAACTTAAAACATGAGGTATGGCAATGATGCTGTTAAGCGACTGTGCAAACACATAAGCGAGTGATGAAATTGTTGCAGTCTGAATTACGGTAAAAAGCGACCATCCATACATGAATGAAAAGAAACGGTTGTATATTTTCTTAAGATAAACAAACTCGCCTCCTGTATCAGCCAGTAAACCTGCAACTTCCGCATTACTTAAAGCACCGAAGAGAGTGATAATTCCACCCACGATCCATGCTGCGAGTATCCATACCGAGGAGTGAAGTTCTGCTGCCATAGGAGCTATTTTCTTATATACTCCTGATCCGATGATATTTGCAACCACAAAAATAACCACGTACCCGTATCCCAGCGTCCGAATAAGATTCCTTTGATTAGCCATGGTGAAGTGTTAGAAAAATTTTACAATTAGATTTTCCCATTTGAGCCAATACAAAACAGGTGTTGAAATCCCCTCAGATATATTTTCCCATTACTAATGGCTGGCGAAGCGAACATTTTTTCTCCAATAGAATTTTTAGCAATAGGATCAAATTTCGGACCCGGTTTTATTATCGTAATTACACCATCATCCTTTGGCATATACACAAGTCCATCAGCGATTACCGGAGAAGAATACTGAGGTCCCATATTTTCTATCCATAGAATATTTCCTGTTGCAACATCAATACAGTGAAGTTTTCCGGTAGTCATTGTGGTAAAAAGAAGATTATCCTTATAGACTGGTGAAGGAACATAGTAAGCACCGTCTCTTGACTGCCATACTACATGACTCTTGGTCACATCGCCCTTACCATCTGGCTTTATTGCCAATAGTATGCGCTGAGGCCATGCAGTACTTACCAGAACCAATCCGGTTTTTTCATTATAAAGGGGACTTGCACAGAAGTCCTCTGACGGGCTGGTTACAAACCAGTATTTTGATCCATCTGCCGGATTATAGGAAGCAATTTCCCTGTTACCACAAAAGATCATCTGGGTTTTACCGGCTATCTTCCTGATTATAGGGGTACTAAAACTATGCGACGGTCTTTCATGTGCGACCTTCCATATGACTTTCCCGTCATTTTTGCTCAGTGCTGCTACAAATGAATCGCCCTGACTATCTCCGTTAATGATCACTTTGTCTTCAAAAAGCACCGGAGAACAACTGTATCCATGAGGACTCGAAAATGTTCCGGGGCGCTGCTGCCAGATCTGATTTCCTGAAAAATCGTAGGCAGCAACCATAACATCCCTGCCATCGAGGAAAGAAACAAAAACCTTTAGTCCGTCTGTTGCAGGTGTACCTGAGGCGTAACTATTGTTATCATGTTTACTTTCAAAAGGTGTCTTAAGCACACTTTTCTGCCAAAGGAGGTTACCGTTTTTGCTGTCATAGCAAAGAAGGACTTTCTCATGTGTTTCCTCAAGGCCTGTTGTTATGAAAAGTTTATCGTTCCATATAACAGGTGAAGAATATCCTTTTCCCGGCACGGATGCTTTCCATACTATATTGGTAACGGAGTCCCATCTTGTTGGCAGGTTCTTCTCAATACTGGTCCCATCTCCGTTTGGTCCGCGCCAGCCAGGCCAGTTTTGAGCATTTGAAACAGATAAGCTGGTTAACAGAAACAATAACGGTACTGACTTTAGAATTCTATATCTCATCACTATTCCGGGTTTTAGTAATAACAACAATCGTTGCAGTCAAAAATAGGGAAAAATATTTCAACAAAATGAGATAAAAAAAACAAAAAAGAGGTCAAAAATGACCTCTTTCGTACATTTGAAAAGTCCGGATTAAGTTACAGACTCCACCCCTTTCGGTATTCATACTGGAACATGCTGTTAGCTTCAGGAAGATTTGTGATCTTCATATTAGCTGCATCATATTCAAGGGTTATGTTATCCAACTGGTGTTTTACTGCAATATTGGTCAGTAGCATAATCTCAGTCAGTTTTGATGAAATGGCAAAATCATTGCACGATTTTTTACCGTTTTTAATAGCATCAATCCAGTCCTCGAAAATATTACCGGTTCGGGGGAGCCATGCATCAGGACCTTTGAAATCTTTATTCCCCGGGATGAGTTCCGGCATTGCGCCATGGCTGCCATGTGTAATTATACCTTTATCGCCATAGTAGGTAGCATCTTTCATTGCCCTGCCTGCTTCAAGTCCTACAGGTCTGGGTGGTCTTAAACCTCCGTCGCACCATGTTACTTTCACTGCCGGCATATCGCCACGTGCAGGAAATTCATAAGTAACCATTTCACAAAGAGGCATATAATCAGTGCTATATGGTGAACTTGTTGCCTGAATTTTAGTTGGCATACCAAGGTTAAGAGCCCATATCGGAGCGTCAAAAATATGAGCACCCATATCTCCCATTGCACCTGTTCCATAATCCCATAATCCTCTCCAGTTAAAATGCAATGCTTCGGGATTATATGGTTTATTTGGAGCTGGCCCTAACCAGATATCATAATTCAGAGTTTTGGGAACTGGTATCCCTTCAGGTCTCTTTATGTCACCCTGAGGCCAGAAACCCATTGGACGGTTTGTTGATAACTGAACATCAGTTACTTTACCTATCACTCCCGACTGAACGAATTCGACTGTTCTCCTTGTACCTTCTGTTGCATGTCCCTGGTTCCCCATTTGAGTCACTACGCCTGTCTGTTTTGCTAATTCTGCAAGTTTCCTGACTTCAAAAATTGTCTTAGCCATTGGTTTCTCAAGATAGACATGCTTTTTGGCACGCATAAATGCCGAAGCAATCATTGCGTGATTGTGATCCGGAGTACCAATTACAACTCCATCAATTGATTTCTCCTTATCCAGTAATTCACGCCAGTCGCTATAAATTTTTGCTTTGGGATATCCCTTAAAAATATGTCCGGCATAGACAGGATCCACATCGCACAAAGCATAAATGTTTGCCAGTTTAATTACCTTTCCTTTTCCTGCGGCTCCCATCTGCATAACTGCATTTGTGTTTGTGGCTCCGCCTGGAGGAGGCATCCGTTTCATCCTTTCAGCCATCCTGGCTTCCTGGGCGGCAATCTGTTCCTTTGTAAGCGGTGAACCATTATAGTTTCTCTGAGGCCTCACTATCGGAACATCAGGTGTGCAAATCTGCTGAATGTCACCGCCACCCTGGCTCCCTACACCAATTCCGGCAATATTAAGCATATCACTTGGAGCAGTATAACCGGGTCCTCCAAGAACATAACGCGGAATAATTGTAAACGCAGCAGCAGCTGTTGCTGAAGTACCCAGGAAGCTACGCCTTGACAGGGTTTTCCCTCCGGGATTTTTCCTGCTTAAATCTTTTCGACTCATAATAATAGATTAATTAATGAAAAGGTAAAAGTTACTGCTTTATTCGTTACAGATGCCTTGACTTGAATTAAAAAATGTTAATAGTTCTATCTTATTTACCCTTTTCAGCACTTATTTAAATTAAAAAGGTTTAGCTAAATTTACCGTTTCGTCTATTAGCTTTATGAATCGCTACAGGAAGTGATGAAAAACATAGGTCCATTTCATATATCAGAAAAAAACATCAGGTTGAAAATTGCAATACTATTTTCAACTCTTATCTTATTCAATTTTATCTTTAAGCCTTCAGCTAATGCAGACGGGGTAACCAATTTCCTGAGCTTTGACTATTTCTCACAGGCCGATGGATTGCCTAACAATCAGATCCAGTGCATATTCCAGGATAAAAAAGGATGGATCTGGCTTGGAACCAGTCAGGGTCTGAGCAGGTTTGACGGTTATCGTTTCGTTAGTTTTATACATAACCCTGAAGATACCACCACATTATCAGGAAGCCTGGTTCGGGTTATTTTCGAGGACAGTAAAGGGAACTTACTTATTGGAACAGAAAATGGGGGATTAAATGTTTTTGACCGTGAAAAGGAACAGTTCCGGCATCCCTTCAAAAACAACCCTGAGTTTAAGTCCAAAGAAGTTTCTGTCAATACGATAAAGGAGGATCTTAACGGCAACCTTTATATCGGAACAGACTTGAACCTCCTTAAGGTTGACAAAAACGGACACCTTGGAAAGGTTAGTCCATCCTCCGGAAGCATAACAGGAAATTTTATACGTGTAGTCGAGTTTGACAACTCCGGTAATCTGTGGATTGGAACATCTGATGGACTATTTATGTACAATACATACTCCAACGCCATTGAAACAATTTCAATTCCGGTATTTAAACAACAGTCAAAAGAGGTGTTTGATATTTTTAAGGATGAAGATGGACTTTTATGGATCGGAACTTATTCAAACGGTTTAATATTAGTCGATCCTTTAACAAAAGTGATAAGGCATTTAAACCTTGATCCATATATTCCCCGAACTGAAACGGTAAGAACTATCGCTAAAGGTATTCTCGGTGATTACTGGATCGGCACACGCGGAGGACTTTATGTTTATTCAAAAACGAGGGGTGTTACGGGTTTCTTCAAACATGACAACAGGGATAACAGAAGCCTTGCCAATAATTCTGTACTCGATATATTTCACGATGCCCGCGGAGAAACCTGGATAGGAACCCGGGGCGGACTTAACCTGCTCGCAAAAAGCAAACAGGTATTCCGCAATTTCAGCGCGTTGCCAAATGATGACCATTATCTCAACAGCAGTATAATTTATGCTTTTTGGATTGATGAAAAAAAGAGGATTTGGGTTGGTACAGAGGATGGCGGTATAAATATTTACGATCCTGAAAAAGCAACATTCAGTTACCTGATGGCAAAGGAGGATAACCAAAATTCCATTTCACAGAATTGTATCAAGGCTTTTCTGGATGACAGGAAAGGGAACCTCTGGATCGGGACATTCTGGGGAGGAATAGATGTTTTGAATCTGAAGACCGGTAAAATTATTCATTATCAGCATTCACCTGATAACCAGCAAAGTCTGGCTGACAACAGGGTATGGGCTCTGTGCATTGATGATGAAGGAGGAATATGGGTTGGAACCAGTGCAGGTGTTGACCGCTTTGATCCTGAGACAAAGTCATTCATCCATTTTCCAAAGCTGGCTCAGAGCAGACAGGTAAACTGGATCAACATTGACTCAGACAAAAAAATATGGCTCGGAACACCTGATGAGATTATTATATACGATCCGGAGAATGAGAGCATTATCAGGCACAATGAACACTCCAGATCATTTCTTGAAGACTCTGATAAAAAATACTGGATCGCAACTCTGGATAAAGGGATAGCACAATATTCCAAACAAAAAGGAGCACTTAATTACTTCGACGAGCATGACGGGTTATCAAACAATCAGGCACTATATATTCTTGAAGATGATAACCACAATCTCTGGATCAGCACTTCCAATGGGTTATCAAAATTTGACAAGGAGAAGAAACAATTCCGGAATTTCACAAGCAGGGATGGATTACGAAATGATCAGTTTACTTATGGAGCAGCATATAAAGCATCAAACGGGGAATTGCTTTTCGGAGGAATTTCAGGGTTTAACATGTTCAATCCTCATGATATACTAACTGACGACCAGAATGTTCCTTTGGTCTTTACCGAACTCAGAGTCTTTAACAGAACTGTTCCTATTAAAGATAATAAAGACGCCATACTTTCGAAAAGTATTTCTGAAACATCACAGCTGACTCTGAATTACGATCAGAATGTTTTCACACTTGAATTTGCCACACTTGATTTCACAAATAGCAGCAGCACCCTTTACTCATATTACCTTGAAGGATTTGACAAAGGATGGAATGAACCAAGTACTACCAGAACAGCAACTTATACAAACCTGAACCCTGGTGATTATACCCTTAGAATAAAGAGAATAATCAGAGGAAATCAGTCGGGGATCGATGACCTGGTTTTAAATATAACTATACTCCCACCCTTCTGGATGTCCTGGTGGTTCAGGTCAATTATAGGATTAATAATTCTTGCACTCGCCTATACCTTTGTCAGATTCATGATAAACCGTGAAAAGATCAAACACGATCTGGTCTTTGAGAAAATAAAAGCAAGGAATCTTCATGAACTGGATATGCTTAAATTAAGACTCTTCACAAATATTTCTCATGAAATAAGGACCCCGCTTACTCTTATTCTGGGACCACTGGAAAAGCTGATTTCAAAAAAAGTTCCTGAAGAAGAGATTCCTTCACATCTGAATCTTGTTTATCGTAATACAAAACAACTTGACAGACTTATAAATCAGCTTCTCGATTTTCGTAAACTTGAAACCGGGAACCTTAAACTTGAACTTGCCCAGGATGATATGGTAAGCCTTGTCTCAGAGGTAGTTGAGTCATTCCAGGAATTTGCACTTGAAAATAAGATTGAGTTAAAATTCCATACCCTCAAGAAAAGGCTTATATCGCTTTTTGATCGTGACAAGGTTGAGACTATCATTAACAACCTTATTTCAAATGCTTTAAAATATACCGATGAAGGGGGTAGCATTTCTGTCCATCTCTCTCTGGTATTTGCCCCTGATGATGAAGATTCGCTTAGTAATCATCCTGAAAAGCAGTATATCGAAATTTCGGTTAAAGACACCGGGAAAGGAATTTCTGATACAAATATTGATAAAATATTTACAAGGTTCTTCAGAATTGACACAAAGAATGAAAGTTCAGGAACAGGGATTGGTCTTGCTCTTGTTAAAGAACTTGTAAAATTGCACAGAGGAAATATTACTGTAATAAGCAAACCTGACAAGGGGTCGAAATTTACCCTTCGCCTCCCCTATGAGACAGAAATCAAGTCGGAAGCCGCTGGTGTTAATGAAATCCTGCATGACAATTCAAACAGCCATGACCCGGGCAGTTTTATTGATGATGTGCCCGAAGAATCAAATGCACAGATAATGCTTATTGTTGAAGATAATGCTGATGTAAGATATTTTATAAGGAGCCATTTTGAATCAGTCTATAAAATTTATGAATCAAAAAACGGGAAGGAAGGTTGGGAACTGGCTTTAAAAATCATCCCTGATGTGATCATCAGTGATATTTTAATGCCTGATGTTGATGGTTTCGAATTTTGTAAACGAATCAAGAAAGATGAAAGAACTTCACACATACCTGTATTGTTACTCACCGCTCTCCATTCGAAGGAACATGAGATAGAAGGATTATCGAGCGGTGCAGATGATTATATAACCAAACCATTTGATATCTCGATACTTCAGACCAAGGTTGAAAATATGCTTCAGGCGAGAAGATCCCTTAAAGAAAAATATACCCGTGAATTAATCCTAAAACCTTCTGATATAGCCATTTCATCACCTGATGAACGTTTTCTCAGGAAAGCAATTGAGGTTGTTGAAAGAAACATCTCCAATGCTGATCTTGATATTGAACATTTTGCCACAGAAGTCGGGGTAAGCAGGATGCAGCTTTACCGTAAGTTTAATGCGCTTACCAATATGACTGTCAAAGAGTTTATCAGAAGCATCAGACTTAAAAGAGCCGCTCAGCTGCTTCTCGAAAAGAAAATGAATGTTACTGAAATAGGATACGCTGTCGGATTCAGAGACCTGTCACATTTCAGAAAATGCTTTCACCGCGAATTCGGAATGAGTGCCTCAGAATATATTAACCAGAATACCACCACCTCAAAAAACTGATTTTCTCTAAGTTTTACTCCTGAGAAGATTTCACCCGCTATTTGGGAATTATAACCCGCTCAGGGAAACTCAACCCTTATGATTGGGAAGATTTAATCAATCTTTTAAACATACAAAACCTAATTTGCATAAGTATTATTTCTGACATTCAGAATTTGCTGAAAGGAGATGAAATAAAAGTTTGTATTGTGAATAGTAAATCCTTGCATAGAAGGATCAGTTAGGTTAGTTGGTTTCATCAAAATGAACCGGGAAATGTCAGATTCCCGGTTCTGATGATGATAAAGTAATTATTAAGCGACAAAAGTGAAGATTAAATGTTGAAATTACCTCTGTCAGGATTATTATCGGTTATATGTTTTTTTTCCTGGGGTCAAAATGAAAAGAGCAGTCTGTCTCAGATGTCTTATGATGACATTCAGGGTTTCACTATGCCGGTTGTCAAAGAACCCGTTATTCCGGGAAATACAGTAACAATTACTGATTTCGGAGCAGTTAACGATGGTCAGACCCTAAACACTCGTGCCATAGCTGATGCAATTGAAGCAGTATCAAAAAAAGGCGGCGGAAAGGTCATTATCCCGAGGGGGTTATGGCTAACCGGTCCGATCATTCTTAAGAGCAATATCAATCTTTATACAGAAGAGGGATCACTGATAATTTTCAGTCCGGATAAGAATCTGTACCCATTAATTGAAACCGGGTTTGAAGGGCAAAACACCGTAAGATGCACATCACCCATTTATGGAAAGGGACTTGAAAATATTGCTATTACAGGAAAAGGAATTTTTGACGGTACAGGGGAAGCATGGCGGCCTGTTAAAAAAGAAAAGCTTACTGAAGCTCAATGGAAGGAACTTTTGAAATCTGGCGGAGTTGTAAATGAGGATGGTAAAATATGGTACCCTTCTGAATCTTACATGGAAGGACAGAATATGAGCGAAATGAATGTACCGAAACAATTTTCCAGTCTTGATGATTATAAGAAAATAAGGGACTTTCTCCGTCCCGTTATGGTAAGTCTTGTTGAATGTAAAAAAATACTTCTTGACGGTCCAGTTTTCCAGAATTCCCCTGCATGGTGTATCCACCCCCTGATGTGCGAAGATCTTACTATCAGGAATATCACGGTCAGGAATCCATGGTTCTCTCAAAATGGCGATGGCCTCGATATCGAATCGTGCAAGAACAGTTTGGTTTATAACAGCAGTTTTGACGTAGGAGATGATGGGATCTGCATAAAATCAGGCAAAGATGCTGACGGAAGGAAAAGAGCAATGCCCACAGAAAACCTGGTTATAAAGAATTGCATTGTCTTTCATGGTCATGGCGGGGTCACTATTGGCAGTGAAATGTCAGGAGGAGTAAAAAATGTATATGTTTCCGGATGTACATTCATAGGTACCGATGTGGGTTTAAGGTTCAAAAGTAACCGGGGAAGAGGTGGAATTGTTGAGAATCTCTATTTTTCCGACATAAATATGATAAACATCCCAACCCAGGCAATATCTTTCAATTTATATTATGGAGGGTCGAATGTTTCAGAAGTGCCTGCTGCCGGGAAAAATATCACAAACAAGACGATCAGTGTTTTCCCTGTTAATGAAGAAACTCCTCTGTTCAGGAATATTACAATTAAGAATATAACATGCAAGGGAGCCTCACAGGGTTTATACATGCAGGGATTACCTGAACTTAATCTGGAAAACATTATTCTTGAAAACATTGATATTGAGGCAGATAACGGACTAACCTCCATCGATGTTAACGGCTTGTCAATCAAAGGATTGCGACTAGTTACGAAAAAATTCCCGGTATTCCGCTTCATAAACACTATGAATGTCGAAATTGAAAAACTAGTTGTTCCTGAAAATCAAAATCAGTATATAGATATTAAAGGTGATAAATCAAAAAACATTACGATAAGGACAATTAACCATTCTACTCCGGTTAAAGCTGTAATAAGCAATGAAGCAGACAAGGGGACAATAAAAATACTTTGAAAGAAATCATCAATAAAATATAATATGAGTATCGGTTATCAATAATAATCTTAAAACAATTGATTATGGGATTCCTCGCTAACGCTCGGAATGACAGTATTTTATGTGGCATTGGTGAAAGCAGAGGCGATTCGCTGAGCGAATCGCCTCTGCTTTCACCTAATACAACAACATCTCCATGTCATTCCGAGCGCCAGCGAGGAATCCCCCTCACCTATTTTGATATTTTGATTTAATTCTAATTCAATTATTATTCATTTCGGATACTCATAAAATATAAAATATAAAACACTTAATTTGAATCAATTAACTAATATAAAACCACATTACTCTATGAAAAAAAATCTGAAAATTTTTCTGACGCTCCTGATATTTATAGCAGGAACATCAGGAATCTTTGCACAGGTATCGGTTAGCGGGACGGTAATTGACACCGAAAAGCAGCCTGTTATTGGTGCAAACGTTGTTGTTAAGGGGACAACAGTTGGGACGATGACAGATGTTAATGGTAAATTCACCATAAACGCACCCTCAGCCTCCAGTATTATTGTTATCTCTTTTATTGGCTATGTCCCTCAGGAATTACCAGCTGGCAATGGTACCGCGCTTAATATCACATTGAGATCTGATGCCATGGCTTTAGATGAAGTTGTAGTTATCGGTTATGGAACAGTAAAAAAGAAAGACATTACCGGTTCTGTTTCGTCAGTACAGGGTAAAGATATTGCCAGAATTCCAGTTTCTACCGCGGCAGAAGCGTTAACAGGCAGAATGGCAGGGGTGCAGGTTATTACAACTGAAGGATCTCCTGATGCAACTGTAAATATTCGTGTTCGTGGTGGTGGTTCTATTACTCAGGACAACTCTCCTTTATATATAGTTGATGGTTTTCCAGTAAGCAGCATTTCTGATATTCCAGGGTCCACAATCCAATCCATTGATGTGTTGAAGGATGCATCTTCAACAGCTATTTATGGTGCACGAGGCGCCAATGGCGTTATTATTGTAACAACCAAAGGAGGCACTTTAGGCAAAGTTAAAGTTAACTATAATGCATATTATGGTTTCAAAAAGGTTGCCGATCACCTTAAATCATTAGGTGTTGAAGACTATATGAAGTGGCAGTATGAATATTCTCTTTTATCTAATAATCTTTCAACTTATGAGAAATATTTTGGACTCTATCAGGATATTGATCTATATTCCGGACAACCAGGCACCAACTGGTATGATCAGGTTTTTGGGCGAATTGGAAAAACTTTTAACCAGGATTTAAGTATTACCGGGGGAACTGAGAAGTTAAAATATGCTTTTGGCTTTGCCGGTTTAAATAGTAAGGAAATCATGTTAGGCTCTGATTATAACCGAAACAACTTTTCTTTAAATCTCGATAATAAACCTGTTGAAAATATTGACCTTTCATTTTCAATTCGCTATTCCGACACCAAAATCTCTGGAGCCGGAGCTACAGATCAGGGAAATGCTACACCAAATGATGCAAGGGTAAAACAAACAATGATATACGTTCCAATTCCCTTTAAATTCTTAGGCAATTATGGAGATGAAGAATTGTCCTCATCAATGGTAAATCCTTTAGAAAATGTCAGGGATAATGATCGTCAGCAATTAAGAAAGAGGTTAAATATGGGAGCCAGCTTCACCTGGAAAATGCTTGACGCGTTAGAATTTAAGACTGAAGCAGGCCTTGACAGCTATATTAATAATGATGACCGTTTCTATGGATTGACCACCTATTATGTAGATAATACTCCTTCTGCAACTTATCAAAAGGTTCCTGCCCTTGAGTCAAATGAAGATAAAAGCCTGAGTTTGAGGAATACAAATACTTTAAATTATGATTTTAATAAAATCTTAAATGTTGAGACTCACTCACTTAAAATATTGGTTGGACAGGAACTGATTGTTACCCGGTCAAATAATATGTTTAACCAGGTTTGGGGTTTCCCATCCTTTTTTAGCTCAGACCAGGCTTATAAACTGGTTAGCCAGGGATTCTCGAACAGTTATACAAACAACTACAACCCTGATAATAAATTACTTTCCTTTTTTGGACGTGTAAATTATGATTTTAAAAGAAGGTATTTGTTTTCGGCAACTTTCAGGGCTGATGGTTCAAGTCTGTTTTCTAAAGGCAATCAGTGGGGATATTTCCCTTCTGCCGCTTTGGCCTGGAGAATTTCTGAAGAACAGTTTATGAAAGATCTGTCAACACCTATTGATAATCTTAAACTACGTTTCAGTTATGGAACAGCCGGGAATAATAATATCCCGCCAAACCAGATTTCTCAGATATTCACAGCAGGTACTTCTTCGTATATCGACGGGTTTACTACGTTCTGGTCTCCGTCGGCTTTTATGGCAAATCCTGATCTAAAGTGGGAAACTACCTATACACGTAACCTTGGATTGGATTTTGGATTATTTAAAAGCCGTCTCAGCGGTAGTGTTGAATTGTATTACAATACAACAAAAAATCTTCTCATAAAATTCCCTGTTTCTGGTACCGGATATGATTTTCAATACAGGAATATGGGCGAAACTGAGAATAAAGGTCTTGAATTTTCATTAAATGGAGTAATTGTTGATAAAGAAAAATATGGACTTAATATTGGTTTCAATATTGGTTTCAACAGGAACAAAATAGTTTCATTAGGCACTATGAACGATTTTGGCCAGGCTACAAGCTGGGCATCAACTGAAATAGGAAACGATTATTGGATTGCCAAAGGTGGTTCGGTTGGTCAGATGTATGGTTATCAATCCGACGGCAGGTATGAAGTATCCGACTTTTCCGGGTATAACGCTGTAACGGATGTATGGACATTAAATGATGGAGTTGCAGATGACAAAGGTGTTATAGGTACTGTAAGGCCGGGAAGCATGAAATTAAAAGATATTACCGGCGACGGTCTTGTAACTGTTGCTGATGTGTCTGTTATTGGCAACGCAAACCCAAAACATACAGGAGGGATTAATGTAGATGCCCGTTTCTATAGTTTCGATTTATCTGCCATATTTAGCTGGAGCTATGGCAATAATATTTACAATGCCAATAAAATTGAATATACTACCGGCAGGTATCAATTCCGGGAGATGATAGATGTTATGGCTGACGGAAAAAGATGGACCAATTTAGATCCTGCAACAGGGACTATTGTTAACGATCCGGCAACCCTTGAAGCTATGAATGCAAATACCACCATGTGGTCACCATATATGACCAGACATGTGTTTAGCGATTGGGCTGTTGAAGATGGCTCATATCTTCGTTTAAACACCCTGTCCCTTGGCTATAACATACCTTCAGCTCTTGTTAAAAAAGCTCACATCCAGAATTTGAGGCTCTATGTTTCTGCATCTAATGTATTTATCCTGACTAATTATTCAGGTTTCGATCCTGAGGTTTCATCAAGAAGAAGTACCGGCCTTACCCCGGGACTTGATTATTCAGCATATCCAAAAAGCAGGCAATTGTTATTTGGTTTAAATCTTACTTTTTAATCTGTTTATTTCATAAATATGAAAAAAATACTTTACATACTTAGTTTCGTTTTTGCAGGCTTATTTATGTCGTGCGAAAAATATCTGGAAACCCCTTCCAAGTCAACGCTGGATGAATTATTAATTTTTTCCAATGCAGGACTGGCTAAAAGCGCCATTGATGGGATAAAAGTACCATTCGGTGAGACCAACGCTTACAGAGGCAGACTATTAACTCATTATGGTGCTAATACTGACCAGGAGTGGTTAAATTCAGCATCAGTCAGCGCGAAGGGAGATTTGTCAAGATATGTCAATTCTCCTATCAACACAGATATGAATACTACGAATAATGCCTGGGCTATGATGTACTCAGGTATTGAACGTGCCAATATCTGTATTAAGGGTATCAGGACTTATGGTGCTCCTGCTGCAGGAAATGAAATGGGACAATTATTAGGAGAAGCATTAACTCTCAGGGTAATATACTATGCCGATCTTTTAAAAACCTGGGGTGATGTTGTTGCCAGATTTGTACCGGTTACTACTGAGACAATGTATCTCGCTAAATCAAGCCGCGATGTAATTTACAAACAGATCCTTGCTGATTTGAAAGAAGCCTCAGACCTGGTAGCATGGCCAAGTACAACTCTTGCTGACAGAACGGGCACAACAGAAGGGATAAATAAAGCTTTTGTAAAGGCTTTTCATGCACGTCTATGTATGGCGGCAGCAGGTTATTCTCAATATCCCGATGGGATAAGAAGAAGTACCGATCCGGAATTATCAGTTGCTGTTTTATATCCAATCGCATTACAGGAATGTCTTGATGTGATTACTAGCGGGAAGGCACGTCTGGAGAGCAGTTTTGAAACATTTTTTCGAAAAATATGCCTGGAAAATATTGCTGCCGGAGGAGAATCCTTATGGGAAATCCCATTTGCCGACGGACGTGGTCGTATGGCTTATACATTTGCAGTCAAACATACAAGTGTTGATCAGTTTACAGACCAGGCTCAGGGAGGTGTATTTGGACCACTTCCAACAGTTTTCTATGATTATGATGTAAAAGATACACGAAGAAATGTTACGTGTGTGCCTTATTTCTGGGGAACAGCTGTTAGTGGAATTTCAAAGCAGGTTTTGAACCAGGGTTCCGGTTCATCTCCTTCCGTTAACCAATGGTATTTTGGCAAATTACGCTACGAATGGATGACACGAATAGTTACTTCAGGAAACGATGATGGCTTGAATAAAGTTTATATGCGTTACGCCGAAGTTTTATTGATGGTCGCAGAAATTCAAAATGAACTTGGAGATCTTGGCGCCGCAAAGGATTATCTTAAACAAATTCGTCAAAGGGCATTTGCATCATCCGATTGGACAGCAATGGTAGATGGTTATCTAAATGCGATTTCAACAAAAGATCAGATGTTTGATGCAATTGTAAAAGAACAAGGTTTTGAGTTCTGTGGTGAAATGGAAAGAAAGCAGGCTTTAATACGCTGGAATTTGTTAGAAACCAAAATGGTCGCAGCTAAAACCAAAATGGCAAACCTAAGCAACCGGACAGGGGAATATTCTGATGTTCCTTCCACACTATACTATAAATATGCTGCAGATGGGGTATCGCTCTCAATTTATGGATTAAACAGGGGTGAAACAACTGATCTCTCCGGATCCTATACTTATAATGCACTCTATGTTGGTCCGACAAAACTGGATGCCACAAAAATTGCTACACTTTATACGAACAGTCCGGATGCGAATCAGTTTTGGCCAATCTGGCAGGTGTTTCTCGATGCAAGTAACGGCAT
>Ga0209540_10000517_pt1 | contig 36061 bp, 33 predicted proteins | sample BarGraIncu01121A_FD_184501 | JGI IMG/M metagenome (GOLD analysis project Ga0209540, IMG submission 184501) | Arctic peat soil microbial communities from Barrow, Alaska - Barrow Graham LP Incubations 011-21A (SPAdes) (version 2) | ecosystem: Environmental > Terrestrial > Soil > Wetlands > Peat... | reverse complement strand
CATCTAAAGATACTACCTTGACACCTATCCCAACATTAAAAATCTCTAATATAGCCCATAGAGTTGGTCGTTTCATCTTTATGCCACCCGGGCCTATTATTTTTTCGTCTTCTGCTTTAAGCTCTCTTCTTACAACGTGTTCAGCAACAGATAATACCATCATTGATATTAGAATGAGGTACGTTAGTGCCTCTATACGCGCTGGAGTATCTAAATATAGTGAGTTAACAAAATGAGGGAATTTAAGCTGTTGAAACTTTTTCTCCACTCCAATTTGAGTTTTATATTCTTTAAGAATATCTTCGGCTTTTAAAGTAAGGTCATTACTGCAAAGTACGAATGTGCAGGCTTCCTCAAACTGTTTTTGCACCTTTTGTTCATCTGTCTCTATTGATATCTTCAAATAGTGCTCGTGTATATTTTCAATTTTACTTACATCTTTAGCTTGTCTTCCTCTTTTTCTTTTTTCTATAACCTGAGTGCTAATATTTACAGTATGATATTTTAATTTTTTCAAATCTTTTTTTATTAGTTTTGAAGTTTCCTTGTTAGCATCTTCTTCACAGGCAAAAGGTCTCTTGGAGTATGACTTAGAAAGCTTTTTTACTGCTTCTTTTTCCTTTTTAACTTGCCTTTCAATGGTTTTTTTCTTTATTCCTTCGAGGGTAGAAGAGTAACATATAGCACATTTTAGATAAGTATTTTCATAAGTGCAATATTTTTCACTTATGAAATATTCAACTACCTTATCTTGTGATGTTTTAAGTTCTATTTTTTTCATCTCATTCTTGTGTATAAGGGCTTCCCTTATACATTCTTTTGCAAGATTTGTGGTTTCAGGCATTCTTGTTATAAGCTTTATATGTCTGCTTTCTGCTTTTTTCAAATTATCTGAAGTGAAAAGCGCACTATCCGCTATATAGTGAAAATCTCCAACGGAAACATTTAGCCTTTCAAGAATTTGTTCTACTTCCTCAAGCGTTTCACCATTATAGGTTTTATCATCTTTCTTTCCTGGTAAAACTTTTGAATCAACAATTACTCCATTGGCTACGCCTAAACCCATTTTAATCTGATTTTTATCTTCTCTTTTTTGCTTGCTGTGACCAAAAGTTATTGATATTACCCCTTCCTTTCCTTCAGCTGTTTCATAATTTCCCCACATTACTTTTGAGGTTGTGTCAAAGTTTATATTAGTTACCTCTATACCATAGTTCATAAAGGCCTGTGAACTCAATTGACTAAAAATTTTTCTTGCACCAGCTTCATAGAATGGGTCAAGAAACTTACCAAATCTATCATCGTTAATTTGACTTAGGGATATAGGACAGTGAGATATTCCTTCAAGATCCTTCATTCCATAATATTCATTTAGTCTATATAGTGGGGAGTGGTCGTCACAAATATTCACAATCATCATCTCTGCCATCACTCCGTAGGGAATATCAGTGTTTCTACCGGAATTTTTCTGTAGATTGAGGTTAAATATCTCTGGTAGCTTTAGTTGTTCACAGAGTCCTACCATAAAATTCATTTTTCCATGGCTGTACATTTCCACGCTATCTAATGGCAGATTATTTATATCCATAGTTTACCCACCCTTAAAAAAGTATTTTATGGATATATTCGACGTATAATTCAATAATCCTTTTTGTGAATAATTGTAAAATAATTTCTTTTAAGTAAATAATTAGTTTTATAATTCATTTAGCGGAATATGAGATACTATAGTTGAAGGGAATGTATTTTTTACTACGAATGAAGCTGAATCTACATTTAAAATGGATGCTAAAAGTAAAGTAACTGGAAAGCAAGAGTTAGTAACAATTCCAATGGTAAGTACTGCATCTGATTTTGAAAAAGCTATAAGTAGTAAAGGTACATGGATTATTGCACTAACAAAAAATCTATCTATAGATAAAAATCTTGTAGTTAATGGTGAATATAAAAGTGATAAAAATATTGTAGAACGTAAGATCGCTCTATACAGTCAAAACAAGGCTAATAAAATAACTGCTAGATTCACTTTGGCTATTCCAAAATTAATAATTGACAGTCCTCAAACTAGTATAGAACATGGAATTTTTAAAGGTGACATTTATGTTACATCAAAAAACTTTCAGTTAATAGATACTATAGTTGAGGGGAATGTATATTTTACTACGAATGAAGCTAAATCTACATTTAAAATGGATGCTAAAAGTAAAGTGACTGGAAAACAGGAATTAATATCATCACGCAAAGCAACCCCAAATGTAGGAAACACAGTATCAATAGTAAGTACCACAGCTGCTTTTGAAGAGGCTATAAGTAGTAAGGGCACATGGTTCATTGCTATAGCAAAGAATTTAACTAGTGGTAAAGATATTATAGAACGTAAAATAGATTTATATAGTTAAGATATAGATAAGAAAATAATTAATAGATTCACTTTGACTGTACCAAAATTAACTGTTAATAGTCCTGAAACTTGTATAGAACACGGAACTTTTAAAGGTGACCTTTATGTTTTGTCAAAGAATTTTCAATTAATAGATGCTAAAGTTGAAGGAAATGTATATTTTACAACGAATGAAGCTAAATCTACATTCAGAATGGATGCAACGAGTAAAATAACTGGAAACCAGAAATTAAAAAAATAATACCCGCTTCACACGAATTATTATCATGATTTAATTGTATGGTCAATAAGCTATGCAGTTTAAGTATAAGAATGGAGTAGGAGTAAGTTATGCTTTTGTAGGAACTATGAAAAGTGGAACTAAAATAGTAATGATTGGAAAGACAGAATAATAAGTATTGAACATAAATCTTTAAAAAATGCAAAGGCATAAGAAGGGCTTCCGATTAGCTTTGCATTTAAAAACGAGCTCCCCAAAATTTGGGTAATGTCTATTTGCTTAATTTATTAAAAAAATAATAAATCACCTCATTTAATTTATAACTATAAAGTTGGTTAAATATGTCTTTATCTAACTTTGTACTTTAGATAATATAAATACAAAAGAGTAGTAGAAATGAACTGCTTCTTTCTTGACTAAATCAGGATATCTTATTGCCTTACTATCAACTACAAAAAAGTTGTCTTTATAGTATAGTTATTTAAAGTCTTTAAAATCCCAGGAGTAATGTTAACAGATGGTCTATTATCAAAAGTAAGATAGGCTATTTTATGTCCATCTGGATTATAAATTTGATTATAATCATTTATAGTTGATGAATTTAATGTACTTACTCTTAAGTTCATTAAGGCATTAGTAAAGAGGTTATTATTTGGATTTGAATTAATTTCTACCTTTAAGTATATGGTTAAATATCACAAGCGTTATTTCATGAGTGATTTTTTTGAGAGTTGTCCCTACCTCATATTAAATTTTAAGTGCAATTTTTCATAGCATGAATATACTAATAATGTAAAGTGATTTAAGGAGATGAATATTAATGGCTTACAGTGCTAGAAAGTTATTAGCTAGAAGACTAAAGTGTGAAGTTGGTGGAGAATGAGAAAACGGAATGAAAGCTGTTGCTTCTGTAATTATGAATAGAGTAAACGAAGCCACTGGTGAGTATCTTAGGACAGGGCAAGGTGATTAAGAAAAGTCATACTTCAACCAGGAGAATTTGATTGTGTGGCCACTGAACTTGGTGGCAGGGCTAATCCACAAACCATTTATGCAAATTCACCAGATCAGATACATTATGATATTGCTGATTGGGCTATAGCTGGTAATAGGTTATATACAATAGGTGAATCATTATGGTATTTTAATTTTTATTTACCAGTATGTCCAAATGAATTTCCGTTTAATGGTAGTGGTTCCTTTCAAGTTAGTGTAGCTAATCATTGCTTTTATGATCCGACCGCACGCTATTATAAAACCTATTACTAATGATATCTTCAGATGATGTAGATTGTGTTACATTTACACTGAGGATATTTACCATTTCTTAAAAACTTCAATTTGAATGTAACATATTATTAGCAAGTATCTGAACGTACGATTTTGGTTAAAGCGTTGATTTATCGGGATTGTTAAGCATTCAGTTAAATTAAGTTGAGTAATGATTCTTTTGAATGTATTATTTTATATAATATAATGCAAAAAAAATAAAACTAAATGAAGAGCTTAGGAAAGATCTAAAATTTTTTATAAGAGCAAATAGTCTCAAAAATGAGGATTATGATTCGCAATCAGAAAAATGTCTGATAGAAGCTATATAAGTGATGCACAAGCCTATAGGATATTGAAAGAGGTCGCAAACAATGTGGGTATAGAAACTTTGGCATATTATTTTTAAAAATAAAAGGAAAGAAAAAGATTACAGAGCAACTGGAGCAATGGAAAGGTTCCATTGTGGAAGAAGGTAGTTACGTGTTGCTTATATAAACTATACAAAATAAGTTGACCTAAATAAAAGATTACGTTAAAAAGATTTCAAAGTTTGAGAAGTATTTTTAAGCAAATCATATGACCAATTAATAATATGATTTGCTTAAAAATTCACATTGGAGTTGTTGAAAATAAACACTATTTGATCTATAATGAAAATATTGTTTATTATCAATTGAAAAAAATGAAAGGAATGAATAAAAATGAACAAACAAAAGGCCGCACGCTTATCTATATTTTCTAATACTGCGTTAATCATTTTTAAAGTTACAGTTGGAATATTAATGGGTTCAGTTAGTGTTATATCTGAAGCAATCCATTCTTCTATAGATCTTTTGGCAAGTATTATTGCTTTTTTCTCCATTAAGATAGCTTCCAAAGATGAAGATGATGGTCATCCCTTTGGACATGGTAAGTATGAAAATGTATCTGGTTTCATTGAGGCTTTATTGATTTTACTTGCTGCCGCTCTCATAATCTATCAAGCCATAAAAAGGATGTTTGAAGGCGGAACTGTGGAGAATGTAGGTGCGGGTATATTTGTTATGTCGCTAGCAGCTGTAGTGAACTTTTTTATTTCAATGATACTATTAAAAACAGCTGAGAAAACAGATTCTATTGCTCTAGAGGCTGATGCTATGCATCTTCTAACAGATGTATATACCTCCATCGGAGTAGTTATTGGGCTTATATTATTGAAAATAACAAAAATACCAATTATCGATCCAATTACGGCTATACTTGTTGCAGTACTAATAGTTAAGACTTCTATAGATTTAATCAAAAAATCTTTAAATGATTTAGTAGATTCTAAGCTTTCGGATGATGATATTTTAAAGATACTAAGCATACTTGACTCCCATTTAGAAATCACTAGGTATCATAGCTTAAGAACTAGAAAAAGTGGCCACACACGAGAAATTAATGTGCAAATCCATGTTGCCGAAAAGGCCTCACTAGTTGATGCCCATAGAATCTCCGATAATATTGAAGAAGAAATAAATAATATTTTCTCTGGAGAGTCCTATGTAATGATTCATCTAGAGCCAGAAACACCTATTAAATTCATTGGGCAACACAAGAAGGGTATTTAGGGATTATAAAATTACTTGTATATAAAGGTGACAATTAGTTTTAGGTTTATCTTAAAATTTGTACCTACCTATTAGGTAATTAACTAATAAAAATTAGAAAGAAGTCGTCTAAATTTCAAGTTTCAGTAGTTAATCATTAATTTTACCATCTCACAGCACGCTATTTTAAGCCTTAATTACTTAAGAATTATTATAATTAAGATGTTTTATATGTTAAAATTTGATACAAACTGATGACAATGAAGAAATTGATTCAGGACATAAATTTGAGGATATATCTGAAGAGTGAGTACACCATTTATGTAGAGTTTGTAAATTGGATTTTAAAAAGATAGAATAGTAATAACAATTAATAAATCAGCATAAAGACATCGGTCTTCATGCTGATTTATTTCTTAACAGCTTGCGGTCACGGTTTACTTAAATCCTAATATTTGAATTAGTGACTGGAATAACAACAACATAGTTAATGCTATTAAAATAACTATAGTAGTCCAACCAACCCAGTTTTTGAATTTATTGTTTACATATTCACCCATAAGATCTTTTTTGTTTACCATTAGCATCATACAAATTAAAACCACTGGTAGTAGCATTCCATTAATTACTTGAGATCCAAGAGAAATTTGAAGTAATGGTGCACCTGGAATAAGAATAATTGTGGCACCTATAATTATTATTGCTGTAAATAGTCCGTAAAATTCAGGAGCATCCCTCATTGTTTTATCTACACCAGCTTCAAAACCAAAGGCTTCACAAATGTAAAATGCAGTTGCAAGTGGAAGAATGGTTGCAGAGAATATTGAAGCAACCAAGAGTCCAAAAGCAAAGATGGCTGATGCCAAATTTCCAGCTAAGGGCTTTAATGCCACTGCAGCATCCTTGGCCTCATTTATTGTAATACCCTGTTTATTTAAGGTTGCGGCGCAAGCTACAATAATAAAGAAAGCTACTACAACTGTTACTGTGCATCCAAGGATAACATCCATAAGTTCATACTTATATTCAGATATTTTAATACCTTTTTCTATTACGGAGGACTGCATATAAAATTGCATCCAAGGAGCAATAGTAGTACCGATTAAACCAATTACAGTACTAATCCAAGCAGCATCTATACCTTCTCCATGAGCACCATTAAATGATGGTATAGGATTAATTAATGAATTTCCAATTTGACGCCAATCTGGATGAGCAAGAAGCGCTGAAAATACATAGGAAAGTAAAAATACACTAAATACTAAGAATACTTTTTCAACAGATTTATAGGTTCCTTTTACAACAAGTAGCCATACTAAAACTACTGCAATTGGTACTGTTATATATTTTGAAAGATTAAATACTTGCAAACTTCCTGCAATACCCGCAAATTCAGTAGCAGTATTACCTATATCTGCTACTAATAGTCCTAAAAATATAAAAAAGGTAATCTTTACACCAAAGTTTTCCCTTATTAAATCAGCTAAACCCTTTTGAGTTACGATACCCATTCTTGCGTTCATTTCTTGTACTACAAGTAATGCAATGAAACATGGAATTAATGTCCAAAGTAAAAGATATCCATAATGAGCTCCGGCTACAGAGTAAGCTGAAATACCACCGGCATCATTATCTACGCTTCCAGTTATTAAGCCAGGGCCCAGTACTGATAGAAACACCATGAAGCCTACAATCCAAGGCTTTTTATTTGATTTCGTTTTTTCGCTCATATTATACCTCCTAACTAATCTTTCTTTTGTTTTTAAGCAACTCATAAATAATATCATTTATTATAACATTGCCGAGTAACTTCATTTCATGATCCGTAACAGGAATAGCTACAAGATTATATTTTGAAACATTTTTTATCAAATCATTAATACTATCTGTATCAAACATTGATTTGAATTTTTTGTTCATAATATCACCTATTTTGCTAGTTGGATCAGAAATAATTAGGTCTCGAAGTGAAAGGGCCCCTATTAATTTATTATTTTTATCTACTACATAAAGTCTAAATAGTTCATCTTCTTCAGGTTTTAATATTCTTAGAGTTTTAATTGCCTCATTTATAGTTTCATTGTTTTTAAAAGATACAAAATCTGTGCTCATAAGACTTCCAACTACTTTAGGACCATATTCTAATAATTCTCTAATTTCATCAGAAGCTTCTTTTCCCATGCTATTTAGTAGCTCTTCTACTTTTTCTTCATTCATACCATCAAGAATATCTGCAGCTTCATCCGTAGGCATTTCTTCTAAGACCTCTGCAGCTTTATTTGTAGATAGATTTTCAATGAAACTAACTTGTGCATCTTCTTCCATTTGTTCTAAAACATCCGCAGCAGTTGAATTATCTAGTGAGGAAAAAATAGTAAGTCCCGTTTTAGCATCAAAGTCTTCAATAATATCAGCGAGGTCTGATGGGTGAAGAATCGATAGTGAATCATATGTTTTTGATAGAACTATATTTTCATTAGAAGTTACAACGGCCTCCACATCATTCCATAGCATCAGCTTAGCAGGAATCTTAAGGCCTAACCGCTTAAGCAATTTAGCGATTCCAATTCTTCTTAGAAGACCATCTATGCCAATATCTACCGCAACTACATAAGCTCCTTTCTCTAAATATGATAATGAAATATCATTTACACGAACTACTTTTCTCCCATTAACATCTATAATCTGTTGATCTAAAATATGCTTTCTTAAAAACAATGTATTGGCGGAAGTAGCTTCTTCAATTTTGTTACAAACTAAAACATATTGTCCCTTTTGCTTTGTAATTGAAAAATTCTTAAAGCTATAGTCTTTAATTCCACTATTAGTTTTTACTTTTGCAGTAGTGACATGAGGGCTTTTTAATTCATTAATAATACCAAGATCACTTAGTCTTCCAATAACTTTCATATCTGGTGTATATACTTTATTTTCTAAAATTCTGCTTAGATAAAAATTGTTTTTCATAGTACATCCTCCTTTTAGAAAGGGATGCACTACCACCTATAACTTATTTTAATAGAGTGACATCCATTCTAATATATTAATTTTTTTGTTTGCTTGGGACCACCGTCCATTAAATAATCACACTCCTAAAATCAAAATAAAAAAATCTCTCCACAACGAAGTGAAGAGATTAAAGTACGTAATAAATTAACGCGCAAAAAACTAGCTCATCTCCACTCGTTGAGTTTTAGCACTGTACAGCTTAGAGTCATATACTCAGCTACATTAAGTAAAACCTTAATCCGGTAATACCTGCTGACCCGTTGGCGTCTCTCGACATTTCTGGGCAGTAGCATGTGTCTTATACAGTAACCTCACCTAACAAGGATACTAAATTGTAATGTAATTCTCAATTAATATCATTCTTATATTTTTATAGTATGACGTAAGCCCAGTATTGTCAATAGTTTTTTAATTGTTTTATATTTATTTACATTATCAATAGATAATAGTTGTGCCTTATGTTTTAAAGTTCTACGTGTTTGAGTATTTTCATTTGTGCCTTTTAAAATAATAGAAACTTGTTATGATTTAGCGTATCCAATTTACGGTACGATTAGTATAATTAAATAAATGTTTTATATATTATAGCAAATGTATTTATACAACTTAAATTATATTAAAAATGAACCATATTTTATAACGAATGTAGCATCTACTAAAATTAACAACGAGAAAATAAATATATATTAATATGGGAGTAAGAAGTTTGATTTCTCTAACAGTAGCATTTATTGTATTCGATTTTATAATAATGAAGTATCCAGCAGAAAAGTATAAATAGTGTGATAGGGTATAAAACACTTTTATCAATGAAAAATCAAGACACCTTGGATGTATCACAAAACCCTAGTGGGTTTATTGATATAATACTTGGAATTTGGTCAATGATTAAATCAACGGCTATTAATAGAAAATATGTGCAATTGTTTAAAATGAATAAGGGGTGTTTAATTTTATGAAAATAATATTAACAATAGTGTCAGTAATAAAAGTTTCATTAGCAATCTTTACTATAATAATATTATCTCACATTAATTTAATAAATAAGTTAAAAGAAAAACATTCTTCAATGATGTCCAACAAAGGTATCCAGCGTAAAAATAAGTAAAGATTATGCAACTAAACCCATATCAATGTTTGTGAACAGGTGTAGGAGGCATTTTTTATTTAATATCTACTATTTATTTAATATCTGTCTAAACATATTAAATCATTTTTAGTATATAAAGAAATGTAATTTAAAACATAAAAAAACGAGCAAATATTAGTATCATATACATTGACAGTTCGTATTATCAACTAAAAGTTCGTTTGGTTTATAGTTAGGTTATGAAAGGTAGGTATATAGCCAAGGTTCGTATTTTGGACATTGAACTTAATCGCTAACAGCGGTGGCGGATGAGTACTAATTGGGGGTTGTGTAGTAACGGTACAAAAATTTCTATTACTAATCCCATAATTTACAAATAAATCACAATCCATTAGTTGCAAAGACCGTAGATTTATCTCAATTACGTCTTCAATCAAATTAAAAGAATAAAATCCGTGAAAAAGAACTAAAACACATTATCAAAATAGGTGGTAATATAGGTTTTGAACCAGTTGTACAAAGTGGCATTGCCGCATTAGAATATGATCGACTTACCTAGGTTGAGCAAAATTATTTTAGAAAAGAAACTCTAGATCTTGCTAGGGCAACGCCAGTTGAAATTCATTCGAAATTACCACTAACGCAAAAATGGGGAAATGGCGATGTTTCATCGGCTGATGGTATGAGAGTAGTTGTACCTGTTAAAAGTAGTAATTCTGGTTATAATTCAAAATATTTTAGCAGCAAAAAAGGTGTTACTTATTACGATTATATAAGTGATAAATTTAGTGAAATCAACGCTACGCTTATATCTGGAACAATTAGAGATTCCATTTATCTTCTTCAATGTGTATTGGGACAACAAACAGTTTTGCAACCTAAAGAAATAATGACTGATACTGCTGGCTATAGCGATATAATGTTTGTTTTTCTTGGTTTACTTGAGTATCAATTCATTCCTAGACTTGCAAATATAGGTGACTCTACGTTCTGGAGAACTGATAAATCAGACGATTATGGGCAGTTAAACAATTTATCTAAAAATAAGATTAATATTAATCTTATAAATAATAACTGGGACGATATTCTTCGTGTTATGGGATTTCTAAAGCTTGGTTCCGTAAATCCAACAAGTCTAATACAAATGCTACAAAGAGGCGGAAAACCTATTATGATTTGTTGTGCCATCCGTGAAGTTGGAAGAGTTTATAAAACATTGTATCAGTTTGTATATATTGATGATGAAACCTACCGAAGAAGAATTTTGGCACAACTATATAAAGGGGAAGGAAGGCATAGCCTTATACGGGCAGTTCCTTATGGAAGGCGTGGAGAATTACATTAACCTTATAAAGAAGGTCAAGAAGAACAGTTAGCGCGTTGGGACTTTTGGTGAATTCAATAGTACTTTGGAATATACGATATATGACGGCAGCCATAGATACTTTAAGCGAAAAGGGAATGGCTGTAGATGAAGAGGATGTTACTCATTTATCTCCTCTAGGATATGAACATATCAATATTGTTGGGCGATATTCATTTTATTTGCCGAAGGAGATTGAAAAAGGGCAGCTTCAACCTTTAGGATCTTTAAATGAAACTTAGATGGTAAATTTTAAGGCCTGTGTTCCGGTTTTTCGTTCCATTACTGCACAGACCACACAATTGAATTATAAAAATGTTAACCTCTATAGATTCAATAATAAACCCAACCTCAATTATATTTAATGTGCGTTTATCAGAAAAAATATTGAATCCACTCATGTAGTTTTTAGATTCAATAAATTCTATTTGTTTTGGCATAGTTACATATGGTGGTATTGTTAGTACGCCTTTAGTATTGAATTTTTATCAACATTGAAAGCTGAATATTTGATTTTGTATTCTTTTTCATCCATAGAAACTTTACCACATAAAAAAATTGCATTTATTTCAGCAGTATTATATTGGGTGTTTTTGTCTATCCTCCCGAAAAGGTATGTTAGTATGTTAATGTGAGATAGTACCAGTATTCCACGCACTTAAAAATAATATTTAATAATTTTAATCCATGAATGTTACATAGCTTAAATATTGGTACTGATAAGTAATATTCATTTTGCAATTTTTATTTAAACTCTTGTAAAGTGTTGATAAATCAAGGAACTGAAAGTTACACAAGTACATTGTGTAACTTTCAGATATTAAAAATGGTTAAAATAAATGCCTAAACCAGTATTCTATTTGCCTAATATACCTTTTGGAGGGGATAGGCAAAACTACCCTGTATGTAAATGTAGATAAACTTAAAACCTAAGTAGTTATTGAACTCAAAGAATTTAATAACATGATAGGATTAAAATATAGCGCATATTTTTTATACTAATGTTAAGAATAAAGTTATATCGACCTAGCAGAAAGACCTACGTATATTTTTGGCTTGATGATATAATACATGAAGGAAATACTATTGTAAAAAGCTGCTAATAGGAATATTGATTTAATTATCAATTATATTTATTAAGTCAGTCAGAATGCAAAAAACTTAACGTGGTATGCTGTAACATTGGTAAAACGCTTTAAAGATCCACAGTTACTGCACTTAAAAGGAGATAATAATGAAAAATAAAATACTTAATGTAGCAGCAATTTTAATATCTGTAGCAATATTTTTATATTTCTTCTTATATAAAAACGGGTTATATCAATTGATAAGTGTGCTTAAAGTAATCAACGTTTCGTGGATAATTGCGGCAATTGCTTTAATGTTCGTTTATTGGACTCTTGAGGTGTTCATTTTACATGAATTGACTAGATTACTTTTTTTAGAACAAAAATTCAGCAGTTCAATAAAGGCGGCTATGGTAGGTCAATTATATGCTTCTATAACACCACTTCAGACAGGTGCTCAGCCTGCCATTTATTATGTTTTAGAGAGTAAAGGTATAGACCCCGCATCGGCTAGTTCTATATTAGTGATGAAGTTTATTATTCATCAGACAACTATGACAATATATTCTTTCATTATAATTATCTTAAAGTTTAATTATTTCACATCAAAAATTTCTGGTATTTTTTATTTGTGTCTTATGGGATTTATATTTAATTTGGGAATTATCTTAACCGCAGTTATGTTTTCCATAAATAAAAAATTTACTAAGGTATTATTGCTTAGTAGTATTAAATTTCTATGTAAAATAAAACTAATAAAGAACTGGCAAAAATCCATAGAAAAAATTGAAAAAGGGTTGGATGACTTTCATGATAATGCTATATTTATTGCTAAAAATTACAAGATAGTTCTAAGGGTTGCACTTATTAATACGGCTCAACTCACAGTCTTTTATGTTATACCATACCTCATATATAGAAGCTTTAATTTAGCATCTGTTAGCCTATGGAATATGTTGGCAGCACAAACCTTAGTAATGTTGCTAGTATCTATAACTCCTCTTCCTGGTGGATCAGGAGGTGCAGAGGGTGGATTTATATTTCTTTTCAGTATGTTTTTTAAAGAAAACATATTGCCAGGAGTTCTTCTTTGGAGAATAATAACCTACTACCCTTGTATTCTTATAGGATCATTGTTTACAATACACCTGCCCAAAAATTCGAATTCTTATAAAACTTAGAATGACTTAAGCAGGGCATTGATTTTATATCATGCCCTGCAGTTGTAAAAGTATTGAAGAAAAACTTCCTAATTTGATTTCAACAAACAAAAGTTAGATAGACTATGTGATAATTTCAATAAAACCCATGCAAAAATAATAGTCCAAGTAAACGGTTGCTTCTGCCGTTTAGCATTTCCTATAACACTTGTTACTTATGCAGGTAAATCATCTACAAAAGGTTTTAATCAGACACAGAAATATTACACCACAATAGGGGTATGAAGAACATAGCTGCTGGCAACTGCAAACTAGTAAAGTCAAACAATTAAATATATTTTGTAATAATGTTTAATGAAAATTGAAAGGTATTGTTTCATAAGATATGAGGGGGATAAAATAATTGATTTAGGGCTTTAGACGCCTAAGTAATTTTTATTATTTCCACCGTCTACTTTAATGGGATCACATCACATTTGTTATCTTGAATGCCTTTGTTTTTTCATCATACATAATTACTTAAAGTTACGAATTAAGTTCATTTCGTAACTTTGAACATTCTGATTCTGTCATATTAAAATTTTTTCGCTATTTTCAATTAGAAATAGATAGCCTTTTTCCATCGCTTTAATTGGGTTATCTGCATAAAAATCAAATCTCCAACACCTACGTATATTTAACATTTCTTCAGGAGGGGCTTATTCCATATTATACATACAAACCTTAGGAATAAAATAAATTAGTATATTAACAGTTGATTATGGAAGTTTAAGTTAAAAACCCATGACATTATAGCTAGTTTAAGATATGTGGAAAATATTCAATACCCATAGCAGTGAAAACGCGGCATCGTTCTATAGTTCGTTTCAGAAATTGAGCAAATTTACTATGAGTATTACACTTTATGTTAAAATATAAGTGTAGACTTTTTTTGATCAACTTCAGAATACGAGCCTATTCAAAATGCAACGCAAAAATTCCGTAAAATTCAGTTCTGAATAATACGGAATTTTAAGGGATTATTCGTTTTTATAGTTATAACTCTTAATAAGAATGTTGTTTTTCAATACTTATTAATATAAAATTTAGTGTCACAAGCGAGCTAAAGGCTTTATGTTATTCAAAATTCAGCATCATGTATAACAGTTATTTTTTGAAATTATATCTAAATTAATTTAGCTATAAAAGATATTACCTCCGCTGCTGGAAATAGTAAAAACTGAGCTAAAATAGTACCTACTATTAATTCTCCAACAATAAAAATTATACATCTATTAAACTGAAATTCAGTACATTCTCCTTTTATTACATCATCAGTTAGCATTGATAAATAAGGGTCTACGAATATAACCATAAGTAATGTTGACATTCCTGATAAATTGCTACATGTGGCTCTGAGTACTGGATTTAAACATCCTGCATACAATGATGCCAAAGAACCAACAGTCAACGCGGAGAAAGCTAATGTATTAAGTAAAATAATTTTTTTAGGCATCATTTAAATGATTCTACAGCTTTCCCTAAAATTTTTATAAATGTTGGCATTAATAATGCACCAACAATTATTACTTGTGTAGACATTCACTTTCCTCCTTGAATCAATCTTTTGTTTTGATTAGCAAGTGAATTATACCTTATTTAACACATTGTTACTATAAAGTTATATTATAGTGGCAGTGCTCGCAAAGCGTAAATTTACAAAGCTAAGCCAGTTATTTATAATTCAACACTATTATTTAAATATTCTGAGTTAGAATTAATAGACAATAGTTCTAACACGAAAAAAATATGCCATCAGTGTAAAGCATTGATATTTCTAGGGTTTAATCGCTAAATGATAAAATTTTTATTTTTTTTACATAAAATAAGTTAATTAAAGTGTAGTTATATTATTGATAATGATAACTAAAACAGTAATAAAAAATATATATTAGCTAATATAAATCTTTGAGAAAAAGATTAAATTAACACGAGTAGATTTAATATTCTCTCTGAAATTATCTCTATTTTGATAATATGTGTCTTAACGTGGTAAATTTACGCTTAGCGGTTACTGCCCCTATATCCAAAAAATCTTCAAAGTTGAAATATCCAAGGTCTCTTAAAATGAGGTCTCCTGCTTTTATTGTATCTCTTATCTTACGTCCAAAAGTATTGTCACTCCCCGAGCCAGCTCTTACTGCTATATTCATAAGATTTCCTGATTTTAATTCATATTCTAGTTGTATTTTTACTCCTGAAGGTTGAGAGCATCCACCAGATCCTGGATAGATGTCTTTATAGTTTTCTGGTACTAGAAAAGAGAATGATATGTTATCTCTTGATATGGAAATGTACTATGATTGTAAGATGAATTTTATGGCGGGTCTTTGCGAACAGCTCAAGTTAGCAGAAGTATTCAACTTAAATTTGGAAAAAAGTTTAGGAAGAAAGACTGATATCCCTTACGGAATAATGGCTGAGATGATGATTGTAAATATTTGTGATGACCATCATCCACTATATCTTTTAAATGAATACTATAAAGAAAAAGATCTTGAAGGAATATTTCATTGTCCTATAGATTTAAGTCAAATTAATGATGATAGATTTGGTAAATTTCTAGATGCGTTTTATGAAGCTGGACCAAGGAAAATCTTCGGAGAACTAAGTGCTCAAGCATTTGCTAATTATGGGATAAAAGTAATAAATATAAATTATGACACAACTTCAAAGAGAATGTGGGGAACATATGAAACTGAAGAACTTAAGCAAGGTGTAATATCAATAGATTTTGGTCACAGTAAGCAAAAAAGGCAAGATAAAAAACAAATTAAAATGGGTATAGGCGTAGCCAACGGAGTTATAGTTGATGCAAAGGTATTATCAGGAAACAAAGATGACAAAACATACAACAGCGAAACTCTCGAAGACGTCGAAGGTATTCTTAAAAAACTCAACATTTCTACTGAAGATTTTCATTATATAGCGTATAGTGCACTTTTTACAGCAGGAAATTTGAAAAAAGCAGAAAGTAGAAATATTAAGCTTATAACAAGAATGCCTGAGACTACTACACTTGCAAAGGAATGTATAAGAGAAGCTCTTAATAGTAGATCTGAAATGATAGATATAGAAATTCAAACAGTACAAGGTAAAGTTAGTAAATATTCTGTAATAGAACAAGATTGTACTTATGAAGATACCAAATTAAAATGTGCAGTATGTTACTCTGTAAATCTTGAAAATATTAAGGAAAGAACAATTGCGAAGCAAGTAATCAAAGAAAAAGAGGTATTGAGAAAACTTTCAAAAACATATTTAAAGACAGCTTTTGCATGTGAAGAAGATGCTAATAAAGAAATTTTAAGATTGCTAAAAAAGGACTTAAAAAAAGTCAAATATCACAATGTAAGTATGCAAATACTAGTTATAGAAAAAAAGAAAAAAGGTCGTAAGCCCAAGGACACAAGTAAAGTTGAACACATAATGGAGCATTTTTTACAAATAGAGATAAATGAAGATAAAGAAAAAATTCAGAAAAACTTTGAGCAAGCCTGTACATTCATACTTTGTAGCAATGATCTTACTTTAAAAGCTGAGGATTTAATTAGGGAATATAAAACACAAATCGGAGTTGAAAAAAAGTTTCAGCAGCTTAAATCGCCCCACTTTGTTAATTCGTTATATTTAGAAACACCAGAGCGTATAGAGGCACTGACGTACCTTATTTTAATATCAATGATGATACTCTCTGTTGCTGAACATGTTGTAAGGCGAAAAATGAAGGCAGAAGGTGCAATTATAATAGGGCCCTGGCGGCATAAAAATGAAGAAGCCCTCTTTAGTCGCAATACTAGGTGTTTTCAACAATGGACTAGGTGTTAAAGTAATTACTGTTGAAGGGAAGAAGTATCGTTCTTTGGCTCGTCCAATTTCGGAAAGTCATAAAAAGCTGCTAAAATATCTAGGTATATCTGAACGCGTGTTTTGTTGGAATGAATAAAAACAAATAGCTTTTCTATGTTTAATATTATTTTTAAGATAATATTCTAATGTTAATGACTTAGAGTTTATATGCAACACAGAAAAAAATTATAGTTAATTTTATTATTAAAATATTTAAAAATTTAGTATTATTTTTGAAAATACAAGTTAAAAAACCCTTAAAATTAAATATAAGGATTTTCTAATACATTGTGCGGAGTATAAGATTAAAAAAATGCAAGAATACAAATAAATAATTTCTAAATTTATAGAAATATTAATGAAATAGTATTGATATGCATGAAATTATATGATATTATTAATCAAAATTATAAAATATGAATTATTTATTAATTGTTAATTCATAAATAATATTTGTTAACAATTAATTTATAATATATTATTAAGCCATATATATTATAAATATGGGGGTAATATCTAGTGCGTCATATTAATTTATTTAAATTTAGGGGGGTCATTAAATGTTTAAAAAGAAAGCTTGTTTAGTACTATCTATGGCTATGACTGTTGGGTTACTGGCAGGATGCGGAGCTAAGGGGTCATCAACTACTGGAGATATTAAAATTGGAGTTGTATTGCCACTTACTGGTCAAGTTTCATCTTTTGGAAAATCTGGTCAAAATGGTATCAAATTATTAGAAGATCAAGTAAATAAAGCAGGAGGAATTAATGGACGTAAAATTAAGTTCCTTTTTGAAGATGATGAAGGTAAACCAGACACTGCAACAACAGTTGGTACAAAACTTATTAGTAATGATAATGTTGTAGCAATAGTTGGACCATTAACAAGTGGTTCATGTATAGCACTCGGACCAATAGCTACTCAAAGTAAAGTTCCTATGATAACAGGATCAGGTACAAACCCTGATGTTACTAAAAAGGGCGGAGAATATGTATACAGAACCTGTTTTATAGATCCTTTCCAAGGAACAGTTATAGCAAAGTTTGCGTCTGGTGATTTAAAGGCAAAGACAGCTGCTATTCTTTATGATAATGGAAATGATTATTCTAAAGGTTTGGCTGAGTTCTTCGAAAAGGGTTTTGTAGCTTCAGGTGGAAAAATTGTTGCTAAAGAAACATATGCTACAAACGATAAAGATTTTAAGGCACAACTTACAAAAATAAAACCAACAAAACCAGATGTAATATTACTTCCAGATTATTATGGAACAGTTGGTAATATTGCGAAGCAAGCAAGAGCAATAGACATTAAGGTTCCACTACTTGGTGGAGATGGTTGGGATTCAGCTGAATTATTTAAGGTTGGTGGAACTGCAGTTAATAATTGTTATATATCTGACCATTACTCAGCAGATGATACTTCGAAACTAGTTATTGCTTTCCAGAAGGAATATAAAGCAAAATATAACTTAAATGCGGATGCTATGGCAGTTTTAAATTATGATGCTGCGAAAATAATGGTAGAAGCTATAAAAGTTGCAGGTAAAACAGATGGACCAAGCATTAAAGAAGCACTTGCAAAAACAAATCTTGAAGTAGTATCTGGTAAAGTATCTTTTGATGCAAATAGAGATGCAATTAAGGGAGCTGTAATTTTAAAGGTTGATGCCGGCAAGTTTAATTTCGTAAAGAAGCTAATTCCTTAGTTAAAAAAATATATAGGTATACTTCGAAAGTTATTTACGATTTGGAGTATGCCTATATATAATTCGAAGAGGGAGAAATGGAGGAAGGTAAATGGAATTTTTACAACAGGCAATTAATGGCCTATCACTGGGTTTTGTGTATGCATTAATTGCAATAGGTTACACAATGGTATATGGAATTATTGGACTTATAAATTTTGCCCATGGAGATGTTTTCATGGTTGGTGCATATTTTGGTTTTTTTGCAGCGGTTAATTTGCATTTAAGTTTTATCCCTACGCTATTAATAGCTATGGGTGGAGCAGCACTAACAGGTGTAATTGTTGAAAAAGTAGCATATAAACCTTTAAGAAATTCACCAAAGCTATCTATATTAATTACAGCAATTGCAATGTCAGTACTTCTTGAAAATTTAGTCAGATTAAAAATGACTACTGATCCACAAACTTATCCAGAGAACCTTTTGCCACAAAAAGTTATTCATTTTCTTGGATTAAGTATTGATAATCGTCAAATTATTATTATATTAATATCAATTGTTCTTGTAATAATACTACAATTTATAGTATTTAAAACTAAAACAGGTAAAGCAATGAGAGCAGCTTCTTTTGATAAGGATGCAGCAGCACTTATGGGCATTAATGTAAACTCTATTATTTCTATAACATTTGCGATTGGTTCGGCATTAGCTGGAGCTGCGGGAGTGCTTGTAGGAATATTGTATTCGAGCATTGATCCTTATATGGGCATAATGCCGGGACTCAAAGCATTTGTCGCAGCAGTACTCGGTGGAATTGGTATAATTCCAGGTGCCTTATGGGGAGGACTAATAATGGGACTAGTTGAAACATTTAGTAAGGTTTACATATCATCTAGTTACTCAGATGCTATCGCCTTTTCAATTCTTATTATTATCTTAATTGTAAAGCCTTCTGGGTTACTTGGTAAGAAAACCAGAGAGAAGGTGTAGGTGATGAAAATGAAAAAAGAACTTAGAAATACTATTATATTACTTACTGCTAGTATTATTTTGTTTTTTATCTTAACATATTTAATGGATACTGAAATTTTGAATAGATATTATTCCAGAATATTAGTCCTAATTTGTATTAATGTTATTCTTGCGGTAAGCTTAAATCTTATAATTGGAGTTACAGGACAGTTGACGCTAGGACACGCAGGATTTATGTCTATAGGAGCATATGCGGCAGCAATGATTACAATACAACTAAATGTTCCTTTCCCGATTGCATTACTATTTGGTGGGATACTTGCTGGATTAATTGGATTTCTGATTGGTCTTCCAACTTTAAGTTTAAAGGGTGATTATCTTGCTATAACAACTTTAGGGTTTGGAGAAATAATAAGAGTTTTGATCACTAATATAGAGCAACTAGGAGGAGGACGTGGACTCTCAGGAATACCTCCCAAAACAAATTTTGCTTGGGTGTTTTTTATAATGGTACTCACCATTTTAATAATTTATAATATAGCACGTTCTTCTCAGGGAAGAGCGATGATGTCGGTTAGGGAGGATGAGATAGCTGCAGAAGCAATGGGTATAAATACCACAAAGTATAAAATTATGGCTTTTGTTATTGGTTCTTTTTTTGCCGGCATTGCAGGTGGACTATTTTCACATTATCTAATGTATATTAAACCAGAACAATTTGGTTTCTTAAAATCTGTAGATTTTGTTACGTACGTAGTTATGGGAGGTATGGGAAGTTTAACTGGTAGCATATCATCAACAGTTATACTTACAATTCTTCCAGAAGGTCTACGATTCTTAAATGATTATAGAATGATTATCTATCCACTGGCACTTATCATTATTATGAGATTTAGACCACAAGGTCTAATGGGAACAAAGGAATTATCTATGAGGATGTTCGATAAATTTTCAAAAGGAAGTGATAAAGATGCCGCTATTAAAGGTAAATAATCTTACAATTAAGTTTGGTGGTCTTACGGCTGTTTCAAATTTTTCACTTAACCTTTCTGATCATGATCTTGTAGGTTTAATTGGTCCTAATGGAGCAGGAAAAACCACAATTTTTAATATGTTAACGGGAGTTTATTCTCCAACGTCTGGAGAAATCGAATTTAATGGCGAATTTATACAGGGTGTAAAACCTTATGAAATTACTAAAAAAAGGATTTCTAGAACTTTCCAAAATATAAGGTTATTTAAAGAACTAACAGTTTTGGATAATGTGAAAATATCATTTAATTATAATGTTAAATATAATTTGCTTCATTCAATACTTAGACTTCCGAAGTTTAATAGAGAGGAAGCTGAAATTGAACGCAAAGCGCTTGAAATTCTTAAGGTGTTCGGACTAGATGGGAAAATAAATGAGCTTGCGTGTAATCTACCTTATGGGGAGCAAAGGAGACTTGAAATAGCAAGGGCACTAGCTGCAGAACCTAAATTGTTACTGCTTGATGAACCTGCAGCTGGTATGAATCCTCAAGAAACTCATGAACTAATGGGACTTATAAATTTTGTGCGTGATGAATTTAAAATAGCTATACTATTAATTGAGCATGATATGAAGCTGGTTATGGGAGTTTGTGAACGAATAATAGTAGTAGATTATGGTAAAGTAATTGCCGAGGGTTCGCCCGAGGAAATAAAGAAAAACCCTAAGGTAATTGAGGCATACCTTGGAGAGGAGGTCGCTGATGCTTAAGATAGTTGATTTAAATGTGAATTATGGCGCAATACACGCATTGCATGATATTAGTGTAGAAGTAAAAGTAGGAGAAATAGTTACACTTATAGGTGCCAATGGGGCTGGAAAAACTTCAATATTAAGAGCTATTTCGGGGCTCATTCCAATAAAGTCAGGAAGTGTGATGTTTGAGGATAAACCAATTCATAACACTGCCTCTTATAAACTTTCTAAGCTAGGTATCGCGCACGTTCCAGAGGGAAGAAGGATTTTTGCAAATATGACAGTTATGGAAAATCTTGAACTAGGAGCTTATATTAGAAGAGATAAGGGTGGAATAGCAAAAGATTATGAGATGGTTTTTGACAAGTTTCCAAGACTTAAGGAAAGAATAAAACAAATGGCTGGAACATTAAGTGGTGGAGAACAACAAATGCTAGCAATGGGAAGGGCTCTTATGGTAAGGCCAAGGATACTATTATTAGATGAGCCATCTATGGGACTTGCACCACTTGTAGTAAGAAATATTTTTTCTATAATACAAGAAATAAACAAGTCAGGAACTACGATTTTACTTGTAGAACAAAATGCACATATGGCACTTTCTATAGCTAATAGAGCATATGTTTTAGAAACAGGGAAAATAATTTTAGAAGGTGATTCAAAAGAATTATTAACAAATGATTCTGTTAGAAGTGCATATCTCGGTGAGTAAAATTTATAAAATGAAAATGATTGTAACGTGAGTAAAAACTCACTCCTGTATCGGAGTGAGTTTTTTATAGTCTTAAGTAGAATTATTCGATGAGATGTATTTATTTAAACAAAAGAATGTTAATATGGAATCTTTAAAATGGTGATTAATGAATATAGAATCAAGTGCATCTCATGAATAATTTGTAAATAATTTGTTTTTATACTAAATTAATTCAAGTAAATACAAAATAAACCGAATTAATGAAGGGGAATAAGAAAAGTCAAAATTTTATTTTTTTATATAAGGAGGGTTTAAAGTGATAGAAAATTTTCTGAAAGTATTGATATGTGATGATTCTATGTTAATTAGAAAAAAGCTAAAAGAAGTATTAAAAAGTTGTGGGTGTAATGATATTTTAGAAGCAGCAAGTGGTCAAGCGGCAATAGATATATACAAAAAGAATAATCCAGATTTAGTTTTTATGGATATAATTATGCCTTTTAAAAATGGTATTGAAGCGGTTAGGGAAATAATAGAATTTGATAAAGAAGCAAAAGTAGTAATGGCTTCTTCAGCTGGCACGAAAGAACATGTAAAAGAGGCGATAAAGGTAGGTGCATTTGAATTTGTTCAAAAGCCTTGGGAAAAGGAACAAATTAATAAAATTCTTATTAATTTAAAATAAGATAAGGGAGTGGAGCTATGTTTAGTCAATATTTTGGGCAATATTTATTAACTGAAAAATATTTAACTAAGGATCAATTAAAAACGGCAATAGATTATCAACAATCAGTTCATTTGAAATTAGGAGTGCTTGCTATAAATGCAGGATATATGAATGCACAGCAGGCAAGTGAAGTACATCAAATGCAATCAAAAGTTGATAAACGATTTGGAGAGATAGCTGTGGACGCAGCATATTTAAAGGAGGAGCAAGTAGAAAAATTACTTTCTTCTCAAAAATTTGGACATCTTTTATTAGCTCAGGCTCTAATAGATAAGAGTTATATGTCTCTTGAAAAATTTGAAGAAGCAATTTATGAATATAAGAAAAAATATAATATCTCAGATTGCCAATTCGAAGCGCTTCAAAGAGATGATGTAGATGAAATTATAAATATTTATGTGGAGTTAGAAGGTGATAAATATGAGGTAGAAATGAAAAAATATATTGCTTTATTTATGAAGAATATAATTAGATTTATTGATTCAGAAGTTTATACAAGTAAAATTATGAAAGTTGAAGAACATAAAACAAAATGTGCAGTTACACAAAAAATAAAAAATTCAATTAATTTTCAAACTTATATTAATGCTAAGCCGGATGTATTTGCACTAATTGCTTCTAGATATGCAGAAGAAGAGTTAACCATTGTGGATGAGTTGGCTAAAGATTCTGTAGGTGAATTTTTGAATTTAAATAATGGATTGTATCTTGTAGGGATGTCTAATAGAGGAATAGAATTAGATATGGAACCTCAATCAGAGTTTTTTGAAAAGATAATTTATTCTACATATGTGCTTCCCATAGAATTGCCTTTTGGCAGAATAGAGCTTATAATATCTCATTTCTAGTTTATATCAAACTTAATTGACAATTAATAAAACATCTAGAGAGTGGTATGTGCTTTCTAGATGTTTTATATTTATATGGTTTTTAATATTAGCATAGGGATCAAATTGAATATGTTTGAATATAGTATGCAAACAAGCTATAATATATTAAATACAACATATTGTTTATTTTATAGAGTTATATAAAGGTTTGGAGGGAACAAATGATTTGCAATAACTGTAAAAATAGATTTGCTAATATTAATGGATTAAAATTTTGCCCATATTGTGGAGAGAAAATAGAAGAAAAAGTAGAGTTAGAAGGTCAACACGTACTTAATAAAACTAACAAAACAGATGGAGAAAATATAGCAACGCCCAATGAGAAGGAACGTCAGTTCACACAAGCGATGCCTGTTATAACAAAGAAAGATATAAATAAGGATAAGAGAGATAGGTTTTTTGCTTCATTCAAAAAAGCATTTATAAATAAGAAAGTAATCATACCAATAATAGCAGTGATAGCTGTTATTGCAGTAGGGGTAGTTGCATATACATTTTTTATTATTAATACAGTTGATGAGGTGAGAATAAAGGAGGACTTAATAGGGAAAGTAGTAACTCTTCCTAAAGGGACAAGTATAAAAATAGATAATAATAACATGAAAAACTTCAGTATAAAAAATAGAAGTATAGACAATAGTTCCGATGATATAAAAGTAGCGTTAACGTTGAATAATGGTCTGGTTGAAGCAAAAACTATTTTGTCATTAGTATACATTAATGTAGGTAAAAATCAATGGAAGATTAATGATAAAATTGTACTTGAGAGTGTGACCTCGTTAAAACCGGTGGTAGGAATGAACGAGCAGAAATTCTTAGCGCAATTAAAGAAATTAAATATTACGATTGCTGATACACCAATTGCATTAGGTAAACAATATGTTAAAAAACTTGATATAACTTTAAGGACACCAGATTTAGAAAATGGGAAAGAAGAAATTTTGATGGCGGCATCTATAGATAGCGGGCTTCTTGCGACATCGGGGAAGATAAAATGCAAGCTTGTGTTTGAAAATGAAGCCTGGAGAATTGATACGACCTCACAAAATAGCAGCGAGGATTTTAAATTAGAATTATCGCCAGCATTTTCTGATAAAAAAGTTCTTGAACCTATAAAAGAACAAGGACTTGGTGAAACGGTAACCTATCCTAATTTTTTTGGAGGTAAAGGATTTGAAATAAAGGATAGATTTACGAAAACCATTAAAATTTCTAGTAAAAATTTTGATGCACAAAATGGAAAATTGACAGTTACTGCTAAGAGGGCAAATAAATCAGGACAAATAGAATCAGTATTATCAACTAATTATATTTTCTCAATATCGCTCAGTAATATATCACTGTTAAGTGGATCAAAAACTATCGTTGATAATTCAGCGATAAATAATGTAACTACAAAGGTAATAATACCAACTATTACTAATGCTGAAATTGAAGAAAGTAATTTGTTTTTTTTGTGGTCTAATAATCATAAAGTAACTACGCAAGAAGCAAAGACAGTTAAAATCACAAAAATATTATCTAAGAAGGGATTTGATAATATAAAATATGTTTATGGGAGTATTACTTCTGTAGATGAGAAAAACAAAGAGAATAAAACCATCTCTTTTGTAGCGCTTTATTCTCTAGTTTACAATTACAGTAATGGGTACAATTGGAAATTAGATAAATTAGTTGGTGAAGATTCACCGAATTATAAGAAATATGACAAGATAGCTAAAAATCAATAATAAATAGTACAAAAGACATATGGGGTCAAAAATTTATTGTTAGAGAATATGGATATTATAATCCATATTCTCATTTTTTTAAAAATAGCTCTAAGTACTCATCATAACCTTCGTAATCTAGCCTAGAGATTGGTATAAACCTCAAAGCAGCACTATTTATACAATATCTTAAGCCTCCAGTATTGCGTGGACCATCGTTGAATAAATGCCCTAGATGACTATCACCATATTTGCTTCTTACTTCCGTTCTCATCATTCCGTGGGTAATATCTTTGTTCTCCTGTACATTATCTTTCTCCACAGGTTTTGTAAAACTAGGCCATCCACAACCTGAATCAAATTTATCAAGAGAAGTAAAGAGAGGCTCTCCACTATTAATATCCACATAAATTCCTTGTTCTTTATTATTCCAAAATTCATTTTCAAAAGACTTTTCTGTGCCATTTTCCTGAGTTACTTCAAACTGATCCTGAGTTAGTTCTTTTTTTAATTGTTCTCTGTTTTTTTTTGTATAAATCCTTTTATTCATATTATAAACTCCTTCGAATAAACATATTTCATTTATATTTTATCATTACACTTTATTGTATCAATTTATATGTATTATATACTAAAAATATTGCGAATAATAAGAAAAATATGGTAATCAAATCTCTAATTTGTTGCGGGATATATGGGAATAAAGTGGAGAGAAGTACAATATATGTATTACCATTCAATATAAATATATTTATTATATTAATATTGATAAAAAAAATATGTAAAAATTAGGTTAAGTTTATGAAATTAGTGTACACATATGATATAATTTAGTTAGATAAACAAAATTACAAGGAGGTGAAACTTTATTAAACAAAAGCACCTTTGTAACGTTGTTTAATAAGGACAGCAATGATTAAAAACTATATTATTGACACAAATGTAATGGTTCACGATCCTGATTTTATTTATAAATTTGAAGATAATAATATCATAATTCCAATAATTTGTATAGAGGAGTTAGATAACCTTAAAAAAAGAGAAGGAATTGTTGGATATCATGCAAGGAGTGCAGCAAGGGAGATAAACAATCTTAGAAAAATTGGTAATTTACATGAAGGCGTTAAGCTTCCAAGTGGCGGAACTATAAGAATTGAGTTAAATAATAATGACCCAAGTTGTTTACCTAATGGATTTGATTTTGCCAAAAATGATACTAAGATATTAGCTATAACAAAAAACATTGCTCAAGGTGATAAAGAAATTTCTACAATATTGGTTACCAAAGATTTATACATGGCTATAAAAAGTGATGCTTTAGGAATAGTTACACAAGATTATCAAAATGACAAAGTCACTGCTGCTGAGTTATACAAAGGGCATAGAAAAATCACACTTTCATCTAAGGAAATGGATGAAATTCAAGCGGGTGGAATTGCTATGCCAAGTAGTATTGACTTTACTTTATATCCTAATGAATTTTTAGATATTACAAGTACGTCTGATGAGGAATATGAGGTAATTGGAAAATTTAACGGTAAGGCAATAGTACCGTTAAGGTATGCCAATGAGGTTGCTTTTGGATTAACTCCAATTAATAAAGAACAAAAGATGGCTTTTGAATTATTAATGGACCCCAAAATAGAATTTGTAACAATATCTGGTGGAGCAGGATCAGGAAAGACGATTATATCAACTGCAGTTGCTCTTCAAAAGGTAATAGAGCAAGGAGCATTTAGAAGAGTAATTTTTGTTAAACCGGTTATACCAGCAGGAGATGATATAGGTTTCTTACCAGGAACTGAGGAAGAAAAATTAAAGCCTTGGATGGGAAGCTTTTACGATGCCGTAGAAAATTTAATGGTGGCTAAAGATAAGGCAAAAAAGGATAAGAATAAAGAAAAAAAAGGTAAAAAAATTGATGAGCATGAGGTTAAAAGAACTGAGGTATCAGTAGATAGTTTTATTGATAGATATTGTAAAAGCGGACAAATAGAAACTAAAACCTTTGTTTACATGAGAGGTAGAACGCTCTCAGATGCGTTGGTTATAGTTGATGAATCACAACAAACCACACCTCATTTGGCAAAACTTATGCTTACTAGGGCTGGATTTGGGTCTAAATTCGTATTTATAGGCGACCCATCGGATAATCAAATTGATAATACTTTAGTTGATGAAAAATCCAATGGCCTAGTTTATACCATTGAAAAAATGAAGCCTTTTAAAATTACAGGACATGTAACACTAGAGCAAGTAGAAAGAAGTCCACTGTCTAAACTAGCAGAAAAGGCTATGTAGAAAAAAATATAATAATTAAAGGATGGCTTTTAGCCATCCTTTAATTATTATATTTTTTTTTAGCGTTTTATCAAAATTGGAATACTTAATTCTTCTAACTTTTAGACAACTAAATATCACAATCCATCTTCCTTCAATTTTAGGGCACGTTTTGTATTTACAAATGGAAATGAATGTGGTAAAATTAATGAAAAGATAAAACATATATGTTTAGTGGGTATAACGAAAAAATATACACTTTTTCTTAATGAATAGTAATAGTCTTAAGGTAAATGTACTCTAAATATTAAAAATGACATAAGAAGGGAGTGTTCGTGAATGTTTGATATTGTAATAAATAATGGGAATTTAATTGATCCTGAGCTAAAAAAGAGTTTTATAGGAAGTTTAGGTATAAAGGATGGAAAGCTGGCAGAAATAACAAAGGGAGAACTAGTTGGGAAAAAAACTATAAATGCAGCAGGTTTAATAGTTTGCCCAGGCTTTATAGATATTCATGGACATGTGGACGGAGAGGATTATTGTGGAGAGCTATCTCTTCGTCAAGGAGTTACTACCACAGTTTGGCGGGAATTGTGGGTTAAGTCCTATTAATATGAATGCTTTTTTTGAAAATGCAATATCTTACAGAAAAAGCATTGGAGGAGGGTGCTTGTGGATTATCATTAGGAGTTGAGTATGCACCCCATAGTTCACTTGAAGAAATACTTGCTATAAGTATAATAGCTGCAAAACATAACAGCTGCAAAACATAACACACCTATTACAATTCATACGCGAGTTTTGCCTGAGAATGATTTAGATTCGCTAAGAGAAGCAATTGAGATCTCAAGAGTTACAGGGGCAGCAGTACTTATATCTCATTTCGTTTATCAATATAACGAAGTTATGATCAAAGCATTAGAACTTGTAGATAAAGCAGTTAAAGATGGATTAAACATTACAATAGATAGTGGAATGTATACGAATTGGGCCACATCCATTGGAACTGCAACCTTCTCTGAAGAAAATGTTGAGCATGGATTATTATCATTAAATAAAATGCTTGTTGCCTCGGGTAAATATAAAGGTGAGAGATTAAATTATAAACTTTATAAAGAATTAAGAGCAGGGAATCCACATGAATGTATCATATATTATACAGGTAAAGATGAAAATGTGTATATGGCTCTAGATAAAAGTTACGCTATGCCTTCCTCTGATACTGGACCTTATAGAAGGGGGGAAGGACACCCACAGATTGCAGGTACATTCCCTAGATATTTTAGGTATATGGTTAGAGAACGAAAGGAAATAAGTCTTATTGAAGCCATTCGTAAAGCAACCTTTCTTCCAGCAAAAACAATGAATCTTAAACAAAAGGGACGAATTAAAGTAGGGGTGGATGCTGATATTGCTATTTTTGATATAGCTACTATTAAAGACACAGCTGATTTCCCAGATGTTGGAGTTCCAGATAGAAATCCTGAAGGGATAAAACACGTACTTGTGAATGGAAGGTTAGTTTTAGATGACGGATGTATACAAAATAATAGAGCAGGCAGAACTATTAGAATGGCCAGTTAGGAAAATTAGATTTAAATAAACTTGCTAGGTATGCATTGATAATATTAAAAGGATAGTAATGTTTATAATGGTTACGTAGTAAAACTTACTTAATAGAAAAGAGGTAAGATAAGTGATTGAATTGCATGATGTATATAAAACTTTTGATAGTAAGGGTAAATCGGTCCATGCACTTAAAAAAATAAATATTAAAATTGAAAAAGGTATTATATTTGGTGTAATTGGGTATAGTGGTGCAGGGAAAAGCACGTTAGTTCGTGTAGTTAATTATCTTGAAAGACCTACTTTAGGAAAAGTACTTATTGATGGAAAGGATTTGGCTTTGTTATCTAAAAAAGACTTGAGGACAGTTAGAAAACAAGTAGGGATGATATTTCAACATTTTAACCTACTTAATTCAAAAACTGTTTTCGATAATGTGGCTATTCCACTTCAATTAAGTCGTGTTCCTAAAAAACAGGTAATCCAAAGAGTTAATGAACTATTATCCTTTGTTGGACTTGAAAGTAAAGTGAAGAGTTACCCAGATGAATTATCAGGAGGTGAAAAACAAAGAGTTGGTATTGCTCGTGCACTAGCCACAAATCCATTGATTTTACTATGTGATGAGGCAACATCTGCTCTAGATCCTCAAACAACACAATCAATACTAAAACTTCTAAAACGTATTAATGAAAAATATAATATTACTATATTGGTTATTACTCATGAAATGAATGTAATACAAGAAATATGTAATTCGGTAGCAGTAATGGAAAAAGGCGAAATTATAGAACAAGGGAACGTATTGGAGGTGTTTGGTAATCCTAAGAAATCTTCAACACAGAATTTTGTTCGCACAATTATTAAAGATGCTGTGCCTAAAAGTGTTGTTAAAGGTATGACGGAGGAAAAACTTAATGGGCGTATCTTTAAAATTAAGTTTATAGGGGATAAGGCAAGTCAACCATTAATTTCAGACTTAGCTAAGAAGTTTGAAGTTGAAGTTAATATTTTATTCGCTAATGTATGTGAATTGCAAGGGACAACACTTGGAAATCTGATTGTTCATATACATGGTGATGAAGGAACTATAGAAGAGGCATATCAATTCATATGTAAACAAAATATTATTGTAGAGGAGATTGAAAATAATTATGACCATCGATAGTCAACAAGTAATACAAGCAATACAGGAAACATTATATATGGTTAGTTTTTCTCTGGTGATTGGATCACTGTTTGGGATTCCGATGGGTATATTGCTAGTGGTGACCAGAAAGGGTGGTATCCTCGCAAAAGGTATAATATTTTCAATTGTAAATCACGTTATAAATATTTTTCGCTCATTACCATTTATTATTTTATTAATAGCAATTATTCCATTTACACGTATTGTAGTAGGGACATCAATTGGAACAAGTGCCGCTATTGTACCTTTAATTGTTTACATTGCCCCTTATATTGCTCGTCTTGTAGAAAGTTCATTACTTGAGGTAGATGATGGAATTATAGAGGCTGCAGAGGCTATGGGTGCAACGCCCCTTCAAATCATATGGCATTTCCTTTTAAGGGAAGCTTCTAGTTCGTTAATTTTAAATCTAACAACTGCGACGATTGGGTTAATAGGTGCGACAGCCATGGCTGGAACGGTTGGAGGTGGAGGTATAGGAGACTTGGCTATTTCGTATGGTTATGAACGATTTGATACAGTTGTCATAATTGTGACGGTGGTTATCTTGATTATATTTGTTCAAATTATTCAATCATTAGGAAATATGTTGTCACTAAGAATACGGCGCCATTGAGTTATATAAAAAGGAGAATTTAAATATGAAAAAAGGACTATTTACAAAAATCATTACAATAATATCTTTAGGTGCGCTTATTTTTGGGGTATCCGGTTGTGGAAAATCAGATAGCAGTAGCAATAGCAATGATAAAAAGAAAGAAATACGTGTTGGTGTTTCAGCTGGTCCGTATAATGATTTATTTAATTCAGTAGTTAAGCCAATCCTAGAAAAGAAAGGATATACAATAAAGTTAGTTAATTTTTCTAATTTATTATTATCTGAAGTAGCATTAACTGAAGGTAGTATTGATTTAAATGTAGCACAGCATACTGCTTATATGAACAATTTTAACAAGGAGAAAAACGCAAATCTTTTGCCTATTGTGCACATACCAACAGTACCAGCGGGCATTTTTTCAGATAAGTTCAAGTCGATTAAAGATGTTAAGGATGGTGCAAAAATAGCTATTCCAAAAGATCCTTCAAATACAGCACGTGCTTATAATTTATTGCAAAAGGCAGGTTGGATAAAATTAAAAGCAGGAATAGATCCTATGGTTGCTAGTAAAAATGACATAATAGAAAATCCACATAAGCTAAATATCACATTGATGGATTCAGCACAAATTCCTCGTGCCATGAAAGATATCGATTTTGCAGTATTACCTGGCAGTATTGTATATTCATCAAAAATAGATGCATCGAAGTCTTTGTTATCTGAGAATATAGTAAAAAATTTAGAGATAACTGTAGTTGTAAACAAAGGTAATGAAAACAGTGTATGGTCAAAAGACATTGTAGTAGCTTATAAATCAGATGAATTTAAAAAGTATATGAAAGAACATAATAAGAACAATTATTGGGTAATTCCTGATGAGTTAAAATAGTAAGTAAATACTAAGGTTAACAGTCAGTTAATGTGATGACAAATCATTTTGACTGGCTTTTTATATGAGAGTTAGGTTATACTATTATTTCAACGATACAAGAAGATCTATTAAGATGATGACATTGATATAATAGCAAGCTTAAATTAATTTAGGGGGTATAATTTTATGGAGAAAGAGCTATTTACAAATATAATTAATAATTTGGAGGAAAAACTTATAGAAGTACGTCATAATTTTCATAAGCATCCAGAGTTATCTTCAGAGGAATTTGAAACAACAAAGACTTTACGCAAACTATTAAATTATGCTCAAATACGTATACTTGATCTACCGCTCGTAACAGGATTAGTTGCAGAAATAACAGGGAGTAAAGAGGGGCCTATTATTGCAATTCGTGGGGATATTGATGCATTACCTATTATTGAAGAAACAGATTTAGAGTATAAGTCTGAAGTTTTCGGTAGAATGCATGCTTGTGGCCACGACTTCCATACGACTGTTATTTTAGGTGCAGCTTATTTATTAAAACAGCAAGAAGCAACATTGCAAGGTACGGTACGGTTCATATTTCAACCAGCTGAAGAAATAGGAAAGGGTGCAGAGAAGATTTTAACAAGCGGAGCCTTATCAGGTGTTGATGCAATTTTTGGACTCCATAGCTCGCCAGATTTAGAAGTAGGAAGTTTTGGAACAAATGTGGGACCTTTGACTGCAGCAGTTGATCGTTTTGAAATTGAAATTGAAGGTGTTGGGACACATGCATCATCACCGGAAAAGGGTATAGATCCTGTTATAGTTGCAGCTCATATAATTACGGCATTACAAACAATCGTTAGTCGTAATGTTAGTGCATTTGATCAAGCACTTATAAGTGTTACCCATGTACAAAGTGGTAATACATGGAATGTAATTCCAACTACGGCGTTTCTTGAAGGGACGGTTAGAACGGTTAACGCCCAGATTCGTGAGTTTATTCCTAAACAAATGCGACAAATAGTCAAAGGAATGGCTGAGTCATTTGGCGCAACTGCTGAGTTTAAATGGTTTAGTGGACCACCAGCAACAAATAACAGGAAGGAGTGGGTGTCCGTTGCACTAGAGGTAGCTAAAGAGCAAGGATATGTTATTAAGAAACTCCCACAAGCATTAATTGGTGAAGACTTTGCTTTTTATCAGGAGCATATATCAGGAGCATTTATAAATATAGGTACAGGTGGATCGCATTCACTTCATCATCCTAAATTTACAGTAGATGATGCGGCAATTTTGCCAGGTGCTAAGTATTTTGCAAAACTTGCCATGCGTGCATTGGTTATTTTAACAGAAAAATAAAGTTGTAGTCAGTTAAGGTGATGTTAAATCATTTTGGCTGGCTTTTTTATATGAGAAGTTATGAATTCATTTTGACGCATTGGGTGAAACTAAATAATAATCTGTTCAATAAAACTGTAAGAAAATTCATAATGATTTTAAAACTTGGATTGTCACTTTGATGTGATAATCCAAGTTTTTTTGTGTTTTAAGTTTGTAGCATTGTGAAAAATTATTAGTTAATCATTAACTAAATTGAAAAATGGTTTTTGGACTTGATATAGAATTCATAAAAACATTGATGATATAAAAAAATAAATGATGAATGTAATCATTCATTGGCGTAAATAGGCTTTATTAAGAGGCAATTGTAAACTAGTAGGCATAAAAGAAAAATTCAGACAATTGAATAATTGACAAATTATTAATTATTAATTATTTATTAATATTAACATTATAAATAAAAACTTTAAGAATTCTATAAAGTTTTAGTGTTATATGTTTTAAAAGAAATTATATTTTAGAAAGGTATGTATCGCGTTAATTATCACGTAGGATATGTGCCGAATTATTAGGGGGGATTTTTATGTATTCATCAGTAGATACCATATAGGTTCTATTAGGAGCGGTTTTAGTATTTTTCATGCAAGCAGGGTTTGCAATGGTAGAAACGGGATTTACTAGAGCGAAAAATGCTGGTAACATTATAATGAAAAATTTAATGGACTTTGCATTAGGGACTATAGTGTTTTGGATTTTAGGATTTGGGCTTATGTTTGGAGCTACTAAGTACGGAGTTGTTGGTACTATAGACCTTTTCGTACGAGGCAATTATTCAACAACGATTCCAACATATGCATTTTTGATTTTTCAAACAGTATTTTGTGCAACGGCTGCTACAATAGTATCTGGAGCGATGGCAGAAAGAACAAAGTTTATATCTTATTTAATCTATTCTGCTGTAATTAGTGCTGTTATATACCCTATCTCGGGCCATTGGATATGGGGTGGAGGATGGTTATCTCAATTAGGTTTCCATGACTTTGCTGGATCTACAGCAGTACACATGGTTGGCGGAGTTGCAGCGCTTGTAGGAGCTAAGATTCTTGGGGCTCGTATTGGTAAGTATGATAAAAATGGAAAGCCTAAGGCTATTCTAGGTCATAGTGTAACGCTTGGGGCACTTGGAGTATTTATTCTTTGGTTTGCTTGGTTTGGATTTAATGGAGGTTCAACATTATCAGTAACCGGCGATGATGCTATATTAACAATGAGTAAAATATTTGTTACTACAAATATAGCAGCAGCAGTATCAACTACAGCAGTAATGATTATAACTTGGATACGTTATAAAAAACCAGATGTTTCAATGACACTTAATGGGTCACTTGCAGGTTTGGTTGCAATAACTGCTGGCTGTGATTTAGTTTCTCCGGTTGGTGCATTCTTTATAGGCCTTATTGTAGCATTTGTAGTTGTGTTTGGCATAGAATTTGTAGATAAGAAATTGAAAATCGATGATCCTGTTGGTGCTATTGGAGTTCATGGATTTTGTGGTGCTACAGGTACTATATTAGTTGGATTATTCTCATTAAAAGATGGTTTATTCTATGGACATGGTGTTCATTTATTAGGAGTTTAAATAATTGGGGTTGTGGCAGTAGCCGCATGGGTTGGAATAACTATGACAATTGTATTTAACATCATTAAAGCTACGGTTGGTCTTAGAGTATCTAGTGAAGAAGAAATTGCAGGTCTTGACATAGAAGAACATGGACTAGTAAGTTCATATGCTGACTTTATGCCAATGACAGCACAATTTAATTCATCGGTATCTAGTGCAGTACCAGTATCAGATGCAATACCTGTTAAAATTGAAAATGATATTGAAGTTGCAGATGGAAAGGTGAGACAGGTAGTTATAGTAATGAACCAAAACAAATTTGATACATTCAAAGATGCTATGGAGAATATAGGTGTAACAGGTATGACAGTAATAAATGCTCAGGGATGTGGAATGCAAAAGGGTAATGTTGAATTCTACAGAGGGGTTGAACTGGAAATGCAATTGCTTCCTAAGGTAAAGGTTGAGATAGTGATTGCCCAGGTGCCATTAGACTTAGTAATTAAAACTGCTAAAAAGGCTTTATATACTGGAAAAATCGGTGATGGTAAGATTTTTGTATATAACGTAGAAAAGGTTGTAAAAATTAGAATAGGTGAAGAAGGAGTAGATGCAATAAAGTAGTTAGTAATATAATTTCAATAACTACATTAAGACTTAAAATGGATTTCCCATTTTAGGTCTTATTCTTTTTGTGAAAAATCTGTTTTTACGCCTTACTGATGTACTGAAATTGAATTGACATTAATAGTATCATGCAATATTATGGTATTGTAAATTGAATTAAATATATTGGCGTGTATAGATAGAAGACGTATTTATACGAATTTTGCACTAATATGCTTTAAAATGGAACTTTGTTAGTGAAAGAATATAATTACTATAAGAATAAAATACTTGACTTTTATTTCAAATGTTAGTAAAATGACTTCTAACGGTAAGCAAAAATTCATTGCGATTGCATTACGAATTTTTTTGAATCCAGGAATAATATTATATTAGGGGGAATTTTAATGAACGGAGTAAATGCTGCAGATACGTCATTTATAATTTTTGCAACTGCATTAGTAATGTTAATGACACCAGGTCTCGCTTTATTTTATGGCGGAATGGTAAGACGAAAAAATGTACTTAGTACTACGGTGCATAG
>Ga0209540_10000515_pt1 | contig 36107 bp, 34 predicted proteins | sample BarGraIncu01121A_FD_184501 | JGI IMG/M metagenome (GOLD analysis project Ga0209540, IMG submission 184501) | Arctic peat soil microbial communities from Barrow, Alaska - Barrow Graham LP Incubations 011-21A (SPAdes) (version 2) | ecosystem: Environmental > Terrestrial > Soil > Wetlands > Peat... | reverse complement strand
CGCCTGCTGAACCGCCGCTTTTTCAACGGCCATGGCATAGGAAGAGGCTAACACGATCATCAACAGGACACTCCAGAGCTTAACTTGTTTTCTCATTTTGGTTCTCCTTATTTTTTATGTTATCAAGTCGGGCTCTTTCGATTTTGAGAGCCCTGACCTGTAGATAATGCATGCGGATAAATTTTTCACCAGGGGCAAGCCGGTGAGCCTGATCGAGGGACTGCAAAGCCTCGTCAATCTTTCCTTGATTGGCGTAAACCAGGCCCAGGACGTCGTGGGCGTAAGCGCTTTTTGCGTCCAAGCTGAGGGCTTGCAGGGCATAAGTCTCTGCCTCCCCGGCCTTGCCTTCTCTAAGGCTGACCATGGCCAAACTGTACAGGGGATAGGGATCTGCGCTGAGAGATTCCCTGACTTTTTCCCAAAGCTCCCTTGATTTCATGAAATCCGACCTCCGGTAATAAGCCGTGGCCAGATTGATGGAGGTCAGAGGGTCGTTTTGCAGAGCGGGAAAAGGAAAAGGGCTTTGAACGGGGACCACGGCCATCATCCACCGGGACTGATTTCGCCCTTTCCCCAACTCCCAGACCTTCATGAAATTTTTGGACTTCATGGCATGACGACCTCCGAAAAAAGGGTCGTGGAAAATGATCTGGTCCTTATCATCATCAAACCCGATAACCACCCGGTAGTGTCCTTTGGCGATCTGTTTTATGGTTTTAGTCAGAACGATCACCGGGATGCCTTTCGCAACCACATCCTTCAAGATTCCCAAGTTCCCCTGGAAGGAATAACTCTCAAATCCTTTGCTGCGCGGATACATGACCATCTCGGAGTTATAGGTCGCCTGGCTTTCGGAATCATAGATCTCATCCGTGATTTTCTGCTGGTTGAAGGATCGCGTTTCGTCCCAGTAGTTGAGGACCATAGCCAAGCAGGCCGGGCCGCAATAATTTCTTTTCAACCATTTTTCGAAAGGAACCGTCTGGATCAGATAACCATTTTCAGGCTTGATCTTCTGGTATTTAAAAATCTGAGCGGAAAAGAGGCATGGGGTAATCAGCCCCATGGCTGCGATAAGTCCCCATATCCGTCTTGAGGCCCGGACTTTCGGCAAAATCATTTTGGCGTTTTTTCAGCTAAAGAACTCGCCGGCCCTGCAACAACCGTATGATCAGAACGACCGCGGCGATGACCAAAAGAACGTGGACCAAGCCACCGACATGGAACGCGAAAAATCCCAGAGCCCACAGAACGACCAGGATGATTAAAATTGTTTCAAGCATGTTACCTCCTTTTTTTCTTTTGCCACTCACTATGTTGCTCCCAGCCGTTATTGAACGGCTCGCTGGACTGGGAGAAGCTAACAATTTTGTAGCAATTTTCATGCCAAAATCTTTCCATCATCTCAGAATGTCAGGAAATTGATTCCCTCTCTGGGAAAAGGCGGAATTTCAGGTGCCCGGCGATACAAAGTCTCCGGTTAGACAAATTGCGCAGTCTTCCCCGCTTGAGAAATTGACTCATAAAACAAGACAATTCCTATTTTACAAGACATTTCCTGCCCTACAACTCTAGCAGAATATCCCTAATTCATATCTTTAATTTAAAATATTTCTTGTTTTTGAACGACTTCAAAAGCCAAACTCAAATCCAATTCATCTGCTCCGAGAGGTTTAACCTGGGGAAATTGGTTTTCACCGATACTCGGGAAACATAATATTTCTTGGCATAAAAATTGCTTAAAGAATTATATAAAAGAATTATATAATAGTTGGAACATTAAAAATGGAGGTGTTTCATGTTTAAAAAGTTAGTGATTATTCTTATCATGGCAATGTTTCTCGCTGCTGCTGCCCAGGTTTCCGCGCAGGAAGTGCTGATGAACTCGGCCGAGACCATCAACCAGGGCAACCTCAAGCTGGCCATTTTCCCGACGGTGCTTTTCGGCAAAAACGGCAGCGACTCCGTATGGGGTGTGGCCGGACGGTTCGGATACGGGCTCACACCGCGTGTCGACATCGAGGCCAAGGTTGGGATCTTCAAAGGCCTCAAATACTTCGGGGTCGATGTAGAGTATTGGCTTGTCAAATGGGAGAATTTCAACGTTTCAGTGGCGCTGGGCGCACACCTGACGGACTACAATGTGGGATCAAACAGCTCCGGCATCGACACCGCACTCCTGGCCAGCACCTTACCAGCAAAGAATCTGGAGATTTACGGGGGCCTTAAGCTCGCCTTCGATTCATTTAAAAACTCGGACGGCTACACCCTGGCGCATCTCGTGCCCGGGATCGAGTATCGCATCAGCGACGACCTCGATTTCCTGGCCGAGGTCGGCATCGCCCTCAACAACAACTCCCGCAGCTATGCCAGCGTAGGATTGGCGTATTACTTTTTGCGCTGAAGCATTAGGACTGGCAGAATTAGTGTTAGTGGTAGTGTTAATGTTAGTTAAAGAATTAAACCGAAATATTATTTCGATTTATGTGCTTTACCACTATCACTTACACTGAAAATTATTGATGAAGCGCTTATGGAGGTAAAACAATGGCAGGATATATAGTATCAATTGAGAAAAAAACTCTGGATAATAACTATTTCAGGCAAGTGCTGTTCACCGGGAAGTATGTTCAGCTCGTGGTGATGTGCCTGCAACCCGGTGAAGATATCGGTAACGAAGTACATGCGAAAGTGGATCAGTTCTTTCGCATCGAGCAAGGCAAAGCAGCCTTTGTTTTAAGCGGCAAAGAAAAACACCTGGTAAAAGACGGGGATGCGGTTACCGTTCCAGCAGGTACATACCATAATGTAATAAATACTTCGAAAACCGCAAAATTGAAGCTATATACCCTATACTCCCCGCCCAACCATCCCGCTAAGACCGTGCATAAGACGAAGGCCGCGGCCGAGAAGGCAGAGGCGAAAAAAAAGCATTAGCAAGATTAGTGTCAGTGATAGTGTTAGTGTTAGGGAAGAAATTACCGAAATTTAAAAAAATTGCATAATTGCCTTTCCACTACCACTAACACTAACACTGATTATGAAAGACCTGCTCCTAATGTCATTGTCCCTCCAGGTTGCAATTCTGAATAATATCGCATAGAGTAAGAGCATATGTTAAAACCAGCACTCAATATCGCTTTTGTCGGCAATTATCTCCCGCGCATTTGCGGTATCGCCACCTTTACCGCTGATCTTTGCGAAGCGACCGCCAAGCAGTTGGGGCGCCGGTCGAACGTATTCGCGGTCGCCGTCAACGACACGGACCAGGGGTACGCTTATCCCCCCCGGGTGGAATTCACCATCCAAAAGAACCAGCAGAGCGATTATTATGAAGCGGCCAATTTTATCAACGCCGGCATCACCGATGTGGTCTGCGTCCAGCACGAGTACGGGATCTACGGCGGTTGGGACGGCGTTTATATCCTCTCCTTGATCTCCAGCCTCAGCGTGCCGGTGGTGGTGGTGCTGCACACGGTGCTCAAAACCCCCACCCCCAACCAGAAAAAGATTATTCAGGAAATGGCCCAGCGGGCCAGTCAACTGGTCGTGATGAGCGAGCTGGCCGTGACCCTGCTGCACGAGGTATACGTCGTACCGGCCGAGAAGGTCAGGAGGCTCTATCACGGTACACCCGATTTTACCGCGTTGGATAACAGCCGCTACAAAAAACGTTTCCAGGTGGAAGGGAAGCAAACGCTAATGACCTTTGGCCTGCTCAGCCCCAATAAAGGGATCGAGACGGTCATTAACGCTCTCCCTGAACTGGTCCGGGAATTTCCTAAATTGATCTATGTCGTGCTGGGGAAAACCCACCCCAACATACTGAAGGAATATGGCGAAAAATACCGGACCAGCCTGATCGCGCTGGTCGACAAGCTGGGGCTGCACGAACATGTTATCTTTGATGACCGCTTTGTCAGCCTGGAAGAATTATGTGCCTGGCTGATGGCGGCAGACATTTATATCACCCCCTATTTGAACGAGGCGCAGATCGTCAGCGGCACCTTGTCCTACGCGGTCGGGGCGGGAACCGCCATCATCTCCACCCCTTACTGGTACGCCAAAGAGCTGCTCGCCGAAGGCCGGGGGCTATTGATTGACTTTGCCGACTCGGCAGCACTGGCGGCTACCTTGCGCGGCCTGCTGGCGGACAAGGCCAAGCTGAAGTCGCTGCGCGCCAAAACCTATAAATTCGGGCGGCAGATGCGCTGGGAAATAGTCGCGGAAAAGTACCTGGAGATGTTCCGCCGCACGGCGGCGGTCACGGCCAAAAGGTCGATGGCGCTTAAAACTCCCCCCCTGCTGTTGCGCGAACCACCCTTCGACCTGGCGCACTTGAAGCGCCTGACCGATGATACGGGACTGATCCAGCATGCCAAGTATATTGTCCCCGACCGCCATACCGGTTATTGCCTGGACGACAACTCCCGCGCCCTGATGTTGTGTGCTTGGGCGTTTTCCCTTTTGCGCGGCGATGACGCCAAGGAGCTGATATCCACTTATTTCAGCTTTACCCATTTTATGCAAAATTCCGACGGGCGGTTCCGGAATTTTATGGATTACCAGCGCCACTTCCTGGATGAAACCGGTTCCGACGATGCGTGCGGCCGGGCGCTCTGGGCGCTCGGCTATATCATCTGGCGGCCGCCCCGCGATGCCTATCGCTCCCTGGCGTATGAATGTTTCCAGAAGGCGCTGCCCCACGTGCGCGGATTGAACCTGCGCGGCAAGGCCCTGGCCATGCTTGGCCTGGCTGCTTACCTGCGCTGCTACCAGGGGGATGAGAGCGCCACTGCCCTGCTGCGCGAATGCGCCGACTACCTGCTGGCTTTGTACAAAGAAGTGGCGACTGAGGATTGGCGCTGGTTTGAAGATATCATCTGTTACGACAACGGCATCATGCCCATGGCTTTGTTTCAAACTTATGCCCTTCTCCGCGATGAAAAATATTTGCAGGTCGCCAGGGAAACGCTGGAGTTTTTAGAAAAAAACCTCACCCATAACGGCCGCCTTTCCATAGTCGGCAGCCGCGGCTGGTATAAAAGAGGCGGAACAAGGGCGCAGTATGACCAGCAGCCCATTGACGCGGCGGCGATGGTTTTGGCTTATCAGTCGGCTTACCGGGTTACCGAGGATAAAGAATATTTAATAAAAATGCGGCTGGCGTTCGGCTGGTTTCTCGGCGAGAATGACATGGGCATGTCCTTGTACGACCACGAGACCAAAGGCTGCGCCGACGGCTTGCTGCCGGAAGGGGTCAGCCTGAACCAGGGGGGCGAAAGCACGGTTTCTTTTCTCATGGCGCTGCTGGCCATGATCGAAGAGTATGAAATTGCCGGCGCGGTTTAACTCTGCCGGATAAGCTTTTCGAGCAGTTCGTCCACCGGGATGCTGGCCACATGCGACTCGGAATCGGAAATGGCGTAAGGGATGATCAGTTCGCCGTTGAGGATGATGGAACCGCAGCTGTAAACCACGTTCGGCACATAGCCTTCGCGTTCTTTTTCCCGCGGCGCCAGCAGCGGCAATTCCAGCCGCCCGATTATTTTCGCGGGATCTTTCAGGTCCAAAAGCGAAACGCCGATGCAGTATTTGCGCATCGGCCCCACGCCGTGCGTCAGCAGGAGCCACCCTTCTTTGGTTTCCAGGGGGGAGCCGCAATTGCCGATCTGGACCAGCTCCCAGGGGTTTTCCGGCGCTTCGATTTTAATTCCTTCATACCAGAAATGGATGTTATCGGAATAGCTTAAAAAGAGATTTTCCCCGTCGCTGCGCGTGATCATGGCATACTGCCCGTTGACCCGGCGCGGGAAAAGGGCCATGCCTTTGTTGCGCGCCATGGCGCCGTTGAGGGTCAGGATCTTGAAACGGTGGAAATCCTTTGTTTCGATCATTTGCGGCAATATTTCCCGGCCGTTATAAGCGGTATAGGTCGCATAGTAGGTAACGCTGCCGTCTTCGTCAACAAAACGGACAAAACGCGCGTCTTCCACGCCGTTGCTTTCATTTTGCGACAGGGGAAAAATGACCCTTTCCGAGATCAACTGTGGGTGCGGGAAAAAGATTTCATAATTCGATTCGGCCAGCCACTTGATGTGGACGACGGTGTCATCCATGGCGGCGGAAGCAAAGGTGTTGCTAACGCGGACGGCGTTGATCGCCTGGCCCATTTCTTCAGGCGTAAAGCTGGCCGGCAGGTGCTGGAAGATCGCTTTGGCCGCTTCGTGGAGCTGTCCCATCTCTTCCAGTTTGGCCTTAAAAAGTCCCTGGTCATACATCGCATTCAAGACGACTTCGGGTGTGCCCAAAAACGGGCTGACCGACTCCAGAAAGATCGAATTGTCCCTGTCGATCAGGGCGCTGCGGAAAACGATCGAGGAGATATGCCCTTCGCCAGTGGCGCGGAAACTGAAGATCACGCGGGTCTGCCCCTTCTGCACATTGTTCTGCTTGGGATAGATGACAATCGAAGGATTGAAAAGGGCGGCGGATTCGATGGAGTATTCCATGGTAAAACAAGAACCGAGCAAGAGCTTTCTTTCCTCGGATAACGCCGCCGGCTCCTGGATATATGCACTAATCTTCTGGTAATTCCCCATCAGGATAGATTGAATATCCTTATGGCGGTGCGCAAAATCCTTGAGTGTCTGCTTGAGCAGGGCTTTGACCCTGGTTTCGTCCAGCGCCAGGACGCGGTTGACAATATTGGCGGTGTGGTTTTCAGTAGCGGGACGGAAAGGGCGGGTAATGACCCGGCGCGGGTCCGGACGGATATTTTTCAGAGTTTTATTGGTGATGCGCTTGAACAAGCGCGAAATAATGACCGGATCAGGGAGCGCTGGTTTGCCCAGTTGCTCATGGGCGAACAAAACCTCAGCTTCCGCTAAAATGGCCAATCTTTTATTAAGACGAGCCTTCGGTTTTTTAGCCATAGTAGCGTAATACTAATCTTTATATGGTAAAAAAGCAATGCGCCGCTTGGACTCAGCAAAAAAGTGATAAAAAATGCCCCGGCCCGGGAGCGGCTCTAGGAACTTAAGAAGAGGACTCAGTTTTTTGCGATAGCTTATCCGATTTTAAAAATTATCATAAGAATTCTAATGAGCAACAGAATCCAGGCTGCGCAAACAACAATCCAAACAATTTTTTTAAGGGCATCCACACTGACTAGAAACATGAATAAGGTTAATATAGCCAGGAATCCAAGAGGATCGATAATACTTTCTGGGAAAATAGTACTTGTAAATATCGACTGTACGATCTTGAAGATCCCCAAACCAATTTGATGGGCAAGATAATAAATGAACGTGAGAATGTTGTGCAGGATTTCATTCAAAGGTTTAAAATTTGTTGTTTCCAGAACAAATAAAGTATTCATTTTATTCGGACCTCCCTTGCGCTGGCCTATTTTTCAAACAGGCCAAGCATATTAATTATACCCTTTTCGGCTATTCAATTACAAATTATTTGCACATTTTTACAATCCGCCCCCATTTGCTCCAGGTAGCCACCGATGCGTTCCTATGATTTTGCGATGAAGTCTCGCACTATATCCCTGATCCCCTGGGCGAATTCAACCTCGGTATTGAAGCCGAGTTCTTCCCGGATCAGACTGGCGTCGCAGAGCCAGTAATTGTCGCGGGCGCTCCGCAGATCGCTGCGTGTGATCAGGGGCGCCTTTCCCGTTAGCCTGGCAACTGCCTCGGAAACAAAGGCTAAAATCAGCAAAAGATGATGGGGAATTTTAAGCACGAATTTTATGTCCATTTCAAGAAGCAATTGAGCCAAAATTTCCCGCCATGAATAGAATTCCGCTGCCGCCACGAAATAGGTTTTGCCTCTGGCTCGCTCATTTTCAGCAACCAAAACCAGCGCTCGGACCAAATCCTGCACAAAGCAGATGCTGGTCTGCTTTTCCCGGCGGCCGATCATGGGACCGATCCGCCGCCGGATCAGCTTAAGCACGGCAAGTAATTCTTTTTGCCCGACTCCCAGCACATTCGACGGGCGAACGATCACGATTGGCAATCTGGCAAAAAAAGCGACCGCCGTCTGTTCGGCCAGATATTTGCTTTTCCCATACAACGACACTGGCTGACAGCTGTCAGATTCACGCAGCGGTTTTTTGTCCACCGCCGGACCAACAGCGGAAATGCTGGAAACATAAACAAATTTTCGCAGTCCGGGATTGACCTGCGCGCAGGCTTCCAGGATATTGGCCGTGCCTTCCACATTGGTTTTAAAATAGCCCGGCCAATCCGGAGCGCTCAGCACAGCCCCGGCGTGAAATATGTAATCCATGCCTTTGACGGCACGGCGGAGGAACTCAAGGTCAAAATAACTGCCGCTGATCCTGGTGACGGGAAGCCCCGAAAACACGCCCGGTGGGCTGGCGGCCCGGACTAGGCAGGACACATCGTATCCCCGCTCCAGCAGGTGTCGCACCAGGTGGCCGCCGACAAAGCCGCTGCTCCCGGTCACCAGCGCTTTCAGCTTATTTCTCATGGCGCAGGGAAACGCTCCTAAATAAAGCCATTCTGCCGGTACCAATCGATCGTGATCTTTGCCCCTCTTTCTAAAGGGTAGCGGCAGTTAAAGCCGAAGTCCCTGTTCGCCTTGCTGGTATCGAACCGCCAGTAGTGATACTTTAAATATTCGGCAAGCTCTTTCCGGGTCAGGACCGGGACAGTGTTCGTCAGTCTGGAGTAAATTTCAAAGAAAAACGAAATGCCGTAAAGCAGGAAATAAGGTGTCAATATTTTGACTGGCCGCTTACCCAGAATTTGGGAAATCGTGTGACAAACTTCCTTGAAATGATAGACTCTGTTTTCGCCCAGGATATAAATTTCCCCCAGCGCATTTGCGTTCACAGCGGCGTCGATCATCCCCTGGACCACGTCCCAGACAAAACATATCGTTGATTCCAAATTGCCGACATTCAATTGGATGCCCTTGCTTAATAGTTTGAAAAAAATGTACAACCCGCCATTACTTCCTGGTCCATACACCACAGGCAGCCGGATGATCGTATACGGCCAAGAGTTTTTCAAGGAGGCCAGGTATTCTTCCGCCAACAGTTTACTCCTGCCATAATCGCTCATCGGTCGGCAGGGAGAACTTTCATCTAAAAAACCATTTTTCCCCGAAGGTCCCATGACCGCTGTGCTGGAAGCGAATATGAACCGTTCCGGCTTCACGCCTTGTTCAAGGCAGACTTCAATGAGGTTTTTCGTTCCCTCATAATTTACCCGGAAAAATGCCTCAGGCGTTCCCCCGCCCAGCAAAGCCCCCAGATGAAAAATGTAATCGGCGCCGGTTACGACGTCCACAAGTGATGATTTTTCAAGAAGATCCCCGTAAACGATCCGGCAATCAAGGCCCTGAATCCGGAAAGTATTCTCGCCCGGTTTGACCAGGCAAACGACCCGGTTGCCTCTTCGCAGCAACTCGGGCACGAGATTGCTGCCGACGAATCCGGCAGCTCCAGTCACCAAGATGTTCTTGTCGCGCAGGTTTAAGCGCGTGTCATTCTTTTCATGAAAATTAATTTCGTCCATGATGAGATTTTAAGGAGAATCTGCTGAAATTACAATAGCTCGCATTGCAATTTCCATTAATTTCTTTTAAAATTACTTCATGTCAAAAAAAATTTTTATTAAAAAGTTTATCATATTCAAGTTGGCGGCAATGTTCGCGAACGCGACACTTGTGGCGTCTTTGATCTTTGCTGCCGGGCCGCTGGAAGCGCCCAAGCCGCCTATTACAGCGCGCAGACCGGTGGTTGACGAGTATTGGGGTATCAAAGTCACCGACAATTACCGCTGGCTGGAAAACTGGAACGACCCGGAGGTGCGTGCCTGGAGCGAATCTCAGAACGTCGCGGCGAGAACTTCACTCGCGGCCTTGCCAAATCGTGCTGCGATCCACGCCCGCATCGCGGCACTGCTGACTGGTGCTTCGGTTTCCTACGGCAATTTGGTGCTGCGCAAAGGCTTGCTCTTCGCGCTTAAACACGATCCAGCCAAGCAGCAACCGCAACTCGTCACACTCTCCGGTCCGGATACGCCGGGGTTGGAGCGAGTCATTTTAGACCCATCCCAGCTTGACCCGAACTCCCGTACCAGCATCGATTGGTTCGTGCCTTCACCCGATGGTACACTGGTGGCGGTGTCGTTATCTAAAAGCGGGACTGAGAGTGGTGACGTCCATCTTTTCGAGGTCGCCACCGGCAAACAGGTGTACGAAGTCATACCGCGTGTCAATGGCGGCACCGCCGGCGGTAGCCTGGTATGGAGCTCCGGTGGCATCGGCTTCTTCTACACCCGCTACCCACGCCTTGGGGAGCGGTCCGAAGCCGACATGAATTTCTATCAACAGGTGTACCATCACCTTCTCGGGATGCCAACCGAGAAAGACACCTATTGTGTCGGCAAGGATTTTCCGCGCATCGCTGAGATCCAACTCGATGCGACGGCCGACAGCAAGGTTATCATGGCGCAGGTCGAGAACGGCGACGGCGGTGAATTCGCGTTCCACCTACGGCAACCAGACGGTTCCTGGATCCAGATCGCGGCGTTCACAGATCAAGTACTGGGTGCGGCCTTCGCGCCGGATGCCGCATTGTACTTGCTATCCCACCAGGGGGCGCCGCGGGGCAAAGTGCTGCGTCTGGCTCCCGGCGCGGCGAAACTGAGCGCCGCGACTGTCGTCGTAACGGAAGGTGACGGTGTGATTCAACAAGTGTTGCCGACTGCTTCGGTCATTTATCTCAGCGAATTGTTTGGAGGACCTTCCCGCGTGCGCATGGTCACGCCCGATGGCAAGGCAATGAGTTTTGTTCCCGTGCCCGAAGCCTCATCGGTTTGGCGGATCGTGCCAATCGAAGGTGATACAGTGTTGCTCAACATTGAGGGTTATGTGACGCCGGCCGTATGGTATCGTTGGCTACCGGGAGCGGAAAAACTTGCGCGTACCGCGCTGTTCAAGATTTCGTTGGCCGATTACTCGGATTGCGAAGTGTCGATGGAAACGGCAATTTCGAAAGACGGAACCAGTATCCCACTCACCGTCATTCGCCGCAAAGGCATCAAGCTTGACGGCACCAATCCTACCTTGCTCAGCGGTTACGGCGGTTTCGGCATCGCCACCACCCCATCGTTTTCAGACTCGCGGCGTTTGTGGCTTGATCACGGCGGTGTGTTCGCTATGGCCAACCTGCGTGGAGGAAACGAATTCGGCGAAACCTGGCACCAGGCTGGCATGCTCACCAGAAAGCAGAATGTTTTCGACGATTTCATCGCTTGCGCCCGCTATCTCATCGCAACGGGTTACGCGAGCCCGAAAACTTTGGCCATCGAGGGCGGTTCCAATGGCGGTCTTCTCATGGGCGCGGCACTCACACAGGCTCCAGAGCTTTTTCGAGCAGTTGTGACCCACGTCGGCATCTACGATATGCTGCGCAACGAGCTGACGCCAAACGGCACCTTCAATATCACCGAGTATGGCAGTGTCAAGAACAAGGCACAGTTCGAAGCTCTATATGCCTATTCGCCTTACCACCGGGTACAGAACGGCACCAAATACCCGGCGGTACTGTTTTTGACCGGTGCCAACGATCCTCGCGTCGACCCGATGAACTCGCGTAAGATGGTTGCCCGACTGCAAGTGGCAAGCGCCTCGGGACGGCCGGTATGGCTGCGTACAAGCGGCACCACCGGTCACGGAGGCGGAACTCCGCTGACCGAGCGCATCGAACAGATCACAGACGTGCAAAGTTTTCTCTTTGATCAGCTCGGCCTGATCTTCAAGCCTGCCCTCTCCCCAGACCCCGAGTAGACTTTGCAAACGGCGAAGCATTGGCGACGCCAGTAGATAGTAACCCGGGCCTATAAACCACAGGCAACCGGATGATCGTATACGGCAAAGCGTCAGTAACCGAAAAAGTCGAGGCTTTCGCGGCCACTGCGCTGGGTACGCCGCAGGATGAAATAGGGAGTTTCAAAACTGACCTGGCTCGGCCTTTCCAGCACTATCAGCCCGTCCTTTTTCAGCACATTGCGTTTAAAAATTACCTTCAAGGGATTGGCATATTCGAGCATGGCGTAGGGTGGGTCAAGGTAAATCAAATCAAATTGAAATCCATCCTTGCTCAAGGCGATGATCGAGCGGTTGAAATCGCCGCAGATCACCCGGAAAAAATCGCTGGCAATACCGATTTTTTCAGCGTTGTGCCGGATGGTGCGCGCCGCCTCCGGCAAATCGTCGATGAATATCACGTATTCGGCGCCGCGGGAAAGGGCTTCAATGCCGATATTGCCGGTGCCGGCGAAGCCGTCGAGAAAAATTTTTTCCTTGATGCCATTTTGCAGGATATCAAAAAAAGTGAGCTTCAACTTGGACATGGTTGGGCGGATGACGGAATTTTTTCCGCCGCGCAGCACCCGCCCCTTGTAAAAGCCGCTGGTAATTCTGATCATTGAATAAGCATACCCGCTTTCCCCCCGTAGGTCAAGACGATTTTTTTTCAAAAAATGCGTTGCAAACAGCGAAAAAAAATATATAATGTAAGAAAATGATCAAGCGCTTTCACGAACTGCAGGAAAAAATATTAAGTTATTATCCTGAAGCCAACATTGCCCTGCTGAAAAAGGCTTACGCTGTTTCCACCGACGCCCATTTGAACCAGAAAAGGGCTTCCAATGAACCCTTTATCACCCACCCGCTGGCCGTGGCCGGAATTCTGACCGACATGAAGGTGGATGAAATCTCCATCGCCGCCGGCCTGCTTCACGACGTGATCGAAGATTCCCAATACAGCCGCGAAGACCTGAGCAAGATTTTCGGCGCGGAAATCAGCGATATTGTCTGGGGCGTAACCAAAATCTCCAAGATTTCCGAAGTGGATGTCGAGGACGCCCAGGCCGAAACCCTGAAAAAGATGATCATCGCCATGACCGCCGATGTCCGGGTAATTCTAATCAAATTGGCGGACCGCTTGCACAATATCCGCACTCTCGCTCACCTGAGCCCGGAAAAACAGATTAAAATCGCCCGCGAAACCCTGGAAATTTACGCTCCCATAGCCTACCGTTTAGGCATGGGGAAAATCCGCGACGAGTTGGAGGATGTGTCCTTCATGTACCTCCATCCCGATCAATACCAGCGCATCAAAACCGAAGTCAGCGACAAATATGGCTGGGCCATGAAACAGGTGGAAGCCCTGAAAAAGCAAATTCTGGGGATCCTCAAGGACTTGAAAATCAAGGCCGATATCCACTACCGCATCAAAAGAGAAATATCCATCTACCGCAAGCTGCAAAAACAAAACATCGAACTGGAAAACGTTTACGATTTACTGGCCATGCGCGTTATCACCGACACCGTGGCCAACTGCTACGTGATCATGGGAGCCATTCATCAGCAATGGGTGCACATTCCCGGTCGCTGGCGCGATTTTATCACCAACCCCAAAAGCAATTTTTACCAGTCTATCCACACCACCATCATCACCAAGGAAGGGGTGAAATTCGAAATCCAGATCCGCACCCAGGAGATGCACCGCAACGCCGAGGAGGGGATCGCCGCGCACTGGAAATACAAAGAAGGATTGGCTTTTCTAGAAAATGACCACCGCCTGGAATGGTTCCGGGAAATGATCGATTACCACAAGACCAATCCCGATCCCAAGGAATTTCTCAGCCTAGTCAAACGCGACCTGACGCCCAACGAAATTTACGTATTCACCCCCAAAGGCAAAGTCATCAATATCAAGGCCGGCGCCAGCCCCATCGATTTCGCCTATGCCATTCATTCGGAAGTCGGCGACCACTGCAAGAACGCCATCGTCAATGAAAAACTGGTGCCACTGCGCACCAAGCTGAATTCCGGAGACGTGGTCGAGATCATCACCCAGAAAAACAGCAATCCCAGCGCTGACTGGCTGAAATTCGCAGCCACTACGCGCGCAAAAAAAAGAATCATGGCCTACCTGCAAAAGGAAGAGTTTGCCTATACTTATGAAAAAGGCCGCCGCATCTGGCAAAAGGTTTTGCGCGAATATCAAAAAAAATACCGCCTGAAATTCAGCGACCAGGACATTCAAAAAAGGGTGAACGCCGCCAACTACCCGGAGATGGAAACGTTTCTCAGGGAAGTTGGCAGCGGTAAAAAAACACTGAACAAGCAGACGCTGAAAAAAATATTCCCCGAAGTCAGCGCCGTGGAAATCAAACCGGCCAAAAAAGCAACGGCGCGTAGCGGTGCCCTGCACTCGCTGATCAATGTCGATGGCCAATCCGACATCGATTTCATTTTCGCCAAATGCTGCCACCCGATCAAAGGTGAAGAAATCCTCGGCTATATCACCAAAAACCGGGGTCTGGTAGTTCACAAAAAAAGTTGCCCCAACGTCAATATGGAAATCCCTTCGCGACTGAAGCACGTTACCTGGAACGAGAACCTCGATCATGCCTACCAGGTCAAGCTCGAACTGCTGGTAGCCGACAAGCCCGGCATGCTCAGCACCATTACCGGCATCACCGCTGCCAGCAATTCCAATATTAAAAAACTCGAACAGGAACAGTCCAGCCAGGCCATGGTCAAAATTACTTTGATTTTTGAAGTCAGAGATATGTTTCAACTCAATGAAATTTACAGCCATTTAAAGACGGTTCCCGATATCTATTCCATCAATCGCAAGAAAACATCCGACAAATAATCCGCTCTTTTATTTTTTAACGGCGAAATAATTCAGGATGCGTTTGAAAAGATTTTCGGAACTTTTTTTGCTGGTCCCGACATCGGCGGCCAGGTTCTTCTCACTGAAAAGCTTCAGTTCATCCTGGCGCCTGGTTATCATAGCCGACAACTTCATGGCCAGTTCTTCATTCATGCCGATGATCTGCTTGAAGCGGGCCGATGAAACCATGATGATGGTGCTTTCCCGGTCGGCCACCACCGTGGCACCGGTTTTTTCCCCGGTGACCAGGGAAATTTCCCCGAAAAAATCACCGGCCTGCAGCCGGGCAACCACTTGGCCGTCTTTGACCACATTGACGGCCCCGGAATAGACATGGGAAAAAAATTCGCTGTCATCGCCTTCGCGGATGATGGTTTCACCGCCGCCAAAAACCTTGTAATCGACTTCGGTTAAGAGTTTTAAAAACTCCTTTTCATCAATAGTTCGCAAAATATCATTGCCTTTTAAAGCATCGACCAGGACTTGGCGGGGGATTTCTTCAACTTTTTCCCGGGGTTGGTAAAGTTCCCGGACCGGGTAGGGAATTTGGATATTCTGGCGTTTGAAGGCGTACCAAATGCGGCGTCGGACCTCGGCAGTGATCACATTATGTTGGGAATAATCACGAATCCAGAACTTAACTTCATAGTCCAGGGAAAAATCGCCAAAATTTTTAAGCTGCACAACGGGCAAAGGTTCACGGCAAATATCAGCCATCGAGGCCAAGACACGGCCGATAGCCTCGCTGACCCGGTCGGGGCTGTCATGGTAACTGGCTCCAACCTTGATCTTCAGGGCAACGGGCTGACGCTCGGAACCGTAAATCAGAACTTCGGCTTTCGATGCCGTCTGGTTGGGGATGACGATCAGTTCCCGGTCAATGGTCCGGATCTTGAACGACCGCCAGCCGAACTGCTCCACTCTGCCCTCCCGCTCCCCGATGCTCACCCAGTCTTCGAGTTTAAAAGAATCTTCGAAATTCAGGATGATGCCGGAAAACAGGTTGCCCAGGATGTCCTGCAGGGCGAAGCCGATCACCACGGTCAGAACCGCCGTTGAAGTCACGAGAAAGGTGGGCGGGATGTGCAGGTAGTAATTCAGGATCAGCAAAACACCAACGATGAAGAGGATGAAAACCAACACGTCCTTGACCAGTTTGGGATAACGGATTCCCTGTTTTTTCAGGAGCAGAAAATCAAATATAAAATAAGCTAGGGTTTTGATGGTAAAAACCAGCAGAAAAAACCAGACCAGCAGCCAGAGAATGAAAAGCAGGCGCGGGAAATAAAAAATCTTTTTGAACAGGTGGCTGCTGAACATGGCGATGACCACGGTCAGAAAAAAAAGCAGCAGCAGTTGCAGGAAGGTTTCTTTGAAAAGACCATGGTTCCGCTTTTTCCTGCCCAGCAAAAAAAGAACCAGCAGCAGCAAAAAGAAAAACGCTGGCAACAAAATTAGCCAATTCATGAATTAAACCTCCAGCCAGGCACGACAACCGCCGCATAACCTGGCGCAGGATCTATTTATTGCGTGACCTGACCCGCAGGCGGTGCCGGAGGCAGCATGCCCTTGGCTTTGTCCTTGGCCTTATCGCTCAATTTGTTCATTAATTCCTCGGACAGGGAAAAAGTCAACTTGATATTGTCGGGTGCCGAACTCAATTGAATGCCGTTGAGCAACTGACCCAATTCTGGTTCTTTGGCCGAACCCATTGCGCCCAGGGCTTTCAGACCATTGAGCATGTCGACAATCTGCTTGTTTCCCTGCTCGTTATGGGAAATCAATTGGAATTCTCCGGAAAAAATCTTGCTTTTGTAATCCAGATAACCGATCAAAGCTTCGGCCTTGCTCAAATCTACCGGCATCATGCCGCCGGCCGGCGCGCGTTTAAACTTGTCCGGGATGTTGCCGATGGCCAGCCAGAACATGCTGTCTTTTTTAAACTTGTCAACGTATTTCATCATGGTGGCATTTTTGAGAACGCTTTTGCCGCTGCTCTGGGCCAAATCAACAGCCTGTTTCATCTGCGCCTCAGTGCCTATGAAAATGTTATTCGTATTCAGGAAAGCCAGGCGGATATTTTTTTTGGAGTCCTCCCCTTTCAGGGTATAAAGACCCAAACCGCGATAATTGTCCTCAGCAACAATGACATTGTTCTGCCGGAGCAGACCCAGCAACTTTTCCTTGTTGTATTTCAAATTGAAGATGCCCAGCGCTTGCGGGTTTTCACCGCCCAATTCACCGTAAACGCCAGCCACCACAGCGTAGACATCTTTCTTTAAATCGATGCCGGTTTTTTGCACGAAGTCCTGGTAATTGGCAAAGACCTGCCCCGGCCCGCTGCCTTTCTGCCAATCACCCTTGAGCATCTTGTCAAAAAGAGCCAAATTGGCAAATTGTTGGAAATTAAAAGCCATGAGCAAGACTGGCCCTTCGGGCACCATGGCCAGCATGGCCTCGTTGCTTATTTGTCCGGGCGCTTTTTTCTTGCAGGCCGGCATTACCAGCAGCATCACAAAAACCAATGCCAATACCAACATTTTTTTACTCATGATTTTCTCCTTATATGCATCTGACGTGTATCCATCAACAGGAAATATAGCACAAATAAAAACAAAATGAAACCAAAAAATCACGGTTAAGAACTTTTGCCAGTCGCTTATCGTATAGTTATTTAAAGCCATGAAAGAAATCATTCAACTGGAAAACATCAGCTTCAGCTATGGACGTGTTCAGGCCATCAACAACCTGTCACTTACCCTGCCAACCGGGATTTTTGGCCTGCTTGGCCCCAATGGCGCCGGAAAAACAACACTGCTGAAACTGCTGCTCGGTTTCCTGACTCCGACCGCGGGTAAAGGGGAAATCATGGGTTTTTCACTGGCCGAAAAACACAAATCCCTGCGCCGCGGCATCGGTTACATGCCGGAAAGCGACTGCTCCATACCGGGCATGGACGCCGTTTCCCTGACCGCCTACCTGGGCGAACTGAGCGGTATGCCGCGCCAGGAAGCCATGAAAAGGGCTCATGATGTCCTGTATTACGTCGGCCTGGATGAATCCCGTTACCGTCTGGTCGATACCTATTCCACCGGCATGAAGCAGCGGTTGAAACTGGCCCAAGCCCTGGTGCACGACCCCAAACTACTCCTCCTGGACGAACCAACTTCCGGGATGGATCCCAACGGCCGCAAGGAGATGCTGGAACTCATCCACGATATCGCCAAAAAAGAAAGCATGAACATCATCATCTCTTCGCACCTGCTACCCGACATCGAAAGCACCTGCCAACAGGTAGTCATCATGAACAAGGGCCGGATCGCAGCCGAAGAGTCTATCGCGGATTTGAAAAAGGATAATTTTCATGTTTTCGAAATCAAGGTGGTCGGCGATCAGGCGCTGTTCTTTGAACGTCTGCGCGCCTTGCGCTGCCAGGTGCAGGAAAATGAAAAAGCAATGTTTAAAATACTCATTCCCGGAGAAATTCTTCCGGCGACACTCTTTGGCGCCGCGTACGAAACCGGCGTGCAAATCCGCCATTTCCGGCAAAGCAGAACAACATTGGAAGACGCTTTTATGAATGTGATCAGGGAATCCGATGGACATTAGAGAAAAAGGCTACAGCCACTGGCAAGGGGAGTTAAAAACTTCCCATCACAATTGGTTGCCCATTTTTTTAAACGGCATAAAAACCATTTTTAAAAAAAAGTACGCCAAGCTTATCTTTGCTTTTAGCAGCTCAACATTTATTATTTTCCTGATAGCCGTTTACGTTTCCACCAAACCCGAATTGAAAATTCTCGGTGAACTGGTGCGTCTGCTCAAAAGCGATGCCGATCTTTTTAAAACATTTTACACTAATGGATTTTTAACCTTCATGCTGGTCATTTTAAGCATCTTCAGCGGCGCCGAGCTGATTTCCACAGATTTAAAATTCAAGGCCTTCCCCCTTTATTTCGCCCGGCCTCTGTCGCGCAGTGATTACCTGCTCGGAAAATTTTCCATCATCCTGTTCTACCTTTTGCTGTTCACCCTGGTGCCGGGAATCCTGCTGCTGCTGTTCAAGCTGATATTTACCGGCAGCCTGGCCGTTTCGCCATTGCTGCTGCTGGCCATACTGGTTTTTCCTTTGCTTGAATGCGTGTTCCTGGCTTCGCTGACTCTGGCCCTCTCCATCCTCAGTGCTAACACCAAATTCATCCAGATAGCCATTTTCCTGGTCTATATGTTTTCCAATAGCCTGGCCCAAATTTTGAAATCCATCTTTAAAAGCGATTATTTTTCCCTGATCTCCCTGCAGGGAAATATCGAGCAACTGGGAAGCTTCTTTTTCAGACTCAAGCCGACCCACGCTTACCCGGCCTGGCTCGCGGTTTTGCCACCCCTTGCCATTTCACTCCTGGCCGTCTGGCTGCTCAGCTGGCGCATCAAAAAAGCGGAGGTGGGCTCATGACCGCCGTGCTCAGGGCCGAAAAACTGTCCAAATGGTATGGCAACATCCTGGGTATCAGCGACATTAACCTGGAAATCGGCCCGGGCATCACCGGCCTGCTCGGGCCCAACGGCGCCGGCAAGTCGACATTTTTAAAAATCGCCGCCGGCCAGCTCAAACCGAAAATCGGCAGCCTGCAGATATTCGGGGAAAATGTTTTCGGCAACCATCTGCTGTTCAAACGCATTGGCTTTTGTCCCGAACACGACAGCGCCTACATGGAAATGAGCGGCTGGCAATTCATCCTGCTGCTGGCCCGGCTGCATGGCTTTGCCCAAACTCCGGCGGCTGCATTAAGCGAAAAAGCTTTAGTCACGGTGGGTTTGCTGGAAAGCAAAGATCGGGCCATCAAGGCCTACAGTTTCGGTATGCGCCAGCGCCTGCGCCTGGCCGCCAGCATTCTCCACGAGCCCGAACTGTTAATGCTGGATGAGCCTTTGCGCGGTATTGACCCGCTTTGGCGCATCAAGATCATCCAACTGATCAAGGAATATGAAAAACAGGGACGGACAGTCATCGTCTCGTCGCATATCCTGCCCGAGATCGAAGCCATGACCAACGAAATCGTTTTGATCCATCAGGGCAAGATTTTCGCCAAAGGCGATATTCAGCGCATCCGCGGCCTGATTGACAGCCATCCCCACCAGGTCTCCATCCATTGCCCCGATCCGCGGCAATTGGCGGCAAAACTCATCAACAACGAATACGTGCTCAGCATCGATTTCGATGCCCAGGGCCGGGGACTGACCGTCAAGACCAATCAGCGCGATCATTTCTTCAGCGCCCTGATGCGCCTCATCGTGGAAGATAAAATGACCGTGGAAGAGATCACCTCACCCGACGATAATTTGCAGGCGGTATTCGATTACCTGATTGGAAAATAATCATGAAAAAATATAACGCCATCCCCATCATCTTCGCCAGTTTTTTTAAGTCTGGGTTCAAGTCCATGCGCACCAGAGTATTTATTCTGCTAAGCCTGATCCCAGTGCTGCTGATGTTTATCGTGCGTATTGTGGATTCATCCAACGCCGGCGATTTCTTCTCCAAGGTCATGCTGTCATTGTATTTCCAGCTGCTCATTCCGGTGCTGGCCCTGTTTTTCGGCACCACCATCGTCAATGAGGAATTGGACAACAAGACCCTGGTTTACCTGACCACCAGCCCGGTTCCCCGCCAGGCAGTTATTTTGGGGAAATACCTGGCGGCTTTTCTGCTGTTGCTCCTGATTGTCGGCAGCGGCTTCCTGCTTTCCTTTTTAGCGGCCGCTTTAAACCGCCTTGGTCAGGCTGCGGCCTGGGAAGAGCTGGGGGTTTTTCTGGGCACTTCATTGCTGGCCCTTTTCTGCTACAGCGCCCTGTTCACCATGCTCGGCACCTTTATGAAAAAGTCGATCCTCATCGGCCTATTCTTCGTTTTCGGCTGGGAAAGCGTAGTGCAGTATTTCCCGGGCGTCACCCAGAAATTCACCATCATCCACTGGATTAAATCCCTATTGCCGATCCCTCCCGGCGAAGGCGGCTTCCTCATCTTCCAGTTGCAGCCCTCGCCGACCATGGAGTCCGTGGCCGTATTGCTGCTAGCTGGCTTTCTCTTCCTCTTCATGGCCGTCTTCATATTCCAGCGCAAGGAATACATTCTCTCAGACAATGCCTGAACGCAAATAAAACTTCCTTGCCTTGACAATGACTTAAGCTTATAATAGAAATATGGCGGAAAGAGTACCGAAGAAAATCAGAAAAATCCTGGACGAAACACGCCGGGAATTGGAAATAAAATATGCCCATCGGCTCAAACAAATGATTCTGTTCGGTTCCTACGCCCGCGGCGATCACAGCAAAGACTCCGATATCGATATCATCTTGCTTTTAAACAATTCAAATAGTGTATCCACAGAACGAGATATTTACCTGCCGATTACCAGCCGGTTATCATTGAAATACGATAAAGTCATTTCAATCATCCCCATGAAGGTCGAAGAATTCAACAGAAAAAAAACACCACTAATCCTGAATGTTCATAAGGAAGGTATCGGCTTATGATTCAACTGGAAAAAAAAGAGCTTCTGACCAAAGCCAACCAGAGTGTAAAAGCAGCCGAAAAAATTTTAGATGACGAAGATTTTTTAGTTCCTGAAATTCAATAGTTCAGGCCAGCAAGTTGATAATGCCGACACCTTTCTTTATAAAACTTAGCAGATGGCGGTCGGTGCTGTAAATGGTCCGCACGCCGGCCTGCAGCAATGAAGCCAGAATTATGGCATCGACTGCGGGAATATCATTGCCATGAGACAAGCGGGCTGCAGCATCCAGTAGTTCGCAATCATCAATCCAAACCACCTGACAAACAGCCATTATGGCCTTAATCGTCAACTGAACGGCAGCAATGGCCAAACCGCCCTTCAAAGAAAGTCTTTTCAGTTCATATATGGTTAAACTGCATACAACAGCATCTGTTTCCCCGTCGACAATGTTTTTCCATTTTTCAACAGCCTGGTCATTTCCTTTCAGCAACTCAACAAAAAAACCGGTATCAAGCCCGGTCATGATCGTCCATTCTGCTCTTTTCAAGAAACTTGTATATGTCCTTGTCTACTTTTGACTTGCCTGCCAGCGCCAACAATTGATAGCCAAGTTTTTTTTTCTTTTTTTCCTGCAAATAATAAAGCAGCGCCTCTGTAGTCAAAGAAGAGACGGATTTCTTTTCATTCTCAGCCACATTCTTGACGGTTTTACCCAGTCTTTCGGAAATACTTACTGACAGTCTCATGGGAGTCTCCTGTTATGCACATAATTGTGTACATAAATATATTATTACAAAAAAACAATTTTTTCAATCAAATTGCAAAAATAAATAAAAATCAGGGCATGCGGTAAACGACCGAGTTGATGTTCATGCCCGCGCCCACCGAGGCGAATACGATCGCCGCCCCGGATTCAAGTTTGTGATCATTCATTTTGCCCTTCTGGATCAGGTCCAAGAGGGTGGGCAGGGTGGCGACCGAACTGTTGCCCAGCCAGGAGATGATCATAGGCATGACCTCGGTCTTGAATTCTCCGCCGCCGCATATTTTAAACAGGCGTTTCAGGATCGCCTCATCCATCTTTTCGTTGGCCTGGTGGATCAGGACTTTCTTTATTTCAGTGATTTCCACGCCGGCCTTTTCCAGACTTTCCTGGACCACCAGCGGCACGGTTTTCAAAGCGTACTGGTACAGTTTATGACCGTCCATCTTGAGATACAGTTCGTCGCCATGGTGCTGCGGGTTATACGATTTCCCCATCCATAGCATGTAAACATGCTCGATCGTGTCGCTGCGGACGGCATGGGAAAGGATGCCCACCGGCTTGTCACTGCTGACCGCTTCCAGGATGGTGGCGCCGGCGCCGTCGGCGTAGATCATGCTGTCGCGGTCGTGGGGGTCGCTGATCCTGGACAAGGTCTCGGCGCCGATAACCATAACCCGCTTGCAGTCGCCCGACTTCAGGTAATAATTCGCCTGGATGACCCCCTGCAGCCAGCCGGGACAGCCGAAGGGCAGGTCGTAGGCCACGGTCTTGGGGTTGACGATGCCCAGCTTGTGCTTGACCCGCGCCGCCAGGGAGGGGACAAAATCTGAGCGAATATTGTTCGCGCGCACGTCGCCGAAATTGTGGGCCACTATGATGTAGTCCAGCGATTCCTTGTCGATCTTTGCCGATTCCAGGGCATCGCGAGCCGCCAGGTAAGCGATGTCGGAAGCCACCTGATCGTCGGTTACATGGCGCCTTTCGCGGATACCGGTGATCTCGGAGAGTTTGTCGATCGTCTCCTGGTTGCTTTTTTTTAGTTTTTCACCGCTGGCATCAAAAAATGTCTTGTTTAAAAAATCGGCATTGCTGACACGCTTAACCGGGACGTAAGATCCGGTCCCGGTAATGACTGAATACAAATTTTTTTCCATTTTCACCATTCGGGATTTAATTTTAGGAAAGCCAACTTTTTCCAAGCCGTTATTTTGACGGATTTTGTCTTAAATGTCAACGGCAGGGAGCGTCAAATATTTTTTACGTAGGGGTTTAAAATTTTAAACCCCAACATGGTTATGGCCGATCTGAATTATTTGATCTCCTTTTCAATCCACTTGGAACGGTCGGGCGCGGCCGGGATTGCTGTTTTCTGGGGCGGGTTGGCCTTGAGTTGTTCCAACAGAACTTGCACCGCTTTTTCGATACAGGGATCCTTGCCCTTGGCCACTTCCTCGGGCCGGTCGATAACTTCGATGTCCGGGGAGACCCCTTCTCCTTCAACCGCCCAGTGCCCATCGGTGTCTACAAAACCGAAGGTCGGCACATTGAAGAAACCACCATCGGCAAAATCAGGATTGCCGGATATGCCGATCAGACCACCCCAGGTGCGCGTGCCGATGAGCTGGCCAAGCTTGCTTTTCTTGAAATAATATGGAAAAGCGTCGCCGCCCGAAGAAGAATAGCCGTTAATCAACATCACTTTGGGGCCGTCATGGGCTACGCCCGGATCGGGATTGAGTTCCAGGCCGCGTGTAGCCCAGTAATTCAGAGTTTTGCGCGCCAGCAGTTCGGTCATGACCACCGGGATGAAACCGCCACCATTATAGCGTTCATCGATGATCAGGGCTTCCTTGTTTTTATAGGCGTACATGCCTTTGTAGAGTTCGCGATTGCCTTCATTCGCAGTATCGGGCACGTGAATGTAGCCGATGCGGCCAGCCGAAAGGTGGTCGACCATTTCGCGGCGCGAACGCACCCAGTCCAGGTAAAAAAGCTTCAATTCACTGGCCACGGGTTTGAACCAATATTCGCGGGCGCCTTCGGCAACGGGACGGGCGTTGACTTTAATGGAAATCTTCCGGCCCATGGTGTTTTCCAGAAACCGGTAGGGGTTGTCCTTGAGCGTCACCTCGGAGCTGTTCAAAGCGATCAGGTAATCGCCGACCTGCACGCCGATGCCCTGTTCGGTCAAAGGCGAACGGGTGGCTTCATTCCAATTTTCGCCTTCATATATTTTATTGATCAGGTAACGGCCGGCTTTTTCATCGGCTTTCAGTTCCGCCCCCAGCAAGCCCGTATCCATGCGTTTGCCGCGGGGAAAATCACCCCAGTTGACGTAAGTGTGGCCGGCGTTGATCTCGCCCACCAGCTCGCCGAAAATAAAATCCAGGTCGGCGCGATGACTTAGATAAGGAACCAGTTGACCGTATTTCTCCTTCATTTTAAGCCAATCGACCCCGTGCAGAGTTTTCTGATAGAACCAGTCGCGAAAAATGCGCCAGCCGTCGTTGAAAATCTGCGCCCATTCCTTTTGCGGGTCCAGCTTCATGGTCATTTGTGTAAAATTAAGCGCCCCTTCTCCGGCTTTCTGATCCGCCTTGAGCTCGACGATACCGAATTGCTTCTCGGCTTGGTAGAGAATTTTCTGACCGTCAGCAGACAACACTCCTGAGGAAACACCTTCAATGACCAGGCTGTCCTTTTTGTCATCCAGCTTAAACTGCCTTATTTCCTTGTCTTTGAAATACAAAATGCCGCCATCAATCGCCCAAACCAAAGCGTAATCATCACCCTTGAGCGGGAAAGCCGTTATCCTGGAGTTGCTCCCCTCGAAATCGATGCGTACCGCTGGGACAACAGGAGTGGCCTTGTCCTCCTTTTCCTTCTTAACTTTTTTCTTCTCTGCACTTACAGCTTTGCCCGGTTCCAGGTCGTTCTTATCGCTGAATAAAGCAGGAGCATCATTGGTTAAGGCCAAGGCATAAATACGCGTGGCTTTATTGTACAGGTAATTGAATTCGAAACTGGAAAAGGTCAGATTGAAATCGCGGTTGGAGAGGAAATAAATATATTTACCGCAGCGGGAAAAAACCGGCGCGAAATCGTTATATACGGCGTCGGTCAATTGGAAAGTTTTTTTCTGTTCCAGCGCGTACACCCAGATGGCGTCCTGGGCGCTGTCACCGTCTTTGCTGTAAACCAACCAGCGTGAATCGGGCGACCAATTGTAATCGGTGATGTCATGGCGTCGGGCCTTGTCTACAACCGTGATTTTGCGGCTGGCAATTTCCAGAATCTGCAGCAGCTGGTTCTTGTCGGCAAATAACAGCATGCGGCCGTCGGGCGACCACTTGGGCGGAAAACGCCAGGTTTGGCTATTATTGGTCAACGGCAATGGTTTTGAGGTGCCATTGGCGTCTTGCAGGAAAATTTCATACTCGCCACTGAGATCCGAATAATAAACGATAGACTTGCCGTCCGGCGACCAGGCTGGAAAAATCTCGCGCACCCCCTGGCTATTGGTCAAATTATAAATCAGCCCTTCCTTTTCCGGCACCGTAAAAATATCACCGCGAGCGTCAAAAACCGCCCGCTTGCCGCTCGGCGAAATATCATAACCGGAGATGAAATCGCTGACATTTTTAAAATAAGGCAGGATGTTGCCGTTATCGAAATTCAGATTGACGGTCAATTTGTACTCCTGGCCAGAATTCAAATCGAGCCTGTACAGATAGCCGCCGTTTTCATAAACCAGCTGGCCATTGCGTCCAGAGGGCCACAAGATATCATAATCACGATGGCGGGTGATCTGTTCAATTTTGTCGGTTTTCAGGTCAAAGGCATAGATATTCAGAGTCAGGTCGCGATCCGAAACAAAATAAATTTTATCGCCATACCAAGCAGGATGCTGGTCGGTGCCGGGAAAATCTGTCAGCCGCCGCGAAGTGTTGTTTTGCAAGTCATAAATCCAGATGTCCTGAGCCCTGCCTCCCTTGTAGCGTTTCCAAGTACGGAATTCCCTTTCAATCGGGGTATAAACGATTTTGCTGGCATCGGGGGAAAATGTACCGCCGCCGCCCTCCGGGATCTGCAAAGGTTTTTCCAGCCCGCCGGCCAGCGGCACCAGGAAATATTTGCCCATGCGTTCACCCCAGGGGGTGCGATTGCAGCGCACCAGGATCTGGCTGCTGTCCGGTGTCCAGTCCATGACCACGTAATCGTAGCCGCCGCGCGGCGGCATGATGCCGGCATCATTGTAATAGGTCAACTGCCGCGGCGTGCCGCCTGCGGCCGGCATGACATACACTTGGCGCGAGCCCGAGTACTCGGCTGAAAAAGCGATCCAGCGGCCGTCGGGAGAGATTTTAGGAAAAAGCTCCAGCCCCGGATGGGAAGTCAGGCGCCGGGCGTCGCCGCCGGCGGCCGGGACCGACCAGATGTCGCCGGCATATACAAAAACGACCAGGTCGCCGTTAATATTGGGAAACCTGAGCAAACGGGCGTCTTGGATCGCCCACTGCCAGCTGAACAGGAAAATGACTGCCCATGCCAAACCAATGATTTTTCTCATACAACCTCCTGAAGGGGGATTATAAATCGAATGCCTTTTATTCTCAATGCAGCAGCTTGATTTTTTTTTGCTTACTGGGTAAGATGTTTTTTGGTTTTAACAAGGAGCAAACATGTTTGATAAAAAAATCTACCAGCAAAGAAGAAAAAAGTTGTGCAAACAGGTAAAATCGGGGCTGCTGCTTTTCCTGGGCAACGGCGAAAGCGCCATGAACTACCCTGACAACACCTACCATTACCGCCAGGACAGCACCTTTTTATACTTTTTCGGTCTGAGCTTCCCCGGACTGGCCGCAGTTATCGATATCGATGAAAACAAGCAGATGATCTTCGGCAATGATCTTGATCTCGAGGACATAATCTGGATGGGCCCGCAGCCGTCGCTGAAAAGCCGTTGCGCCAAAATCGGTATTTCAGAAACCCAGCCGCTGGGAAAACTCGAGGAAACCCTGAAAAATGCCCTGAATACAGGTCGGAAAATTCACTTCCTGCCGCCCTACCGGCCGGAGAATGCCATGCGCTTGGAAAAAGTGCTGGGTATTCATCACACAGCCGTTAAAAGTTATGCTTCCCATGCTTTTATCAAGGCCGTGATAGCCATGCGCTCGATCAAGAGCAAGGAAGAAATCGCCGAAATAGAAGGGGCTATGACCACAACCGCTGCCATGTACCGGGAAGCCATGGCCATGACCTGGCCCGGAATTTTTGAAAGGGATATCGCCGGTAAAATGGAGGGCATCGCCCTGAGCAGCGGCGGCCAACTGTCCTTCCCGGCCATTGTCTCCGTGCACGGCGAGACCCTGCATAACCATTACCATGGCAACGTTTTGCAAAAAGGCGACTTGTTGAACATCGATTCCGGCTGTGAATCGGAATCGGGTTACGCCACTGACATTACCCGCAGTATTCCCGTGGGCGGGAAATTCAGCCAACAGCAAAAGGCGATTTATGAAACGGTTTTGAACATGCAGCTGACCGCCATCGCCATGATCAAACCCGGCGCCAGCTACCGCGCCATTCACCTCAAGACCTGCGAAATCCTGGTCCGGCATTTTAAGGAACTGGGTTTGATGAAAGGTGACAGCGCCGCGGCCGTGGCGGCTGGAGCCCATGCCCTGTTCTTTCCGCACGGATTGGGACACATGATGGGCCTGGATGTTCACGACATGGAGGATTTGGGTGAAAACTACGTGGGTTACGATGAGAAAACCAAGCGCAGCGAGCAGTTCGGCCTGGCCTACCTGCGCCTGGCCAAAAAGCTTGAGCCCGGTTACGTGTTGACCGTCGAACCGGGTATTTACTTTATTCCCGCCCTGATCGATCAATGGCAAGCCGGGAAAAAAGCAGCCGCCTTCATCAATTATGCAGCCGTGGAAAAATTCCGCAAGTTCGGCGGCATCCGCATTGAAGACAACGTTCTGGTAACGGCCAAGGGCGTGCAAGTCTTGGGGAAACCTATTCCCAAAAAGATCACTGAAGTGGAAAAAGCCGTGGGTCACAAATAGATATTTCATTAATAGCTTTCAAGCTCCTAAGGCAATAGCTGAAAAAAGCAGGCCGGCAGTTGTTAATCGGTAAAATCATGCTATAATATATACATATTTTAATTTTAGGCAGATTGATTTTTTGTAAAAAAACATTAATGATGGGAGGGAGAGGATGAATATGACAGAAATCAGAAAATATGCCAGGGAAAAAGGGGTCGATCCCGGCCAGATGAGGAAAGCCGAATTGATCCGGGCCATTCAAGCCGCCGAAAACAATCCGACTTGTTACGACAGTGACAGGAAATTTTATTGCCCGGAAACCAATTGTCTGTGGGAGAAAGACTGTAAGAAAGAAATTTAATTCCCCCTGGTCTCTTTCAGTTAGCGGTTATTTTTCTTAATTGCAAAAAATATTGACTTTTTTTTCGAGGTCGGATATCATTAAATTTTAACTTAAACAATATCAAGAGGAGCGTATGAAAAAGAAAATCAGCCTGCGGGTCATCCGCCGGATTTCGTTTTACTACGAAGCCCTGCTGAAATTGAATCTACCCGAAGACTCTTATATTTCCTCTAAAAAATTGGAAGAAGTAACCGGCGTTTCCTGCAACCAGGTGCGGCAGGATTTTTTCTACCTGGGAATTTCCATCGGCAAGCAAAAAAAAGGTTACATGGTCAAAAAATTGTTCCAAGAATTGAAAAAAATCCTGTCCATCGACCACGGGGCCAAGGTGATTATTGTCGGCGCCGGCCGCATCGGCCAAGCCCTGTCCAATTACAAGCTATTCAATGACCGCAACATCACGGTCACGGCGTTGTTTGATATAAAAAAAGATCTGGTTGGCAGTGAAATTGGCAAACCCGGCCGGAAAAAACCAGTCCTGCATATCGATCAGTTGGAGCCATACCTGCAGGAAAATCCCGACATTAAAATCGCCTTGTTGACGGTGCCGGAAGAGGCCGCCCAAGAAACCCTGGACAAACTTATCGGTCATGGGGTTAAGGGCATCGTCAATTTCGCTCCCAAAATCCTGAAAGTACCGAAAGAAATCCGCGATGTCCAGGTGATCAACGATTGTATCGGCACGGCGCTTTATAAAATCGTTTACCAGCTTTATCACAAAAAATAATCTAATCATGATCCAACCATGAGCCTCAATGAATTAATTTTTATTCTGCTGCTTTTTTCCCTGCTCGTCCTGTTCAGCGCTTTTTTTTCCTCGGCCGAAACCGCGCTCCTGACTGTCAGCCGGATAAAATTGACCCACCGCGCCAAGAAAAAAGACAAAAAAGCCATGCTGCTGACCAGGATTCTGGAAAAACCCGAGGAATTTCTGTCCACTGTCCTGATCGGCAACAATCTGGTCAACGTGGCCGCGGCTACCATCGCCACCTACCTGTTCACCCAATATTTTAAAGGCAGCCACGGCGCCCAGCTTTTTGGCGCCACCATTTTCACCACCTTGATCCTGCTGATTTTTGGCGAAGTCACCCCCAAGTCCTACGGCTACCGCCACGCCGAAAAGTTATCATACCTGTACGTCTACCTGATTAAATTCTTCAAAATAATCTTTTTCCCGCTGGTCAAAGGCCTGGCCCTGCTGGTGAATTTCTTTTTTAAAAAATATAAAAACAAGTCCTGGGCCAAAAAGGAACTCAGCCTGGAAGAGATCAAGCACTTCCTTTCCATGGAAACCCAGCTGTTCAAATCCAACCCGGAAACCCTAACCATGCTCAACGAAATAATTGACATCTCCCAGAAGGATATCAAGGCCATTATGACTCCGCGCCCCGGCATCATTGCCCTCAATGAAAACAGCAGCAGCCGGGAATTAAAAAGAATCATCCTGGAAAAAAATTTTTCCAAAATCCCCATTTACAAAGGCAAGTTGGATAACATCACCGGTATCATCGATTCGCATACCCTGCTAACTGCCATGTTGAACGAGGATTTCGAACAATTGGAATTAAATAAAATCGCCGTCAAACCCATTTTTGTTTCCGAATATTCCTCGCTCAATTATATTTTGAACAAATTTAAGAAGCATAAGTTGAATTTAGCGGTAGTTTTGGACGAATACGGATCCACCATCGGCATCATCACCTTGAGTGACATTTTAAGCGGCATTCTGGGCGACATTGATATCGGCAGTAAAAACATCAAGAAGCTGAACCGCAACGTCTACCAGTTTAAAGGCAGTACACCGGTGGCTGAAATCAATTCGCGGCTGGAAATGGAATTGCCTGAAAAAAAGGATTATACGACCATTTCCGGTTTGTTCATCTACCATTATGGCAAAATGCCCCAGGAAAACGCCCGGGTTAAAATCAAGCAAAACCTGCTGGTAGCCAAGAAAATGGGTAAAAGAAAAATCGAAGAAATCCTCCTGATCGGCCATGAAGACCATAGCACTCAATAGAAAAGCTTTCCACGATTACGAAATCATCGACAAATTCGAGGCTGGCATCGCTCTGGCCGGCACCGAAGTCAAATCCATCCGGGCCGGACAAGTCACTCTCAAAGACTCTTTCGTGGAAATTCACGACCAGGAGGCTTTTCTGCTGCGCTGCCATATCACTCCTTACCTGAACGCCAGTTTTTTCAACCATGAGCCTGAAAGAAAACGCAAATTGCTGCTCAACAAACGGGAAATTCACCGCCTGGATCAGAAAGTCAAGGAACGCGGCTTTAGTATTGTTCCCCTGCAACTGTATTTCACCCCCAAAGGCATGGTTAAAATCGAAATAGCCCTGGTACGCGGCAAAAGGGCGTACGAGAAAAAACAAAAACTCAAAGAACGTGACATTAAGCGGGAAATGGACCGTGATGTCCAGCGCTTCAAAAACAAAAAATAGAAGCATACGGCGGCCAATGGCACACTGGCACTGCCACCTGCATCAGGGTGTTTTCTTTTCGCGGTTAAAAAAGATGATCAGCAATCCGGGAAGCAGAAGCAGCAGATCGCGAAATATAAGGACATAGACGTTTTCAGTGTCGGTCGCCGAGGTCGAAAAACAGCCGCAACTCAAGTTAATACCGCGAAAAGCATTGATCCCCAGAGCCATGATGAAAGTCAGCAGCAACAAAAACAACAATATGGCGGCGCTGCGCTTCCAAAGACCCGCTACCAGACAAAACCCGGCTAAAAATTCCAGCCAGGGAAGCACCAGGGCCGACAGGGTGACCAGTGACAGGGGCAGTATTTTGTAATTCTCGATAATCTTGGCGAATTGCAGCGGCTGGGCGATTTTGTCAAGGCTGGCGTAAATGAATATTCCGCCCAAAACCAGCCGGGCCAAAACCTGCAGCGGTCGGGAACTCAGAACGCTTTTGATTTTATCTGGCCACAACATTTCCCTTCTCCAGCCAGTCTTCCATGCCGCCCCGGTACAGGAACAAATCCTTGAACCCCTTGTTCTGCAGCCGCCGGGCCAGATCATGAGAATCATTGCAGGACCAGCCGCTGCAGTAAACAACAAGCAGGCGCGCCGCCCGCAACTGCTCCATACGTTCGGCGATGAAATCATCAAAGCGGGAAAGCGGCAGGCTGACCGCTCCGGGAATATGCCCCTGGCGGTAGATCTCAGCCGGGCGGGCGTCGACCAGCACGCTGCCGGAATCAGCGCCAAGTTGGCGGACAAAATCGGCGTCGGCTTCGCTGAAACTGGCAGCACTGGCTATCAGGAAGGGTTTGGCCAAAGCTTTAAACAGGGGCAATGGTTTTTCGGCAATAAAATTACTTACCAATCCGCAGACAACACTGGCAAAAACAATGACCAGCATTTGCCCGATGTTTTTTTTACTCAGACACATATTTCAGTGCCAACCAATATCGGTGCAACATCTCATTTTAAAACCGGGATAAGTCCAGCGAACGGTATTGCAGGGCTTCCTGAACATGTCGGGAAGCGATTTTTTCCACACCTTCCAAATCGGCGATGGTTCGGGCCACTTTCAGAACTTTGAAATACCCGCGGGCGCTCAGGTCGAATTTGTCCACGGCCAATTGCAGCAGCTGACTGCCTTCTTCGTCCAAAGGGCAAAATTTCTTGATTTCGGGATTCTTCATCTGGCCGTTGGCGAATATTTTCTTTTTCAGGTGCTGGAAGCGCTGCAACTGGATATTCCGGGCTCCCACCACCCGCTTTTTGATGGCATTGGAGCTTTCGGCCGCGGCTGTTGAAGTGATCTCTTCCAGTTTGACTTTTTTCACTTCGATCTGCAGATCAATGCGATCCAGCAACGGCTTGGATAGCTTGGAATAATAGTGCCGCTTCTGGGCCATACTGCATGTATAGTACCCGGAATCCCCCACCCCGATGGAATCCTGGCAGGGATTCATGGCCGCTACCAGCATGAAACGGGCCGGAAACGTCGAAGAAGTCAGAGAACGGGAAATCGTGATTTTACCGTCCTCAAGCGGCTGGCGCAGCACTTCCAGGGCCGATTTTTTGAAATAAGGAATCTCGTCAAGAAAGAGCACTCCGTTGTGGGCCAGCGATATTTCTCCGGGCAGCGGATATTTGCCGCCGCCGCTGATGCCGACATCAGAGATGGTATGGTGCGGCGAACGGAAGGGGCGGTTACCGATCAATCCTCCTTTTTCACCCAACAGGCCGGCGGCACTATAGGTCAAAGAAGTTTCCAGGATTTCATCATCGCTCATGTCGGGCAAGATGGACGGCAAAGCCTTGGAAATCATCGATTTTCCCGATCCCGGCGGTCCGATCATCAGTGCATTGTGAAAACCGGCGGCGGCGATCTCCATGACCCGCTTGGCCAGATATTGGCCCTTGATTTCTGAAAAATCATTTTCGCAGTCGGGTTCACAGCATTTTTTTGTCTCGTCCTGGAACGGAACAAAATTGGCGGGGTTTTCTATCAAATCAATGACTTGGGTCAGATTGTTCAGGGCATAGACATCGATGCCGCGGACAAACGCGGCTTCATGGCGGTTGGCAAAAGGGATGACGATGCCGCGGAAACCTTTCCCGCGGGCAAACAGGGAAATGTTCAGCACCCCTTTGACCGGGTTCAAGTCGCCATTGAGGTTCAATTCACCGTAAAAGAGCAGATCGCTAAAGGCCTGGCTCTCCATGTGGTAACGGTTTTTAATGATACCCACAGCCATGGGCAGGTCTAAAGCCGAACCTTCCTTGCGTACGTCGGCCGGCGAAAGGTTGATGACGATTTTTGTGGCCTGGGGATAATCAAAATTGGATTGGCTGACCGCCAGTTTCAACCGTTCGCGGCTTTCCTTGACCGCGTTATCCGGCAGCCCGACGATGACGATGCCGGGAATTCCGCGTGAAAAACCGACTTCCACTTCGGTGGCTACCACATCAAGACCATTGAGTACGGCGGAATTGATGAGGCTGATCATTCGCCCCCTCGGGGAATGATCAGCTTCATACCCGGCCGGATCAAATTGGATTTCATGCCATTAACCCTCTTGATCTGGCGGACCGAAGTGGCGTGGCGGCGGGCGATAGAATGGAGGCTGTCCCCTGGACGGACCCGATAGAAATTGTATACCGTGATCTTGCTGGGCGGAATTCTTTCCAAGTTGGCCAGGATCATTTCATCAGCAGCAACCGGGATGCGCAAACGGTATTCATTTAAGTTGCTGGGTGTAAAGTCACGCAGTAATTCCGGGTTCAGGCGTTTCAACTCCGCATAAGGCAAGTCAAGCAAAGCGGCAATACGGCTCAAGCTGACTGGTGAGGAGACTGTGACTATTTTGCTATTCCCAAAAACATATTCGCCGGGATTAGTCGAAAAGCCGTATTCTTGGGGTGAACGGGCGATGATAAGAGAAGCCAGAAAGGCCGGCACATAGCTCTTGGTTTCCTTACGAATATGGCTGGACTGGTTGATTTCGAAGAAATCCGACGTTTGTAGCATCCGCATCGCATTCTTGATGCGGCGGGGGCCGCCATTGTAACAAGCCAAAACAATGTACCAGTTATTGTATTCTTTATAAAGGCGCTTCATGAAGCGGGCGGCGGCATCGGCCGCCTTAAAAGGATCCAATCTTTCATCAACCTGCCAATCGACCCTCAGTCCGAAAAGTCTGGCCGTCGCAGCCATGAATTGCCAGGAACCCTTGGCCTTGGCCCGCGAAGTAGCGTCAACCCGAAACCCGCTTTCAATGATCGGCAGGTAGGCCAAATCTTCAGGAATCTCGTTTTTACGGAAAATTTCCTTGAAACTCTCTATAAATTCCACCGAACGGTCCAGAGCCCGCTGGATCCCATCATGGCGAATAGTCTGAAATGCCTTGAGAAAGGATACTACCTGGGAATTGACAATCACCGGGATACTGTAAGTGACTATAGTGGTTTCATTCACTTTTTGTTTCAAATCCAGAACATCTTTTTCTGAAGGTAAAAAAAGCGGCGTGGAAATGACCTGGTCGAGGAACGCCTCCTCCTGTCCATTTTCGGGACTGTTTTTATCTTTTAAAAAATTCAATTCGATGGACGCTATCTTGTCTATGTAGTCGTTCAATACATTCCTAGCATCGCTGTTGGGCTCGCTGGCGGCAGCGCTATCCATCAGCAAATCCACTGCCTGGTCAAAGTAAGAGCGGGCCCCCGGCATATCTCCTTTTTCCAGGCAGGTTTTACCCTGCTGAAAGCAGGTTTCGGCGCGAATTGACCAAGCAGAAGAGAGAGACGATTTCACGGCCGGATTGAGCCCGGGCCGTGCTAATGAACAAGCCAGAAAAAGCGAAATTAAAACAAGCCCCAGGCTGAATTTAGTTTTTAACATCAAGTATTATATTTACTTTTTTGGTTTCGGAATGCAATTCGACAGTAAATGAACTGAGCAAGCGTCCATCATTGTCCTTGATATCCACAGTCAGCCGGCCATCAGCACCGCTGATTTTTTCAATTTTGGTAATACGGGTCGGATCCTCAAATTTGCTCAACAGGGAACCAAGATATTTTGAAATCCGCTTGTCCTCGAAAGTTTTTTCACCTTTAACGCTAGGAACCTCCCGCGCAACCGCTGGTGACGCGGTTTCATTTTTTTGTGGCGGCACCTGGCCGGATTCGACCGCGGGCATTATCTCCATGCTGACCTTTTTCATTGGCAGATCTTTCATTTTGAAAATCTGGTGGCTCGGATCCACATCGAAATGGACAGCCAGATTCTGCGCCGAAACTGTAGCATGATCCAAGGTTTCTTTGATCTTGACCAGGGTCAGGGAGGAAATATCCCTCAGGGTTTCGATCACGCCCCGACCGGAACTGGCCACTGCCTCAAAGTAAGGCCGGTGCAAATGGTTCAATCCGCCGTTTAATTTTTCCAAGGATAAAATATTTTTTAAATCCCGCTTGTTATACTGGAAAACCAGGGGCATTGCCTCGATGTTCTGGTTATGAAAAGTCAGATTATTTTTCAGGTTCTCAAAGCTTTCCAGGTTGGCCTGCTCCATCAATTTCTGGGAATCGGCCACGAAAACAATGCCATCGGCACCCTTTAAAACTAGTTTGCGGGTCGAGTCATAAAACACCTGGCCCGGGACGGTATACAATTGAAACTTAGTCTGGTAGCCCTTGAGCAGGCCGACATTGATCGGCAGCAGGTCGAAGAACAGGGTGCGCTCGATTTCAGTTTCCATGGAAACCAATTCACCGCGGGTGCGCGGATTGGTTACCGAAAAAATGTATTGCAAGTTGGTGGTTTTGCCTCCCAAACCGGTGCCGTAATAGACAATTTTGGCCGTCACTTGTTTGGAAGTGTGATTGATTAGCATTTTTCTCTACGCATTTTTATTTTCGCATTTTCCCAGTTAAAAGTCAATCACTTGTAAGAGTCCATAACATATTGGACTTTTTGTTACTTGTCCGTAGCGAATCGATATAATAGCGCAAAGGGGGCTTTTTGTTAAGCGAGCGGTGGGGTTTTTCGGTGTTGAACCAGATAAGGTATTCCATCAAGTTATGGTTGAACTCCCCGAGGTCATCGCTAAGAAGCTCATCTTCATGCCATTGTATATGTTGTTCTTCGACCGTACGGT